>Ga0123519_10000163_pt1 | contig 110613 bp, 96 predicted proteins | sample YelNatPaOPRAMG02_FD_87396 | JGI IMG/M metagenome (GOLD analysis project Ga0123519, IMG submission 87396) | Hot spring microbial communities from Yellowstone National Park - Yellowstone National Park OP-RAMG-02 (version 2) | ecosystem: Environmental > Aquatic > Thermal springs > Hot (42-90C) ... | reverse complement strand
CGCGTGGAGATGCGCTCGTGGATGTGGAGCGAGACGACATCAACCTCGAACGAGGTGTGCTCCGCCTTGCCAGCCCACTGGAGCTGCGGATCCAGGTGCGGGTCATAGGCGTACTGCCTGGTCTTCCGCTCGCGGACTTCGTAGGTGGGCGCAATGCCAGCGGGCGGGTTGTTCTTGCGCGTTGCAGAATCATGACGAAAATCTTTAACCCCGTTAGCTTTACTTCCCGCCTGTTTTTTCTTTGGAGACATGATCAACCTCTCGCTTTTTCTTCCCTTTCTTCCACTCCTGCCGGTCCTTTTCAATCAGGTCCCGGATGATGGACACGATGGAGGCGCTCTGATTCTGCCTCTGAAGCTCCAGGGCTTTCTCCTTTAAGAAGAAATATTGCTCCTCAGTAAGTTCAATGGTCGTCTTCCTCATATTCGTCTTACCTCCAGCCTTAGCCAGGGGGTTTCTCAGTTTAGCCATACCGCTATAGATATATGAATACAGCCTCAAAAGGTCAAGGGGAATTTTTCTTATGTCTTCTCCATACCCTTAAGCCTTGCTATTAACAGGCTGTTGAAAAACGGGTGATTTTTGCCGCGCCTCCATTTTGTCCTGGTTATCGCCACCAGTAGAGCGGGGAGGTGCAGTATGAAATGTGCGCGCACTCCTCGGCCCCGCCGCGTTCGGCACCTGCTCCGCGGCAAATGGCCCACTGGCCGGCGGACTCTTGGTTCATTCTGCGCCTGTTTTTCGCGCTGCGGCCTGCGGTTACGCCGCCGCCAGCAAACTCCAGCCGCGCCAATCTCAGCAGATTATAGGTGCCCGCCACAAAGTAGGCCCAGGCTTGCGTGCGTTCCTGCCCTTAGTAGCGGCTCCGGCGCAAACCGCCCACCGTTTCGATCCAGCCGATGATCTCCTCGACCCGCTTGCGTATCTTCAGGCTCGTTTGGTGCCCCGGACGGTGGGTCGTGCGCCCGTCCAAGCCCGGCACGCGGACGCCGGCCTTGCACGCTACATGCGGCGCGACCCCCCATTCCCGACAGCCGCTGACAAACGCTTTTTGGTAATACCCTTTGTCGGCGCCCAGCGTTTTGGGAGCAGTGCCTTCATGCAATTGGATGTGTTGGTCCAACTGCCGCAGCGCCATCGCCGGCTCCGGCTCGGTGATTGGGTTGTGGAGCGTGAAATCGGCGCACAAACCGTTGCGGTTCTCCATCAGGATGTGTCCGCCAAAACAGAGCTTGGCTTCCTTGCCTTGAGTTTTGCGGTAAAGCACGCTCTGTGGATCAGTCGTGCTTTGGTGCGTGGCGTTGCGCCGCGGCTCGCTCTTGAAATCAATCGTGGGATTGCCGGGATCGTCGTCCTTGGCGGCCTGGACTTTCTTTTGATCGCCACCATCATTGCGCGCGAAACTCTTCAGACTGGCCCACGACTCGATCAGCGTGCCGTCGGCGGTGAAATGCTCGTCGCTGGTCCAGCCGCCCTGGCGGGACAGTTCATAGATTTCGGCAAAGAACAGCTTGGCCACGTCGGTCGAGAGGAGGCGTTCGTAGTTCTTGGCAAAGATACTGTGGTCGAAGCTGCCTTCGCTATATTCGCGGTCCAGAAACAGAGGCGAGAGCTTTTTGAGTACCGTGTCCACGTGGCGCTTGATGGCGCGCAAGGGATGCTGGGCCGGCACGCTGGCGTTGAGGTTGATGACGGTCAGAAAGCCAGGCTGGGCTTGTGTTTTTCCGCGCATGCCTATCTGATTCATTCGCCTAGCGAATTGTTCAAACAAAATGCAAATAATTCGAGTCTTTCAACAGCCTGTTAGAGAGCTCTCCACCAAAAAAGACATCATGGAGAGCATCATTAAATCCACCAACGAAAAATTGCAGAAGTAACTCCCGGAGTTGGAAGAGCAAAAAACACTCCTCCAGAAGGAGCTTATAGAAATCAAGAATTTTGCCGATGGCTTTATGAATAAGTGGGCAACCCTGGCAAGCGAGGACAGCAGTCTTTTCCTCAAAGACAAGCTGGATCAGTTAGGCAAAAGAAGGAAGGAAATTGAGACCGGCATCCAGGCGTTAGAGGAGATGATCGAGGAAATAGAAAGGGAGTCCGTCACTCAAGAATTGGTGATGCTTGCCTTGAATAAATTTACGGATGCCACGGATGTCTTTGATCACATCCAGCCCTACCAACAGAAGGAACTCTTAAGCCTCGTCCTCCACAAGGCCATCCTTGCCCCGGACAGCATAAAAATAGCCCTATACGGGCCTCCACCCGAAATAGGGCTACTTTCTTTATGTGAATCTGAGATACGCTCTCAGACACCAAGCTGGCTCCACGGGCAGGACTCGAACCTGCAACCAGCCGGTTAACAGCCGGCTGCTCTACCATTGAGCTACCGTGGAAGGAACGATGCTCAAAGAAGCGATGAGGAAGTAAGAGGATGCAATGTCTACCGGTCCAGCAGACCTATCCCGCCGCAGCCCCCCGACGCAGCTCGGTTAGGACCAGCTTGGCGATCGCCTTGAGGGTCTCGAACACCCCTATCCCCTGAGAGGCCACTGCCTCGAAGTAGGGATAGCCATCGGGGTTCAATGCCTTCTGCAGCTCCTCCACCGAGACGATGTTGGGCAGATCCCGTTTGTTGTATTGGAGGACGAAAGGGATCTTCTTGATGCTCAAGCCGTGTTCGGCCAGATGTGTCTCCAGGTTCTGCAGCGATTCCACATTGGACTCCATCCGCTCCACCTGGGAATCGGCCACGAAGACTACCCCATCCGCTCCCTTCAGGATCAGCTTGCGGCTGGCATCGTAGAAGACCTGCCCGGGGACGGTGTAAAGGTGAAAGCGGGTCTTGAATCCCCGGATGGTGCCCAGCTCCAGGGGAAGGAAGTCGAAGAACAGGGTCCTCTCCGTCTCCGTGGCCAGGGAGATCAGCTTCCCCTTGGAGGCGGGATCTACCTTCTGGTAGATGTACTGAAGGTTGGTGGTCTTGCCTCCCAGGCCGGGTCCGTAATACACGATCTTGCAGTTGATCTCCCGCGAGGAATAGTTGATGAAGGACATGGAATCCCGCCTCAGAGCTTGAACAGGTTTTCTATGTCGGCGTCGGTGATCTCGGCAAAGCGGCTCTCCAGCAGCTCCTTCGTCTCCGCCGACCTGGCCTCTGCCTTCTCGAATATGGCCTGGAAGATCCGATCGAGCTCCTCCGAGGCCCTCTTCACCCGCAGGCGGACCAGCCCCAGGGAGGAGCGCTCGTCGAAGATGACCAGCAGGATCACCTTCTTGGCCACGATGGAGATATGGAGATGGTCACGCACGCCCTCGTGGAAGAGGATGGAAAACTCCTTTTCCCCGATGAGCTGGGCCAGCCCTCCGGTGGCAGCGATATTCCCCGCGGTGAGGGAGGCCAGAGAGGTCGTATCCAGCCCTTGGGTTTCTCCACAGGAAGCGATCAGTTGCCCATTTCGGTCGATGAGGAAGATGGACTTGGCCTTGGCCTCGGCCAACAGCTTGGCCAGGGCGGCATTGATCTTCTGGAGATCCTCCTCGAATATTACCAGGTCCGCGCCCACCATGAGATTGCCGTCCCTCGATTAGACCGAACCTTCCTCCCCTGCGGGAATGGAGAATTTTATAGCACAGGCGCAGGCGAGAGGCAAACTTTTTCGCCCCCTAACTTTGCCTCAGAGCTCCCCGCACTTCCGCAGCAATTGTTCCCAATCCCGATCTATCTTCTCCTGCAGCCTCTTGATGATTCCCTCGTTCTCGGGCCTGAAGAGGTGGCGAAAACGGCCCTGGCGCTTCAGCCACTCGGTGATCGGCTTCTTCTCCTTGGGCTTGTAGGTGAGATGGTACTCCCCGTTGATCACCTCGTAGAGGGGCCAGTAGCAGGTGTCCACCGCCAACTGGGTCAGCTCCAGGGTCTCGTCCATGTCGTGCCGCCATCCCCGATTGCAGGAGGCCAGGATATTGATGAAGGAAGGGCCGGGGGCGTCCAGGGCCTTTCGCACCTTGTTTACCAATTCCCCCCACCGGCTGGGAATGGTCGCTGACTGGGCTACATAGGGGATCTCGTGGGCCACCACGATCTCGGTGAGGTTCTTGCGGAACTCCCTCTTCCCCGGGATCACGCTCCCGGCCGGGCTGGTAGTGGTATCCGCTCCCAGGGGAGAGGCGCTGGAGCGCTGGATCCCGGTATTCATGTACCCTTCGTTGTTGTAGCAAACATAGAGGAAGCGGTGGCCCCGTTCCAGGGCTCCGGAGAGAGACTGGAGGCCGATGTCGTAGGTGCCTCCATCTCCTCCGATGGCGATGAACCTGATTTCTCGGTCGGCGGGGATCTTTCCTTGACGCTTCAGGGAACGATACATGGCCTCGACTCCGGAGATGGTGGCCGCTGCGTTCTCGAAGGCATTGTGGATCCAGGGTACACGCCAGGAGGTATAGGGAAAGATGGAGGTGGAAACCTCCACGCAGCCGGTGGCATTGGCCAGGACCACCGGGTAGTCGGAGGCTAAAAGGATCTGCCGCAGGGCGATGGGGGCTCCGCAGCCCGGGCAGAGACGATGGCCGGGGGCCAGGAGCTCCCGTCTCCGCGACAATTCCTTGATAGTGATCGGCTTTACCGCTGCTTCGTTCATCTCTTCTTCTCCCCCTATTCCCTTACCTGCAGATAATCGTGAAGCACCTCTACCCGGCCCTTCTGCAGAACCTCCTGCGCCCGGGAAAAGGCCCGCTCGATCTCGGACAAGGTGGGTTCCCTGCCTCCCAGTCCGTAGATGTAATTGAAGGTCAGGGGGGACCCCTCCAGCTCCAACAGAGCCGAGCGGACCTCGTTGAAGACCGGTCCTCCCATGGCCCCAAAGGATTCGCTCCGATCCATAACCGCCAGCACCTGCAACCCCTGCAGGGCCTGGATCAGCTCCCGGAAGGGGAAGGGGCGGAACACCCTCAGCTTGAGCAAGCCGGCCCGTACCCCTCGGGCGCGGAGATCGTCTACCACCTCCTTGGCGGTGCCGGCAGCGGAGTTGAGGATCAGCATGCCGATCTCCGCATCTTCCAGGCGGTACTCCTCGAAGTATCCGTAGCGCCGGCCCGAGAGCCGGCCGTATTCCTCGCCCACCTCCAGGATGATTCGGCGGGCGTTCTCCATCGCCTCCACCTGCTGGCGCTTGTGCTCCGTGTAGTAGTCCTGAAGATCCACCGGCCCGTAGGTGACCGGATGCTCCACATCCAGGAGGGAATGGAACTCGTTGCGGTAAGGACCGATGAACCCCCTCACCTGTTCGTCCTCCAGGATCTCCATGCGCTCGATGGAGTGGCTGATGATGAACCCGTCGTAGCAGACCGCCACCGGCAGCCGCACCGAGGCTTCCTCCCCGATGCGGACGGCCTGGATCAAGTTGTCGTAGGCCTCCTGGGCATTCTCGGAATAGAGCTGGATCCATCCCGAATCGCGTGCCCCCATGGAATCGCTGTGGTCGCCGTGGATGTTCAGGGGGGCGTTGAGAGCCCGGTTGACTATGGTCATCACGATGGGAAGGCGGAGGCCGGAGGCGCAGTACATGATCTCCCACATCAGCGCCATCCCCTGGGCGGAGGTAGCGGTCATCACCCGCCCTCCGGCGGCAGCAGCACCCACGCAGGCGCTCATGGCCGAATGCTCCGACTCCACCGTTACCAACTCGGTATCCACCAGGCCATCCGCCACGAAGGAGGCGAACTGCTGCATCAGCTCGGTCTGAGGAGTGATGGGATAGGCGGCGCAGACATCCGGATTGATCTGCCGCATCGCCTCCGCGATGGCCTGATTACCACTGTATGCCACGATCTTTGCCATGATCTCTCCTTCCTTGCCGGAGGAAAGGCCGCTCGGCCCCCGAGTCGTTATCCGGCCTGTTCCTTCTTTTTGGCCTCCACCTCCTCCACCATGGTGATGGCGCTGGGCTTGCGGGGGCACACGCGGGCACAAATGCCACAACCCTTGCAATGGTCCAGGTCGAATCCCACCATCTTGCCATCTTTCACCAGGATGGCCCCATCGGGACAGAACAGCCAGCAAAACAGGTCATGAGTGCAGCGATCCGGGTCAACGACGGGCCGGAAGGCCCTCCAGGTCCCCGTGTTGTACTTTTCCGAGTTTCCCGGCTCCAAGATCAGCCCCCCGATGGGAAGCTCTTTCCATCCCTTCAGCCCGGTGTCGCTCATTCTCCCTCTCCTTTCACCTCCTGGTAGGCCCTCCTCACCGCCTCCAGGTTCCCCTCCACCACCTTGGACACGAATTTCTTCCCCAGGGTTTTCTGGATCTGGTGGAGCAAATTCTCCAACCGCAGCAGGCCAGTTACCCGGACCAGGGCAGCCACCATGGGGGTGTTGGGGATGGGACGACCCAGGGTATCCAGGGCGATCTTGGTGGCATCTACGGTATATAGCTTTCTCCCCTGAAGGCCCATCTTTTGGCGGACCTGGGCCGGGTCCTGGGGGCTGTTGATGACGATGGTGGCATCTTCCGGCGTCCCCTCGGCTACATCCACGATCCCGATCAGGGTGGGATCCAGGACTACCACCACCTGAGGCGAGACCACGGGACTATGGATCCGAATGGGACGGTCGCTGATGCGGTTGAAGGCCCGCAGCGGGGCCCCTGCCCGTTCTGGGCCGTACTCCGGCGCCGCCTGGACGTACTTTCCCTCTTCCAAAGCCGTCTCCGCCAGCGATTTGGCCGCCGTCACCGCCCCCTGCCCGGCTCGGGCATGCCACCTGATCTCCAATACCTCAGCCATATCATCCTCCTCCCAAAGGACGGGCCAGCTTTCCAAATCTGGCCCGCTCCGTACTCGCACTCTCGATTCCGCCTCCTCCCCTTCCGCCGCTATGCAGCTATACCTCCCTCCTTCCTTCCATGGCCTTGGCCAGGGTGATCTCGTCCGCGTACTCCAGATCCGCCCCCATGGGCAGGCCGTGGGCCAGGCGGGTGACCTTCAGACCCAGCGGCTTGATGAGGCGTTGCAGGTAGAGGGAGGTGGCCTCCCCCTCCACATTGGGGTTGGTGGCGATGATCACCTCCCGCACCTCTCCTCCCTGGAGGCGACGGAGGAGGGGCTCGATTCGAAGCTCCTCCGGTCCACGACCTTCCAGCGGCGAAAGCGATCCTCCCAACACATGATAGAGGCCATTGAACTCCCGAGTCCTCTCGATGGCCAAAAGATCGTTGGCCTCCTCCACCACGCAGATCACCGATCTATCCCGCTCCCGGTCCAGGCAGATCTGGCACTGTTCCCCTTCGGCGATGTTGAAACAAGAGGGGCAAGTACGAATCCTCTCCTTCAGCTCCATTATCGCCTGGGCCAAGGCCCACACCTCTTGTTTGGACACCTTCAGCAGGTAGAAAGCCAGCCGTTGCGCCGTCTTGGGACCGATTCCGGGAAGACGAACCAACTCCTCGATGAGGCGATCCAGAGAGCGAGGATAACCGGGCATGATTTTGCTGCAGCCTCCAGATGCGGCCTGATAGGAGAAAGATCAGAAGAGCCCGACCGGGAGGCCCAGACCACCGGCCAGCCGGTTGACCTCTTGCCCGAACAGCTCCCGCGCCTTGCTCAGGGCCTCGTTCACCGCCGCTACCACCAGATCCTGCAGCATCTCCCGGTCCCCTGCCTCTAGTACCTCCGGATCGATGGTGAGGGAGAGGATCTCCTGGCGGCCGTTGGCGACCACGGTGACCATCCCCCCGCCCGAGGTCGCCTCCACGGTTCGGGACCCCATCTCTTCCTGGATCCGATCCATCTCCGCCTTCACCTTCTGCGCTTGCTTCACCAACTCACCCAGATTCTTCAATGCCTCTTCTCCTCCTTCCCCGTCCTCGCCCCACCGCTCTTCATCATTCGCTCACCACTCTTCCCTCGAAGACCTCCAAGGCTGCCTCTAGCAGCGATCCCTTCGGGGAAGGAGGTGAGGAAGGCTTCGCCGGCTCCGGCTCCGTACCTATGGCCACCCTCTCTCCACCCTGGGCATCGAATTCATATTGGATCCTCAGCTCCTCTCCGAAGGCAACCCGGATCCCTCCTTCCAGGATCCGGCGAACGTTCCGATCTTCCAGGGCTTCCAATAGATAGCTGTTAGAGCCCTGAATCCGCACCAGCAGGTTTTTCCCCCGGGGAGATACCCAGGAGAAGTACTCCAGGAGGGGGGCTAAGGAGACCTTCTCCCGCCGGATCAGGCGCTTGAAATCGACCCACCTCGGATCCTGTAGCCAGTTGGGCCCTCCCTCGCCCTCCGCTTCCTCTTTCATCGCCCTGGTGGGGACCCTTTCCCTGTTCGGCGCGGGGGAAGGGGTCGAAGGTTCCTGACCCACGACCTCCGCCCCCGAAGATGTGGGCGAGGCAGCCGGTCTGGCCCATTCCCTCTCTCTGCCAGCCACCAGCCTTTCTTCCATCTGGCGGAGCCTCCTCCACAGTTCCTCCAAGGAGGTGAGTCTGCGTCCCTCCACGATGCGCAGGAGGGCCATTTCCAGCACGAAGCGCGGGTAAGGGGAACGCCGCATCTCCATCTCCGTCTGCATGAGGATCTGGAACATGCGGTCCAGCTCCGGGTAGGTCAGGGACTCCGCCTTTCCTGGCAGGGCGTCCGACCCGGTGGAAAGCGGGTCTAGGGAAGGGAAGGAGGAACCGGAAATGCGGTCGACCATCAGTTCCCGGCATCGCTCCACCAGGTTTTGGCAATAAAGGCGAAGGTCTTGCCCCGCACCGTAGAGTTCCTCCACCAGGCGCAACAGATCCCCAGCATTTCCATCCAGGAGCAGCTCCATCCCCCGATGCACCTGCTCCCGATCGCCCAATCCCAGCACCGTCCTCACATCCTCGAGGCTCGCCCGGGGGCCGCTGAAGGATACCACCTGATCGAGGAGGCTCTGCGCGTCCCGCAGGCTCCCCTCGGCGCTCTCCGCTATCAGCTGCAGGCCGCAGGGATCGACCTCGATCCCTTCCTCGCGCGCCATCAAGGAGAGCCGCTCTTTGATCTCTGCGGTGGAGATTCGGCGGAACATGAAACGCTGACACCGGGAAAGGATGGTCAGGGGGACCTTGTGGGGTTCGGTAGTGGCTAGGATGAAGACTACCCGGGAAGGGGGTTCCTCCAGGGTCTTGAGCAAGGCGTTGAAGGCCTGCTCCGTGAGCATGTGGACCTCGTCGATGACGATCACCTTGTAACGACCACGATAGGGGGCGAACCTCACATTGTCCCGCAGCTCCCGTACCTCGTCGATGCCCCGATTGGAAGCCCCGTCCACCTCTATCACATCCAGATGCCGCCCTTGGCCGATGTCCTGGCAGGAAGAACAGGAATTACAGGGCTCCCGACTTACCCCCTGCTCGCAGTTCAGGGCCTTGGCCAGGATGCGGGCAGTGCTGGTCTTCCCAATTCCCCGAGGCCCGGCAAACAGATAAGCGTGGGCGATGCGGTCACCAGCAAGGGCATTCATCAGGGTCTGGGTGACATGCCTCTGCCCCACCACCTCCGCGAAGCTCTGAGGCCTCCATTTGCGGGCAAAAACCAAATAGGACATCCTCAGCCTCTTATCCCCACTCCCCTCATGTTCCGGCTAAATGACCTTGATTCTTGGCCGTGCACCCACCTCTGACCTCTCTTCCCGGGCGTTCCGGCCGACTCCGGCTCCGGCCAAGCTACCCCACGGCGCCCGCGGTTTCCTGCTTACCGCTGCTTCCTTCCGGACCTGACGGGGTTCGCAGGTCCTCGTCGCGTGGGACCTGGCCTTCGACGCCTTTGGCGGCTGGCCGTTTCCGAAAAGACCAAAGCCGCGGGTGGGGATTCCGCCCCGCTATAGCGGATTGCGGGTTCAGGGAGCCGCTACTTCCCCGCCTAGCACGACCAAGCCCGATTCACCCCAAGCGAAAGATGGCGGAGAGGGTGGGATTCGAACCCACGTGGGAGTGGCTAGCCCCCAACTCGATTTCGAGTCGAGCCCGTTACGACCACTTCGGTACCTCTCCCTCGTCTCCGGCCTCATCCCTCGTCCTTAGAAACCCGAGGCGGGATTCTTCTGCTCTTCCCTTATCTTCGAGCTCCGGCGCCGCTCCTGGAAAAAGGAACGCAGAAGACGGCGGCATTCCTCGCTCAACAGCCCCTCACTGAGCTCTACCCGGTGGTTCGCTCGAGGATCATCCAGGAGTCGCAGCCCCGACACCACTGCTCCCGCCTTGGGATCGCGAAGGGCAAAAACCAATCTCCCTATCCGTGCCTGGAGGATAGCCCCTGCACACATGGCACAAGGCTCCAAGGTCACATAGAGGGTGCTGCCCACCAGCCTGTAATTTCGCAGCTTCCGGGCCCCCTCCCGCAGCACCAAAACCTCGGCATGGGCGGTGGGATCAGCCGTCTTCACCGGACAGTTGTGGGCCCTCGCGACTTCCTCCCCTTGCGGGGAAACCAGAACCGCCCCTACCGGGACCTCCCCCTCTTCCGCTCCTTTTTTCGCCTCTTCCAGGGCCTGGACCATGAAGCGAAAATCCTCTTCTTCGGAGAAATGGTGCGCCCAAGAGGATTCGAACCTCTGGCCTACAGATTCGTAGTCTGCCGCTCTATCCACCTGAGCTATGGGCGCCCTTTCATCCATAACATAGCGGATGGTTGGCGGAGAGGCCGGGATTCGAACCCGGGGAGCAGTTTCCCGCTCACACGCTCTCCAGGCGTGCTCCTTCAACCACTCGGACACCTCTCCATCCTCCGCTCTTGCCGTCCGCTTGGTCCGCTACCCATCCTTCGCCCTATCTCCCGTCGGGCCGGATGATGGCGGAGAGGCCGGGATTCGAACCCGGGGTACATCTTTCGATGTACACTCGCTTAGCAGGCGAGCACCTTCGACCGACTCGGTCACCTCTCCTTCGGTCCCTGCTCACCATCTGATCCTAACCCTTCTCGATTCTGCTCGCTTCGAGAAGGGAAAAATCGCCTTTTGTCGCTTGGCGGAGGGAGTAGGATTCGAACCCACGTCTCCCGTGCTCGGGGAGAAACGGTTTTCAAGACCGTCGCCTTAAACCACTCGGCCATCCCTCCGTCAATGGGCGGAAATGGCTTTCAAGCCCCCCATATAAGGACGCAGCACCTCGGGGATGACGACGCTTCCATCCTCCTGTTGATAGTTTTCCAAGACGGCCACCAAGGTCCGCCCCACGGCCAGGCCGGAGCCATTGAGGGTATGTACATATTCCACCTTCCCCTTGCCGTCCGGACGATAGCGAATCCCCGCGCGCCGGGCTTGGAAATCCTCGAAATTGCTGCAGGACGATATCTCCCGGAAGGTTCCCTGACTGGGTAGCCACACCTCGATATCGTAGGTCTTGGCAGCAGCGAAGCCCAGGTCTCCGATGCACAAGGAAACCACCCGGTAATGGATCCCCAGTCGCCGCAGCACTTCTTCCGCATCGTTCACTAGGCTCTCCAGCTCCTGATACGATTCCTCGGCAGTGGTAAACTTCACCAGCTCGATCTTGTTGAACTGGTGCTGGCGGATGAGGCCGCGCGTGTCCTTTCCGTAAGTACCGGCCTCGCGACGGAAGCAAGGGGTATAGGCCGCGTACTTGAGCGGAAGCTCCCTTTCGTCCAGGATCTCCTCCCGATGGATGTTGGTTACCGGTACCTCCGCGGTGGGGATGAGGAAGAGATCCACTTCTTCGGTATGGAAAAGATCGTCCTCGAACTTGGGAAGCTGCCCGGTCCCGGTCATGCAATCCCGATTCACGAGCAGGGGCGGGAATACCTCCGTGTACCCGTGTTCGCGCGTGTGCAGATCCAGCATGAAGTTGATGAGGGCCCTCTCCAGCAGGGCGCCATGACCTTTCAGCAGCGGGAAACGGGTCCCCGCGATCTTGGCGGCCCTCCCCAGGTCGATGATGTCCAGCCTATCCCCGATCTCCCAATGGGGGAGAGGCTGGAAGGAGAAGGAGGGAGGAGAACCCCATCGCCTGATCTCCTGGTTGTCTTCGCTTCCACGCCCGGGGGGTACGCTCGCGTGGGGCAGGTTCGGGATCCGCAGCAGGATCTCTTCCAGCTTCTTCTGGACCTCGGCCTCCTCCTCCTCCAACTCCTTAATGCGCTCGGAGACCTCCCTCATGCGGGCTATCTGCTCCCGGGGATCCTTCCCTTCCCGCTTCAGGAGCACCACCCGTTCCGAGGCCCGGTTGCGCTCTGCCCGCAGTCCCTCCAACGCCTGCAGAAGCCGTCGCCGCTGACCGTCCCAGTGCAGAAACTCCACCGGATCGAAGGCCTCCCCTCGTTCCCTCATCTTGTCCGTGATGAGCTCGATGTTCTCGCGCACGAATCGAGGATCTAGCATGAAGTGACAAGTCTGCTCAGGATGTGAAACCGCAATTTTTTAACACGATCGCCGGTAACCGTCAATGCCCTCCGCTTTCCTCCTCTTCTTCGCTGACCAAACGCGTGATCGCCGCTACCCGGTCTCCTTCCTGCAACCCCTGGAGCTTCACCCCCTGAGCATTTCTCCCCACCTCTCGGATCTCGGCCACCCGCAGACGACTGATCCTTCCTTCCTGGGTAATCATCATCAGCTCATCCTGGCCGGATACCTGCATGACCCCTACTACCCTTCCATTGCGAGGTGTGGTCCGAATATTGATGACCCCTTTCCCCCCGCGGCGCTGCAAGCGATAGGCGGAGAGGGGAGTCCTCTTGCCGTATCCGTTCTCAGTCACTGCCAGGATCGAAGCCCCTTCTGCCAGGACCTCCATGGCCACCACCGCATCATCCCCTCGCAGCTCCACCCCCTTTACCCCTCTTGCCACTCTCCCTACCGGCCGAATATCTGTCTCGGAGAAGCGGATGCACAGACCGGAGCGGGTCCCGAGAAAGATGTGGTCCTCCCCCTTGGTTATCCCCACCCCGATCAGTTGATCTCCCTCCTCCAGATCGATCCCGATGATGCCCCCGGTGCGGGGATGGGCATAGGCAGACAGGGCGGTCTTCTTGACGATCCCTCTGGCGGTGGCCATCACCAGGTACTCCCCCTCCCGGAAGTCGCGCACCGGGACCATGGCCGTGATTCTCTCTTCGGGCGAGAGGGCCAGCAGGTTGGTAATGGACCGCCCCCTGGCTGCCCGGCCCAGTTGAGGTATCTGATGAACCTTCAGCCAGTGCACCCTGCCCCGGTCAGTGAAAAAGAGTATCTGCGTGTGGGTAGAGGCCACGAACAGATTCTCCACATAGTCCTCTTCCTTGGTGATCATGCCGGTGGAGCCTTTGCCTCCCCTCTTCTGGCTTCGATACAGGCTCAGCGGGCTACGCTTGATGTAGCCCCCATGGGAGACGGTAACCACCATCTCCTCGTCGGCCAGCATGTCCTCCAGGCGGATCTCGGCTTCCTCCTCCACTATCTCGGTCCTTCTTTCGTCGCCGTAATTCTGCTTGAGGGACCGCAGCTCCTCGATGATTTCCTCTCGCAGCAGCAGTTCGCTCTCCAAGAGGGCCTTGAGCCGCGATATCTTCTTGAGGGTCTCCTCGTATTCTTCCGCGATCTTTTCCCGTTCCATGCGCGTCAGCCGCTGGAGTCTCAGCTCTAGGATGGCATCAGCCTGGACCACAGTCAGCCCGAAACGGCCCACCAAACCTTGCCTGGCTTCCTCTACCGACGCCGAGGCGCGGATGAGCCTGATTACTTCGTCCAGTCGGCCTAGGGCTAGGCGGTATCCCTCCAGGACATGGGCCCTCTCCTCCGCCTTGCGCAGATCGTAGCGAGTCCTGCGAAGGACCACCTCCTTGCGGTGTTCTATGAAGTGCTGCAACATCTCCTTCAAGGAGAGGATCCGCGGCTGATTGTCCACCAGGGCCAGCATGATCACCCCGAAGGTAGTTTGCATGGGGGTGAACTTGTAAAGCTGATTGAGGATGACCTCCGCTACCTCGTCCCTCTTCAGCTCGATGACCAGCCTCATCCCCTCCCGGTCCGACTCGTCCCTCAAGTCGGCTATCCCCTCGATCCGCTTCTCCCGCACCAGGGAGGCGATCTCCTCTATCAGCTTGGCCTTGTTCACCTGATAGGGGAGTTGGGAAACGATTATGCTCACCTTTCCCCCTCGCGACCGCTCCACGAAGGCCTTGGCCCGCAGTTGGATATGGCCCCTTCCGGTCCGATAGCTATCTAGTATCCCTTGCCGGCCGTAGATATAGCCGGCGGTAGGAAAGTCAGGACCCTGGATGAAACCCATCAGCTCCTCCAGGGTTGCCTCGGGTTTCTGGAGGAGGAAGATGAGGGCATCCGCCACCTCGTTCAGGTTATGGGGAGGAATGTTGGTGGCCATCCCCACCGCGATGCCGGAGGAGCCGTTCACCAACAAGTTGGGAAGAGCAGCGGGCAACAGCTTGGGCTCGGTGAGGGAATCGTCGAAGTTGGGAACGAAGTCTACCGTTTCCTTTTCGATGTCCGCCAGCATCTCCTGGGCGATCTTGGCCAGGCGGATCTCGGTATAGCGCATCGCCGCCGCCTCGTCCCCATCCACCGAGCCGAAGTTCCCCTGCCCGTCGATCAACGGGTAGCGCAGGGAGAAATCCTGAACCATGCGCACGATGGTCTCGTAGATGGCCGCATCGCCGTGGGGATGGTACTTGCCCAGGACCTCTCCCACCACCCGGGCCGACTTGCGATAGGGGCGATTGGGGGTGAGGCCCAGCTCGTACATCGCATAAAGGACGCGCCGATGCACCGGTTTGAGGCCATCGCGGACATCGGGCAACGCCCGTCCCACGATCACGCTCATGGCGTAATCCAGGTAGGATCGCCTCATCTCGTCTTCGATGCTGATCGGGATCTTAGCCGCTGGCATCGAAAAATCCCCTGTCTATCTGGGACCATCCGGTCCTCTTAAACATCAAGATTCCTGACCTCCAGCGCATGCCTCTGGATGAACAGGCGCCGTTCCTCCACATTCTCCCCCATCAGGGTGCTGAAGATCTCCTCGGCCCCTACTGCATCCTCGATCGTGACCTGCAGCAGGCTACGAGTCTCCGGGTTCATGGTCGTCTCCCAGAGCTGTTCCGGATTCATCTCCCCCAGTCCTTTGTATCGCTGGATCACCGCCCCGCTACGGGCTATCCTCATCACCTTGTCCAGAAGCTCGAGGCGGGAAGAGGCCTCCTGGCTGTTGCCGTCCTTCTCCAAGCGGTAAGGAGGATCCCCGAGCGCTTCTTGCAGGCGCCAACCCAGTTCACGCCATTCCCGAAATTCTGGCGAAGACCACAACTCCGGTCCGATCTCCGCCCTCCACTCCGATCGGGTGGCCGAAGCGAAGCAGAAACTCTGGTAGCCCCACTCCTCGTCCTCCTTCACCTCCGCCTCGATGGGGGCCAGGCCAGGATACGAGGCCTCTAAGGCTCGGATCAAGGCAGGGAGGATCTCTCCGCTCCCGGCCTCGCCAGAGGATGGGTCCATCTCCCTCGGCACCTGGGCCCAGGCCCGCAGCAACTCCTCCGAAGCCCCTCTCCGTTCGAGGGCCTTGAGCTTCCGTTCGAAGGAGATTATACCGTGGAGCAGGGTTAGGAGGCGACCTCCCTCCAGGCTGGTGCCGGGACGCGAGGAAACCACCTTTAGCCCCTCCACTCCCGTCTCCAAGAGAAAAGACTCCAGCGCCTGCTCGTTCCTCAAATACCGCTCCGTCTTTCCCCTCTTCACGCGATAGAGCGGAGGCTGGGCGATGAAAAGATAGCCCTTCTCGATGAGCTCCCTCATGTGCCGAAAGAAGAAGGTGAGCAAAAGGGTCCGGATGTGCGCACCATCCACATCGGCATCGGTCATCAAGATGATGCGATGATAGCGGGCCCGGCTGGGGTCGAATTCGTCTCCCCCTATCCCGGTCCCCAAGGCAGAGATCAAGGTCCGGATCTCATCATTGCTCAGCATCTTGTCGAAACGCGCTTTTTCCACATTGAGGATCTTGCCCTTGAGGGGGAGGATGGCCTGAAACCGCCGGTCCCGTCCCTGCTTGGCCGATCCCCCCGCAGAATCTCCTTCTACCAGAAAAAGCTCGCTGAGGGCCGGATCCCTCTCCGAACAATCGGCCAGCTTGCCCGGCAGGCTATCCACCTCCAGGGCCCCCTTCCTCCGGGTCAGTTCCCTGGCCCTCCGGGAGGCCTCCCGAGCCCTGGCTGCGTCTATCGCCTTTTCCAAGATCTTGCGGGCCACAGCGGGGTTCTCCTCCAGGTACTCGGAGAGCTTCTCGTTCACCACCGCCTCAACGATCCCCTTGACCTCCATGTTCACCAGACGCGACTTGGTCTGGCCCTCGAACTGGGGATTGGCAAGCTTGAGGCTGATCACCGCGGTGAGTCCTTCCCGGAAGTCCTCTCCCGACAGCTCCACCTTGGCCCTCTTCAGGACCTCGTTGTTCTGGGCATAACTATTCAGGGTCCGGGTGAGGGCGGAACGGAATCCTATGAGGTGGGTTCCGCCGTCGTGGGTATGGATGTTGTTGGCGTAGGAGAAAACCGCCTCGGCGTACCCGTCGTTGTATTGCAGCGCTACCTCCACCTCCACCCCTTCCCTCCTCTGGCAGAAGTGGATCGGCTGCTTATGCAAAACGTTCTTGTTCTTGTTCAGGTGCTCCACGAAGGAGGGAATCCCGCCCCCATAGTGGAAAAGGCGCTCCTCCCTCCCCCTCCTCTCGTCTACCAGGACTATGCGAAGGCCGCGATTGAGGAAGGAAAGCTCCCGCAGGCGGTGGGAAAGGATATCTAGGCTGAAGCTCCGCTCAGAGAAGATCTCGGGATCGGGAAGAAAGGTGATGGTGGTACCGGTGGACTTCGCCTTTCCCACCACCCTCAGCTCTCCTACCGGCTCCCCCTTCTCGTAACGCTGACGGAAGACCTTTCCCTCCCTTCGGATCTCCAGTTCCAGCCAAGAGGAAAGCGCATTTACTACCGAGAGCCCGACCCCATGCAGGCCGCCCGAGAAGGTATAGGCGCCCTCATCGAACTTACCTCCCGCATGCAGGGTGGTAAGCACCACCTCGGCGGCAGGCTTGCCGGTCTCCGGATGGATATCCACCGGAATCCCTCGCCCGTCATCGTCGACCGAGACGCTCTCATCCATATGGATGGTCACCTTTATGTTCTTGCAATGGCCGGCGAGCGCTTCGTCGATACTGTTGTCCACCACCTCGTAGACCAGGCGATGCAACCCCTCTGCCCCGGTACCCCCGATGTACATAGCGGGGCGGGTTCGAACTGCCTTCAGGCCCTCCAGAACCCGTATGTGCTCAGCGCCGTAATGCTCGTCCATATCAATTTCTCGTCCCTAGGCAGGGCTTTCCTTTTTTGGAGGAACGGGTCTCAGCTTTCTCCCAGCCGTTGGGCCCGACCGGAGCGAATGAGGAAGACCTCTGCTTCCGGAAAAAGGGGCCCAATGGAGGCCAGATCCGAGCAGGTGATCAAAGATTGGCCCCCTTCTCTCAGGATCGATGCTACCTTCTGCCTCCTTTCCTCGTCCAGTTCCGAAAAAAGATCGTCAAGAAGCATCAGGGGAAACTCCCCCAGGATGCGTCGTAAATGGTAAGCCTCGAAGAGCCTCCACGACACAGCCAAAAGCCGCTTTTCTCCCCGGGAAGTGAAGCGCCGCGCGTTGTGCCCTCCTATCTCGATCAACACGCGATCGCGATGCGGCCCATAGAGAGAACATCCAGCCCTGACCTCCTCCCCCCGCCTCTCTCCCAGCCTGACCTCGAGGTCGGCGCAGAGAAACTCCTCCAGTGGCAACAGGGAAGGCTGGTAGGCGAAACGCACCGCCATCGCCCCTCCCACGGTCGCCAGCAGCGGGGGGATCTCCTGATTCAACTGGATCAGTATTCCCAGTCTCTCTCGGCATATTTTTTTCCAGGTTTGGGCAAGCTGGGAATTCCACTGTGATAACTGATCTCCCTTTCCCAGTCTCAGCAGGCGATTACGCTGGAGAAGAATGCGGCGGAAGCGGGCCAGCTCTCGGCGGTAGCCCGGATTGGCCCGGACCGCACACTGATCGAGAAACCTCCTTCTTACCTCGTCTCCCTCGGAAACCAACGACAGGTCCTCGGGGGAGAAGATGACTGCGGCAAATCGACCCCATTCCTTCGCCGGTTGGTTTACCCTCCGTCCGCTCATCCATACCCATCTGCCCTCCGGTTTCAGGTGCACTGCCAGCTCTCGCTCCCCTTGTCCATCCTCTACCTTGGCCCGGATGGTAAACGAGCCAGCCCCGTGCCTGATCATCTCCTCTGGATGGTTGGTGCGAGGAGAGGAGAGGCAGAAGAGGTAGTAGATTCCCTCCAGGAGGTTGCTCTTCCCCTGAGCGTTGGAACCCTGGAAGAGGACTATCCTTCTTTGAATGGAGAGGGATAGCTCCTGGAAGTTGCGGAAGTCGGAAAGCCAGACCCCTTTTAGGTACACCGTAACTTCACAAAAAGAGGCATCCGCGATGCCTCATTATTGTCCGCATCTTTTCATGCAGCCCCGTTTCCGCGGAGGTTCTGGCTCCCTAGGTGCGGATCAAATCCTCATGGGCATGATTACACACTGATAGGAGTCGCTGCCCAGCGGCTGGAAAAGGGTGGGGCTAAGACTATCGCTGAGGTAGATCACCACCTGCTCCTCGTCCACCGCCGAGAGAAAATCCAGCAAGTACCTGCCATTGAATCCGATCGCTATATCCTCGCCCGAATAGTCCACCTCCAGGAACTCCGTGGCCTCGCCTAGATCCATATTGGAGCAACTGACGACCATTCGGTTTCCCGTGAGCTCGATCCTGGTCGGAGCCCCCCTCTCTCCTACGATGGTAGAGGTGCGGCGCAGGGCGCCCCAGAGCTGTTCCCGGGTCAAGACTACCTTCTTCCCGCTTGGCTCGGGAATTACCGCCGCGTAGTTGGGGAACTGTTCTTCTATGAGCCGGCTGGTCAGGGTGGAGCGACGGAAGTTGATTATCAAATGGGAGTCGGCGAAGTCGATCCTGACCGGATCTTCGTCCTCCTTCAGCAAGCGCACTATCTCTACCAGCGCCTTTTTGGGGATGATGGCCTCCCGGCGTACCGTACCCTGCACTTCCTTGCGAGGCTTTTTGACAATGGCCAAGCGGTGGCCATTGGTAGCCACCATGCGTATATCGTCCTGTGCTTGTAGCAAAACCCCCGAGAGGGAATAACGAGTCTGGTCGGTGGATACGGCAAAGAGGGTCTTGCTTATCATCTCTTGTAAGAGCTCGCGTCGAAACAACAAGGAATCTTTTGCCTCCATCGCCGGAATTTGCGGAAAGTCTTCTTTGGCTAGCCCTTTGAGCCTGAACTGCGCCCGATCACAGCGGATGCTGGTTATCAGGTCCCCCTCGATCGTTATCCGCACTGGTTGTGATGGCAGTTCGCGCAGGATATCGTATAATCTCTTGGCCGGCAGGGCTACCTCAGCCTCAGCTGAGGTCTGGGCATCTACTTGCACCCTAATTCCTACCTCCAGATCGGTGGAAAAGAGCAGCAGTTGTCCGGGGACTGCCTGCAGCAGCAGGTGGGAAAGGATGGGAAGGGACTTCCTTGTTTCCACCACTCCCTGAACTTGGGTGACAGCGCTGAAGAGCTCATCCCTATTGATCAGGATCTCCATGCCTTTCCCCTTTCCCCGTTTTCCCTAAAATTCACACGCCTAATGGACCTACTATACAGAAATTGACCTAATAGTACAGATAGGTAAAGAAGCGCGGCCGGTGGATATTGGACCTAAGCTGGCTTTACCAAAGGCCGCTTTCGCTGAACAAGTTCTGGATAAGCAGCCAGCTCAAGAGGTGATCCTCTTGGTGATGGTTTCCACCTCCTTGCGAAAGGCCTTTTCTTGGTCCATCTTGTTTTTCACCTTATTGCAGGCGTGGATAACTGTGGTATGGTCTTTGCCCCCGAACATCTTGCCTATTTCCGGGAGAGAGGAGCTGGTCAGGGTGCGTGCAAGATACATGGCTACCTGTCTGGGGATTACTACCGATTTATTGCGATTTTTTGATTTGAGATCGGAGACCTTGAGCGAATAGTATTCTGCCACTATTTGCTGTACCTGACTAACAGTAACCGTCTTTTCTTCGCTATCCTCCAATTCTTTCAGGATCTCTTGGGCCATCTCTAGATCGATCTGGCGCCCGGTCAAAGAAGAGAAGGCTACTATTCGAACCAGGCATCCCTCCAGTTCGCGGATGCTCGATTTGACACGGTTAGCGATGAAGAGGGAGACATCGTCTGGGAGGACGATTCCCTCCGCCTCCGCCTTCTTGCGCAAGATAGCCGTCTTCGTTTCCAGGTCGGGGGGCTGGATATCGGCGATCAGCCCCCACTCGAATCGGGAACGCAATCTCTCTTCGAGGGTGGGAATCTCTTTTGGCAAACTATCGCCGGAGATTACGATCTGCTTGTGTGCCTCGTGGAGGGCGTTGAAGGTGTGGAAAAATTCCTCCTGGGTTCTCTCCTTTCCCGCGATGAACTGGATGTCGTCTACCAAGAGCAAGTCGACGCTGCGATAGCGGTTGCGAAACTCCACCGCCGAATCGTAGCGAATGGAGTTGATCAGCTCGTTCATGAACTTTTCGGAGGATATGTAGCAAACCCTGAGCGACGAGTTCCTCTCCAGTGCCCTGTTTCCGATGGCGTGGAGGAGGTGCGTCTTGCCCAAGCCGAATCCGCCGTAAATGAAAAGCGGGTTGTAGGAACGAGAGGGCTCCTCGGCTACGCGCAGAGACGCAGCCTGGGCGAATTGATTACAGGCACCCACCACGAAGCTCTCAAAGGTGTACTTGGGGTTCAGATGGGTAGGAATGGTGCCTGCCCGCGGAGCGGAGCGCGGGGAACGCCTCCTTTCCTCTGTTTCCACTGGAGAAGCAGGGGAAGACAACTCCGATACGCAAATGGCTATCTTCACCGGCCGGGATAAGACGGCTTGCAAGGCTTCGCGGAGGTCTTTGGCGTAATGTTCCTCGATCCACTCCTTGAAAAAGCGGTTGGGGACGCCAACCTGGGCCAGGCCGCCCTCCAAAGAAAGGAGCTGAGCTGGCTGTAGCCAGGTTTCCAAGCTCTGCCGGCTGATGGTTTGTGCCGCCCGCGCCAGTGCTTGGTTCCATATCTCCTGTAAGGTGGGGGTAGTGCTCATCGCCTGCTATATCCGAGCGGCCTCCTTATCCACAAGCAAGGAAGGCCGGCGAATGTCGAAAAAGAGGGAAGATGAAAGCCGAGGTCGAAGAAAAGGAGGCTAAATCCTTTGAAGATCAGTTGTTCACAAAGTTATCCACAATTGTGGATAAAATATATATGCCTTTAGCAACGATGGTTTCCGCCCTCCTAACCTCCCTGGGCGGAGAAGGTCTGGGCAAACAATCATACCCCGACTGAACTCGCCTAAAAAATAGCACACTCCCTTTGCAGGGGCAACCAGTTTTTCATTTGCCTCCCACCTGGACTAGGGCATCCTCGCTGCTGGCGGTGAGGCCGGTCAATCCATTGGGGCGAGAGCGGCGAGGCGGAAGAATGGTATGCACCCATCGATCCTGTGGCCTTTTGAGGGTTGACAGGGAAAGGCGGAAGGCTTATATTCTAAAAAAATTTCAGGAGCCAAGTCTTGAAACGAACCTATCAGCCCAAAAAGAGAAAGCGCCGCGTGAGCTGCGGGTTCCTGCGGCGCATGAGGACCCGATCGGGCCGCAAGATCATCAACCGGAGAAGGGCCAAGGGCCGCCACCGTTTGACCGTGGTCTGAATTATTGCATATGGACCGCCGGTCCCGCCTACCTTACCAACGCTTGCGGAGGAGCGAGGATTTCCGGCTCACCTTGACCAAGGGTAGGAGGGTAAAGGGGGAGGGGCTGGAATTGTATGCGCACCCCAACCAGACGCCTGGTTGTCGCCGCCTGGGGATCGTGGTCCGGAAGAGGGTAGGAAGCGCCGTGGTCCGAAACCGAACCAAAAGGCTGGTGAGGGAGTTCTTCCGGCTTCATGGAGACCAGCTCCCGGAGGCGACCGATCTAGTCGTTTCGGTAGGGGAAGACCTCTCCTGCCTGAAGCTGGGGGAGCTGGAGAGCAGAATGGTAGCCCTAACCCGGCAATTGAGGACCCACGGTCACTCGCCCTATAGGGAGAGCCAGAATGCGAGCGTGGCTGCTGCCCCGGATGCTTCTGGGAGGGGCAATTGACATCTACCGGATAGCGATTTCTCCCTGGTTCCCACCCGCTTGCCGGTTCTACCCATCTTGTTCGGAGTACGCCCGGGAGGCAGTTTACAGACACGGCGTATGGCGGGGGTCCTGGTTGATTATCCTAAGGCTCCTCAAGTGCCACCCCTTCCACCCGGGAGGTTTCGATCCGGTCTCTTGAGCAGCCCCTCCGCTGGTCTAACCACTCTGCAATCCCCAACCCCCAGTCAGGAGCCTTATGGAAAAGAGAACGCTGCTTGCCATCGTGCTGATGATCCTCGTTCTGATGGGGTATCAGTACTACCTGGAGAGGACTCGTCCGCCCAGGTCCCCAGAGCCCGCCAAGCAAACACCTCCTCCTTCCTCCTCGGTACCGGCGGCCCGTAGCTTCGCCGGAGAAGATACGCTGTCTCGTCTCTCTCTCCCTCCTGCCTCCAGCAGAGAAAGGGAGATCGTGGTGGAGACCGATCTGCTCACGGTTGTGGTCAGCAACCAGGGGGCAAAGATTAAGAGCTGGCAGCTCAAGAAATACCTGGGTCCGGATGGGAAGCCCGTGGAAATGGTGGGAATAAAGGGCCAGAGTGGGCCGTCCTTTGGTCTCCTGTCCTGGTCCCGAAATCGGGAAGCCTGCTCGGGGGTATACCAGTTCACTCCCGAACGCCTAGTCCTTTCTCCCTCCCAACCTCAGGGCAGGTTGCTCATGCGACAATTGACCTCAGGTGGACTGGAACTTCGCAAATCCTTCACCTTTTACCATAACGATTACCGGATAGATATCGAAACCGAGGTCCGAAATCGGGGGCGGCAGGAACAGAGCATCGGTTTCGATCTCCTCTGGGGACCGGGGATCCGCGAGCACGAAGGCAACGAGAAAGGCAAGACAGGGCTCAAGCCCGTTCTCACGCTGGTCAATGGCCAACAGGTCCAGGACAAGTGGGAAAAACTGGAAGGGGCGGTGGAACACGAAGGGACGGTTTCCTGGACCGCTGTCCACGATACCTATTTTTGCGCCGCCCTCCTGCCTCTTCAGGAGGGGGCCTTCGCTCGGGTGGAACGCTTCCGGGAGATGGGTCCGCTGGTAAGCCTGGCCTATGGCGAGCGGAAGTTGAGGCCCGGTGAATCGGCGGTGGCTTCCTATCGCGGCTACATCGGTCCCAAAGAGATAGACCGCCTTACGCGATTGGGATCCGGGATGCGAGGGATCATCGATCTAGGGTGGTTCGACTTCCTGGCACGGCCAGCTCTGTACTTCTTGAAATTTATCTACCGGTATCTTCGCAACTACGGGCTGGCCATCATTGTCCTCACGCTACTGGTGCGGATCGTTCTTTTCCCTCTCACCTTCAAGAGCTTCAAATCGATGCAGGAGATGCAGAAGCTGCAGCCCCGCATTAACGCCTTGAGGGAAAGATACAAGGACGACGCCAAGAGGATGAATCAAGAGCTGATGGAGCTTTACCGCAAGCACAACCTGAATCCACTGGGCGGATGCCTGCCCATGCTCTTGCAGATCCCGATCTTCATCGCCCTATATAATGCGTTGATCAACTCGGTGGAGCTCTGGAGAGCCCCCTTCGTCTGGTGGATCAAAGACCTCTCGGCCAAGGATCCCTACTATGTGCTGCCCATACTGATGGGTGCCTCCTGGGTGATCCAGCAGGCCATTACCCCATCGGTAGGCGATCCCCGACAGGCGAAGATGATGCTGGTGATGCCCGTCATCTTCACCTTCATGTTCCTCAATTTCCCCTCAGGGCTGGTTCTCTATTTTCTGGTGAGCAACCTCCTGGGGATTGCCCAACAATACCTGATGAATCGTCAGCTGAAGGTCTCATCCAGAGCAGGAGGCGAGGGATGAGGAGCGTCGAAAAGGAAGGCAAAACCACAGAGGAGGCTATCGAAAAGGCCCTGGAGGAGCTGGGGGCGAAGAGGGAAGAGGCGCGGATCGAGATCTTGGACAGGGCAGAGCGAAAGGTTTTTGGCCTCTGGAGCAGCAAGGGGGTGAAGGTCAGGGCCACCCTCATGGAAAGAGATGCCTGCATGGAAGAGGCCAAGTCTTTGCTGCTGAGGATCCTGGAGCAGATGGGGATCCAAGCGCAGGTATTGGCGTCCCGCGGGTCGGACCATATCTATCTGGAAGTCAAGAGTGCCGAGGTAGGTCTATTGATAGGGAGGAGGGGGAAGACGCTGGACGCCCTCCAGTACCTCCTGAACCGGATCCTGAACCGGGAAGGGGCCGAAGCGGGAAGGGTGGTAATCGAGGCCGAGGGCTATCGCGCCCGCCGGCAGGATGAGATCAGGTCTTTCGCTCTCCGTTCAGCCACCAAGGCGAAATCGACGGGCCAGGAAGTGGTGCTGGCCCCTCTTACGCCCTACGAGAGGAGGATCGTTCATCTTTGCCTTCAGCAAGAAGCAGGGGTCAGGACCTTTAGCGAGGGCGAGGGCTACCTGAAGAAGATCCATGTGGTCCCGATCGACGCGGCCTGAGGTGAGGGCGGAGACCCCCGAGCCCCCTCGGCCCGGGAGCTACCCCGAATGGGGGAGACGGAAAAGGATACCATAGCTGCCATCTCCACCCCCGTGGGGGAAGGAGGGATAGGGATAGTCAGGATAAGCGGGCCCCTCTCCTTGGCCATTGCAGATCGGTTGTTTCGGTCCTCCCGAATCCCCCCACCTTCCTCCTTTCCCACCCATACCCTCCATTATGGGTTCATCGTCGATCCGGAAAAACAGGAGCGGGTCGACGAGGTCCTCCTTGCCGTCATGCGCTCTCCTCATTCCTATACGCGAGAAGATGTAGTGGAGATTCACGGACACGGGGGACTGGTCGCCCTCCGCCGGATCCTGGAGCTGGTTCTACAGCAGGGAGCGCGGCTGGCCCTTCCGGGTGAGTTCACCCGGCGGGCCTTCCTTAACGGTAGGATAGATCTGGCCCAGGCCGAGGCGGTGCTGGAGGTGATCCGGTCCAAGAGCGAACGAGGTTTGGCCTTGGCCTTGCGGCAGCTGGACGGGTCCCTCTCCCATCGGCTGCGCGGGATGAGACAGGAGCTGCTCTTGCTGTTGGCAGAGGCAGAGGCGTCCCTGGATTTTCCCGAAGAGGGCCTGGAGTTCATCCCAGCCGAGGAACTGGAGGTCCGCTTGGTAGAGGTCGAGAAGGCAGTGCGAAGGCTCAAGGAAAGCTTCAACCAAGGGAGGATCGTCCACGAAGGAATAGCGACGGTCTTGGTAGGACGTCCCAATGTGGGCAAGTCCAGCCTGTTCAATGCCCTCCTGCAAAGGGAGCGGGCCATCGTAACGCCTCAGCCGGGAACCACCCGCGATTTCCTGGAGGAAGTGGTGAACCTAGAGGGACTACCCTTTCTGTTGGTGGATACGGCGGGGATGAGGGCCGATGACCTTTCGCTGGAACCCGCGGAGAGGCATGGAGTGGAGAGGACCAGGGACTGGATAGAGAGAGCAGATCTCCTGTTGGTCCTCCTCGATGCCAGCCAGGCCTTGTCCGATGAAGACCGGTTGCTGCTCCAAGAGATCAGGGGACGGAAGGGTATCCTGGTGATGAACAAGGTGGATCTTCCGGTCAGATTAAGCCGCGGGGAGGCGTTGGAGGCGGTCCCGGGCCTGCCGTGTGTTCAAGTATCTGCCCTTTCCGGGGAGGGGCTGGAGGAGCTGAAGGGGATCATGGTGGAGGCAGTGGGTAGAGAAGGTCTGGACACCACCGAGGGGTTAGTTATCACCCAGCTTCGGCACCGGCAGGCCTTGGATAAGGCGGAAAGGGCATTGGCAGAGGCAAGGAAGGCTCTGGCTCAGGGCCTATCCTGGGAGTTCGTGTGTCTGGACCTTCGGGAATCCCTGGAGGCTCTGGGCGAGATCACTGGAGAAACAGCCACGGCTGATATCCTCGAGCAGATCTTCTCCCGTTTTTGCATCGGCAAGTAAGGTGGCAGCGATGGAAAGAGGGTACGAGGTGATCGTGGTGGGAGGAGGGCATGCCGGTTGTGAGGCTGCCCTGGCGGCTGCTCGCATGGGGGCCCGCACCCTTCTGCTGACTGTCGATCTCGATCGGTTGGCCTTGATGTCCTGCAACCCTGCCATCGGAGGTCTCGCCAAGGGACACCTAGTGCGGGAGATAGATGCCTTGGGAGGTGAGATGGGGCGGGCCATCGATGCCACCGGCATTCACTTCCGCCTGCTGAATACCGGAAAGGGGCCAGCGGTCCGAGCCGTCCGGGCCCAGGCGGATCGCCTTCAGTATCGGCTGTACATGAGGAGGGTCCTGGAAAGCGAACCCAACCTGTTCCTGCAAGAGGCGATGGTGGAGACGATCCTCCTGGAGGGAGGAAGGGTGGTGGGAGTGAAGGATCGGCTGGGGCAGACCTACCGGGGAGAGGCGGTAGTCCTGGCCACTGGGACCTTCCTGAACGGATTGGCCCATGTAGGGCTGGAGAGTTTTCCTGCGGGGAGGGCGGGAGACCCCCCCTGCCTCGGCCTTTCTCGCAGCCTGAAAGAGTCAGGGCTTCGACTAGGTCGATTGAAAACCGGAACCCCTCCCCGCCTCGATGGAAGGACCATAGATTTTAGCCGCCTGCGCCCCCAAAAGGGGGATGACCCGCCACGCCCCTTCTCCTTTCGTACCAGGACCCTTGAGGTGGAGCAAGTGGCCTGCTATCTTACCGCTACCAATCCCCGTACCCACGAGATCATCCGCCGCAATCTGGCCCGATCTCCACTTTACAGCGGGAGGATAAAGGGGAAAGGGCCCCGTTACTGTCCTTCCATCGAGGACAAGGTCATGCGTTTTCCCGACCGGGATAGCCATCAGGTCTTCCTGGAGCCCGAGGGAAGGTGGACGCACGAGATCTATCCCAATGGCATCTCGACTAGCTTGCCCTACGATGTACAGGTGGAGATGGTACATTCCATCGAGGGGCTGGAAAGGGCGAGGATCCTCCGTCCCGGCTATGCGATCGAGTATGACTTCGTCTACCCCACTCAACTGCAGCCCAGTCTGGAGGCCAAGGAGGTAGCACGGCTGTTCCTGGCAGGACAGATCAACGGGACCTCTGGTTACGAGGAGGCTGCTGCTCAGGGCCTGATAGCTGGGATCAATGCTGTGCTCCGAATACGCGGATCGGAACCGTTGATCCTGAGGAGAGAGGAGGCCTACATTGGGGTCCTGATAGACGATCTGGTCACCAAGGGAACCGATGAGCCTTACCGCATGTTTACCTCCCGGGCAGAGTACCGGCTTTTGCTTCGGCACGATAACGCGGACCTCAGATTGAGTCAGTACGGATTCCGCCTGGGCCTTCTGAGTCCCCAGGAGTACCGTCGGGTGGAGGAGAAAAGGGCCATCATCGAGAGGACAATAGAGCGCCTCAGGTCGAAGCGGAGCAGATGGGAGGGCGAGGAGGTCAGCTCCCTCTCCCAGGTATTGAAAAGGCCAGGGGTAGGCTGGAGGGATCTGGTACCCTGCGATCCCGAGCTGGCGGAGCTGGACCCCGAGGTGGCAGATCAGATAGAGACTTTGATCAAGTACGAGGGGTATATCTGCCGGCAAAAGGAGCAAGTATTGCGGATGTCCCACCTGGAGGGGAAAAGGATCCCGCCCGATTTCGATTATATGAGCCTGGAAGCACTTTCCTGGGAGGCGAGGCAGAAGCTCAACGAGGTCAGGCCTTCCTCCTTGGGACAGGCCATGCGAATACCGGGGATTACCCCCGCCGCCATCTCCCTGCTCCTGGTCTACCTGGAAAAGGAGAGCCGCATGGCATTGGGACGATAGCTGGTGGGATCGAGGGCAGAAGAGCTTCTGTTGGTGGGGGCGCGAGATCTAGGGCTGGAGCTGGCGCCAGTCCAAGTGGAGGCCTTTTGTCTCTATGCCCGTGAATTGAAGCGATGGAATGAGCGGTTCAACCTGACAGGTCTTCGCGAGGAAAGGAAGGTTTTCACCCGTCTCATCCTGACCTCCCTGGCCTTCAGCGTGGCCTTCCCCTCCCCCTTGCCCCGGCGCATGGTGGATGTGGGGACAGGAGCGGGATTGCCAGGCCTTCCCCTCAAGATCGCCTTTCCTTTCCTTCAGATCACCCTGGTAGAGGCGACTCGGAAGAAGGCCTCCTTTCTGCACCATATCTCTGCCTACTTGGGCCTGGAGGGAGTAGAAGTGCTCCAGACCAGGGCGGAGGACCTTATCGGCCAGGCAGAGTTTCGGGAGAGATTCGATGTGGGGGTAGCCCGGGCCGTAGGAAAGCGGGAGCTGTTGCTGCGGATCATGACCGGCCTCGTCCGTCCTGGAGGGAGGGTGATCTTCTCGGGTGGCGGAGAGGAGGAACAGCCGCCAGCGGAGGGGGGAGCCCTGTCCTTCTTGCAGCATCGGAAGGTGGGATTTCCTTCCCTTGGGTTGGAGATGAAGCTCCTGGTTTGGGAGCGGAAGGGATAGGAGCGATGTTCCACGTGGAACAGGGACGGATTTTTCCTCGCCCTCTTTAGGGGTTTGTGGTAACTTCGGCTGAGAGCGGGGAAAGAAGAGCCTTGGCCAAGATCATCGCCATTGCTAACCAAAAAGGGGGGGTGGGAAAGACCACTACCGCCATCAACCTCTCCGCTTGTCTGGCGGCCGCCGAGAGAAAGACCCTCCTCGTCGATCTCGATCCACAGGCGAATGCCACCAGCGGGGTGGGGATCTCCCGGGAGAGGGCGGAGCCCAACATCTATCATGTCTTGTTCGATCAGACCTCGCTACAAGAAGTCGTTTGCCCCACCGGGCTTCCCCACCTGGAGGTGGTTCCGGCCAGCATCGACTTGATCGGAGCGGAAATCGAGCTGGTGGGAGTGCTGGCGCGAGAGAGCCAGCTCAAGAGGCGCTTGGATCCGATCCGCAAGCGGTACGAATACATCATCATCGATTGTCCCCCCTCTCTGGGGCTTCTGACGATCAATGCCCTGACCGCTGCGGATTCGGTGCTGATCCCCCTTCAGTGCGAGTACTACCCGCTGGAAGGGTTGAGCCAGCTCTTGCACACCATCCGACTGGTGAGGCGGTCGCTGAACCCGGATCTGAAGATCGAGGGGATCGTGTTGACCATGTACGATGGGCGGGTGAATCTCTCTGCCCAGATCTTGAAGGAGGTGCGGGAGCACTTCCCGGAACAGCTGATGAAGACCATCATCCCGCGCAATATCCGCCTTAGCGAGGCCCCCAGCTTCGGCAAACCCATAATCCTTTATGACATTCGCTGCCCAGGAGCAGAAAGCTACCTGAGCCTGGCAAGGGAGGTGATGGATCGTGCAAAGAAAGGCACTGGGTAAGGGGTTAGGCGCCCTGATCCCGGTGGAAGAGGGGGCGACGGTGGGGGTAATGGAGGTTTCGGTGGATCAGATCCGCCCCAATCCCTTCCAGCCGCGGAGGTCCTTCGCGCCGGAGAGGTTAGAAGAACTGGCCGAGTCTATTCGAGCTCGAGGTGTCCTTTCCCCGGTCATCCTCCGGCGGTGGGGGGATGGGTATGAGCTGGTGGCCGGGGAGAGGCGATGGCGGGCAGCGAAGGCAGCTGGGTTGAAGACCATTCCCGCCTTGATCCAGGAGGTTTCGTCCGATGAGGTCCTGGAGATCGCGCTGATCGAAAACCTGCAAAGGGAAGACCTCAACCCCTTGGAGGAGGCGGAGGCCTATCAGCGCTTGATGCAAGAGCATGGCCTGACACAGGAAGAGATCTCGCGGCGGGTAGGAAAGGATAGGGCCTCTATCGCCAACACCCTCCGCCTCCTCAACCTCCCTCCCCAGTTGAAGGAAGACCTGCTGGCCGGCAGGATAACCATGGGACACGCTCGGGCTCTGCTCGCCCTGGGGGGAGAGGCAAGGCAACTGCGGGCTCGGGCATTGGTCCTTTCCAAGGGGCTCTCGGTTAGGCAGACGGAGGAACTGGTCAGGAAGCAGACGAGGACTCACTCCTCGTCCCGAAAGCCCAACTCCACTCCCCCCCAGTGGAGGTCCATCCAAGACGATCTCCAGAGAAGACTGTCGACTAAGGTTAGGCTGGTGAAGGGACGGGGCAAGGGGAAGGTGGAGATCGAATTTTACTCGGAGGCAGACCTGGAGCGCATTTGGCGGATCATCTGTGGTCGGGAGCAGTAGAAAGGAGGCGGAAGGCCATGCTGCCTCTTCGGGAGGCTATCGAGTTTCCTTTCCGCAGCGAGAACTGGCCTCGTAAGTTGGGATTGGGGGCTGTCCTTTCCGCTTTTCCGGTCCTTTCCTTTACCCTCCTGGGCATGGTAATAGATCTTCTCAAGTCCTCGCTCCTTTCTGCCCCTTTGGGCCTGGTATATTTCTTGGTTTGGGGCTATGCCTTTCACATCTTCCGAGGGGGGCTACAGCGGGAGGCGGCGAACCTGTTGGGCTGGGATAATTGGAGAAGCTATCTCTCCAAGGGATTGGCCCTCTTTCTGATACAGCTGGGCTACGGTCTTCTCCCTTTGCTGATCGTGGCCCTGGGTGTGGGCATGCTCTATCGGGGAAGGTGGTGGTTCTTTACCGGGATGCTTCTGATGCTAATGGGCCTGTTATGCTTCTTGTTGGTGGGTTTCTTCTATCCTATGGGCATGGCCCACTTTGCTCGCTGGGGTCGGATTGAAGCGGCCTTCCATCTACCGTCGCTGTGGCGGGGAATCCGGGAGGTGCTGGTGGAATATGTTTCCCTCTTCCTCCTTTCTCTCTTGGTTCTGCTGGCCTTGGGCCTGGTCGCCGCCATTCCCTTCGTTGGGCTCACCCTTTCCTTCTTCCTCAGCTTCTATCCGCTTCTGGTTTTGTCCCGCCTGTTCGGAGAGGTGTGCGCGCTAGCCACCGAGGGTCCCTAGGCCCTGCTGCGGTGGCGGACTTTGCTCCCCCGGCCTTCCCTTCCCCCTTGGTCCCTAGGTGACGAATCCGATCAAGAGGCGGTCTCGGAAACCTCGGAAGCAACCGGCTTACGCGAGCGCAGGAGCCGGGAAGCCAGGATGCCGGCCTCGTAAAGAAGGCAGAGGGGAATGGCCATCAGCGATTGGTTGAAGACATCAGGGGTGGGAGTGAGGATGGCAGCCAGCACGAAATTGGCGAGGATTGCGTATTTCCGGTTGCGGGCGAGAAACTCCGGCGTGAGAAAGCCCAATCGGGTGGCCAAGACCATGGCCAGAGGCAACTCGAAGATCAGGCCGAAGGCCAGGATGAACTTCAGGGTGAAGTCGAAGTAGTTACCTATGGAGAGCATGGGCTGGAGGTGCTGCGTCTTGTAGGTAAGCAGGAACTGGAGGGCGAAGGGAAGGACGATGAGAAAGCAGAAGCCGGCTCCCAGCAGGAACATGACCGTAGATAGGACCACGAAAGGGGCGGCATACCGCTTTTCGTGGGGGAGGAGGCCAGGCGAAACGAATTTCCAGATCTGGTAGAAGAGGAAAGGTAGCCCGAAGAATATGGAGGCAAAGAAGGCCAGCTTCATGTGGACCCAGAATGCCTCCGCCGGGGCCAGGAATACCAGGGCTGGCGCTTGGCTCCGGGGAGAGAAAGCAAAAAAGGGATAGGTGCGGGTCAGGACCAGATGCCGGCGGAGGGGACTCAACAGGAAACCGAATATGCTCTCGGAGAAATGAAAGCACACCACGAAACCTATCCCTATGGCCACCAGGGAGGAGATCAGGCGGCGTCGCAGCTCCTCCAGGTGGGCGAAAAAGGGCATCTTGGCTTCAGGACCCATTCTCATCCTCCACCCCGCTTCCGGATGAAGGGGGAGCGGGCGGCGTGATATTTTGCCGGTTGTCGGTCGGTCTATCTGTCTTCACCCCGGCATCGAGGAGCGACCGGGGCAGATCGGTTACCTCTCGAGTCTGTTTTTCGATCTCTTCCATCTCCGAAGCGATATCCCTTTTCAGGTCCTCGGAGGCACGCCGCAGCTCGGCCAGCGTTCGGCCCAGGGTTCTGCCCAGCTCGGGCAGCCTTTGGGGCCCAAACACCAGGAGGGCCACGATCAATATGACGATCAATTCCGGGACGCCGATCCCAAACATGATCCACTTCCCTCCTGTTCCTGGCTGAGCTGGGCCACCTCTGGGAACTGCCGCTTGCCGCAGCGGTCACCCCAGCGGGCCACCACCCGGCCCCCTAGGAAAACCTCCACTATCTCGCAGGCGTTGGGACAGTCGGGGCACTGAAAGCCGGTAGTATAGCTGTCCTGGTGGATCACCTCAAAGCCGCGGAAGCGGGTGAAGCCATTGCGCGAGGCCCGATCCCGGGCCAGGAGAGCGGCTCCGATAGCACCCATGACATGATAATGGGGTGGCACGATGACCTCGTGTCCTAAGGCCTCCTCCAGAGCCCGCCTTATCCCCAGGTTGGCGGCAACTCCCCCCTGAAACACCACCGGGGGCAAAAGCTCCTTGCCCTTGGCTACATTGGCGAGATAGTTACGAACGAGAGCACGGCATAGGCCGGCGATGATGTCTGGAAGGGCATGGCCCATCTGTTGCTTGTGCACCATGTCGGTTTCCGCAAAGACGGTGCACCGGCCGGCGATGTGACAGGGAGACCGGGAACGCAAGGCCTGGGAACCGAATTCCTCGATGGGGATGCCTAACCGCGAGGCCTGTTGGTCCAGGAAGGATCCGGTCCCGGCCGCGCAGACTGTATTCATAGCGAAATCGACCACTGTTCCCTGACGGACTATGATGATCTTGCTATCCTGTCCTCCGATCTCCACAATGGTCTGGACTTCGGGGAGAAAGTGGAGGGCAGCTACGGCATGGGAGGTGATCTCGTTCTTGACCAGATCTGCGCCCAACAAGGCCCCCGCCAGCTGGCGACCGCTTCCGGTGGCCGCCACCCCCGCGATTCGGGTCCCCGGGATCATCGCCCTTTCGATAGCCTCTAGCCCTGCGCGCAAGGATTGAAGCGGCTGGCCACGGGTGCGCAGGTAAACCGACTCCCACAGCTCCCCGCGCTCAGCCATGAGGACCAGGTTGGTGCTGACCGATCCGATGTCGACTCCCAGGAAGGCCCTCATCTCATTTCCTTCCCTTAGTCGTGCATTCCCGGACCTGGTACATGAAAGCCTCGAGGCGGGTCTGGGCATGGAACTCGTCCAGACCATCGTAGGAAAGGCTGAGAAAGGGAACAGGGCCCAACTCCTGTCGGAGCCTCTTAGAGATGGCATTGACAATCGTTCCCGGCATGCAGGTGAATGGCATGACCGCGATCAGACCGGAGACCCCCCGGCGCACATAATCCACCGCCTTGCCCAGAGAAAGGATCGCCTCGCCCTCGTAAGAGGGATTCAGGTAAGGACTGGCCCAGCGGAGGAGGTCCTCGGTGGAAGGCTCCTTTAAATTCTCGAGAGCCCCCCGGAAGGCGGAGCTGAGGCGGTGCTCGTCCCACTTCTGGACCAGGTCCTGCAGCCACATCCAAAAGAAGCCCCACCACTGCCTCTGTTGGCAAGCGTGCTTCTTGTAAAGAGCATTGGTGTAGAAGATCCACTCCGTCATGGGAGCGACCCACACTTCCCCTCCCAGCTCCTCTAGACGCCGCACCAGATGGTTATTGCTGAAGCGGTGTGCTCGTAGGAAGATCTCTCCCACCACCCCCACCACTGGATTTGTCCGGCTAGTCCGGCGAGGGATTCGGGAGAACGCCTCCTTGGCCTCCTTCAGGGCCGGCATGGGGTCCTGGCCGCGGGAGATGAGATAGCACACCCGGTCCAGGGATTCGCGGAAGGTACGGTCGGCATCGCCGGGGTTTGCCTCGTAGGGGCGAACCTCGCGGCTCATCTTCTCCAGGAGGTCCACCGCTACCACGCCTTTCCACGCATTCCGGCGGAAAGAGGTACCCAGGAAGCTGTAGGAGTCTTTGGAATCGGGCGAGAGGAAGCCTACCTGGTTCAGGCCCAGTTCCTGCAAGACCTTCTTTTGGAAGGTGGCATATTGGCCGAAGCGGCAGGGACCGTTGGCAGAGGGCATGAAGAAGATCGAGCGCGCGGGATCGAACCCCTCCTCCTGGGCCTTTTTCAGGATGTCTCCCAGGGTTACGATGCAGGGGAAACATTCCCGCCCGGATGTGTATTTGCGGGCCAGATTGACGGCCTCAACATCCGTCTCCGGCAAGACCTCACTCCTCACCCCCAGATTGGTAAAGGCTGCTTGCAGGGCGAAGGCATGATCGGACATATAGGGGATGTAGACGATACAGGAGGATATATCGCGGGAAGCGGACGGGTGACGGCTGATGGAAAGGAGAAGGGATCGGCGCCAGCGCGCATTCTGGATGCTGTCCAGGAAGGCCTCGCAGCGGGTGATTATCCCCGCATCGGCGGAATGTTCATCGATCTCCAGTTGCAGGAATGGCTTGCCTCCCATCTTCTCCTTGAAGAAGTGGGAGATGAAGGAATCGGGGCCACAGGCGAAGTTGGTGATGTGAACGGCAAAAAGACGAGGGTCCCGGGCGATCAGGTCGGCGGCGGCCAGGATCCGTTGTCCGTAGTACCAGTACATTTGCGGGTACTCGCGGGAAGGCCGGTAATTTCCGGCGGGCAGGAAATCCATGGGGAGAGCAAGCACGCCCAGATCTCTCAACTTGGAGGGGAGATCCAGGTTGATAAGGCGATCGTGTCCATTGTAGGAGCGGCTGAGGACGACGAGGGCGATTTCCCCGCCCCCCAGGCTTCCCAATACCTCCTCTCCCCGCTGCCGATTCCGGGAGAGGAATCCTTCCCAGCAGGAGTAGGCAGCCTCGAGCGCCCGGTCCAGTTCTGCCTGGGAGCAGTCGAGATCACGCTGCATCCTGCAGAGAGAGGAACGGAGGGATTCCCTGCCCTGGCGGAGATAAAGGGAAGGGGCCAGCACCTCGATACCTCTCTCTTTCAGCTCGAGAGAAGATTGGATTAGGTAGGGTATGGTCTGGACATAAGGGCAGGTGTAGGTCCGTTCCATGCGGGGATCCCATCCGGGCAGGTCGATGATGCTGGGCAGGAACATGTACCTCACTCCCTTGTGGAGCAGGTTCAGTACGTGCCCATGGGCTACCTTGACCGGGAAACAGGTCTCGGCCGCTACCTCCTCTACCGCGTGGTGGATGATGTCACGATGGGTAGGATCGGAAAGGACCAGATGAATTCCTAACTCGCCGAAGAAGGCCTTCCAGAAAGGATAAAGGTCGTAGAAAGCAAGGAGCACCCGAGGAAAGCCGATGATTCGCGAGGAAGAGGCCTCGGCCGGCGGCGAAGAGGGATAGGGGGACAGCAGGGCGGATTCCCTCTCGCTGAAGAGGTCGGGCCATTTGGGTTCGGATTTGGCCCCTCTCCCCCGCTCATACCTCTCGCAGCGCGACCCATAAAAGAGAGGCGGCTCGCCTTCTACCTGGACCCGGTTGATCTCGCATTGGTTGGGACAGGCATGACAAGGAAAAGACTCCAAGAGGTAGGGCCTCCGGGCCAGCTCGAATCCCTTGAAGCGGCTGGTTCGAATGCCGGCATCCCGGGCCAGCAGGGCGGCCCCGATTGCTCCGGTGACATCGTGATGGGATGGGACGAAGATGGGCTTTTTCGTTACCTTGCGAAAAGCGGCTACCACCGCCTGGTTAGCGGCTACTCCGCCCTGGAAGAAGATGCGGTTGCCCACCCGACGATCGCCGACTACCTTGGTAAGATAGTTTTGGACGATGGAATAGCTTAGTCCCGCTACCAGATCTTCTCGCTTGACCCCTTTCTGCAGGAGATTGGTCAGGTCGGACTCCATGAACACGGTGCACCTTTCCCCCAGACGGGCAGGCCGGGAGGCGGAGAGGGCCACCTTGCTGAACTCCTCCTCGATCCGGAGACTCAGCTTCTCCGCTTGCTCCTCCAGGAAAGATCCGGTGCCCGCCGCGCATACCTTGTTCATCTCGAAGTCGACCACCACCCCATCCTGGAGGGATATGAACTTCGAATCCTGTCCTCCGATCTCGAAGATGGTATCCACCGAGGGATCGATTTGGACCGCTGCTCGGGCCTGGGCCGTTATCTCGTTCTTCACCAGGTCGGCGCCAATGAAATCGCCGATCATATAGCGCCCAGAACCGGTGGTAGCGGCCCCCACCACGATAACGCGGTCCCCTATCTCCTGGCCTATCTCGGCCAGACCCTGGCGAACTGCCTCGATGGGACGGCCAGCGGTCATCAGATAGCGACGGGCCAGGAGATGTCCCTCCTGATCGAGCAACACCAGATTGGTGCTGATGGATCCTACATCCACCCCCAGATAGGCGGGGATCGGCTTTTCCAGAGTCGAGGAGATTCGCCAGATCGAGGGGGGCTCGAGGCCATCGGCAATCGGAGCAGGCAGGGGATCGTAGGCGGGGTAGGCCTCCTCCCCCGCCCTCTCCAGGGAGGAGAGGACTCGCTCCCATTGGATGGGGAGAGGTGAAGCGGAGATGGTCTCAGCAGCGATGAGGGCCGCCCCGATAGCCCCCATGGAGGCATGATAGGGAGGGATGAGCAACTCTCCGGGACCGAGGCCGAAGACCTCCTCGAAGGCCCTGACCATCCCCCGGTTGGCTGCCACCCCTCCCAAAAAGGCGATGGGCCTGTGGATCGGCTTGCCCTTGGCTATACAGCTCTTGAAGTTCCGGGCCACGGCGTGGCAAAGAGCAGCCAGGATGTCGTGCTCGGGGGTAGCCACCTGCTGCAGATGGATCATATCCGACTTGGCGAAGACGCTGCACCTGCCGGCTATGCGAGGAGGATTCTTGGACTTCAAAGCCAACTCCCCAAACTCTCCCTCTATGGATACTCCCAGGCGATTGGCCTGCTGATCCAGAAAAGAACCGGTTCCAGCGGCGCAAATGGAGTTCATGGCGAAATCGACCAGCCTTACCCCCCGGCTGCCATCCAGTTCCAGACATATCAGCTTTGAGTCTTCGCCCCCCATCTCGATGATGGTGCGTACCTGGGGTTGAAAACGGGCCGCTGCTCGACAATGGGCTACTACCTCGTTCACATAGAGGGCGGAGAGGGCCGGTGCCACCAAGGATCCCCCGGAGCCGGTAACGCCGATGCCCCCGATCCGGGATAAGTCACCCCTTAGCTGCAATTCCTTCAGAAGCTGGGCCACAACCTGGACTGGACGGCCCCGGTGGCGGAGATAGCGCTCTTCCTTTACCCTTCCTTCCTCATCGAGAAGGACGAAGTTGACGCTCACCGAGCCCAGATCCAGGCCGAGGAAAAGATCATTGACGATACGGCTCATGCAGCATTGATTACCACACGGGCCGGCAGATTTCAAGGAGGATTCCCCTTCTCCGTCTCCGCGGGAGGGGGGGAGATCCTTTCCGCCTTCACCTTGGATATCCTCCTACCCTCCACATCCACTACGGTGAACTTCCAGTCTCCGTAGCGAATCGATTCCCCCCCTTGGGGGATACGCTGGAGCTCGGAGAGCATGAAACCGGCCAGGGTTTCGAACTCGGGGGATTCCGGAAAGGAAAGCTCATACCGGCTCTGCAAGTCGTGGATGGAAAGGTGGGCGTCGATGAGCAAGGATCCATCCCGCGATCTTTCCACACCTGCCTCCAGCGGCTCGTACTCGTCGTGGATCTCACCCACCAGTTCCTCGATCAGATCCTCGATGGTGATCAGCCCCTCCACGCTCCCATACTCGTTCACGATCATGGCCATATGGAGCCGACGGCGTAGGAGCTCTGGGAGAAGGGCGGAGATCATCATGGTCTCCGGAACGAAGTGAGCAGGGCGAAGCAGTTGAGAAAGGATGATGGGCTTGTTCGCGGCCAGAAGGCGCAACACATCCTTGGCATAGATAACCCCCCGGACATCGTCCAGATCCCGACCGTAGATGGGAAAGCGGGAGAAGCCGGTTTCTTGAAAGGCCCTCAGGACCTCGGAAGGGGATGAATCCTGGGGAAGGGCTCGGATCCGTGGGCGAGGGACCATCACCTCCTTCACGGAGGTGTCGGTGAACTCGAAAACCGAGTGGATCAACTCTTGCTCCACCTGGTCGAAGACGCCCCTCTCCCTTCCTTCCCGGATCATCAGCTTGACCTCCTCTTCCGAGACCAAGGGGGCAGAGGCAAGGCCGCTCAACCCCAGGGATCTCAGTACCAGCCTACTGGAGGCGGTCAGGATTCGGATGATAGGGGAAGAAAGGCGGGTGAAGAAATGGATAGGCCGGGAGACCCAGAGGGCGATCCTCTCCGGATCCCGGAGGGCCAGCGACTTGGGAACCAGTTCTCCGAAGACAAGGGAAAGATAGGTTATCACCAGAACCACCAGGACCAGGGAGAGGGTCTGGCTGGAAGAGCCGATGGCGGCGAAAGGAAGTCTTTCCAAAGCAGGCTTGAGGAACTCTATGGCGATGGCACCGCCAGTGGCCGACGCCAGGGAGCCAAACAAGGTAATGGCCAGCTGGACCGCGGCCAGGTAGCGATCAGGGTCGCTCTGAAGCTGGCAGACCAGTTTCCCCTTTTCGTCTCCCTCTTCTGCCCGCTGTTTCAGCTTGGATCTTCGGGCCGAAACCAGCGAGATCTCGGAGGCGGAAAAGAATCCGTTGGCCAGGATGAGCAGGAAGATGAGAAGGGTCTCGAGGGCCAGATCCTTGAAGGACATCAGCGATCGCCTTTCCGGGGATGGTTCATTTGCTCCCGCTTACCTTAGCCTTGAGGCGGAGCCGCTTTCTCTCCCGATAGGCCCGGGTGAGGCGGAAGGCCAAGAAGTAGGAGGTGGCAGCGAGGCAGGAGGCCAGAAGGATGTTGCCCAGGAGAAACAGATAGATCCCGGACCGGAGAGCCTCCAGGATCATAAGCCAACCGGCTGCGCTGGTAAGATCCGCCCATTTCAGGCTGGCAGAGAGGGCATGGACCATGCGCAATATTTTCTGCCAGTCCTGACGGGCCAGGAGGGCCCCCAGAACCGAGCTCGCGGTCCAGAAGAAGGGGGTGGTGATGGGGTTCATGATCAAGCAGCCCAGGATGGCCGAGGCCTTGTTGAATTTGAACGCAATAGCCAAGGCCAGGGCGATCAAGATCCCCAGTCCGAAGGTGGGAAAGATGGCCAGGAAGACCCCTACCGCCAGACCGGTGGCCACCCTCTGGGGGCTATCGTTAATTCGGACCAAGCGGATGTAGCCGTACCTGATCCAACGACGGATCGGGGAATAGGCGGCGTTCCTCTCTTTGCGGGCCCGCAGGGGAATAGCTAGCACGGCTCCGAATCCCATCGTGGCCAGTCGTTCGGTAACCTACCCCTACCGGCCCTGGAGTTTCTTGAGGTCGCTATCGCGCCCGATCACCACCAGGATGTCCTCTTTTTCGATCGTCTCCTCCGGCCCCGGATTCATTATGGTCCTTTCGCCTCCAGACCCCTTCTTCCGGATGGCCACAATGGTGACTCCGTACCTGGACCGAATGGCGAGCTCGCGGATAGTCTTCCCCGCGAAGAAATCGGGGGCTGCCAGCTCCACCAGGCTGCATCCGGCGGAGAGCTCCAAGTGTTCCACGATATTGGGGGAGACCAGGCTTTCCGCCACCCTCCTGCCCATATCTCGTTCCGGGAAGACTAGGCGGTCCGCTCCGATCTTCTGAAGGATCCGGCCATGAAGAGGGGTTACAGCCTTGGCGATGATCTCCTTGACCCCTAATTCCTTCAGCAGCAGGGTGGTCATGACTGCCGCTTCCATGTTCTGGCCCAGGCTGACGATGGCCACATCCACCTCCCGGATGCCAACCGCGCGTAGCGACTCCTCGTCGGTGGCATCGAGCTGGACGCAGTGGGTGGCAAAGCCTTTGGCCGCTGCGATCTTCTCCGGGTTGGAATCGATGCAGAGCACCTGACATCCCTCTTCCGCCAGGGTCTGGGCCACCGACATGCCAAAGTTTCCCAATCCGATTACCGCAAATTGTCTGGTTCTCGTGGCATTTCCCTCCTTCTATCCGACTATCCGATGAGCAGTCCCTCTTCCGGGTAACGGAAGCGGGGTTCGATGGGTTGGGAGAGGAAAGCGGAGCCGATGGTGACCGGACCAAGCCGACCAGCGAACATGGTGAGGATGATCAGCCCCTTCCCCATGGGCGAAAAGGTGGAGGAGAGGCTACAGGGGGAGTTGGCGGCACCGACGGAAAGACCGACCGTGCCGAAGGCGGAAACCTCCTCGAAAAGAAGGGAGAGGAAAGGTTGCCCTTCGGTAATCAGCAGGAGCAGGGAGGCTATCAGGACCAGCGCCAGGGCCAAGAAACACACGACGAAGGCCTTGTGGATGCTTTCGGAGGGAAGCTGGCGATGGAAGAGGTTGACCTCCCTTCTTCCCCGGAGGGTAGACCAGGTACTGAGCACCAGCGTGGCGAAGGTGGTGGTTTTGATCCCTCCCCCCGTCCCCCCGGGCGAGGCGCCTATGAACATTAGCAAGAGGATGAAGAAGAGGCAAGGCGGGGTCAATGCCCCCAAGGGAATGGTGTTGAAGCCGGCAGTGCGGGGGGTAACCGCCTGGAAGAAGGAGGCCATGATCTGGGTGGGGAGGGGGAGCGATCCCAGGGTCTGGGGATTGGAGCGCTCCAGAAAGAAGAAGGAGGCCGTTCCTAGGGCGAGCAGGAGGGCGGTAACCCCCAGAGCCAGCTTGGTATGAAGGGCAAGGTGGCGGTTGCCAGAGGGGAAATGAGAATGCTGAAAGAGGTCGGCAAGACAATGGTATCCGATCCCTCCCAGCACGATGTTGGTAGCGATGGTCAAGTTCACCACGGGATCGGCGACGAAACCCTGCAGATTGTGGGGGAAAAGACTGAACCCGGCGTTACAGAAAGCAGAGATGGAGTGGAAGAGTCCCAAGAGCAGGGAACGAGGCCAGGGTTGGTGGGGCAGGAAGCGGAGGGTGAGCACCAGCGTCGCGAATCCCTCCACGGCCAGGGTTATCCAGAGGATGCGCTTGAGGAAGCGAATCAGGCCCTCCATGGTCATTTGCTGCAGTGCTTCCCGGAGGATCAGCCTTTCCCGGAGGGTTATGCGTCGACCGAGAAGGAGAGCGATGAGGCTTGCCATCGTCATGTAACCGAGGCCGCCTACCTGGATGAGAAAGAGAATGATCAGCTGGCCGGGGAGGGAGAAAAAGGTGGAGGTGTCACGCACGGTTAGTCCGGTCACGCACACGGCAGATGTGGCGGTGAAGAGGGCATCGATCAGGGAGATCCTCTCTCCCGAGCTAGCGAAGGGGAGGGAGAGGAGAATAGTCCCCATCAGGATCAGGCCGGCAAAGCCGAGGGCCAGTACCTGGGCCGGCGTGGCCCGGCGCCTCAAGGCAGGGTTTGCCCCCATTCCAGTTGCACCTCTCCTCTTCCCCCGCAGAGCGTTTTCCGGGGCCCGGATTGCCCGTTTCTTATACCCTCAGCTCCTGCCGTTGTCAAGCCGAGGTCCTCCTGGGGTGGGCCGCGGACGACGATGATCCGGTTACCGGAGATAGGGGGTAGCTAGCGGCCATGGAAGATGGCGAGAAGAAGGGGAGGTGTCCTTCCTGTCGGCCCGGCGATGGGAAAGGCCTTTCAATCGGCTCGCCTGATCGAGGATCATCGGGATAGCAAACGAGCGGCTTGGGGCGCAAAATAGGTGATGATGAGGTCTGCCCCGGCCCTCTTGATGCCGATGAGGGTTTCCATCATCACCTTTTCCTCGTCAATCCATCCCATGCGTCCGGCTGCCCGGATCATGGCATACTCACCGCTTACATTATAAGCGGCCAGGGGGATGCCGAACTCTTGCTTGGCACGCCACACCACATCCAGATAGGCCAGGGCTGGCTTTACCATCACGATGTCGGCTCCTTCTTCCAAATCCAGGGCTATCTCTCTCATGGCCTCGTTGATGTTGGCGGGGTCCATCTGGTAGGACTTGCGATCCCCGAACTGAGGGGCAGATTCGGCCGCCTCCCGGAAGGGACCGTAAAAGCTGGAGGCATACTTGGCGGCGTAAGACATGATGGGAATCTCTTCGTATCCCGCTTCGTCCAGGGCCTCCCGGATCGCCGATACCCTCCCGTCCATCATGTCGGAAGGGGCTACCATATCCGCGCCCGCCTCCACATGGGAGAGGGCGATCTTGGCCAGTAGCTCCAGGGTAGGATCGTTCTTCAACTTCCCACCCTCGATTATCCCACAGTGGCCATGACTGGTATATTCGCACAGACATACATCGGTAACCACCAGCAGCTCCGAGATCTCGTTTTTTACCGCGCGGATTGCCTCTTGAACGATGCCGTGGGGGTGATAGGCCTCCGAGCCCACCGCATCCTTCATTGCCGGTATCCCGAACAGCAGGATGGCTGGTATCCCCAGCCGCTCGACCTTCTTAGCCTCCTTGACCAGTTCGTCCAGGGACAACTGAAAGACGCCGGGCATGGAGGAGATCTCCCGGCGCTGGCCCTTTCCGTGGACCACGAAAAAGGGGTAGATGAGATCCTTGACCGAGAGCTCGGTTTCGCGGACCATGGAACGAAGGACCTCTCTTTCCCTCAGCCTCCGGGGACGGTAAACGGGATAATGCATCGTTGTTGCCCTCCTCCTCTCCAATTACCGGCCGCGAACCACAAAATGATCCGCACTATGCCCACCATCGATCGATATCAGGAATCGCACCTGGCTGGGGATCCCGATACCCCTTGCACCTCTCCGGCGGTAAGATAACAGGCGGGATCTTCAGCCCAGGTATCGCCGTAGGCAGCCTCCGCCCTCACCCGGAAATTGCCATTGCAAAGATCGAAGAAAAGGCAGCGGCTGCACTTTCCTCTTACCAGGCCCTTGCGGTTTCTCAGCCGCCGCAGCAAAGGGTCGGAGAGATCCTGCCATATGAGGGAGAAGGGACGCTCGAGGACATTGCCTAGCGAGTAGTGCTGCCAAAACTGGTCTGGATGGACATTCCCCTCCGCGTCGATACAGGCAATCCGGATGCCGGAGCTGTTTCCTCCATTCCGACGCAGAAGGCGATAGATCTCCGCTGCCCTCTCGGGTTCCTGCTCTTTGAACCGGAGGTAAAGATAAACGCCGTCGGCGTGGTTGTCCACGGTGAGGATTTCCCCTTCCCTTCCATCCTTTCGCATCCATTCAGCCCGAGCTATGAGGCGGTCGAGGAAGGAACGCTTCTCCGAAAGGGAGATATCTTGATCCATCAGTCTCCTCCCTCGTCCGGTATAGACCAGGTGGTAGAAGCAGCAACGAGCGATCTTCTCCTGCTCCCAGAGGTCGAGGACCCCATCTATATCCTGGTAGTTTTGGCGACAGATGGTGAAACGGATGCCCACCTTGATCCCCAGCTCTCGGCATTCCCTGATTCCGGACAGGGCGCTCTGGAAGGCTCCGCGGCGGCCTCGAAAGCGATCGTGCACCTCTTCCAGCCCGTCTAGGCTGACCCCCACATAGGCAAAACCGGCCTCCTTGATCTTTCGGGCTGCGTGGTGGTCGAGGAGGGTGCCGTTGGTGGAGATAACAGTGCGTATTCCCCGGGAAGAGGCATAGTCCCCCAACTGGTAAAGGTCCTCTCGCAGGAGGGGCTCCCCCCCCGAAAAAAGGAGCACCGGAACGCCGAAATGGGCCAGGTCGTCGATCAGGGCCCGCGCCTCTCGATGGGGCAGCTCCTCTCCGGTTTTGCCAGAGGTGGCCTCGGCATAGCAGTGAGGACAGGACAGGTTGCAGCGGCGGGTCAGGTTCCAAACGACTACCGGCCGTCCCTCCCCGTCGGACCTCAGGGGCAGGTCAGGGGGGATGGGGTTGCAAGGTCCGTACCGGAGCAGATCGGTGGGTTTGGACTTGCCACCCAGCAGCCGGGTAATGTCTACCATGAATTTTATTTTACCCCACTAATGGCTTGTAGGTCAAAGCTAAATCGGAAGTGCTGTTGATCGATGCGGCGGGCATATCCGATCGTGAGGGACCAGCAGCGGCCGAAGTAGGTGAGGTCGAAGCGGTTTTCCAGAAAGGTCTGCCGGGCAAAGTTATAGCGGCTGTAATAGCTGAGCGAGGCCAGATCTCTCCACTTGAATTCCCATTTTGCATTGAGAGCATTGATGTCCAGCTCGGGGGCGTAATGATAGCCCGCCGCCAGGCTGATACCTGCGGGAAGGGCAAGCGTCAAGGAGGGATCCAGGGTGTCGAGGTGACCTCCCGAATGGTCGTAGTCAGCATCTAAGGCCAGGCTGAGGCGGGGATGGGGCGCCAGGAGGAGGTGGGCATGGAGGTCAGAAAAACGCCGCTGGGAGTAGCGGAGGCCCAGCGAATCGCGCAACTCGTTGTGGGCGATCCCCAACTCCGGGTTGGGGAATTCCTGATGCGGGTTGTGGAGATTGTAGCCCTGGCTGAGACGGAGGGTGAGGATCTCCCGGCTGCGACCTCCCTTCTCCCACCGGGCCCACAGACGATTGGTCAGAGCCAGGGTGAAGCCGTTCTGGGGGCTGATGAAGTCGACCAGGTCGTAACGGGCCAGGTTCTCTTGATCCACCTCCGGGATGTACTCGTAGGCGACCATGGGCTCGATGATATGCTGTAGGGTCCGTCCCTTGTCCTCCCCTAGGCTAAAAGTCCGACTCAGATGAGACTGAACGCGGGCCTGGAGTTGGTAGAGGGATCGGCTGGAGGAACGGTGTTCCTCTCGCTCTCGGGTGTAAAAGGTCTGGCGAAACGCGACCATGGGAGTGAAGGTGGCCAGGCCGCCCAGGTCGAGGGGGAGGGTCAGGCGGGGGTAGAGGTCGAAGCGCCCCAGGTCCCTTTCCTGTAGGGCCTCGAAGTAGGCAGCCGCCGATTGAAGATGGAAATAGAGGGGGATTTTCCCCCAAGCCTGGCGGAAAGAGAGGAAGGAGATCTCTGGCAGGCGATAAAGGTGATCGTGCTGGCGAAGGTCGCGCGTGTAATGTCCCTCCAGGAGGAGGGATTCCCAGTTCCACTTTTGGGCCAGGTAGCCTTCCGCGGGCAATAAGCGCTGCGAGCGGACTTGGGTATCGATGCTGTAAATTCGCTGGTAATTGCTGGTACTTTGCAGGTTGATGTCGAGTTTGGAAGCGAGCTGGGGGGTGAATTCCTGTTGGTGCAGGAACTTCACCTTCCAACGATGGAGCTTATCCAGTTCATCGTAGGCATAGGTGGCGTCGAGATGGCCAGTAGTGGTAGGGGAAAGGAGATAGCGATACTCGATCCCCTCCTCCCACCCTCTTATGGTGCGGTAATTCAGGGAAAAGGTGGCGTCCTGGGATGGGCTGATGGCCCAGAAATAGGAGTTCTTCAGCACCATTCCCTGTTTGGTGCTGTATAAGAGCTGAGGGATGAGAAATCCGGACTGTCGCTCACCAGCCGGGGCCAGCAGGAGGGGGGAGTAGAAAAGGGGGATCTTCTTGACCCAGAAGGAGGCGCCCTTGATGACAGCCGTCTGGTCCAGGAGGACCGTAGCCTCCCGGGCCCGAAGGTGCCAATCGGGAGAACTCCCTTCCACCACAGGGCAGGGAGTGATGGCAGTGTGGGTGAGCCGGTAGGTGTTCTCATCTATCCTCTGGATGGCTTCACCCCTGACCCAAAGGGAGGGAGAAAGATAGCCGTCGGCCTGGTAAAGAATGCCCTTCCCGGTTCCCGTGTTGTACTCCAGTCTGATCCCTTCCAGCCGGCTCCGGCCGTCGGTAAGGAAGATGTCCCCCTCCGCCACCAGCTCCTCGGTTCGGCGATCATATCGCACCCGCTGGGCACGCATCCAGAAGGGAGGGTGGGAAAGGTAGACATTGCCGCTGGCTTCGATGATCTGCCCCCCCTCCAGGAACTCTAGCCGATCCGCCTCTATCCGGTTTTTTCCTGCTTCTTGACCTGGTTGAAGAAATGAAGGCGGCACCTGTCCCCGGCCCCAGGCGGGGCACAGGACGACGGATGAAAGGAGCAGCAGGGAGATCAGGAGGAGTAACGGCTTGCTTTTATGCATCCCTTCATCGATGTTCCTGGACCCGACAAAAGACCTCGCTCAGGAGGCAGATGGGGGATTCGGGAACCGGAGGGCATCCACGAACCTATCCTGGAAATCCGTTCGGGAGGCCAAGTCTATATAGCTTATGCGCTCCCGGGCCAGCCGGCACGCCTCCTCCCTTGCGGTACGAGACAATAAGGCTATCTTGGCCCCCTCTCCGGCCGCATTGCCCACGGGCCTGATCCGGGATCGGGGATACGGGGGAAGGAGGCCGATGGCTTGGGCGCTGCCGGGGTCTATATAGTTGCCAAAGGCACCCGCCAGCCAAATCTCCTCCACTTCGGAAAGGGAGGCGGGGAATTCGTCCAGCAGTATTTCAATCCCCGCCCGAATAGCTGCCTTGGCCAGCTGAAGCTCGCGGATATCTCTCTGGGTGAGGGCCAGTGGTCGGCGCGCCACTCCTTCCGGACAGAGGATGAATTCCCATCCTCCATCATCAGCAGGCACCAGCCGGTGGCGAAGGCAAGAGGGGGCAGTGCAATCCCAGCGGTCCGGGTCCTGGAATCTCCCTCCCGAATCGATAATTCCCCATTGCAGAAGAATAGCCAGCAAATCCACCAGGCCTGAACCACAAAGGCCGCGGGGGCGAATTTCTCCCACCGTCTTCCACCGCAGATCTCCTCCCTCGATCCACACCTGACTGATGGCTCCTGGCTCCGCCCTCATGCCACAGCTTATCTGGGACCCCTCGAAGGCAGGCCCGGCCGCAGCAGAGGCAACCAGGATGCGGTGCCGCGAACCCAAGGCCATCTCTCCATTGGTTCCGATGTCGATCCCCAAGGTGATCCCCTGCCGCCGGGCCATCCCGCTGGAGAGGATTGCGGCCACGAGATCGGAGCCGGCATAGCCAGAGATATTGGGGAGGAGAAAGACAGCAGCTCGAGGATGGACCTGGAGACCAAGCTCGTCGGCCCGAACCTGCAACGGGTCCGTCGCCACCGGCTGATAAGGGAGATGGCCCAATCCGGAAGGATCCAGTCCGAGCAATAGATGGTGCATGACTGTATTCCCCACTATGGAAAGGGCGTACACCGTGTGGGCCGGGATGCGGGATCGAGAGGTGATTTCCTGGATGAGGGAGTTGATGGCCTCCACTATCCGGGCCTGGAGCTGGGAGAGCCCGGAGGGATCTTGGGCCGCGAAGGAGATGCGGGAGATCACATCGGCCCCGAAGTCCGCCTGAGGGTTGAGAGTAGAAGCTAAGGCCACCTGTTTGCCCAGCGTAAGGTCCAGGAGGTAACCGGCCACCGTGGTCGTTCCCAAATCGAAAGCCATTCCGTGGAGACGATCGTCTCCTGTGGCCGGTCCCACTCTGAGCAGGCGCGACCCAACCAGTATGACCTCCCATTCCTCCCAACCCCAAAGGCAGTCCTTCAATTCCCGAAGGGCCCCCAGGTCCGGCCGCACATCTTCTATTCCCGTCTGCAACAGCGCTTGTCGAAGGACGTCCCAGGTGGAGGAAGAAGATGATCGAAGGGAGGCGGGACGATCAAGGCGGCGCCGAACAAGACCGGGGTCGAGGGGGTAGAATACCTCTTTTACCTCCCCAGCCGGCTTCTCCACTTCCCCCCAGCCGGCCTCCACTATCGTCACCCTGGTCTCTCCCCAGAGACGGACTTGGCAGGCAAGGCGCTCCCCCTTATCGAGTAAGTGTGGAGAGATGAGGGCCAGCTCGGCCGCGGTAGGCGGGGAGGCCGGGCCCTCGACCCTCACCCGGCATTTCCCACAGGTTCCCCTGCCCCCGCAGTAGGAGGGAAGGGGCAGCGAGTGGCGGCGGGCCAGATCCAGGACATCGATCCCGGGCTCGGCCTCGACGGTAAGGTCAAGCTCGGGGAAGGAAACCCGAATCATAAGCGGACTCCAAATCTCTCGATCGCCTCGCGCCGCACCTTAACCCCCAGGCCGGGGGAGGTCGGGACCTGGACCCACCCGTTCTCGGCTAGTAGGGGTTCCTCGGCCAGCTCATCCCGGATGGGATGGGGAGTCCGGTCAAACTCCAAAACCGGCGCTTGATGGAAGGGAAGGGGGGTGCGACATCCAGGAAGGTCAGGGAGGGTGGCCAGAAGATGAAGGGCCGCGGCCATCGCAATGGGGGTTCCCCACACATGAGGAATACAAGGGATTCCCCAGGTGCTGGCGAGGGTGGCGATCTTCTTGACCTCGGAAAGTCCTCCTGCCCGGCACGAGTCGGGTTGAACGATGTCCACTGCCCGACGGGAGATGAGCTCTCGAAAGCCGTAGCGCGTGAACTCGCACTCCCCGCCCGCGATAGGCAAATCGAGGGCTGCCTTGACCTCCAGATAACCCTCCAAGTCCTCCGGGATCACTGGCTCCTCGAACCAATACACCCCCAGGGCTTCCAGCTCCCTTCCCATGGCGATGGCGGTGGCCGGACTGTAAGCGTGATTGGCGTCGACCATGAGCAGGGTCTCCGGTCCTATGGCCTCCCGGACCGCCCGGACATTCCGCAGGTCCTGGGAGGGGGGCAACCCACCGATCTTCATTTTGAGGGCGGCAAATCCCTCTTCTACATAGCCTGTTGCCTCCTCTACTAGGTTTTGGGTGAGGTCCGTTGCCTCTCGGTAGTAAAGGCCGGTGGCGTAGGCCAGAACACGATCCCGCGCTGCTCCTCCCAAGAGCTTGTGAACAGGCAAGCCCAGGGCTTGGCCCATGATATCCCAGAGGGCTATGTCCAACCCGCTCATGGCTTCGATGAGGAAACCCTTCTGCCCGTAATCCCGGGTGTGGGCATAGATCCTTTCCCAGAGGACCTCGCGATCCATCGGATCCTGTCCCCGCAAGAGGGGGCCGAGAAGGCAGGAGATGACCGTGGCCACCGCCTCGTTCCCGGGAACCCCAGCCTCTCCCCAGCCGGTTATCCCCTGGTCGGTCTCGATCTCCACCAGGAGAGCGGACCGGTGCTCCACCCAGTTCAGGGACCATCCGAAGCCTCGATCCAACTTGCTGGCGAGGAGGTGGGTACGGATGCGGGAGATCTTCATCATTATCGTCTCCTTCCTTCCTCTTTGCGGAGGATGATCTTCCCCTGGGGAGGGACGAAAAAAGCCCCTGAAACTGAGCTCAGGGGTCAGGGGTGTGCTGGGCAGTCGATTCCGGGAGCCACTTGGCCCAGCCCTCCGATGGTCCGCTAGTGCCGGTATCTTCCGAACTCCAGAGCCGCCTCGAACATGGCTAAGATATTCTCGGGTGGGACCTCCGGCTGGAGGTTGTGGACCGAGGCGAGGATATATCCGCCGCCAGGGCCGAGATCCTCGATCCTCCGCTTCACCTCCGCCCTCACCTCCTCGGGGGAGCCAAAGGGAAGCACCCGGTGGGTATCGATTGCTCCCCAGAAGGAGAGCCGATCTCCGAACTCCCGCTTGAGGCGTCGGGTATCCATGTCCTTGGCGGAAACCTGCACCGGATTGATACAGTCCACCCCAATCTCGATCAGATCATCCAGCAGGGAGTAAACGGAGCCGCAGGAGTGAAAGAGGAGGGGAACCCTAGCCTTGGCCTTGAGGCGGGAGAAGAGTTGGCGGTGCCGGGGCTTGATGAGGCTGCGGTAAAGGGGGGGGGAGATCATCGGTCCCCCTTGGAAGGCGATGTCGTCTCCATAGAAGAGGAGATCGATATTGTCACCCGCCGCTTCCACCATTCGCTCCCCGATGATGCATTGAATCTCCAAAACCTTATCCAGCAGCGCCTCAGCGAAACCAGGATGGAGAAGAAGGTCCACCAACCATTCCTCGTAGCCGCGGAGAAACTGGGACTGGTGGACCAGACCTACCGGGAGGTTAAGGATGACCGCGAAATCGGTCTCCTGGTGGAGTCTCTTTGCCTCTTCGGCGATACCCTCCACCAGGCCCGGATCATGGGGATCGGGCCAAGGGTGGCTTTCGATCCTTTTCGGGTCCGGATCTCCTGCCAATGGCGGTCCGCTCACATAGTAGTGTCCCCCCTCGGGGGGTAGGCTGCGCACCACTCCCCACTCGTCTTCATAGGAACCATCCGGAAAGACTTTGTCCTGCCAGCCGGATGGGCTTCGGGGTTGTATTCCGCGCGTGTCGATATCGAAGCGGAGGAGGACTTCTTCGTGGGGGTATGCCACTTGGCTCCGCCTGCTCATGACCAGGGTAGGCTGCTCGACACCCAGCTTGGCCTTGAGGCGCTGGTAACACTTCAGAGTGATGGTGCTGGCGAAAGTTCCCCCCAGATCGAGGGGGACCCGGTCCGGCTCCTGCCGATGCAGGGCAGCGAGTACCCTTTCCCGATGCGTCATCCTCGTCCTCCTCCCCTCTCAGGAATCCACCAGGTATTGCAAGGTGCTGCAGGGAAAGACACCCACCAAAGACCCGGGACCGTAGTTCCTGCTCAGCTCCTCTATCAGATCGGGCCATTGCTTGAAAAGCTGAACTTCCTCCGCATAATAGTCCCTGAGGTCCGGTCTGGTGGCGCGGGGAGAGAAGAAATAGACCCTCCGCTGGCGGAATATGTCGGCCACATGTCCCCTTTCATTGACCTTCATGTAGAGGCGCATCCCCTTAGCCATGAGGCCGTGATAGCCTCGACCTTCGGAGCAAGCGCTGGAGATCACCACCGCCCCTCCTTTTCGTACCAGTTCCCGATAGCCGGTGCGCCAGACATTGAAGGCATTGACGGCCTGCAGGAACTCGGAATCCTTGGGCCAGGCATTGAAGACCGCGATGTCCAGGAGCGGCGGGGCTGGCGTGGCGTAAACCTTCATGGCCAGATCCACAGCGGCCCGATGGGCAGCTACCAGGTCGCCCGCGAAGATACCGGCGGTTTGGCCCCGGGAGTTGCCCACTACATTGATACTGAACTCCAATCCCACCCGGCGGGCCACCTCCTCGATCTCCGCCCGCACTTCGTTGCCTTCTACGAACCCGATCCCCCCGGATACGCCGCGCACTCCTGGACGATGATTCTGTTCCAGGGTATCGATTCCTCCCAGGCCGGGGAGGACGATCTTCCCCCCTCCCCCGAATCCAGCCAGGGGATGGGGGGTGATGAAGCTCAAGCCGATCTTCAGGTCCGCCTCGGCGAAGAAGCGGTTCACATAGATATCGGTTCCGCGACTGGATTTGCCCAGGTAGGCCAGGTTCTCGTAGGGGTGGTGGTTGTATATGGCCATTGACTCCACGATCTGCTGGCCCAGTTTCTTTACCATATCCCGCAAGTCAAGAGAGCGGTGGGCCCCGAGGGCGATGACGATGGTAACCCGGTGGGCCTGGAGGCCTCCCTCTTCCAACTGCTGGATGATGATGGGCAAGATCCGATAGGCCTGGGTAGGACGGGTCATGTCGTCGACGGCGATGACCGCATCTTTTCTCCCGCGGGCAAGTTCAGAGAGGGGTGGGGTTTCCAGGGGCTGGAGAAGCGCTTCGCGAATCTGCTCGTCCGCGATGTCAGGGGCATCCTTCATGGCGCAGGAGATGACCCGCCACTGATCGGGGAAGGTCATCTCGAACGGGGTCTCCCCGTACCATAATCCCCAGGGCACACTCACTTTCTGCATCCGAATCTCCTCTCTCCTGGCCTTCTCATAGCTCGGCCTTGTTGCCGGACAGCATCAAGCTGCTATTCCCAGCAGTTCTTTGGCCTTGTCGACTGCACTGGCCGCGTCGGGGGAGTAACCGTTGGCCCCGATCTCGTCGGCGTATTTTTGCGTCACCGGCGCCCCCCCGATGATGGTCTTGATCTTGTCAGCGAGTCCGGCCACGCGCAAGGCCTCGACGGTGTTCTTCATGGCCGGCATGGTGGTAGTGAGCAGGGCCGACATGCCGATGAGCTGGGCACCGTTCTCCACCGCCGCATTGACGAACTTCTCCGGAGACACATCTATCCCTAGATCGATGACCCTGAATCCGGCTCCCTCCCACATCATGGCCACCAGGTTCTTCCCGATATCGTGGAGGTCTCCCTTCACCGTCCCGATGACCACGGTGCCGATCTGCTGGACTCCCGCCTTGGCCAGGAGTGGCTTGAGGATATTGAGTCCGGCCTGCATGGCCCGAGCTGCCACCAGTACCTCCGGCACATAGAACTCGTTGGCCTTGAACTTCTTCCCCACCACATCCATTCCCGGGATGAGGGCCTCGTACAGGATCTGTTGGGGGGACTTTCCCTCGGCCAAGGCCTGATTGGTGAGCTCGGTGACCAAGGGGGCTTTACCGTTGATCAGCGCCTGCGTGATCTCTCCCAAATCCACCATGACCAACACTCCTTTCTCTGAGCTTGAAGAATCGTGATCGAAACAGGACGGGGTGTCCCAAGAGATCGGGTGGCAGTGAGGTTCAAGAGCGGAACATCTCTTCGGTAACCTCCTGTCCAGGCTCGAGCACCAAGAAATCGCGCTGCCATCTGCCCTCGATCAAGTCGTGCAGGAGCTGGATGGTCCCAGGTATGACCTCCAACTGGAGGCCGAAAAAGGCAGCGAAACTCTCGGCATGCGGTCGGCATCCCTCCAGCTCATAGGCACCGGTATCGATCAGGGCCACCCGGGTGTAATTCTTCAGCAGTTCGCGACAGATCCAGACAGCGGTTTCCGGGTCGTATTTGTGTCGATACTCCTGGTACTGTTGGTAAGGGGTCCTGCCGTGTTCGATCCAGCCTCGCGTCAAGTAATAGGTTCCGGGTTGGCGCTGGAAGTGTTCCCGGTAAGCCTCGCGCGAACCGAGGAGGAGGGCGATGCAGTCGTCCACTCGGGGGATGATTAGCCACTTGTGGGGGGACCTCAGTCCCACCACCCCGTTGGAGCATAGGCCGTAGCCGAGAAGGATGACCTCCCCTTCCTTTACCTGGAGGATGGTATCCTGCAGGCGCTCCCGCAGCTGCTCGGGGGTACGGTGCAATCCATGCTCCAGGAAACGACAGGGGAACCTCCCCCGATTCACCTTGCGGATCTCGTCGTCAATGGTCTCGCAGGCAATGATCTGAACCTCCCCTTCCCGCACCAAGGGGGGCTCCAATTGGTATCTTCGGGACATGGGTCTAATCCGATCCGACATCTCGCTGGGAGGGGAAATTGTAGCCCAAGGAAGCGATAAATTGCTGCCTTCCTATCACAAAGAGGTTGGAGTGGCAATCCATAATTTCTCGCTTGCGGTCCCCGATTCCGAACCTAACCTTCTCTCCTGGCCAAGGAGAAGGCAGGATCCGGTTTTGTCTTGACAAGCAGCACCCTCTATTATATCAGGAATGGCCTGATCGGAAAGACAGGAGGCACGGCCGGGGGATCATCACCGGGCGGGCATATGGCACCGGGAAGGAAGAGCTGATGATGATAGAGATGGTATTGAGCGGCGATCAGGCCCTGGCGTACGGGGCCTGGCACTCGGGGTTATCTCTGGTTACGAGCTACCCGGGCTCCCCCAGTTCGGGCACGGTGAAGGAACTGGTTAAGCTGTCTTCTCCGGAAGAGCTAACCATCGAGTGGTCGGCCAACGAGAAGGTAGCGCTGGAAAAGGCGATCGGGGCGGCTATTGCTGGCAGGAGGACGATGGTCTGTGTGAAATCGGTGGGGATGAATGTAGCCCTGGATCCCATCATGGTGTCCAATCTCATCGGCACCCATGCCGGGATGGTATGGCTGATCGGGGATGACCCCGGGGCCTGGGGCTCGCAGAACGAGCAAGACAGCCGCTTTTTGGCTGCCTTCGCTGAGCTTCCCCTGCTGGAGCCTTCCTCTCCCCAGGAGGGCTACGATATGATGCGTTACGCCTTCCAGCTCTCCGAGAGATTCCATCTGCCGGTGATCATCCGGGAGATTTACAGCTATTCCCAGGGGAAGGGACCTTGTCGGATAGCTGAGGAGCCGTGGAGGCCGGTGACTCTTCCTTCCGCCGCGGCCGAGAGGTGGATCTCTTATCCCCTGAATGTCTTGGAAAACCATGCCCGCCTCCACCAACGAAACCGGGAGATAGCGCAGGAGTTTGACGCCTCTCCCTTCAATCGAGTGGATAGGAAGGGGGGGAAGGGCGTGCTAGCCGCTGGCTCGGCTTGGCAAAAGCTGGAGTCGGCAGGTCTGGCCTCGCGTTACCCCCTCAGCCTGTACAAGCTGGGAACCGTTCACCCCCTGCCCCAGACGAGCCTACTCGGCTTCCTCTCCCTCTTGGAGGAGGTTCTGGTTTTGGAAGAGAACGAGCCCTTTTTGGAGCGAGAGTTGAGGGTTCTCTTGCATGATCAGGGGCTGCGGGTACGGGTGAGAGGGAGACTGTCCGGCGAGGTGCGAAGAGAGGGGGAGCTCCTCCCCTCGGATCTGGAGGAAGCCCTGGGGAGATTGGTGGGGAAAGGGATAGCAAAGGCCGGAGAAGGATCAGGCGGGGAAACGAAGACGAGGGCACTGGAGAAGGGTTTCTGCGAGGGATGTCCCTACATCCCGCTTTTCCAGGCCATGCGGGAGATATGCCGGGAGACCGGGATTGCCGACCCGATCATCACTGCGGATCCGGGTTGCGCGGTCCGATTGAATCTCCCCCCCTTCCAGATGCTCAATCTCAAGTTCTGCATGGGCGCCAGTATCGGCCTGGCAGCGGGGGTGAGCCGAGCCGGGGTGAAGGAAAGGGTGGTCGCTGCCTGCGGCGACTCCTCCTTCTTCCATACCGGCATCAATGCCCTGGCGGACGCGGCGCACCACCAGGCAGACATATTGGTGTTGATCCTGGACAACGGTGGAGCGGCCCTCACCGGCCTTCAGCCACACCCCGGAAATCCGCGGAATGCGCGGGGGGAAAGGACTCCGGCGGTCGAGATAGAGCGGATAGTGAGGGCCATGCCCATCGATTTCGTTCAGGTCATCGACATGTTCGATTCGAAAGCCAGCAAGCCGATCCTCAAGGAAGCCTTGACGCGAAGAGGTCTGGCGGTCATAATCGCTAAGGGCGAGTGTCCGCTGCTTGCGCCTTTGGAGCGGGGGCCGCAGAGAAAGGAAGTTCGGGGGGAAGGCCGGAAAGGATAAAGCCAAGAGCTGGCGAAGCAGAGAGCAGCCCGGAGCCAGATCCTCCGGCCAAGTTCGCCACCATGGAGGCGGGGACGATGAAGCAGATCAAACTGGGACTGCCCAAGGGAAGCCTGGAGAACGCCACCCTGGAACTTTTCGCCAGATCAGGGTGGAAGATCTCGGTCAACCCGCGCAGCTATTTTCCTACCATAGACGACGAGGAGATAAGCTGTACCATGATCCGGGCCCAGGAGATGTCCCGGTATGTGGAGAAGGGGACCTTGGACGCGGGTATAACCGGCCGGGACTGGATCCTGGAAAACGAATCGCAGGTAGCGGTGGTGAGCGACCTCATCTATTCCAAGGTAAGCCTTCGGCCCGCCCGCTGGGTTCTGGTGGTGCGGAACGATTCGCCCGTGCAAAGAGTGGAGGATTTGAAGGGGAAGAAGGTCGCCACTGAGTTGGTGAACTTTACCCGTAAGTTCTTTGCCTCGCGAGGGATCGAGGTAGAGGTGGAATTCTCCTGGGGGGCCACCGAGGCTAAGGTGGCGGAGGGGCTGGTGGATGCCATCGTGGAGGTCACCGAGACCGGCACTACCATTCGGGCTCATGGCCTGCGGATCGTGGAAGAGTTGATGACTTCCAATCCGCAATTCATCGCCAACCAGGAGGCTTGGAAGGATAGCTGGAAACGGACCAAGATGGAACAGATAGCCCTCCTGTTGCAAGGGGCGCTCCAGGCCGAAGGGATGGTGGGCCTGAAAATGAATGTCCCTGCGGCCTGCCTGGAAAGGGTAGTGTCTCTGCTGCCCAGCCTCAATGCCCCCACCATATCCAACCTTTACCAGAAAGACTGGTTCGCGGTGGAGACGGTGGTGGCGGAGAAGGTGGTGCGGGAGATCATCCCCCGCTTGCGGGATGCGGGAGCCGAGGGCATCATCGAGTATTCTCTCAACAAGGTGATCTGAGGGGCCTATGGGTTCTCCCCTGAAGGTTTACGCTAGCCCCCAGGAAGGCTACACTTCCCTCCTTCGCCGGGGGAAGAGAGGGATGGAGTGGTTGGAACTGGGGCTGTTGAGGATGCCGGCGTCGCAGGATTATAGAGCGCGGACCGGCGGGAAGGAATTGCTGTTGGTGGTGCAGGGGGGTATGGTTCACCTGGAGGTGAAAGGCCAGAGGTGGGAGTTTCTGGGCCAGCGCCAGGATGTCTTCGATGGGCCGGCTACCGCCGCTTACATCCCTCCCGGCTATTCCTTCAAGCTCACCTCGGTAGGAGAGAGCGAGGTGGCCTTTGCCTGGGCCATCGGCGCGGGAAGCGCGGGGGGAGAACCCTATGTCATCCTTCCCCACGAGGTGGGGATCAGCCAAAGGGGCGGTGCCGGATTTCGGCGGGAGATCCACTCCATCCTTCCTGTCGAGCGGCCTGCCGGCCGGCTCATCGCGGGGGAGACATTTCAGTCCGGAGGCGAATGGTCGAGCTACCCCCCCCACAAACACGACCGGCAAAGGCCGCCCGAGGAATGCCGCATGGAGGAGGTATATCTTTATCGGATCGATCCGCCCCGAGGTTTCGGGCTGCAGAGGATCTACAGCCCAGATGGGGGCCTGGATGAGCCCCTGCTGTTGAAAGACCGGATGGCAGTGGGCATCCGATCTGGCTATCATCCGGTAGTTTCGGCCCCGGGATATCGCCTTTACTACCTGTGGTTCCTGGCGGGAGAGTCCCGCGAACTCATTGCCTACGACGATCCTGACCATGCCTGGGTAGCGTCGGGGGAGACGCGATAGATTTACCTCCCTTTCTCAAGGCTGATTTTCACCTTCACACCCGAGAAGACCCCTACGATCCCATCCCTCATAGTGCACGCAGGTTAATCGCCAAAGCTAAGGAAAAGGGCTTTCAAGTCCTTTCCATCACCAATCACGAGACGGTAACCTATTCGCAGGAGCTGCGGGATTACGCCTTCCGGCACGGAATTCTGCTGATCCCCGGGATGGAGGCCAGGGTGGAGGACCGGCATGTGTTGGTCATCGACCCCAAGCGGCCAGCGGATCGGGTGCGGACCTTCTCCGACCTGAGAGGATGCCGCGAAGAGGGAAGCCTGATCATTGCTCCTCATCCCTATTTTCCTCGCTCCCACTCCCTCCAGGGCCTGCTGGACCGCCATATAGATCTCTTCCACGCCATCGAATATTCGCACTTTTACAACCGGAAGATCGACTTCAACCCCCGGGCGGTGGAGAGGGCGAGGCAGTCCAACCTTCCCTTGGTCGGAACCTCGGACACTCACCTGTTATGGCAACTGGGTACCACTTATTCCCTGGTGCAGGCAGAGATGAATGCCGACTCGGTCGTGGCCGCCATCAAGGCGGGTCGGGTCTCGGTGGTCACCCGCCCCCTCCGCTCCTGGGAATCTCTATGGGTCTACCTCCGACTGTGGTGGGGAAGGGAGAGGGGGGATGAGCAGTAGAAGAAAGAAATTGACCGGGGAGTGAAGGTTAGATAAATAGGTGAAAGAGACGCTTAGGGGTCGAATGGAGGGGGCAATCGGCTGGGGGGCTCCAGCATGGCTAACAGGCTTCGGCATCGACTATGGCTTTTCTTCCTGGTGGCAGTGGTGGAGGGGATCCAGCCCACTCCCCCTGGAGCTGAGAAGCCCCAGAGCGACCTGCCTGTCCGTTTTTCGGCCTCATCCTCCCTTGCCTCTTCTTCCTCCCTGGGTCCGCCCGACCTCCAGCCGCTGGCCCTGGCAGATATCTTCCCCCCCCGCGATCTTTCCCCTCTTTCCCTGGATCCGGAGAGGATTAGGGTCCTGGTGGCAACGGGCGACATTTGCCCGGCCCGCTTTACCGATGTGATCATCCGCTCCCGGGGGGACGATTTTTCCTATCCCTTCGCTGCGGTCAGCCATCTGCTGAGCGATGCCGATCTGACCGTGGCCAGCCTGGAAGCGCCGCTGATCGAGGCCTGCCCCCGTCGTGCTCCACGCTTCCGCTTCTGCGGACGGCCTCCTTTCGCTCAAGCCCTCCGTTCAGCGGGGATAGATGTGGTGACCCTGGAGAGCAACCACCGTGGAGATTATGGTCCGGGAGGCGTGCGGGAAACGGTGAGACACTTGAAGGCCAAGGGCTTGGCGGTTGTGGATCGGGACCGCTCAGCGATCCTGGAGATCCGGGGGCTGAGGTTCGGGTTCCTGGCCTTCAACGGCGTGGGGGAGAGGATAGACCGGAAGATGATGCAGGCACGGATCGCCAATCTGCGACCCCAAGTGGAGGTCCTGATAGTTTCCTTTCATTGGGGAGCGGAGTACGTTCCTTTACCGCAATTGGCAGCGGGGGTAGCACCTGATGATCCAATCAGCGTCGCCCACCAGGCGGTTGAGGCCGGAGCGGATCTGATTCTGGGTAACCATCCGCATCAGGTCCAAGCGGTTGAGCTCTATCGGGGAAAGCTGATCGCCTATGCCCACGGCAACTTCATCTTCGACCAGATGTGGAGCGAGGAGACCAGGACAGGGGTGCTGGGCCGATATACCTTCTACGACCGGAGCTTGGTCAAGGCGGAGTACCTTCCGGTGCGAATAGAGAACTATGCCCAGCCCGTGCCGTTAGCAGGCAGGAAGGCGGAAGCGGTCCTCGACCGGATGAGGAAGGCGAGCGAGGAGCTGGCGGGGAGGATAGAAAGAGGCAAGTAAAAACCAACCCTTGGTGGCTTCTCGAGGACGAAAGGAGGCTGATCGTGCATGGAATGGGAAATCGAGAAAAGGTTGGATCCTAGGGGATGGGGCGATGATTTTCCTCTCGCTGGCATGGGCAGCAGGGATAGAGGTCCTGGGGGAGTCCGCTGCCGTGGGAGAGGAGCTGTCCTCTGCTCAGATCAGGGATGCCGATGATCAGCCCGCGAGGTAGCGGACCTGAACCAGACTCTGGCAGATGCCCTCGATGCTCGTGGCTTCGAGGCGAAGAGGAACCAGGGGGTGGGGTTCGGAAGATCGAGAGGTACCATTGCGGTCTTCCTCATCGACCTAGATCGAATGCTACCCTGGACCTGGATTCGGGGCGATTGCAACAACAAGGTAGTTTTGATCCTGATTGGAAAGGATGGGAGGGTGGAGTATGGGGATAAAGGAGCGATCCCAGGGAGGAAATCTCTAACCTGGCGAAGCTGATCGAAGACTCGGTCGGATGAGGCCTTTCCGCCGGCGCTCTCGAATTTGGGGAAAGGATAGAAGAGGAGTGACCAGTTGCCAAGAAGGAGGCGGAAGATGAGAGGGAAACTGAGCACGGCAATTTTAGCGATCGTGGTTTTGCTGCTGGGAGTCGGTTTATGTCGTGGGGCCGACTTGGGGGACCGGGTAAAACAGCAGAGGGATCGCATCCAGCAGGGCATCCGCTCCGGGGAGCTGACCCGGGCCGAGGCGGAGGTGCTCCTGGACAACTTGGAGCGCATCGAGAGGCACTACTACCGCATGAAGGCGGACGGCCGGCTGACCAAAGAGGAGCAGGAGCGGCTGGATTGGATGCTGGACCGGAACAGCCGCATGATCTACGACAAGAAGCACAACGCGGTCTCTCGCCTGGATGTGGAGGAGGAGAGAGAAGCCCGGGCCGAGATCAACCAGCGCATCCGCAACCAGAGGGATCGCATCCAGCAGGGCATCCGCTCCGGGGAGCTGACCGACGATGAGGCGGAGGTGCTCCTGGACAACTTGGAGCGCATCGAGAGGCGCTACTCCCGCATGAAGGCGGATGGCCGGCTGACCAAAGAGGAGCAGGAGCGGCTGGATTGGATGCTCGATTACAACAGCCGGATGATCCGGGAAAAGCGGGACAATCCGGTGCGCCACCTCTATTTCGGCGAACACGAGTCTCATTTCCGGGAACGGATCCAGCAACAGCAGGAACGGATCAATCAGGGCATCCGCTCCGGGGAGCTGACCCGGGCCGAGGCGGAGGTGCTCCTGGACAACTTGGAGCGCATCGAGAGGCACTACTACCGCATGAAGGCGGACGGCCGGCTGACGGAGGAGGAAAAGGAGAGGCTGGACCGGATGCTGGACCGGAACAGCCGCATGATCTACGACAAGAAGCACAACCCGGTGAGGCGCCTGGATTGGGACAAAATCGTCATCCCGGTTCCCCTCCTGCCGCCCTTGCCGCCTCTTCCCTTTCCTGCTCGTTAGAGGGACCAGGGCTGAAGGACTGAGGACTGAAAAAAGGTAAAGGAAGAAAGACCGCGATGTCCCAACCAGGAAGGAGAGGCGAGGAGAACAGAGGGATCGGGGCCGGGACCCCGGGGCCGGGGGGCAGGAAGTCCTTCTCCTCTCTGGTTCGGGTGATGGGGGCGGTTTTCCTCCTTTTTCTGGCTGCCTGTGCCCCCTGGGCGTATCTATCCTATCGTATCGATCCTGGCCTTCCGGCCTACCAAGGCAAGATAGTGGTGGTAGGGCTCAAAGAGCCGGTGGAGGTAAGTTTCGATGAGTTTGCCGTCCCCCGAGTCCAGGCCCGGAGCGAGGAGGATCTCTATTTTGCGGTAGGATATCTCCATGCCCGAGAGAGGCTCTTTCAGATGGAATTCCTGCGCCGTCTGGCTCTGGGCCGGCTGGCCGAGGTTTTTGGAAACCGGAAGGCCAAGGAGAACCTGGTAATCGCCGATACCATTTCCCTCGACCGCTGGCTCCGGACCATTGGCTTCGCCCGGGCGGCCCGCAGGTCCATGGTGGCGATGGATGAGGAGAGCCGCCGTGCGGTGGAAGCCTATGTGGCTGGAATCAATGCCTTCGTTCAGGAGGACCAGCTTCCGCTGGAGTTCAGGATGCTCCGCTTCCGACCCGATCCCTGGGAGGTCTGGCATGTGGTGGCGGTGGCGCGCCTGGTGGGCTGGGCCGTTTCCTTCAATCACTTGCAGGAACTCACCCGCTATCTGCTGAGTTTGGAACTGGGGGCGGAGGGGCAGAGGGAGGTCTTTCCTCCCCTGGAGCATCCTGGACCCTCCATCATCCCAGTGCAGGAGCTGGGGGGAAGGGCGGGGCGGGGAGGCAAGGCGGTGCTTCCCTCAGGGAAAGGTCGAGGTGAGGGATCAGCTTCTATCTTCCCGGGCGACCGGTGGCAGGGAGCAGCGGCAGCCGTTCTGGCTGGCCTTAGCCATGTCTCTTCCCATTTGGAGACCTTCTTGGCGCAGGGAGGATCGAACAGTTGGGCCCTGGGAGCCAATCGGACCACGAGCGGCCGCCCCCTCCTTGCCAACGACCCTCATCTGAGCCACACCGCCCCTTCCCTTTTCTACGCGCTGGACCTGAAGGCCCCAGGCCTGGAGGTGAGCGGGGTAACTATCCCGGGCACACCGGCCGTCTTGCTGGGACGCAATCGCTATCTGGCCTGGGGCCTGACCGCTTCTTTTGCCGATACTCAGGATCTTTACCTGGAACGCCTCGATGCTGCCGATCCCAACTGTTATCTGACTGAACACGGCTCCCAACCCTTCGCTGTCGAGGAACACCGAATCTTGGAGAGGCGGATGTGGCTGGGAGTGCGCGAGCACCGGTTTAGGGTGCGTCTCACCCGACATGGACCGGTTCTGAACGACGCCCTCCCTGGCAAGCTGTCCGAAGGCGCCGCATTGATAACCCTTCGTACCACCATGGCCGAAGGGACAGGAGATCTTCTGGCCCTGCTTAGGATCGCCAGAGCAAGGAGGGTGGAGGAATTCGAGCGGGCGTGTCGAAGCTGGGAGTTCCCGGCCCAGAATTGGCTGGTGGCGGACGAGGAGGGAGGCCTGCTCTACTTCCTGGGGGGGAAGGTGCCCCGGCGAAGGGGCTGGGACGGGACGATGCCCGTTCCTGGCTGGACCGGAGAGTACGAGTGGGATGGCTTCCTTTCCGATGATGAACTGCTCCGCCTCTCCCAACCCGCCTCCGGGCTGATCGTTACCGCCAACAACAAGATCCTGCCCGCCGAATACAGTCCCTATCCCATCTCCTTCGATGCGCTCCCCGGCTATCGGGCGGAGCGGATCCAGGAGTTATTGGCAAGGAAGGAGAGGTGGAGCGCGAAGGAGGTGCAGGGAGTGCAGACGGATGTATATGTGAAACAGGCGGAGCGTCTCCTCCCCCCGCTATTATCAGCCTTGGAAAGGGCCCCTCTCGATGATTTGGAAAGATCTGCCAGGGAAGAATTGGCGAGGTGGGATCGCTTCGCCGGGGTGGAAAGCCGCGCTTGCACCATCTTCTTTGCCACCTATAGACTGGCCTGGGAGATGACGCTGAAAGACGACCTGTCTCCCCTCTTGTACGAGCTTCTCACCCAGAACATTGCCGGTCACGGTTTTTTCGACCGGTTGTGGGCTGATCATCCCCAGGCTAGGATATTCGATCGTCGCCAGACTCCAGAACGGGAGGGGCGAGACGAGATCCTGGTGGAGGCTTTCCGGGAGGCAGTACGGAAGCTCGAGCAGAAAATGGGGCCCCAGGTAAGCAAATGGGAATGGGGAAGGTTCCATACCCTTACCTTCCGCCACCCCTTGGGCGCCAGCAAGGTCCTCTCCCGATCCTTCAACATCGGTCCGCTCCCCCTGCCTGGGGCGCGAGAGACGGTCTGGGCTGCCGGTTTTAGCTGGGAAGGTGACCTTCTTTTCCCCGTCTTTTACGGTCCGGTATTCCGCCAGATCCACGACCTGGGCGATCCGGAGGGAAGCGGGTTCATCCTCGATCTGGGCCAATCGGGATGGCCCGCCTCCCCCCACTACCAGAATGCCCTCCCTCGATGGAGGCAAGGAGATATCTGGAGGGGGGGAAGGATCTCTTCGTCCCTCACTCTCCTCCCTTCATCGCATTGAAGCCCTCATAGAGGACAGCCGCGAGCCGGATCAGGGGATCTGGGCTTCTATCCCCAACCTCCGGCCCAAGGCGCACAGCTCGTCGTATACAGCGCGGCTCAAGGGAATTCCCTCCCGGCGGCGCCGGGCCTCGATCCCCATCTCGATCTCTCCGGGCAGGAAGATCTCGGTGGTTCCCTTGGCCTTCTTGCAGTTCTTGAGGTCGCGGATCATCCGGTCCATCCGGGCTTTGAACTCATCCAGCGGCATGAAGGCCTCGATGTTGATGGCCGCCAAGAGGTGACCGATTCCCTGGACCCCCGGGTTGTTGTAAAGGGGGCCCACCCCCGGGCCGAAATTCGCCCCGGTGAGCACCCCGGACAGGACATCCACCATGAGGGCCAGACCATAACCCTTGTGGCCTCCCACTGGGAGGATGAGGCCTTCCAGGGCAGCCTGGGCGTCTTCGGTGGGGAGGCCATCCTTGTCGATAGCCCATCCCAGCGGTATCTTTTCCCCCTTCTTGGCTGCCAATATTATCTTGCCCCGGGCGGCGATGCTGCAGGCCATGTCAAATACCACCGGCTTCTCCTTCCCGGCAGGGGCGGCAATGGCGAAGGGATTGTTCCCGATCATGGCTTCGTTTCCGCCAGTCGGGGCCATGAGGGGCACCGTATTGGTAAGGGCGATCCCAATAAGGTCCTCTTTCACCGCCATCATAGCAAAATGTGCCAGGGCGCCGTTGTGGGTCGAATTTCGCACCCCTACCAATCCCACGACCCCTGCCCGGGCTTTTTGGATGGCAATCTCCATGGCGCGGGCCGATACTACCTGCCCCAGACCATGATCTCCGTCCAAGAGGGCAGAGACCGGGGTTTCGCGCAGGATTTTCATCTGCGGTCGCGCCTTGACTGCCCCCGACTGCAGGCGTTCGATGTAGATGGCGATGCGGGTAACCCCGTGGGTGTCAACACCCCGCAGGTCCGCCTCGATGAGGTTATCCACCGCGACTTTCGCCTCGGCCGACGGCACCCCCACCTTCTCGAAAAGCTGGAGGCAGAAACGGCCCAGACGGTCAGCCTGCACGGGAACCACATTCTGTCCTTCCATTCTTGCTTCCATTTCCTTTTCCCTTTCTGTTTTGGTTTCAATTATCCCGCAAGGTCAAGGCCAAGATACCGGCCAGGGAAGGCAGGAGGGCCAAGAATACGATGCTCCCCTCCAGCCCGATAGCATCGGCCAAAAGGCCGGAGATGAATACCCCTAGCCCACCCGTCCCGAACGCCCAACCCAGCATCAACCCCGAAGCCAGGCCCAGATGGCCGGGCAGAAGCTCCTGGGCATAGACGATGATAACGGAAAAGCTGGCCAACAACATGCTCCCTGCCAGGGCCATCAGGGGGATGAACCAGGGTCCTGTGGTTCGCAGGGCGAGAAGCATCAATGGAGAAAAAAAGAGCAGGCTCCCGGCGATAACTCCCTTGCGGCCCCACCGATCGGAGAGATGACCGCCCAGCAGGCCTGCTATCGCTCCCGACAAGAGAAACAGGAAAAGCAGATGCGATCCGGTGGTCAGGGGCAGGCCTCGGGTCTGGAGGAAAAGGGGAAGATAGACTACGAAACCCTGGTAGGCCCACGAACGCAGGGTTACCAGGAGGCTGAGCACTAAAAGCTGAAGCCAGGGAATTTGTGCCGGGGCCATCCTTCCTTTTCCCGGTCGGGGATGGAGGGAAACAGCGCCGGTTCGCACCCCCTGTCCATGAACGGCCAGGGCCAGGGGAAGGGACAGGGCCAGGAGCCAGGCGGTATTCTCGATCCTACCCCGAAGCACCAGAAAAGCGGCAAAGATAGGGCCCAGGGCGAAGCCCAGGTTCCCCCCTAGAGTGTAGAATGCCATGCCCAGGCCCCGGTGTTCTCCGCTGATTCGATTGACCTCCATGGAGGCCCGGGGATGAAAGGCTGCGGTTCCCAGACCGGCCAGGGTGACACAGGCCAGAAGAAGGGGATAGCTGGGGGAGAGGCCGGTCAAGCCCATAAATAGTCCTGTCCAGACGATCCCTACTCCGAGGAACCAGTCTGTCCTCCAGCGATCAGAGAGGAGACCGAAGATGGGCTGGATCATGGAAGAGGTGAAGCTGAGGAGAGTAGCCACCAGGCCAGCCTGGGAGTAGGTCAAGCCAAAGGCCGTCTTCTGAAGGGGGAGGATCACCGGGAGGATATTTTGGGAAAGATCCACCACCAGGTGTCCTGCTGCTATGAAGAAGAGGGGTAACCTTCTCATCTCCCACTCGCAACTGGGCCCGGAAAAAGGCCCCGAGACAAAGCAAAACCCTGCCGCCATTCCTGGGCAGGGGACCTCACTCTTGCTGAGCTGCACTGATCAGCCATGAGATGGCGGCTCAAAGCTTTCGCCGATCCACCACCCTTCTGGCCTTTCCCTCGAATCGCTCGATCGATCTTGGTTCTACCAGCTTGATCTGGGCCGATAGACCCAGGACGCTGCGGAGGCGTTCCTCGATCTTTTCCACCAGCGCCCGCTGTTTTTTCATCTCATCGAAGAATATCTTTTCCGAGACCTCCACCCTCACCTCCAGCATATCCAGGGCCCCCTTCCGATCCACGATGATCTGGTAATGAGGCAAGGTCCCGTCCATCTCCAGCAATACCTGCTCGATCTGAGAGGGGTAGACATTCACCCCCCGGATGATGAGCATGTCGTCGGTGCGGCCGAAGACCCTGGACATCCGAACCAAGGTGCGACCGCAGCGACAAGGGGCGGGATTCAAGGAGGTAATGTCTCCGGTTCGATAGCGGATCAAGGGAAATGCCTCCTTGGTAAGGGTGGTCAGCACTAGCTCCCCTTCCCGTCCGTGGGGAAGGACCTCGCCTGATTCAGGATCGATCACCTCGGGCAGGAAATGATCCTCGAACAGGTGCAGCCCATCTTTTTGCTCGCACTCGCCCGCCACCCCTGGTCCGATGATCTCGCTCAGGCCATAATTATCGGTAGCCAGGATGCCGAGTCGCTCCTCGATCTGCTGACGCATGTTCTCTGACCAAGGCTCGGATCCAAAGAGCCCTACCCGGAGGCACAAGGTATGGGGATCGATGTTCATCTCGGCCATCACCTCGGAGAGATAGAGGGCGTAGGTGGGGGTACAGACCAAGGCCGTGGTCTTGAAGTCCTGCATGATCATGATCTGCCTCTGGGTATTGCCAGCGGAAACCGGTATCACCGAGGCCCCAATGCGCTCCGCTCCGTAATGGAGGCCGAATCCTCCCGTGAACAGGCCATAACCGAAAGAGATCTGGACCACATCCTCGCTGGTGACACCGCCCGCCGTCAGGAACCGGGCCACCAGGTCGCTCCAGGTGGCCAGATCAGAGCGGGTGTAGCCGACTACGGTGGGTTTCCCCGTAGTGCCTGAAGAAGAGTGGATACGCACCACCTCCCGCAACGGGACGGCGAACATCCCATAGGGGTAGCTCTCCCGGAGATCGGCCTTGGTGGTGAAGGGAAGGAGGGGGAGATCCTCTAGGGAGCGAATATCCCGCGGATGAAGTTTCAGGCGAGAAAAGGCCTCCCGATAGAAGGGGACCCTCTGGTACACGCGATCGACCGCAGCCTGGAGCCTCTCCAGTTGAAGGTCCATCAGATGACCCCTGTCCATGCACTCATATTCCGGCTGCCAAATCCTCACTCTCGGCCCCCCCTTCGATCTCCTACCTCCAGATCCGGCCTCTCATCCGTTACAGGGAGTAAACGGTCTGTCCCTCGAGGATGGTAACCCCCTTCTCCTGAAGCACCCGAATCGCCTGGTCCAGATCATCGAAGCGAAATATGATCACCGCGTTGTCGGAGCTCCTCTCCACGAAGGCATACATGTATTCCACGTTCATTCCTGCTGCATGGAGAAGGCTCAGGATCTCTCCCAGCCCGCCCGGTCGGTCGGGTACCTCCACCGCGAGCACCTCCGTTTCGCCCAGGGTGAAGCCGGCCTCGCGGAGGACCCGGGCGGCCTTGAGGGGATCATTCACTATCAGCCGAAGGATGCCGAAATCGGAGGTATCGGCCAGGGAAAGGGCGCGGATGTTGATTCCTTCGCGCCCGAGTATGGTGGTAACCTCTGCCAGGCGTCCCGCGCGGTTTTCCAAGAAGACGGATATCTGTTTGACCTTCATCGCTCGTCCCCCTCTAATTTTCTTGCCTCAGGGTGAAGATTCATAGTTTTCTTCGGTCGATGACCCTCTTGGCCTTGCCTTCGCTGCGCTGGATGCTCCTGGGCTCGGCCAATTTCACGCTTACCGAGATTCCCAGGGCACTCTCGATCTCGCTCTGGATCTTTCTCTCGATCTCCTCCAGCCGCTTGATCTGATCCGAGAAGATCCTCTCGTTCACCTCTACCTGGACTTCCATCTCGTCCAAGGCTCCTTTCCTGTCCACCACGATCTGATAGTGAGGCTCGGTCTCCTCGATCTGCATCAGGACTTCCTCGATCTGGGAGGGGAAAACATTCACCCCTCGGATGATCAGCATATCGTCGGTGCGGCCCATGATTCGCTTCATCCGTACCATGGTGCGACCGCAGGAACAGGTCCCGGGGATCAGGCTGGTTATATCCCGAGTGCGATAGCGAAGGAGGGGCATCGCCTCCTTGGTGAGGGTGGTGATAACCAGCTCCCCCGGCTCCCCCCAGGGTAGGTTTTGCCCGCTTTGAGGATCGATAATCTCCGGGTAGAAGTGATCTTCGAAGATATGCAGTCCCTCCTTAGCTGGACACTCGTTGGCAACACCCGGTCCGATGATCTCGGTGAGCCCGTAGATATCCAGGGCCAGGAGGCCGAGCTTCCGTTCTATCTCCTGACGCATGTTCTCGCTCCAGGGCTCGGCCCCGAAATTTCCCGATTTGAGCTTCATGTCGCGGAAGTCCACCCCCATCTCCGCTGCTACCTCGGCTAAATAGAGGGTATAAGAAGGAGTACAGGTGAGAATGGTGCTTCCGAAGTCCTGCATGATCATGATTTGCCTTTTGGTATTGCCTCCGGATATGGGAATGACGGAGGCACCTATCCTTCTGGCCCCGTAGTGTACTCCCAATCCTCCGGTGAAGAGCCCGTACCCGTATGCATTCTGAACCACATCGTCTTTGGTGGTACCGGAGCATGTGAGACACCGGGCCATCACCTCGGACCATAGCTCCAGGTCTCTTCGGGTGTATCCTCCCACGATCGGCTTCCCGGTGGTACCGGAAGAGGTGTGGATCTCCTCGATATCGGAGAGTGGAACCGCAAAGAGGCCGAAGGGATAGTTTTCCCGCAGGTCGTCTTTGGTGGTGAAGGGGAGACGGCTGAGGTCCTCCAGAGACCTTATCTCCCGGGGGACCACCCCGCAGCGCCGAAAGGCATGGTAGTAAAAGGGTACTCGGTCGTAAAGCCTCTGGCAAACCTCTTTCAGTCTCTCCAGCTGGAGATCCCTCAACTGGTCAGGACTCATGCACTCGAACTTGGGATCCCAGATCATGGATCTCTCCTTTCTCCTTCGGATTAAGCCCTTGCTAAACCGTGAAAAGGAACGAAAAAGGACGAATTAACCAAGAGTTCCCTCCGATTCCAGATCGATCAGCTCGAAATCCCCCCAGGCGCCCAGTTCGGACTCGGCGATCAGGAGGGCGCCCGTTACACCAGGGATGGACCGAATCCAGCGCAGGGTTTCCGGAATGTCCTCCTTTCGCTGGATCCGGTTTCCCGCGGCGGTGGCTACTGCATCGGCCAGGGCAGCCGAGGGGGCGAGGATGACGACAGCCTCTGCCCTGCCCAGGCTGAAAGAGTGTCCGAGAGCCCCGGCTGATGTGCATATGCCCAGCGGTTGGCCTTGCGACTTTACCCTCAGGCCCAAACGATCGCTCCAGGGGGACTTACCAGCATGTACCCCCACCACCCGTGGCCTAGAGGATCGGAGAAAGATGTCGCCACCGTTCTCCACGATCAGCTCGGACGAGTAAGCAAACAGTTCCTGGCCCAGCAGCTCGGCAAAGGAACCGGCCACCGCGGCCATGGGGCCCACCCCGGCGCGAGAGGCAGCAGTGGCCATGAGATGGGCGATGGGAGGAGACAGGGGGGAGGGGGCGAGGGGAAGGAGGGAGGTCCCAAACTCCGGATGAAAGCTGAGGTAACCTTCCAACTGATCCCGTAGTTCCTCCACCACCTTTCGGACCAGGGAAGACAGGTCACGCTCGGCTTGAATGAAAAGGTCGGTCTCTTGGACCATGACCTCGAAGGCATAGAGATCGGGGGCATGGCTGGCCTGGCGATATCTTCGTTCCCGGTACATCCTCTTCTTTCTCGTTCTTTCTTGCCTCTTCCTTAACTTCTCTTGACCCGGAGGAGGGAAAACAGCTCACGATGCCCAGGCACGCAGCCGGCCCTCCTCCTTCCGTACCTTTGCCCCCGCCACCGTCGACCGCTGGCCGGAATGAACCACCTCGGCCTCGGCCAGGACCGTTCCCCATCGGAAGGGAGGCAGGGAGTTGACCTTCATCTCGAAGCTGGGAGGGGGCAAGTCCTGGGAGAGAAGGGTGCGGAGGGCAAAGCAGGCGGCACAATCGACCAACGAGCAGATGGCCCCCGGTGAATGGTTCCCAGATAATTGAGGTACTCCGATGCGATGCGAAGCCTCGTTCGAGCCCAGCTGGGATGGAGAGAGATCAGCTCCAGGACGAGGGGTCGGAGAAAGGGAATGGAACGGGTCCTCGTCTCCAGAAGCGGTTTGTCTTGCCCTTTCTTCTCTCCACTCATTTCCTTCGGCCTCGAGCGGACCGTGGGAGCCAGGCGAAAGAGTCCTCCGAACGGCCCGAAGGGATGTATTCCAAGTTCACGAACCCTTGGTAACCCATCTCCTCCAATGCCTTGAGGACGAAGGGGTAGTTGATCTCTCCCGTGCCAGGCTCATGCCGTCCCGGCACATCGGCAATCTGGATGTGACCGATCTTATCCAGGTTGGCGCGCATGGTATTGACCAGGTTACCTTCCATAAGCTGCATGTGGTAGAGATCGTATTGGAACTTCACCCAGGGGCTGCCCACCTCTTCTACCCACCGGAACCCCTCCCGGGAATTGGTCAAGAAATAACCGGGGTTGTCGTAATGGTTGAGGGCTTCGAAGACCAGGGTAATTCCCTCTCCTTCCAGGCGCTGCGCGGCATAGCGAAGGTTCTCCAGGGCGCAATCCTGTTGTTCCTCGCGAGAAAATCCATCCAAGACCTTTCCGGTGAGGGTATTGATCCTGTGGCAGCCGAGCCTATGGGCCAGAGAAATGGCCTCGTCCAGACTCTCGCGGAACTGCCTCACCTCCCGAGGATGGCAGAGAAGTCCCTTCAGCTGGGGAGGGGTGTTGAGGTTGAAAAGGGCCACCTCCAGGCCGAACTCCTCCTTCTTTTCCTGGAGGATGTTAAGATCGTATTGGGCCGGAAACCAAAACTCGAAGGCAGAAAAGCCGGCCTCCGCCACCTTCCCTATTCGTTCCGGCCAGGGATATTCGGAGAAAAGCAGGGAGATGTTAACGCCATAAGTGAACATGGATTCTCCTCCCCCAATGTATTCATTGCATTAATTCTGCCCCCAAATGGACAGGAAACGCCACGCCCAAAGCAGTGCCGAAAGAAGGCTCAAAAGCTCGAAAAAGATCAGGGCTCAGTCGCCTCCTTGGGAAAGGATGGAGATCGCCCCTCTTTTTCCCTTGCCGGTACCGCAGTCGCACCCGACCGTCGAGGAGGCGAAAAGGGTGGCCAACCGGAATGTTGGCTATGCCCTCCTGGGTGCCATGATCCTCTTGTTTGTCGGCCTTGGGGGAGGTACCTGCTTTCTCTGTGGGCCGGGGCGGGCACGGATACGGTGTCGTCTCCTCCCTTTACCCTTTGCCCGGATCCTCCGCTTCCCTCCACTGCAGTCCTGTCGCGGGGCAGCAGGGTGGGGTTGTTGGGCCTCTACTCCCTCAGCCAGGAGCGGACGGCTATCGCTCCCAGTCCGGATCTACTGGGCGAGGAAACCTCCGTCCACCGCCAAGACATGTCCAGTGATCAGGCTGGAAGCGGGGGAGGCCAGAAAGATGGAGGCCCCGATGATCTCCTCCGCCTGTCCTAACCTGCCTAAAGGGGCCTTTTCTACCATCCGCTGGAAGTGGGCAGGTTCCCTTTCCCTGATGGGCTGTACCATCGGGGTGTCGAAGACGAAGGGGGCGATGGCATTTACCCTCACCCCGAATCTCGCCCACTCCACCGCCAGCCCCTTGGTGAGCTGAACCACTCCCCCCTTGCTGGCTAGATATGCAATACAACCGGGGTAGGCGATGAGCCCCCCGATGGAAGCGATGTTGACGATGCTCCCCTTCCCCCTCTCCACCATCCCCTTTCCCACTATCTGGCAGCAGAGAAAGGTCCCCTTCAGGTTGGTCGTCAAGACCCGGTCCCACTCCTCCTCCGGGTAATCCAAGGCCGGATGACGAAAGATGGTGCCGGCGCTGTTCACCAGGATATCAATGGTGCCCCATTCCCGGGTTACGGCCTCCACCGCCCTCCTCACCGCCGCCGCATCTGTTACATCCGTCTCCAGGGCCATGACCTTTCCGCCATCCTCTTCGATCCTCCTGGCGGTCGAGCTTGCTCGCTCCCGGGAAAGATCGACCACTGCTACCTGGGCACCGGCTTCGGCCATTCCCCGAGCGATGGCCTGACCCAGACCGCTGCCTGCTCCGGTCACCATCGCCGTTTCCCCTTGCAGGGAAAAGAGGCGGGGAAACCATTTCCCCTTTCCCTTCTCCTCAGCTTCCATATCTCCTCCGGCTAAATCAGGAGCTTCTCTCATATCCTGGCCGCCCTGAACCTTCCATCAGCCCGGACCAGCTTGAATTCCACCCCGCAGATGGGGCAGGTTATCAGGTCTCCCTCCTTGGCCTTCTCCTTCAGCTTGATGTTCAGCTTGCATACCGGGCACAGGACTTCCAGACCACTGGTGAACCAGTAATAAAGATCGAAGAGGCGCAAGAGGATCTTTTTGTCTACGCGCGAGATCTCGGCCCGACTGAGGATGAGCTCTTCCACGGCCCCCGCCTCGCTGATGCTTCCCAGGAAGAGGCCCCCCACCACCCGGCCCTCCTTGAGGACCAGTTTCTTGTAGATGCCCATCTCCGGGTAATCTCCAGTCATTGCTTTGTATCCGGGGCCCTGAGGATTGGCTTCTCCCAGCGAGAGAAAGTCCAGACCGTAGATCTGAAGCGAGAGGGTGCGCAATCGTCCGCTATAGGTGAGGTCCTGACCTGCCATATTGGCACCCGCGAGGGCCCCTTGTTCCCAAGCGCTTTGCCATCCGAAATGGAGAATCGCCTCGCCGCGCAGGGAATCGAAAACCTGGGCGGCGTCTCCGGCTGCGAAGATGTTGGGATAGTTGGTACGGAGGTGATCGTCTACCAGGATTCCTTTCCCCAGCTTGATGCCGCTTCCATCCAGAAATTCAAGCCGGGGCCGAAAATCCCCTCCCACCCCTATCATTTGGCCCAGGACCAACCTATCGCGGGAGGTCATCACGCCCTGGACCTTGCCATTGGCAGCCCAAACCTCCTTCACCTCCTCCGCCGGCAGGACCTCGATCCCCTTGGATTTCAAGTGGGCGATGACCAAGTTGGAGGCGACTTGGTCCAGTACCTCCGGCCAGAAGCTTTCTCCTCGCAGCAGGTAGGAGACCTTGAGGCCCTTCTCCCTGAGAGCTCGCGCCATCTCCAGTCCGAAAAGGCTTTCTCCAATGATGAGCGCCTTCTCCGCGCGTTCCGCCGCCTTGGCGATCTTGCGCGCGTCTTCCAAGGTCTTCAGGGTGAAGAGGCCTCCCTTCTGCCCTTCAGCCCAGGAGGGAAGCTGAAAGCTGCCACCGGGGGCAAGCAAGAGGCGATCGTAATCGACCTTTTTACCGTCTTCCAAGATCACCTGTTGCTTCTTGGGCACCACCGCTTTGACCCTTGGGCCCAGGATGGCGTTGATTTCCTGTTTCTGATAGAAATCTCGCTTCCGCGCCCACAGGGAGGATTCCGGGACCGAACCCGATATGTAGTCTGCAAGCTGGGGACGGTAGTAGAAGGGATGGGGTTCATCGGAGATGAGGGTTATCTTCTCGTAACGGTCATGCCTGCGTATCATCTCGGCAGCCCGCAGGCCGGCCACTCCATTTCCCACAATGGCATAGGTGGTCATCTCTTGCTCCTTGCTTGGAAGATTGTGGCCTCAACTCATCGCAACCGATTGGTTCCTCTCCTGCACCTCCTCTTTTGCTTTCTCCGGAAATAACCCCCCGGCAATCCCCCGCCATCCGGGCGGGGAGGCGGCCCGCGAGCGGGCTGGTAAACCGGGGTGAAAATATCCGAAGGGCCCCCTTTTGTCAATAATCAAAGCTGCTTCCAGAACAGCCAGGGAATGGCCGGGCTTGACAGATCAGCCCACTTGAGGTTAGCCTTGCCTGGGAGGTGGGCGCTTGTGGTTCCTCCGGATGTATCCTGTTTGGTAGTGCTTATCACCGTTCCGGGGCGGGAGGAAGCGGAGAGGATCGCCGAGGTGCTGGTCCAGGAGAGGTGGGCAGCCTGCGTCAACATCCTTCCCTCGGTAACCTCCTTGTTTTGGTGGGAAGGTCGAATGGACAGGGAGGAGGAATTGCTGCTCGTGGTCAAGACCAGAAGGGACTTGTTTCCCTCTCTGGCCTCCCGGGTCAAGCAGCTCCACCCCTATACCGTTCCGGAGATCATCGGTCTGCCCATAGTCGAGGGGTGGGGGGATTATCTGCAGTGGGTGGTCGAATCCACGATCCCCCGAGGAGGTTAAGTGGGCAGATTGGCGTTGGTCCTGGGGGGAGGGGGAGCCCGGGGAGCGGCCCACCTGGGAGTGATGCAGGCGCTCCAGGAGCGGGGAATCAAGCCCGACCTGGTGGTGGGGGTGAGCATCGGGGCCTGGGTGGGAGCGACCTTCTGTGCTTTTCCCTTTAGGCAGGCCATGGAGAGGCTGGAATCCTTGTGCGACCTCATCCGGAAGGAGATGATCGAAGGTGCACCAGGCCCGCTTTTCCTTCGTGCCCGTCCCCTTCTTTCCACCGCCCGTAGGCGGCAGTTCCTGGAACAGGGTATAGGTCTGGGGGGCATCGGTTTCGATGAGCTCGATCCCCCCTTCTTCCTCACCGCGGTGCAGCTTCCGCAGCTGCGGCGAGTGGTATTCGGAGGGAGGGAAGAGAGCTCTTCCCTGGCGGAGGGATTGCTCGCTACCTCGGCTATGCATTCCCCCTATTGCTGGAGGGGAAGGCTCTTCCTGGATGGAGGCCTCGGAGGCAATGTACCCGTGCTGGTGGCCCAGGAGAGAGGCTGCGACCTCATTCTGGCGGTCAACCTGGGCTTTTTCTTCCGGTATCTGCCGGGGTGGAGGGGATATTTACCCTGGAAGCTCGTCGATGTGGCTGGAAAGGCAATGACGCGGAGAGAAATGGAACAGGCCCGGGCCGCAGGGGCGGAGGTGTTCGAAGTCTACTCCCCCCGTATCGAGTCCATCAGTGTCTATGACTTCACTCGTCCCCAGCAATTGAAGAGGGAGGGTTATGAGGTCTGTTGGCGGGTTTTGGAGGAAATGGAGAAAAGAGGGAATCGGCTGGGCGGATGAGCTCCAGGATTGCCTCCGATCGTTAGGCTGGATACTGCCCCTTCTCCTGCTTTTTTCCTTCTTTCCGATTTGCTCCACCCAAGCCGGGATTGGCCATCCCCAGGCACTTCGCGGGTGGGAGGGGAGGGCGGGAGGAGCGACGAGGGTAGTGGATGAGAGGGGAGACCAGGGGAGCATCTGGCCCGAGCTAACCGTTGATGGGCAGGTACGAAGTCAGCTGCGGAAGCTGACCGGGAGCGGTAGGGAATCGCTCCTCAAGGCCTTCCGCAATGCCGAGGTTTACCTGGAAGAGGTGAAGCGGCTGTTCGAGCAAGCCGGACTTCCCCCGGAGCTATCCTATCTAGCTGTTCTGGAAAGTGCCTTCGATCCCTTTGCTCGTTCCCGCTCGGGAGCGGTCGGCATCTGGCAATTCATGGAATCCACCGCCCGGCTGTTTGGACTGGAGATCAACTGGTGGGTGGACGAGCGGCGGGATCCTGAGAAGGCGTCCCTGGCTGCGGCCCGCTATCTCCGCAGGCTACGCCGCCAGTTCGATTCCTGGCCCTTGGCTGTGGCCGCTTACAATGCCGGGGAGGCGAGGGTGATGAAGGCGATACGAGCCCGGCCGACAGCCGACATCTGGACCCTTCCCCTTCCGCGGGAGACCCGCCTCCTCCTCTCGGCCTTTGTGGCCCTTACCAAGATCCTGGAGGAACCGGCTGCCTGTGCCTTCCCGTCCCTGCTGGAGGGTTCGCCTGCCTACGCTAAAGTGGTGGTGGAGGCCTGCACCGATGTCACGGTGATCGCCCGGGCCTGCGATACCAGCCCGGAGGAGATACTGAACTTGAATCCGGAGCTGAAGCAGGGATGTACACCTCCAGATCGGGAACTCTATGAGCTGCGCATCCCTCTGCGGGCTCTCGAGCGCTTCGAGGAAGCCCTTTCCCAGATTCCACCCCAAGAGAGGGTCATCTGGGCCCGGCATCGGGTGCGGAAGGGAGACAGCCTGAGTGGGGTCGCCAGGCGCTATGGGGTGCCGGCCCGGATCATAGCTCAGCTGAACGAGCTTCATCCTCCCTACGTACTGAAGGCAGGAATGGAACTTTGCCTTCCCATCCCGCAGGAATTCAGACGATGGGCCAAAGGACGATCGCCCCTGGGCCCGCGGCATCCTTTGTTGAGGCCCATCTGAAGAATGCTGGAGCCTCTCCGCTTTCCCCAGATAGGACCGGGATGTAAAATAAAAGCCCCAAGGATTGATCCTTGGGGCTTCCCGATGGCAAAGGGAATGGCGAGAGCGGTTCAGCCTTTCTTCACCACATTGGTGGCCTGAGGTCCCTTAGGTCCCTCCACCACCTCGAATTCGACCTCCTGGCCCTCTCTCAAGGTCTTGAACCCCTCCTCCTGGATCGCCGAGTAATGGACGAAGACATCCTCTCCGGCTTCCTGCTCGATGAATCCGTAACCCTTGCTGTCGTTGAACCACTTGACTTTGCCCGTCCTCTTCAACTTCGCACCTCCTGTTTCTCACGCTGATACCTCGGGGGCTGCCCCCGTGATCCTGGTCCATCGGGCCCGAGTCCAGGATCATCCATCGATTCGGACCAGGGTTTGGACGCCTCTACCTCCTTGTTTCTTTATCGAATTGGCCCGCGTGGTAAGCCCTAGCCCGGCTCAACATATTGAAAGGAATATGCTTTGTCAAGCCCATTTTCCATGGGATCGGGGGATTAGGTAACTTCCGTCCCCCGGATCAGCTCTTGCCCGTGCCGGAAGGCCCTTCGATTCAAGGCCAAGATCGAGCGTGGTAGGATTTCCCGCAGGCTCTCGTTCCAGGAAGAGAAGGGGATGTCCAGTAGGGTGGAGGCGGCCCCTAGCATGATGCTGTTTGCCAGTTTGGGATTCCCCATTTCCTGAGCCAGGGAGAAGGCAGGGAGCGGCAGGTAGCGGTTCCCAAGGGAGGAGAGGAGGCGAGGATGGGGGGAGGGATATTCCGCTTTCCCCAAGGTTACCAGGGGAGGGGGTATCCTTTGCCGGTTTACCAGCAGAATCCCTTCCGGGCTGAGCATGAAGGCCCATCGTAGTCCTTCAGCCTCCTCCAGGGCCAGGATCAGATCGGCCTCTCCCCGCCGGATGAGGGGGGAGTTGACCTGGGTCCCGTAGCGCACATGGCTGGTCACGACCCCCCCTCGTTGAGCCATGCCGTGAATCTCGCTCTTCTTGACCTCGAAACCGCAGCGGAAGGCAGCTGAGGCCAAGATCTCGCTTGCCAACACCACCCCCTGTCCCCCTACCCCCGCTACCAGAATGTTCCGCGGCCGGCCCATCAAGGCTCTTCTCTTTGAGTTATAGCCTGATGCTTGCAAAGCTGCGCACACAGCCCGCAGGCATTGCAGACATGGGGGATGATGGAGGCCTTCCCCCTCCCCCCGGTCCCGTTTGGCTCCCACTGCAGCGCCGGGCACCCCAGCTGGAGGCAAGCGCGGCAGCCGACGCAGCGATGCGTTTGCACCAGGAAGGCCGGTCCGACCTCAACCTCCGCAGCGAGCAGGCAAGGGCGGTTGGTGATGATCACCGAAGGATGAGGAGAGGCCATCTCCTCCCGCAGGACAGCCGTGGTTTCGGCCAAATGGTAGGGATCCACCTCTCTCACCCTTTCGATTCCCAGGGCCTGACAGAGCCGGCTGAGTTGGAGCTTGGGAGCCCTCTCCCCTTTGAGGGTAACCCCGGTCCCGGGATGATGTTGGCCTCCGGTCATGGCGGTGGTCCCGTTGTCCAGTATTACCACCATGATGCGCCCCCGGTTGTAGACGACATCCAGGAGGGCAGGAATCCCGCTGTGGATGAAGGTGGAGTCCCCAATGACTGCCGCTACCTTGGGGGCGGATTCGCCCTCCAGGGCCTTTTCCATCCCCAAGGCGTTCCCGATGCTGCAGCCCATGGCGATGCAGGTGTCCAGAGATTGCAGGGGAGGTAGGGCCCCCAGGGTGTAACAGCCTATATCGCCTGTCGCTACTATCTCCAACTCATGCAGCGCCTGCATCATCCCCATGTGGGGACAGCCGGCGCAGAAAAGGGGAGGGCGAGGGAAGACGGGAGGAAATCCGCGGTCCCGGGGACGGGATCGAGCCCGGGGAAGGGGAATGCCAGCCCGGCGCAGCCCCTCCTCCACCAGGTCGGGGTCGAATTCTCCGGTTCGGGGGAAGAGATCCTTGCCCACCACCTGTAAGCCGAGAGCCTTCATCTCCTCCTCCAGGAAAGGCTCGAGCTCTTCCACCACGATCAGCTTGGCCACCTGGGAAGAAAACCATTGGAGCTGCCGGGAAGGAAGGGGGTAGGTGAGGCCGAGCTTGAAGAAGGACGCCGTAGGGAGTATCTCCCGGGCGTACTGATAGGAGATGCCAGAGCAAACGATCCCCACCCTGCGGTCTCCCCACTCTACCCGGTTGAGGGCGGTCCTCTCCGCATAGCGGCGGAGCCTTTTCAACCGCTCCAGGACCAGGGGGTGGCGCCCGCGGGCATAGGAAGGCACCATTACCCACTTGGAGGGATCCCTCAGGAAGCCTGTGGGGAGGCGCGACCTTCTTCTCCCCAGTCTTACCGTCGCCTTGGAGTGGGAGATGCGGGTGGTGAGCCGCAGCAGTACCGGGGTGTCGAACCTTTCGGACAGCTCCAAGGCCCAAACGGTGAAGTCCTTGGCTTCTTGGCTGTCGGCGGGCTCCAGCATGGGGATCTGGGCTAGTTTGGCATAGTAGCGATTGTCCTGTTCGTTCTGCGAGCTATGCATTCCCGGGTCGTCGGCGGAGACCAAGACCAGGCCGCCCAGGACCCCGGTATAGGAGAGGGTGAGGAGAGAATCGGAGGCGACATTCACGCCCACATGCTTCATCGCTGCCAGGGAACGGGCCCCCACCATGGCCGCCCCGGCGGCTACATCCAGTGCTACCTTCTCGTTGGGAGACCACTCCGCATAGACCTCCTCATAGCGGGCCAGGGCCTCCAAGATCTCGGTACTGGGGGTTCCGGGGTAGGCGGCAGCTACCATCACCCCAGCCTCGTAAGCCCCCCGCGCCACCGCCTCGTTTCCGGACAGGAGTACCCTCCTCATCTGTCACTGTTACCTTAGGGGACTTTCCGGTGGGATCGAAGGGGAGGTAGGAGGGGGAGGGCAGGAGGTCATGGAGAGTTGCCCTCCTCTAACTGAAAGAGGGCCTCCACTTCAACCGCCGCTCCCAGGGGCAGGGAGTCGACACCTATGGCTACCCGGGCATGTTTTCCCCTCTCCCCCAGAACCTGAACCAGAAGTTCGGAGGCCGCGTTCAAGACCCGGGGATGGTCCATAAAGCCTGGGCTACACTGGAGATATCCGGCCAACCTCACCACCCCCTGGATGCGATCCAAGCTGCCCAGTTCCGCCTTGGCCTGGGCCAGGATGTTGAGGGCGCAGAGGCGGGCCGCTTCCTCTCCTTCCTCGAGGCTGAGTTCCGTGCCTATCTTGCCCCGGTAGAACTTCTCGGGTGAACGCGAGATCTGGCCAGAGACGAAGAGAAAGCTGGATGCCTTTCGCGTCGGCACATATGCCCCCACGGGCGAGGGGGCGGGAGGAAGACGATATCCCAGTGCCTGCAGTCTATCCTCGGCTCCCATATGCCATTACCCCCTTTCGGGTCCCGGATGTTATCGACCCTGGAAACGAGGCCTTCGCTTTTCCAGAAAGGCAGAGAGGCCCTCGCGTCGATCCTCGGTCTTCCACAACTGCCCGAACAGGGTCGATTCTCGATCCATTGCCTGCGAGGGATCGAGACCCTCACTACCGATCACGGCCTGGAGGGCAGCCGCCAAAGCCAACGGGCCCTTTCGGAGCAGCTGGTGGGCCAGCTCCTCCGCTGCCTCCCGCAGGCTATCCGCCGGCACCACCCTTTCCACCAGACCGATTCGCAAAGCCTCGTGGGCGTCGATCATCTCGCCTCGCAGGATCAGGTAGAGGGCTCGACCCCGCCCTATCAGCCGGGGGAGGCGATAGGTCCCACCCCAGCCCGGGATGATCCCCAGGTTCACCTCGGGCTGGCCCAGTCGGGCGGCCTCGGAAGCCACCCGCAGGCTGCACGCCAGGGCCAACTCGCATCCTGCTCCCAAGGCCAGACCGTTGATGGCAGCGATGGAAGGCTTTGGCATCTCCTCCAGCCGTCGAAAAACTCGCTGTCCCGCGCGGGAAAATGCCTCCGCCTCTGGGGAATCCATTCCCGTCATCTCGGATATATCCGCGCCCGCAGCAAAGGCCCTCTCCCCTGCTCCGGTCAGGATGAGCACCCGGATCTCTTGGTCCCTCTCGAGATCGGCCAGGGCCTGCTCCAACTCCTGCAGCGTCTGCCATCCCAGGGCATTGAGCCGCTGGGGACGATTCAGGGTCAACCAAGCCAGTCCATCCCTTTTTTCGAGGAGAATGGAGGCAAAAGACATCTTATGATTCCCCCCCTCCTGAATAATCGTAAAATCCCCGTCCAGTTTTCTTTCCCAGCCATCCGGCTCGGACTAGCCGGCGGAGAAGGGGAGGAGGAGCGAAGCGCCGTTCTCGGTATTCGGCGAACATGACCTCGGCAATCTGCAGCAGCACATCGAGGCCTATATGATCGGAGAGGGCAAGGGGTCCCATGGGGTGACCGCACCCCAGGCGCATGCCGCGGTCTATATCTGCGGCCGTGGCCAAACCACATTCCAGGAGGGAGATCGCATCCAGAAGATAGGGGACGAGGAGGCGATTTACCAGGAAGCCGGAGCGGTCCGGAGCCAGAATGAAGGTCTTGCCCAGGGAGGAGACGAATTGCTGAACTGCCTCCAAGGCTTCCTGGGAGGTGAAGGGGGTGCTCACTATCTCTACCAGCTCCATCACTGGCGCCGGGTTGAAGAAGTGAAGTCCCACTACCTTCTCCGCTCGAGCGGTAGAGGCAGCCAGCTCGGTGACGGCCAGGGAGGAGGTATTGGTGGCGAAAAGGGTGGAGGGGGGGCAGAGGCAATCGAGTTGGCGCAGCAGGGCCTTTTTCAGTTCCAGCTCTTCGGGCAACGCCTCGACGACGAGCTGGCACTCCTTCATCTCTTCCGGTTGGGTGACTCCCCGGATCCTCCGCCAGGCCTGCTCCTTGGCGGAGATGTCCAATTTGCCCTTTTCCACCGCCCGGCTCAGCCCCTTTTCGATTCGGGCCATCCCCTTCTTCAGAAGCTCAGCTTCCGGTTCCAGAACCACCGTGCTATAACCGGAGGTGGCCACCACCTGGGCTATACCTGATCCCATGGTGCCGCATCCCAGTATACCCACCGTGCCGATCGGCTTCATCCGTCTTTCCTCCCCGGGAGATCGATAGGTCTTTTGGTTGACTGCGGACGGACCTGAGCATTAACATTAGACCCAGAGGATGTCAAGGGTTATTGCTCCGCACGCATGCTGCCCAAGGAGGGTGCGATGAGAAGCCATGGGATTTGGATCCTAACGGTGGGAATGGTCCTGGCAGTGGCGCTTCCGGGATGGGGGGAACCGGAACGCCCCCTCGAGGTTGAGGTCCTGGGGGTGGGAGCCGAGCCGCTATCGCAGCAACCCTATGTGGTGATGCGGGAAAAGGCGGGAAGGGGGGTGGTGGAGATGTTCATCGGGACCTCCGAGGCCCAGGCCATCGCCTTGGCCCTGAACCGCCAAACCACTCCCCGCCCCCTGACTCACGACCTGATGTTCTCCCTCATGAAAGCCCTGCAGGCAAGGCTGCGGCAGGTCCTGATCCACGATCTCAAGGAGAACACTTACTACGCCCAAATCTGGGTGCAGACGCGAGAAGGGGAGGAGATATACCTCGATTCCCGGCCCAGTGACGCCATTGCCCTCGCCCTCCGGGCCGGGGCTCCTATCTTCGTCCGTCCCTTCCTGCTGAAGCAACCCTCCTCCCCCTCCGAGGTAATCTGAGCCCCGGGGCGGGCAGGGGGGCGACAGGGTGCAGGGATGGAACAGGTGTCTCAGGCCTTCCCTTCCTCCCCTGCCGGCGGGCTGCTGACCAGCGACCTCCATGCCTCCGCTACCAGAAGCAGGGCCAATGCGAAAAGAACTATGGCGATGATCCCTACCAGGGAGAGCTGGTACTGGGAGATCAGGATCGCCAGGGCAGAGAGGGTCATCAGCATCATGAAGATCATGGGGAGGAGGGTGTAGAAGTATTTCCTTCCCGTCTTCTTCAGCCACACCGTAACTGCCAGCAGGACCAACCCGGCCAGCATCTGATTGGTAGCCCCGAATACTGGCCAGATGATCTTCCAGGCCGGCACCGGATTGCCCGCCGCGTCCCTCAGGGTAATCAAGACGAAGATGGTGGGAAGGACCAGGACCACCAAGGAGGTGAGGTAACGGATGTTAGTGCCCTCCAGCCCGAACAGTTCTTGGAACATGTAGCGTCCCAGCCGGGTGGCGGTGTCCAGGGTGGTGAGGATGAAGGTGGAAAGGGCCAGAAGCCCCATCGCATAGCCGAAGTTCATGGGAATGCCGAAGACGGATAGGAATTTCCCGATACCGGTGCCATAAATGACCAGGGGAGGCTGGCCGGCCAGGGGATCTCCCCTGGCGATCAGGGTGACGGTAGCGATGGCGATGGTGGCTACCAGTCCCTCGATCAGCATAGCCCCGTAGCCGATGGGACGGGCGTGGCTCTCCTTGTCCAACTGTTTGGCAGTGGTGCCGGAGGCGATGATGGAGTGAAAGCCGGAGATGGCCCCGCAGGCCACGGTGACGAAGAGGATGGGAAGGAGAGGTCCCAATTGGGGAGAGAAAAATCCGGTGAAGGCCGGATAGGAGAGGGAGAAATTGCCGAAGAGGATGCCCAGGAAACCGGCTAAGACCGAGGCGTAGAGCAGGTAGGAGGAAAGGTAGTCGCGGGGCTGGAGGAGGATCCATACCGGGGTTACAGAGGCGATATAACAGTAGAGCACCAGTAAGATATCCCAACCCTTGCCCGGGCTTAGGCCGAAGGACTGGAAGAATGCAGCGGGGAAGGGTATGTACTCTCCCCACCAGGCTCCTACGAAGACCAAGGGCACGAAGATCAGGGAGGCCCATAGGGTGGACATCTTCAGCCGGTATATGGAAAATCCGAAGCCGATTGCCAAGGCAATGTAGATCAGGGCAGAGGTTGCCACACCCTCGTTCATGGTGAAGGTGCTGGAGGTCAGGTCGATGAAGACTACCAGCACATAGATGAGGGCCAGGAGGGTGAAGCCGAGGAAGAGGCGCCAGGCGCGCAGGCTCATGTATTGCTTGGCTATCTCGGCCACATTGCGGGCCTTGTGCCGCACCGAGGCGATGAGGGCGGTGAAGTCATGGACCGAGCCTAAGAAGATGCACCCCAGCACCACCCAGAGGAAGGCAGGGAGCCAGCCGAAGGCCACGGCGGCGATGACCGGTCCCACGATGGGGCCGGCCCCGGCGATGGAAGAGAAGTGGTGACCCAGAAGGATCACCGGCCTGGCCGGGCAGTAGTCAACGTTGTCGAACATGGTGTGGGCAGGGGTGGGTCGGGCATCGTCGAGGCGGAGCTCCCGCCCCAGGTAGGAACTGTACCAACGGTAGGCGAGGGCGAAACAAACCAAGGCCACCAGGAACATTGCCAGCACCATCTTGGTTTCCTCCCTTCCCCGCTGCTCGGAACAGGGCCTTCGCCTTCCGACCAGCCAGGTGTAATGGTTTGCGGGAAGCGGGACCCGAGCCCCGTGCCGTCTCCAAATCGCTGCCTATATAATCCCAGTTTCCGCCGGCTGTCAAACACTTGTTGCCCAGAGGGCCGGTTTTCTGTTGCAAAAGGGCCCCTCAACCTCTATCATAAAAAAGGTGCGAGGAGAAGCCATGACCGTTGATGCCACCCTTATCTACGCCCTGGAGGAGAAGGCCCGCTGGATCCGAATAAGGATCCTGAAGATGCTGGCTAGAGCAGGTTCTGGCCACACCGGGGGGTCTTTGTCGGCAGTGGAGATCATCACTGCCCTCTACTTCTACAAGATGCGGATCAGGCCCCAGGAGCCCCTCTGGGAAGGGAGGGACCGATTTGTGCTGTCCAAGGGCCATGCCTGTCCAGCCCTTTACGCGGCGATGGCCCTGGCCGGATATTTCCCGGAAGAGGAGTTGATGACCCTACGCCAGCTCGATAGCCGGCTGCAAGGACATCCGGACATGAGGACCTTGCCCGGGGTGGATTTCTCCACCGGCTCCCTGGGGCAGGGCCTCTCGGTGGCCAATGGGATGGCGCTGGCGGCCCGACTGGACGACAAAGACCTGCGGGTTTATGTGCTGCTGGGGGATGGCGAGATCCAGGAAGGGCAGGTCTGGGAAGCGGCCATGGCTGCCTCCCACTACCGGATCGACAATCTATGTGCTATCCTGGACTTCAACCAGCTCCAGATCGACGGGAGGGTTTCCGAGGTGATGTCCATCCTCCCGGTGGGAGAGAAGTGGAGGAGTTTCGGCTGGGAGGTGATGGAGGTGGATGGTCATGACTTCTCCCAGCTTTTGCCCGCCTTGGACCGGGCGGAGGAAGTGAAGGGAAGGCCCAGCTTGATTATCGCCCATACCGTGAAGGGCAAAGGCGTATCTTTCATGGAGAACCAGGCGCGATACCATGGGATAGCCCCCACGGAGGAGGAGCTGAAGAGGGCCCTCCAGGAGTTGGGGGAATGAGAGAAGGAAGGGGATGATGAAGATCCAGGCAGCGGCCAGGACGGAGAAGGCCGAACCTCTCTCCACTCGGGATGCCTACGGGGAGACCTTGGTTCGGTTGGGGAGGACCAACCGGGATATCGTGGTGATGGACTCGGACCTATCCGCTTCCACCCGGACCCAGCTCTTTGCCCGGGAATTTCCCGATCGGTTTTTCAACTTCGGGGTGGCCGAGGCGAACATGATCGCTACCGCGGCCGGGATGGCTGCCTCGGGCAAGATCCCGTTCGCCAGCAGCTTCGCCATCTTCGAAGCGGGAAGGGCGTGGGAACAGATCCGCCAGTCGGTGTGCTATCCTCGTCTCAATGTGAAATTGGTGGCAAGCCATGGGGGGATTACCGTGGGCGAAGACGGGGGGTCTCACATCTCCATCGAGGATGTGGCCCTGATGCGGATCCTCCCCCACATGACAGTGATCGTACCCGCAGATGCATACGAGACGGCCAGCGCGGTGGAGGAAGCGGCAGCCTTCGAGGGCCCCGTTTTCATTCGCCTTTCCCGGGAGAAATTCCCGGTTTGTTTCAGTGGTCCTTGTCAGTTCCGGATCGGCAAGGCGACCCGTCTGCGCGAGGGCCGTGACCTGTCCATCATCTGCGCCGGTCTGATGGTTTCTCGTTCCCTGGAGGCCTCTGCCCTCCTCAGCGGGGAGGGGATCGAGGCCCGGGTGATCAACTGCTCCACCATCAAGCCTTTGGACGAAGAGGAGATCCTGGCGGCGGCCTGCGATACGGGGGCCGTCCTCACCGCGGAGGAGCACTCCATCATAGGAGGTCTGGGATCGGCGGTGGCCGAGTTCTTGATGGAAAGACATCCGGTCCCCTTGGTCCGCATAGGGATCAGGGATCGTTTCGGAGTCTCCGGCAAGCCGGCGCAGCTTCTGCAGAGGTTCGGGCTCACCGCGGAGGCGATCGTGGAGGCTGCCCATGCTTTGCTTCGCCGCAAAGAATCCCACCCGGAGCTCACTCCTCCTCCATGATCCAGATGATCCATGTCAGCAAGTCCTTCGGGGGGGATACCCCCGCCCTGGTAGATGTGAACCTTCATGTTGGCAAGGGGGAGGTCGTCTTCCTGACCGGGCCTACCGGGGCAGGCAAAACTACCCTCCTTCGCCTCCTCTATGGCGACGAGATTCCCACCGCCGGTCAGGTCCTGGTAGAGGGAAAGAATCTGGCCCGGTTGTCGGATGCGGAGCTGCTCTCTCTCCGCAAGAGGATAGGGATCGTTTTCGAGGACCTGAGGCTGCTGCGGGATCGATCCGCCTATGAAAATGTGGCCCTCATCTGCCGTTTGCTGGGTCATTCGGTGAACGAGGAGAGGAGGGCGGTAGCCCAGGCCCTGGCCTTGGTGGATCTCACCTCCAAGGCCCATCTTCCCCCATCCTCACTTTCCGGTGGGGAGAGGCAACGACTGGCTATCGCCCGCGCCCTGGTGCACGAGCCCCTTCTCCTGCTGGCGGATGAGCCCACTTGTCATCTGGACTGCGAGCAGTCACGGTGGGTACTGGAGCTGCTGGAGGGAACCTGTCTCCGGGGGACCACGGTGATCGTAGCGACCCAGGATGAAAACAGCACCCCGGGGAGAAATCGCCAGATTAGGCTGCGGGGTGGGAGGATAGTGGAGGATAGGATTGCCGCTTCTGGTTAAGCATTCCCTGCGCGAAGCCCTGCGCGGCATCCGACGGAGCGGATGGGCAAGCGGGGCTTCGATCGCCACCATCGCCGCTTCCTTTCTGGTGATCGGAGCCTTTCTCCTCGTCTCCTACAATCTCAGCCTTCTCATCTCCCGGTGGAGCCGGGAGGTACAGCTCACCGTATTCCTCAAGGAGGGACTCAGGTCGGGACAGGTCTCTTCCCTCAGGGAGCAGATTTCCAAGGAAGAGGCGGTCCGTTCCCTGAGCTACATCTCCAAGGAACAGGCGCTGTTGGAGTTCAAGCGGGATATGCGGAACCAGGAAGGGCTTTTGGAGGGTTTGGGCTACAATCCGCTGCCCGCCTCTTTTCAGATCCAGGTGCGGGAACGATTCCAGTCGCCGGAACAGCTTCAGGAATTGGCCCATCGTTTGCGCCAGCTCCCCGGGGTGGAGGATGTACTCTACGGCCAGGAGTGGATCGAAAGGCTTTCCCTGATCCGAAAACTGCTTCGCTGGGGAGGGTTCTCTCTGGGGGGGCTCCTCCTTTTCGCCTCCATCCTCATTGTGGCCAACACCATTCGGCTGGCTATCTGCCGCTTCGAGGAGGAAATCGGCTTGATGCGCCTGGCCGGAGCCACTTGGGGAGTCATTCGGACCCCATTCGTCTTCCAGGGGATCCTCCAGGGCCTGATCGGTTCCGCCCTTTCCCTCCTGGTCCTCTTTCTCTCCTTCCGCCTGATCCAGTGGCAGCTTCACCTCTTGCCCTCGGCCGTAGGGTACGAGGGCCCGCAGTTTCTGCGGATATCCCACCAGGCCCTTGCCCTGCTCGCGGGTGGGCTGATCGGCGGCGGGGGAGGCCTCCTTTCGGTGCGCCGTTTTCTGGGTCCGTGAATCATGGAAAAGGCTAAATCCGGTCCGTCCTTTCCCATCCTCCTCATCTCGGTCTGGGTCCTCCTTGCATTTTCCCTTTTCTCGGGGGTGGCGGTGGGAGAGGAAGAACCCCTGGAAAAGAAGATCGAGAAGGGGAAAATGGAGTTGCAAGAGATCAACCGGGCGATCGTCACCGAGAAGAAAAAGGTCGGTCTGGATATGCAGCGGGAAAAGAGGATCGGTGCTGAACTGGCCCGTGTTCGACGGCAGTTAGAGGAAAAGAGAAGAGAGGCAGGAAGGTTGCAGCGAGAGATAGATCAGGCCCAGCGCCGGATCGGCGAGTTGACCCGGGAGATCGCAGCTTCCGAATCGAGGCTTACCCGGGCCAAGGCTCAACTGGCCATTCGGGTGCGCTCCCTTTACAAGCAGAGGAAGTCCTCCTCTCCCCACTTGCTCCTGGCGGCTATGGATCTCCATCAGGCTACGGTGAATCTGAGGTACCTCCAAGCCATTGCCCACCAGGACCGACAGCTGGTGCGGAACTTCCAGCAGGAGATCCTTTTCAACCGAAAACAGAGGGAGGAGATGGCCCAGCAGTTAGTGACCTTGAACTCGAAACAGGAGGCCCTGAAGGCGAAGCAGGAGGACATTGCGCGCGACGAGCAGGAGAAGAGCCTGCTTTTGGCCCAAGTGCGGCGGGAAAAGTCGCTCTCCCTGCAGAAGATCTCGGAACTGCAAAAGTCTTCCGCTGCCCTTCAGGCACTGATCGATCGGTTGCAGGAGAAAATGCGGTCGGCGCGATCGGCGCTGGCCAAAGGGGCCGAGACGGCCTACCTTCAGGGTCTGCGCTTTGCCGAGGCCAGGGGGAAGCTCCTTTGGCCCACCCGGGGCGATCTGGTTTCCTCCTTTGGCCGCAAGGAACACCCGCGCTACCGCACCTTCAGTTTCAACAAGGGCATCGATATCGCCGCTCCCCTGGGAGAGGAGATCAGGGCAGTTTTCGAGGGGATCGTTCTCTTTGCGGACTGGTTCCGGGGTTACGGCAAGATGGCCATAATAGACCACGGGCAGGGCTTTTTTTCCCTTTACGCCCATGCCTCAGAGCTGCTGGTGAAGGTAGGGGACAAGGTGGCTCCTCGACAGGTAATCGGGAGGGTAGGCGATTCCGGATCTTCCGAGGGTCCACTCCTCCATTTCGAAATCAGACAAAACGGAAAGCCGGTAGATCCGCTGGCATGGCTGGTGCCCAATCCTTAATGTAGGTTGGCGGGGGAGGCTCGAGCTGATGAAACAGGGTACGAGGAATCTGGTCTTCAAGTTGTGCTTGGGGGCATTGATCCTTTCCCTCTTCATCCTGGGAGGAGGAAAGGGCCCCGGCTCCACCGCGGTGCAGGAGCCCTACCCCCAGCTCAAGATCTTCAACAATGTGCTCTTTCTGATCCAGAGCAATTATGTGGAGGAGGTGGACACCCAAGAACTCATCCGGGGAGCCATCAAGGGGATGCTTCAGACCCTCGATCCCTATAGCTCTTACCTGACTCCCGAGCAATACAACGAGATGAAGGTAGATACTCGGGGCAGCTTTGAGGGGTTGGGAATCGAGATCACGATCAAGGACTATCAGCTTACGGTGGTGGCCCCCATTGAGGGGACCCCGGCGGAAAGAGCAGGCATCCTTCCCGGAGATCGCATCCTCAAGATAGATGGACAGCCTACCAAGGACATGACCCTGCACGAGGCGGTGTCCAAGATGAGGGGACCGCGGGGGACCAAGGTTACCCTCACCATCCTGCGGGGCGAGGATGAAGCCCCTCGAGAGATAACCTTGATTCGAGAGGTGATCAGGGTCAAGAGCGTCAGGACCAAGGAGCTGGAAGAGGGGATTCAATACATACGAATCGCTTCTTTCCAGGAGCGCACTGCGGAGGACCTTCAAAAATCGCTGACCGAGGCCTATAAACGGGGCATGAAAGGGCTGGTCCTGGATCTGCGCAACAATCCGGGAGGACTCTTGGAGCAGGCCATCCAGGTGGCGGACCAGTTCTTGGAGAAGGGGAAGATGGTCGTCTACACCCAGGGCCGGACCGAAAAGAAGCACGAGTATTACGCCCGCACGGGCCAGAGGCGAGGCCCACCGTTTCCCATGGTGGTGCTGATCAATGGCGGCTCGGCCAGTGCCTCCGAGATAGTGGCGGGAGCGCTGCAAGACTGGAAGCGGGCCATCATCGTGGGCACTCCTTCCTTCGGCAAGGCCTCGGTGCAAACCATCATCGAGCTGGAAGACCACTCCGCGCTTCGCCTCACCACAGCCAGGTACTTCACTCCTTTGGGTAAGGCGATTCAAGGGAAAGGGATCGCACCAGATGTGGTGGTGGAGATGCCTCGCCCGGCGGAGGAGAGTGGCAAGCCGACCCGGCCCCAAGAGCCCGGGCCGAAGAAAACGGAGCCCAGGATCTCGGAAGAGGAGGGAGTGGGTCCAGAGGAGATGGGGAAGATCGAGGCCGATCCGGAGAAGGATCCTCAGCTCCGGAAGGCAGTAGAACTCCTGAAAGCAAAGCTCTAGAGATGGAGGGATGGAGAGAGAGGTGAAGGGCAAGAGGTCCATGCCTCTTTTCCTCCTCCTGGTTCTGTCCCTGGCTTTGGGGGTAGGGACCTGGTGGCTGAACAGGTCCGGGGAGAAAGCCCCCTCTGCTCCCCAGAGATTGGAGACGGAGCAGAGAGGGGAAAGGGAAGCAGCGGTGCCATTGCCACCTCCCCCAGGCCCGGAAGTCTCCCCGCTGCGGAAGCAGAAGTTGGTTGTGAGTCCACCCCGGGTCGCCATCATAATCGACGATCTGGGTTACAATGACACCAACTATCGCCCCTTCCTGGAGTTGAGATACCCCCTGACCTTCGCCGTTCTCCCCTCTCTTCCCTATTCCGGAAAGATCGCCCGCGAGGCACAGGAATGGGGCCACGAGGTGTTGCTCCACCTGCCCTTGGAGCCTCATGAATACCCTCGCCAAAATCCCGGGAAGGGCATGATCCGTTGCGGGATGACAGCAGAGGAGATCCGGCTGGCCTTCAGGGAGGATCTGAGGAGCATTCCGGGGGCGGTGGGAGTTAGCAACCATATGGGTTCCCGGGCGATGGAAGATCCGGAGACGATGAAGGTCTTGATGGAGGAGCTGAAGCGGAGGCGTCTTTACTTCGTGGACAGCCTTACCACCAATCGCAGCATGGCATCTCCTTTGGCCCAGGAGGCGGGGGTGCCGCTTGGGAAGCGAAGCGTCTTTCTGGACAATTACCGTGATCCTGCTTACATCGAGCGACAGCTCCGTATCCTGACAGAATTGGCACGCAAGCAGGGGGGGGCTATCGGGGTGGGTCATCCTTATGCGGTCACGGCCTCCGTCCTCCGCGAGCATCTTCCCCAGTTGGCCAGGTCGGGGATAGAGCTCGTTCCTGCCTCTCACCTCGTCCATTGACAAGGGGTTTGCGCGTGAGAAGGGTCCTGGGAATCGATACCTCCTGCGACGACACAGCGGTCGCCATCTACGAACACGGCCGGGGGGTGATCAGCAGCCTCGTCTCCTCCCAGGTTAACATACACGCACGGTTCGGGGGGGTAGTTCCCGAGCTGGCCTCTCGGCGACACTTGGAGTTGATCTACCCCCTCCTGGAGGAGGTCTTGAAAAGGGGGGGCCTGCCCCTTTCCCAGATCGAGGGCGTGGCCGTGACCGTGGGACCCGGACTGATTGGCTCTTTGCTGGTGGGCCTCTCCGTCGCCAAGGCAGTGGCCTATGCCCGCAAAATCCCCCTGGTGGGAGTGAACCACTTGGAGGGCCACATCTTGGCCATGGAGCTGGCGAATCCCTCCCTGGAATACCCCTACACCGCTCTGGTGGTCTCGGGAGGGCACACTCACCTCTTCCAGGTGGAGGGAGAGGGACAGTATTGTCTTTTGGGGAGGACCCGAGACGATGCGGCCGGGGAGGCCTTCGACAAGGTGGCCAAGCTCCTGGGGCTCGATTATCCCGGGGGGCCGTCCATCGAAAGGATGGCTGCCAGAGGTGACCCCGGCTTCGTATCCTTGCCCCGGGGGATGGCCCAAGATGGGTCCTTCGACTTCAGTTTCAGCGGCTTGAAGACGGCCGTCTCCTATCTGGTGGAAAGGATGAGGGCGGAGGGTAAGGATCCCTGCCAGGACGATGAACTGCGGGCTCACATCGCGGCGAGCTTTCAGCAGGCTGCGGTGGAGATGTGTGCCCGCACCGCCCTCAAGGCAGCGAAAGCGCGCCGATCGCCTCGGATAGTACTGGTGGGGGGGGTGGCTTGTAACCGGGTCCTGCGCGATCTGCTGGGCCGGATGGCCGCCGAGGAAGGGATCGAGATTCACTGCCCCCCACCCGGTCTCTGCACCGACAATGCTGACATGGTGGCCTATGCTGGTTTCAAGAGGCTGTCGAGGGGCGAGGAAGCTCCCCTTTCGCTCAATGCCTATGCGCGCCTCCCCTTGGCCTGAGTGCGGGGGGAAGGAGAAGGCAAATCCGTCTAGGGCGGCATCTTAAGGCGGGAGGGAGAGAAGATGAGCATTCTACCCATCGTTTCCTATGGATCCGAGGTCCTGCGGAGAAGGGCGGAGCCGGTTACCGAGATCGATCAAGAGGTGCAGCGGCTGATCGAGGATATGGCAGAGACCATGTTCGCCGCCCCCGGGGTGGGTCTGGCCGCCCCCCAGGTGGGAATTTCCCGGCGCATCATCGTGGTTCGCTCCTTGGAGGATCCGGAGGGGAAGGATTATTTCGCCCTGATCAACCCGGAGATCGTGGGATGGGAAGGGGAAGAGGTGGCGGAGGAGGGATGCCTTTCGGTTCCGGAATTGAGGGAGGAAGTTGGACGGGCAGCAAAGGTCAAGGTGCGAGCCCTCGATCGGCAGGGTCGTTTAGTAGAAGTGGAGGGGGAAGGACTGATGGCGCGCATCCTCCAGCACGAGATCGACCACCTAGATGGACTGCTCTATCTGGATCGGCTGAGCCCGGTCAAGCGCGATCTGCTCAAGAGAAAGCTGAGGAAGATGGTTCGGCGGGATCGCTAGGGTGCCGTCGCAAGGGGGATGAAATGTCCGTTCCATTCGAGCCGTTGGATCTCTCGGGGGTGAGGAGGGTGGCCTTGAGTGCCCGCCAGAGCAAGGTGAGCCATAGCCACCTGGGCCAGATTTGGAAAGAAGGGGGAAGCCTGCGGGACTTCATCGATTCCCTCCCCGATCTCCTGGCCGCCCGCTCGTTGCGGGAGGTAGTAGCCGAACTCTCCCGTTGCCGTCGGCAGGGAAAGATCCTGTTGTGGGGGATGGGGGCCCACCTGATCAAGGTGGGCCTCAGTCCCCTTCTTATCCATCTGATGGACCGGGGGTGGATATCCGGATTGGCGACCCACGGTGCTGGCAGCATCCACGATCTGGAGATGGCCTTGGTGGGACATACTTCGGAGGAGGTGGAAGAGGCACTGGTGGATGGCAGCTTTGGCATGGCGAGGGAGACGGCTCAGATCATCCATATGGCCCTGGAGGAGGGATTGGCCAAAGGGTGGGGTTACGGGAAGGCCCTGGGGATGAAGCTGCTGGAACTCAATCCCCCCCATGTGGAGCAGAGCCTTTTTGCCGCTGCCGCCCGGCGGGGTATTCCGATCACGGTACATGTGGCTATGGGGACGGATATCGTCCACATGCATCCCGAATGCAAGGGAGAGGTGGTGGGGAAGGCCTCTTTTCTCGATTTTCGCCTCTTTGCGGCGCTGGTTTCGCGCCTGGAGGGGGGGGCCTATCTGAACCTGGGATCGGCGGTGATAATGCCCGAGGTCTTCCTCAAGGCCTTGGCCCTGGCCCGCAACTTGGGCCATCGCTTTTCCTCCTTCGTCACCCTCAACTTGGATTTCCTCCCTCATTACCGGCCAGAGCAGAATGTCCTACGCCGGCCTGCTTGCCTGGGGGCCAGGACCTTTTCCCTGGTCGGACATCACGAGATCATGGTTCCCCTGTTGGCGGCCGCCTTGATCGAGTCGGAGCGGGATTGATGGGAGAGGTGCTTTCCCAGGACATGGTGGTGGAACGGGTGAGATCGCTCCGGCAGGAGGGCAAGCGGGTGGTTTTCACCAACGGTTGCTTCGATCTCTTACATGTCGGCCACATTCGTTATCTGCGAGCCGCCAGGGGCCTGGGCGATTGTCTGGTGGTGGGCGTCAACAGCGATGCCTCGGTCAGGGCAATCAAGGGAGCCTCAAGGCCCATCCTTCCCCAGGAGGAGCGGGCGGAGATCGTGGCGGCCCTTTCCTTCGTAGATCTGGTGACCATCTTCGAGGAGTTGGACCCCGCTCGCCTGATCAGTCTCCTCGAGCCCGATGTCCTGGTGAAGGGAGGAGATTGGACACCGGACCGGGTGGTGGGCCGAGAAGAGGTGGAGCGTCGGGGGGGATCGGTGGTTACCATTCCGCTGGTAGAAGGGGTTTCTTCTTCTCGAATCGTGGCCCGGATACTGGAAAGGCACGCGAGGAGATCTGGGCATTAGTGGATGGCTTCAGGGAGCTATCAGGCCTGCTGAATGCCTTCGACTCCGGGGCCCGACACCTCATGGTTCAGGGGTTGAGGGGATCTTCCAAGGCCCTGGTAGCCGCTTTCGTTCATCGAAACAGAAAGGAACCTCTCCTCTTCCTCACTGTGGAGATAGAGGAGGCCCAATTCCTGGGGCGGGCCCTCCAGGCCTTGATGCCCCAGGGAAGTATCCTCTATCTCCCGCCTTCTCCCGGAGAAGGTGCACCTTTGCGGCATCGGCTGGAGAGGGTGCTCTGTTTATTCCAGCTTCTCCAGACCCCTTCTACGGTATTGATTTCCCCGCTGGCCTCCTTGCTATCCCCCCTTCCCTCCCCGGATGACCTCCGCTTCTCTTTCCTCACCCTCTATCCCCACCGCCTTATCGAGCCCTCGGGGCTGGTGGAGGCCCTTTTGGCTCGGGGATACCGGGAGGAGCGCCAGGTCAACGACTGGGGAGAGTTCAGTCGGCGAGGCGGGATGCTGGATTTCTTCCCCCCTGGAAACCATCCGGTGCGGGTAGAGTTTTTCGGCAACGAGATCGTCTCCCTCCGGCGCTTCGATCCTGGCACCCAGCGTTCGGTAGGCCCTCTTTCCCAGATAACCGTTCCTCCTCTGGTGCATGATTCCACTGACCACCAGGGGGGTGCTGGTCTCCTGGACTATTTTGCCACCCCCCCCTTGCTCCTCTTGGATGAGCCCGATTCCCTGGCCAGGGCCTGGAAGGAGAAGGAGGCAGAGGGAGCACCGGTCCCTTCCTGGGAGCGAATACTGCAAGCCCCCAGGATCTCCTTGACCGCTTTTCTCTCCCCCCAAGCCCCAGCGGGGGTGGAGTTGCTCTTCTCCCTTTCCACCAGCTCTCTTCCTCCCTTTGGGGGTCGGCTTTCCTGCTTCGCGGAGGCAGCGCGGGAATGGGCCCGAGAAGGGTACCGGGTGCGCCTTTTCTGCAAGAGTCCAGGCCAGGCGCGCCGCCTGGAGGAAGCCCTGCGGGAGCACGATCTGGGCTTCGCCCCGGAAGAGGATTTCTTCTCCCCCGCTCCCCTTTCCCTCATGGTGGGTGACCTTCCCTCGGGGTTCTGCTTGCCTGCACTCAAGCTGGCCGTGGTTTCGGAGGAGGAGATTTTCGGAGGAAGACTTCGCGAACCGGCTCCCCCCCGACCTGCTATCCGTCAAGCTCCCTTACCCCTGGAAGACCTGAAGTACGGCGACTTCCTGGTACATGTGGATCACGGGATCGGCCTCTACAAGGGCTTGAGAAAGATTCGGGTGGGTGGGGTGGAAGGCGAATATCTGCTGATACAGTATGCGGGAACGGACCGCCTCTATGTCCCTCTGGACAAACTCAACCTGGTCCACCGTTATGTGGGGGCCGATGCCGCCCCTCCTGCCGTCGATCGGTTGGGAAGCCCCGCCTGGATCCGATCCAAGGAGAGGGCCAAGGCGGCGACCCGGAAGATCGCCCAGGAGCTATTGGATCTCTACGCTTCTCGCAAGCTCGCCCCAGGCCATGCCTTCTCTCCCGACTCCCCCTGGCAGGCCGAGTTCGAGGCTGCCTTCCCCTACGAGGAGACCCCGGATCAGCTCCAGGCTATTCAGGAGGTGAAGAGGGATATGGAGAGTCCTCATCCCATGGATCGGCTGGTTTGCGGAGATGTGGGTTTCGGCAAAACCGAGGTGGCGATGCGGGCGGCCTTCAAGGCTTGCCTGGAAGGAAAGCAGGTGGCGGTCCTGGTTCCCACTACGGTGCTGGCCCTCCAACACCATCAGACCTTTAGCGAGCGCTTTTCTCCCTTCCCCGTTCGGGTGGAAATGCTCAGCCGGTTCCTCAGCCCCAAAGAACAGGCGGAGGTAGTGCGGGCGCTGGCTAGGGGAGAGGTGGATGTGGTGATCGGGACCCACCGCCTCCTGCAAAAGGATATCTGTTTCCGCGACCTGGGGCTTCTCATCATCGACGAGGAGCACCGGTTCGGGGTGGCGGACAAGGAAAGGATCAAACAGCTCAAAAAGGAGGTGGATTGTCTCACCCTTACCGCAACCCCCATCCCCCGTACCCTCTACATGTCGCTGGTGGGGTTGCGGGATATAAGCCTGATCAACACCCCCCCGGAGGAAAGGATGTCGGTACAGACCTTCGTGGTCCGTTTCGATGCCCAACTAATCAAGGAGGCGATCGAAAAGGAGATGGAGAGGGGTGGTCAGGTGTTCTTCGTCTACAACCGGGTGCAGAGCATCGATCGGATGGCCAGCTATCTCCGCCGGCTGGTCCCCGCGGCTCGGATCGCTGTGGCCCATGGACAGATGCCGGAAGAGGAACTGGAGAAGGTCATGGTCGACTTCTATGCGCGCCGATACGACCTCCTCCTCTCCACTACCATCGTGGAATCGGGCCTCGATCTGCCCCGTGCCAACACCATCATCATTCACCGGGCGGACCGGCTGGGATTGGCTCAGCTCTATCAGTTGCGGGGAAGGGTGGGGAGGGACCGCCACCAGGCCTATGCCTACCTCTTGGTCCCGGAGGCCTCCCTCCTCTCCCGCGAATCGAGGCAACGCCTGCAGGCCATCTCGGAGCTGAGCGAGTTGGGCGCAGGCTATAAGCTCGCCCTGCGAGATCTACAGATAAGAGGGGCAGGCAATCTTCTGGGGCCGGAGCAACACGGTCATGTGGCGGCCGTGGGGTTCGAGCTCTACTGTAGGCTGCTGGAGGAGACCATTCGGGAACTGAGGGGAGAGGAGGTGGAAGCCCCGCTGGAGCCGACCCTCCGTCTTCGGATCGAGGCCTTTTTCCCCGAATCCTATGTCCCGGATGCGGACCAGAGGTTCCTCCTGTACAAACGGTTGCTGGCCCTGGAAGGGGAAGAGGAGCTGGAAGATTTTCGTCAAGAGATGGAGGATCGCTTCGGTCCCCTCCCGCGGCCGGCCCGATCGCTGCTAGAGATGGCCGAGATTCGGCTGTTGGCACGCCATCTGCGAATAAAGGAGATCGAGGCAAGAAAGAGATATATCCGGCTCACCTTCGCGGAGAAACCTCGACTGGATCCGGACCGGGTCACGCAGTTGCTGCTGGAGGGGAAGGTCCGATACCGCCCGGAGAACATCCTGGAAATGGAGGTAGACCATGAAGGCCCAGAGCGACAGGTGGAGCTTCTCAAAAATCTATTGCAGCAGTTGGGCTGATGTGTTAGGTTACCGCGGGCTTGGGGGCCGGGGCTCAGAGGAGCAGGGAGAGCCGGGCCGAGCCCTATTGTTGGCAGTCTAGTTGGGGAAAAGGGAGCAAAGTTGCCAAGGGTATTTTCGCTTTCTCTGGTGGTCCTCTTGCTCTTGTTCCTTTCCCTCTCGGCCGGCTGCGGGAAGGGGAAGGAAGGAGAATTGGTCGCCCGGGTCAATGGAACCCGGATCACGAGTGCCGATCTTCAGCGGGAGATCGAGCAGCTACCCTTTCACTCCCGGAATTCCTTTTCCGGAGCGGGGGGACAGAAGAGGCTGGTGGAGGAAATGATAAAGAGGGAGCTCTTGCTGCAGGAAGCGGAGCGGAGAAAGCTCGATTCCCAGCCGGAGGTCAGGGCACAGCTGGCAGAGAGCAGGAGGGGGATCCTCCTGAATGCCCTCCTGACCCAGGAGATCATCCAGAAGGTGCAGGTTTCGGAGCCCGAGGTTCGTGCTTACTTTGACCGGCACCGGGAGGAGCTGGAGACGGGAGAGGTGCACCTCAAGCAGATCCTGTTGTCGGACGAGGCGCAGGCAGAGGAGATCCGATCTCGTTTGATGCGCAACGAGTCCTTCGAGGATCTGGCCCGTCAGTACTCGGTCGACCGGGCCAGCGGATCGCGGGGTGGTGACCTGGGGTTCGTCTCTCGGGGTCAGATGTCCCCCGAATTGGAACGGGTGGCCTTCTCTCTACGACCTCAGGAGATAAGCCCGGTCATTCGGAGCTCCAAGGGCTTCCACATCCTCAAGCTGATAGGCCGAAAGAAGACGATCAGCTTGCGTTATGAGGAGGTAAAAGATCGCCTGCGGCCCTTCGCCCAGGCGGAAAAGCAGAGAGAAGCCCTGGAGGGATGGATCGGGGAACTGCGGAAGCGGTCGCGCATCCAGGTATACGAAGCCCGCTTGCCGGTCCCCCTCCCCTCGCTACCTCCCGCTTCGCCTGGCGGATCCCTTTCGGAAGATAAGGATCGGGGCACTCCCCCCTTCCCCACCAAGAAATAGATGGGTTCTCCTGCCGGTAAGCTTTCTCTCTTCAAGCTCATTCTCTCCTTTCTCCTTGCGGGGACCGTTCTTTTCTTCCCCCTCCTCTGTCCCGCGGTTATCATCGAGAAGGTGATGGCAGTGGTGAACGGCGAGGTGATCGTACTGACCGAGGTTCAGGAGGAGAGCATACCCATCTTGCGGCGAATGAGCAGCGAGGCCCTGAGCAGGGGAGGTATGCCTCCCCTGCAGACGACGGAGAGGGAAGTTTTGGAGGGATTGATAGACCGCCGGCTGCAACTGCAAGAGGCGAAAAAGCAGGGGATCAGCGTTTCTCCGGCCGAGGTGGAGGCTTATCTGGAGGACCTGAGGGAGTCCAGTGGCGTGAAGAGCGAGGATCAGTTCAAGCAGGTTCTGTCCCGAGAAGGCCTCACCCTGGAGAAGCTGAGACGGGATGTGGAGGGCCACCTCGTCTTGCTGCGCCTAGTGAACAAGGAGGTTCGGTCCAAGGTAATAGTGTCCGAACAGGAGGTGCGCAAGGCCTACGAGGAACAGATCGATCGGTTCGTGGAGCCCACTCAGTTGAGGCTGCGCTATCTCTTGGTGGCCATTTCCCCCGAAGCCGGAGAGGGAGAGCGCCAGGAGGCAAGGGCAAGAGCCGAAGCAGCCTTGACCCGGCTGAGGCAGGGATCGGATTTTTCTCAGGTGGTCAAGGAATACTCCTCCGGACCCATGGCCGAGGCGGGGGGGGACATCGGATACGTGAAGAAGGGCGAGCTTCACCCGGAGGTGGAGAAGATAGCCTTTTCCCTCCAGGAAGGTTGCTACAGCGAGATCATCTCCCTTCCCAGCGGGTACGCCATCGTCAAGGTAGAGGAGAGGCGGACACCGATTCGCTCCTATTCCGAGGTGTGCGACGAGATCCGGGAGAAGATCTACCAGCAGAAAGTGGTTCAGCAATACCGGGAATGGATGAAGGGACTGCGGGCCAAGGCCTTTATCGAGATCAAGTGAGTGGAGATCGGCAAAGAGATTATGCAGCCGGAAGGTGGCGTATGTTTCCTATAGTCAAGACCCAGAGACTGGCCTCGTCGATTAAGCTCTTGGAAGTCGAAGCTCCGCTCATCGCCCGCAAGGTGAAGGCGGGCCAGTTCGTGGTCCTGCGCCGGAGCGAGCAGGGCGAGCGCATTCCCCTAACCGTGGCTGACTGGAACCGGGAAAGGGGGACTCTTACCCTCATCTTCCAGGAAGTGGGGAAGAGCACCTTGGAGCTGGGGAGAATGGGGGAGGGAGATGAGATACAGGATTTGATCGGCCCCCTGGGCAATCCCTCGGAGATAAAACATTACGGGACCGTCCTTTGCGTGGGAGGGGGGATCGGCATCGCCCCCATCTATCCCATCGCCCGTGCCTTCCGAGAAGCGGGGAACCGGGTCCTATCGATCCTGGGGGCCCGACAGCGGGAGCTGCTGATCCTGGAGGAGGAGATGCGAGCCCTCAGCCACGAGCTCTGGGTTACCACGGACGATGGTTCCTACGGCCGCCAGGGTCTGGTTACCGACGAGCTCAGACGTCTCCTGGAGGAGGGAGACCGGATCGACATGGTCCTCGCCATCGGACCTCCAGTGATGATGCAAGCAGTTTGCCGCCTGACCGCACTCCATGGGCTGAAGACCACGGTTAGCCTGGATTCGATCATGGTCGACGGTACCGGAATGTGCGGAGCCTGTCGGGTAACGGTGGGAGGCAAGACCAGATTCGTGTGCGTCCATGGGCCGGAGTTCGATGGCCATCAGGTGGACTTCGAGGAGTATATCCAGCGCAAGCGGATGTACCTCGCACAGGAGAGGCAAGCCCTGGAGCGATTTCGACAGGGAGGGACGGAGGGGAAAGATGGCCGAGGGTGAAGCCGCCAAGCGTCCCGTCTTGCAGAAATATCCCATGCCCCGCCAGGATCCGGGGAAGAGAATCCACAACTTCAACGAGGTGGCTTTAGGTTATCCGGAGGAGGTGGCTCGAGCCGAGGCGGAAAGGTGCCTCGGATGCAAGAAATCGCCGTGCGTGGCGGGCTGCCCGGTGGAGATCGACATCCCCTCCTTTATCGCTTCCATCAGAGAGGGAGAATATCTGGCGGCTATCCGCAAGATAAAGGAGAAGAACTGCCTTCCCGCCATCTGTGGCAGGGTGTGTCCCCAGGAGGATCAGTGCGAGAAGGTGTGCGTCCTGGGAAGGAAGGGGGAGCCGGTAGCGATCGGGCGGCTGGAGCGGTTTGCAGCCGATTATGAGATGGCCCAGGGCCTGATCGATGCGCCACCACGACCCGCTCCCACCGGCAAGAAGGTGGCAGTGGTAGGCTCGGGTCCGGCCGGCCTCACCGTGGCCGGAGATCTGGCCATGATGGGGCACGAGGTGACGGTTTTCGAGGCCCTCCACAAGGCAGGAGGGGTCTTGGTCTACGGTATACCGGAATTTCGTCTTCCCAAGGCCATCGTCCAGAAAGAAGTTGACTATGTGGCATCCTTGGGCGTAGAGTTCAGGCTGGATACGGTGATCGGGAAGCTGCTCACCGTAGACGAGCTGTTTGCTTCCGGATACCAGGCGGTCTTTCTGGGTAACGGGGCAGGCCTCCCCACCTTCATGAACATCCCCGGGGAGAACCTCAACGGCGTCTATTCCGCCAACGAATACTTGACCCGTTCTAACCTGATGAAGGCCTACCTGTTCCCCGATTACGACACCCCCATAATTCGGGGACGGAATGTGGCGGTGGTGGGTGGGGGGAATGTAGCCATGGATTCGGTTCGGACTGCCCGCCGCCTGGGGGCTGAAAATGCCTACATCATATACCGCCGCTCTCGGGCGGAGATGCCCGCTCGCCACGAGGAGATCGAGAATGCCGCGGAAGAAGGAGTCCAGTTCGTGATGCTCACCAACCCGGTTCGCATCCTGGGGGACGAGCGCGGTTGGGTGAAGGCCATCGAGTGCATCCGAATGGAGCTCGGCGAACCGGATGAATCGGGGCGGCGCCGACCCATTCCCATCCCTGGCTCCGAATATCAGATCCCGGTGGATGTGGTGGTGATTGCTATCGGCAACGGGGCCAATCCCCTGGTTGCTTCCACCACTCCCGGACTGGAAGTGAACCGCTGGGGCAACATAATAGCCGATCCGGAAACGGGTCAGACCAGCAAGGAAGGCGTTTTCGCCGGAGGCGACATCGTAACCGGTGCCGCCACCGTGATACTGGCCATGGGCGCGGGCAGGAAGGCTGCTCGAGCCATCGATCGCTATTTGAGGTCGAAATAGTTCCCCTTTAGCCCTGAGCTTTCTCACCGCGCGGAGCCCTAATGCCGCGCCATCCCCGTTCGGTTGCCGATAGCTTCGGAAGGGACCTCAGCCATGAAAATCCTGCTAGTTTCCCCTGATCTTCAAGATTCCATCTTTCGCTACACCCGCCGGGAGGTGCGATCCTTCTCCTTTCCTCGCCTCACCCTCCCCCTGCTGGCCGCTCTCACCCCGCCGGAGCATTCGGTCCGACTGGTGGACGAGAGCGTGGAGGATATCGACTTTCAGGCCGATGTGGATCTGGTGGGCATATCTCTGTTGACCTTTCTTGCCCCCCGTGGGTATGCCATCGCTGACCGGTTCCGGGAGCGAGGGGTAAAAGTGGTCCTGGGAGGGATGCATGCCTCGGCCCTGCCCGAGGAGGCGTTGCTCCACGCGGACGCGGTCGTCATCGGCGAGGCCGAGGAGGTATGGCCTGAGTTGCTGCAGGACCTGGAGAGGGGTAAGCTGCGACGGGTATACCGGGGGATCAGACGACCTCCCCTGGCCGGCCTGCCCCGTCCTCGGCTGGACCTGCTGCGGAGGGAGGGCTATCTCAATGCTAATTGCGTCCAAGCCACCCGGGGCTGTCCGTTCAGCTGCGATTTCTGCTCGGTCAGTGACTTCTTTGGCCGTTCTTACCGACTGCGGCCGGTGGAGGAAGTGATAGCGGAAGTGGCCTCGCTCCCGGGGGACTTCATCTTCGTGGACGACAACATAGCAGGGAATCGTGCTTACGCGCGGGATCTGTTCACTGCCCTCATCCCTTTGCGGAAGCGCTGGGGAAGCCAATCCACCCTTTCCCTGGCAGAGGACGAGGAACTGCTGAAGCTGGCCGCGCGGAGCGGATGTACCCACCTTTTCGTGGGGGTGGAGAGCATCTCCCAATCCAACCTTCAGCAGGTGGGCAAATCCTTCAACCGGGTGTCCCGGTACCAGGAACTGATCGCCCGCTTCCATGACCACGGCATCGTGCTGAATGCGGGAATCATCTTCGGCCTGGACGGGGACGACGAATCGGTTTTTCCCGCCACGGTGGATTTTCTGGAGAGGAACAAGATCGAATTGACCCTTTTCAACATCCTGACCCCTATCCCGGGCACTCGGCTCTATGCGCGTCTGGAAGCAGAGGGCAGGATTATTGACCGCGACTGGTCCCACTACGATGGCCGCCATGTGGTTTTCCAACCCAAGCGGATGTCGCCGGAGACCTTGAGAGATGGTTTTCTGTGGGCCTTCCACCGATTGTATTCTTGGCCCTCCATGCTCACCCGACTCCCCGCCAGCAAGGCCCGCAAGATCCCTCTCTACTATATGAACCTGGCCTATCGTCGCGTTCTCAAAAGGATGCCGCGGGGAGGGATTACCACCCTTGCCCAGGTGATCGAGAAGGGGCAGGTCCGGGTACCGGTGCGGGAGAGGGCCCCCCAGCTCATTCCCAATGCCTTGGAGGCAATCAGGAACCGAGCCGGTGAGCTCGGGGAGCGCCTGGACTCCTTCCTGCAGGTGAGAATGCAAAGGATGGAGAAGACCTTCGACCTTCTGATCTCCCTGGAAGGGGTCCTGGATCGGACAGGGGCTAGGGTCCTACGGAGGAAGATCGAGGAGGCAGTCAAGAAGATCAAGGCGGAGAGTATCGTCATCGACTGCCAAGGCCTCCTTTACGCCACGCCCCGGGGCATCCAGGCGCTGTTCTCGGTCCGCAAAAGTCCTCGCTCTCAGGACAAGGCTTGGAAAGCAAAGCTGGTGCATGTGGGTCCCCGGCTGCGGGAGATACTGGCCCAGATGAAGGCCGCCTCGGCTCGGATCGAGTTCGCGGACTGACCTGTTCCCTTCCCCACCTTCCTTCAGCCTTCCTTTCCCGCCCCCAATGCCGGAAAGCGGAATCGAAACCGCAATCTTTCAGGAGAGGCTGAATCGGTTTGTCATCCGGTGCCGACTGGGTGCAAGGAGGGTGAGGTGTTATCTTCCCAATCCGGGCAGGCTCTGGGAGCTGCTGCTGCCGGGAGCAGAGATATTGTTGGAGCCGGCACCCCCCTCTTCCTCCGGTTTGCCCTACAGAGCGGTAGCGGTGCGGAAGGAAGGCCATCCGGTGATGATCGATACCCATCGCGCCAACGATCTCGCCCGCCTTCTGATAGCCAAGGGGATGGTACCCGGTCTGGAGGGGGCTATGGTGGTGAGGAGGGAGGTCAAGGTAGGAGGGAGCCGCCTGGATTTCCTACTGCAGAAGGGGAGGGAGAGGATACTGCTGGAGGTGAAATCGTGCACCCTTTACACCCAGACCGCATCCCTCTTCCCCGATGCGGTGACGGCTCGGGCCAGGAGACAGGTGGAAGAGCTGGTGAGATGGTCGCGAGGAGGGGGGAGATCGGTCCTTCTTTTCTTGATATATTGGCCCCGAGCGCAGTTCTTTCTCCCTGAATACCATACCGACCTGGAGTTCGCCCGCGCCATCCTGGATGCCCGTCCAGACCTCGAGATCCTGCCCCTGGCCTTGGACCTGAGGGAGGATCTTACCCCTGGCCTTGAGTCCCGATTGCTGAGGATACCCTGGGAGATGGTGGAGAGGGAGGCCCGGGATCGGGGAGGCTATATGGTGCTGCTGCGGCTCAAGGAGGAGGTGCGGATCGGGGTGGGGAGATTGGGCACGGTCAGCTTCCCTGCCGGGCACTATTTGTACGTGGGATCGGCGGAGGCTCATCTGTCGCGGAGGATCGAACGACACCGGCGGCGCAGAAAGAGGTTGTTTTGGCATCTGGACTACTTCCGACAGGTGGCCGATTTTCGCCTGGCCCTTCCCTTCCGGACCGCGGAACGAGTGGAATGTCACCTAGCCCGAGCGGTCGAGCAAATCGCCGACTGGGCCATCCCCGGCTTCGGCACCTCCGACTGTGCCTGCTCCAGCCATCTTTTGGGAATGAAAGGAGATCCCCTTCAAAGAGCGGAATTTATCGCGTTGCTGCAATATTTCCGCGTGGACCGGATGTTCGCACCCTGATTCGGGTTCTGCTCGCTGTTCCGGGAGCGACAGGGAAGTAGCGAGTATGCTCGATGTCCTCGGTTCTTGGCCCGGGAGAGGCCTCGACTAGAGTTTGGAGTTGACAGGAGGGCGGGGGCAATGGCATCATGGTCTTTGATGCCGACCGGTTTCATTGGGAGGCGGGCTATGGCTGAATTTCGATCGGAGGGGGAGAATTGATACCTGGCATCGGCATTCCGGAGCTCATCGTAATCCTGCTCATCGTATTGGTGATCTTCGGAGCGGGAAGACTGCCCGAGATCGGTTCAGGTCTGGGAAAGGCGATCCGCGGTTTCAAGGAGTCTATCCAAGGAAAGGACGCCATCGATGTGACCCCCAAGAAGGAGGTGAGGGAAAAGAAAGAGGAGAGCGAAAGCAAGGAAAAGAAGGAAAAGGAAGCCGATTGACTGCTGTCGCTCTTGTCTGCCCGGCAGCCTGGCTTTCCGGGCCCTCATCCTGAAGTAACCCTCCTTATCTGCTGCTCTTCAGCCAGCGAGAGCAAGCCCAGATGTTCCAACTTCTCCGGCCTCGGAATCCCCTCTTGGTCCCATCCCCGTAACTGATAGTATTCGGACAGCATTTTCTCCAAGCGGCGCCCGTGGCCTGCATCCCCCTCGCTGTTCCATTCCGGGGAGAGTAATCTCAAGGGAAGGGTATCGTCTTTGCGACTTATGCCCAACCTCACATTGAAAAGGCGCTTCAGGTTGAAGAGCCGCTCTCCCATGCGCATTAGTCCCGCCATGTCCAGGTCCCAATCCATCACCGCATTGGTCCATTCCGCCAAGAGCTTGGGACCGACTCCCGCTCCGAAAAGAAACTTGCAGATTCCCAGGGGATTGTAGACCGCCATGTAGTTCTGCAGATCATAGCAGAGCTTGGCCTTTCCCTGGTCTGACTGGGGATCGGGTGGAGCCTCATAGCCAAAATCGAGGAGAGGGACTCCGTAGACCAGATAATAGGAGAGGGATTCCAGGTGACAGGCCCCCCGATTGGCAGTGGCGTAGTTGACAGCCATACACCCTAAGGTCCGGGGATCGTAGTAAGGGACCTCCAAGCCCTTGGTATGAATGGCGAATTCAGCGGCCCCTCCCCCGATCCTCTCCGCTGCAGCTCGCACGCCGTCGGCCAGCAACTCCCCCAGACCTTGCCGATGGGCGATCAAGTGGATGGTATCGATGATAGCACGGTGGTTACCCCAATCCAGGTTGGGATCGGTACGATCCACTCGAGGGAGGAGTCCCCTTTCCTTGGCTTCGATGGCGAAGGCTATGACCGAGGAAGTAGAAATAGTGTCCAGCCCGTAACGATTGCACAGCTCGTTGGCGGCTAAAATGCTCTCCAGATCCTGGTTGAGAAGGAGGGCTCCGAAGCCAGCCGTGGTTTCATATTCGGGGCCATGCCCTTCCAGGCCTGCATACATACCCTCGGTCACCTTGACCTCCTTGCTGCAGCGGATAGGGCAGGAGAAACAGGTTTGATGGGCCGACACCAGCTGCGAAGCCATGGCCTCCCCTCCTGTTTTTTTGACTCCCTCCTCCCACCTGCGTTCCCTCCAGTTCTTGATGGGAAGAGCCCCATAGTATTCCATGGCAGCCAAGCCTCCGGCCGTTCCATAGGAGGAGAGACCTCTGGACATGGCCCTGATCTTTTCCAGATTGGTCCGGATGCTCTTTCGCAACCGATCGGGATGGGCGATAGCCGGCTTGGCCTCCCCTTTTACCACTATGGCCTTGAGGTTCTTGCTCCCGAGGATGGCTCCCATCCCTCCCCGTCCGGCTGCGCGGGACTTGCGGCCATCGAAGATGATGGATGCCATGCGGGAGAGATTGGTCCCCGCAAGGCCGATGGTGCCCACCCGAGCATCTTTCCCAACTTCCCTCCAGAGGGCCTCGGTGGCCGCGAAGCAGTCCAGATTCCATAGTAAAGCAGCGGGGCGGATTTCCAGTCCCTGGCAATGGAGAAACAGATAGGATGGCTGGGGGGCCTTTCCCTTCAGGATCAAGCCATCGAAGCCGGTACCTTTGAGCTCCGCCCCCCAGAATCCGCCTACCGTTGCCTCGTTCCAAATCCCTGTCAGCGGAGATCTTCCTGCAACCGCTGCCTTGCAGGCACCGGGGACGAAGGTTCCGGTGAGTAGGCCTCCCATCAAGATAAGTGGGCTCTCGGGATCCAGGGGGTCGAGTTCGGGCCGTAGTTCTTGGTAGAGGATCTTGGCCGCCAGACCGCTTCCCAATAGCCAGTTAGAGATCTCAGCGGAAGAGACCTGGATGACCTGCCAGTTTCCCTCGGTGAGGTCGCAGGCTATGATCTTTCCATAGCATCCATAAGGCATAGTAGTTTCCTCGGTCAGCGGAGGGAGGGAAAGGGACTGATCTTCCCTCTCAAAGCGGGAAGGAAAACCGAATGCTCACCCCCGAGGGGCCTGCGGGGGAAGTTTCCCTGCCCTTTCCAGCTCATCGGCGGCTTCCTTGAGACCCACATCTTCCAGCTTTCCCCGGGTGAGAACCCGAAAGCGGATCAAGTCCTGGGCCAAATTTTGGCAGTAGCCGCAATGGTCGCACTGGTATCTGCAGGTGGTGACTTTTTCGAAAAAGCCGTGTTCATCCAGGCTCTTGTTGTTCAGGTAGGCACCGTATTCGATGGTGAAACGATTCAAGCTACTGGAAACGATATCCAGGAGGTCACCATCCCATCTCTGTTCCATGTAGGCCCGGATAGTTCGGATGACCATGCTCTTGGGCCGGGCCCGCCCCACGATCTTGAAGAATCTGCTCACCTTACCGTATTTTTCCAGATCCTCGGGTCGGATCCAGCCTGATTTGAGGATCTGGGAAGGATCCCTGAGTGTAACCTGGAGACAGTTGGCAAAGAAGGCGTCGCCTTCGATCTCGCCCAGTTCCCCGGACTTGTGGGAGATATAGTTGAAATGAAACTTGCGAAAAGGGCATTTGTAGAGACATCCCTCATTGACCATGAGTTTGAGCCCGATGCCGGCGCAGTTCCTGATCCTTTCCAGGAGACCAAGGTCGCGGTTTATGTTGGCGTCAGGGGTGATCAAATCGGCTCCCATGCTGCTGTAGATGGATGCCCTCTGAACGCAGTCGATATCGGCCAGTACCGAGGCAGTGATTTCCAGATTAGGAAACTGGCTCTTGAGGATCCTCAGGTAAAAAGGATTGGCAACGGTCACCGCCTCCACTCCATGCTCCAGGTGCACGAGCCTCATATATTCCAAGAACGCCTCGATCCTACGCGGGGAGTACCACTGGGTTCCCTCGCAGGTGGCATTGACCACCAGGTTCACCCGAATGCCTTCCCGGTGTATCCTTTCCACCACCCGAAGAAACGCCTTCAGGGTGAGCTTGGGCGTGATCCTACCCGAACCCGCATACTCCTGGGGACCGGAGAGATATATCTCCCTGATTCGGTTGCCAGCAAGATCCTTCAGCTGGAGAATCTCTTCCAGCGTCTCAGGATCGTTGTTGTAGGGGGCGGAGAATTCAAGGCCAGCCATGCCTGCACCTCCAGGTTTCCCTCTCCGCCAAGAAGCGGGGGGGAAAGGATCGAGCCCATTTCCCACTCAATGCCAAGAGCATATCACATCATATCGGAACGATCCAAGAGGGGAAGGTGGCGCAAGAAAGAACTCTGCGACCCGGAATCCAGGCAGAAAAATCAGGGTAGCGGGACCGAGGTCCCGCTACCCTTCTCGGTCAGTGGCCACCCGCTGAAGTCCCGGGGAAGGAGGAGTAAGCCTCCTCAACGGGGAAGCTTCCCGAGCCGGGCCAATTCCCGGGCGATGTTGCCGAGTCCGCATTCTTCCAGCTTGGCCTTGGTCGGCCACCCCGTGGTCGGATCCCATCCATGCAGTTTGTAATAGTTGTCCAGGAGCTTCTTGAATCTCGGGATGTCTATTACCTGGGAGCCGGGTTCGTCTGGATAGTTAGCGGGCTGGGTGAAGTAGGGGATGACGCTCTCGTCATGGGCCCTCGTCCTCCCCTGCCTTACATGGAGGGCGCGCACTACATTGAAGGCCCGTTCGCAGGCCTTGTGCATGTCATCCAGGCTCCAGTTGGTCCCGACCACGGCATTGAAGAGACGAACTTCGGCCTCTATATCGCCGATCTTGTTGGGCTTCTTGGCATCGAAGAGCAGGGGGAACTGACGGTCGCAGACCGGGATGCTGGACTTCATGATGGCCCGCCTTTCATGCCAGGTGGCCACGTACTCCTTGTCCACATAAGCCAGTTCCGGTTTATCCCATCCCTCGTTGGCATAGCGGGCGCCGTAGATCTTGGCCCCCGCCTCGCAAGCCTCACGGTAGGAGATGGTTTCGTCGCCGAACCAGGAGGGGAACCCAGGCTGCCCCTTCCCCTCGCCGAAGGGAGCCCATTCGGTGATATGAGAGGTGTAGCGCTCCACATAGCCATGCTGTTGGTTATAGGGATCTCTCCCCTGGGTGGCCCAGCCCAGCGCCGAGACGATCCAGACCGGGGAGTGGACATGCTGCAGATATCGTCCGTCCCAGTGAGGGGCATACCCGTGCTTGTGGGTCTTCCAGGTGAGATCGGCCAGACCGAGCTTTTCGGCTGCCCGCGGGGTTCCTTCTGCCCAGATGTCCCCCTCGCCTTCGCGGTAAGCCACGGCGCGGATGAACTTGACCGCAAACTCGGGGGTCATGCCCACCGAGCGGTCGGTCTTGGGATAAACGGCCGGACCTTTTGGATTCAGTTTTATGGGCTCTCCCAGGAGCTTGGTTAACCTCCCCGCATGATAAGCGTTCTGCATGAACCAGCCCATGCCGGCGAACATCTCCCACACATTGAGCCCCAGCTCATCGCACAGCTTGTTGAACTCCACCATCCGCTCCACCTGGCTGAAGTCATTGTCCAGGAGCCAGGCGGAGACGGTGCCGACGCAATAGCAGGTGCCCGATACCGAGCCGACGCCGGTGTATTTCCTAGGGACCTTGCTGTAGTAGCGGGGGAGATCGTAGAGGGGCTGAGCCCCGGCGGTGCAGCAGGAGAAGGCGCAGCTCGCATGCCTTACTCCAAAGCGGTCCTTGTCCTCGACGATGGGAAGCTCGTGCTGGCCAGCAGGGGAAATCTCGTAGGAGATCCGTACCATGTCCTCGATGAGCTGAGCCGGATCAGCCACCCTTACCTTCGTCCTTCCCGGCTTGACCACGATGGCCTTGAGCTTCTTGTCCCCCATGAGGGCGCCGAATCCACCCTGACCGGCGGCGTTCTCGTCGCGGGAGAGGATCACCGACCATCGCACCCTGTTCTCCCCTGCTGGTCCGATGCAGGCAACGCTCACATCGTCTCCATGTTTGCGAGCCAGGGTGTCCTGGGTGGTGAAGGTGGACATCCCCCAGAGGAATTTGCCATCCCGAATCTCCACCTTTTCATCGCTGATATAGAGGTACTTGGGGCTCGCTGCCTTGCCCACGATGACGATGGCATCGTATCCGGCCCACTTCAGTTTGGGTCCAAAGTCACCTCCGAAGCCGGATTGCGCCGCCCAGGGAATCGGATATCCTTGGGGGGCGATGCCGATCACCTCCGCCCGTCCCGCGGTGGGGGCAGGAGTACCGGTGCATGGTCCGGTGGCAAAGATCAGGGCATTCTCGGGGCTCCATTCGGTGGTCTTTTCGTTGACTTCATCCCAGAGGAGCTGGTATCCCAGGGCAATTCCGCCGATGCAATCAGGCACATAACGCCCCGTGTCTAGCGTGCTGATCTTACCGGTCGAGAGGTCCACCCGCAAGATTTTCCCGACGTATCCGCCGTACTTCATCCCGCCCTCCTTTCTCTCGGTACCAGGGACAGGGCGTGGGTCAAGCATACCTCGACGCAGACAGGCCCACCCTTTCTGTCCTTGCAGAGATCGCACTTGATGGCTTTCCCCATTTCTTCGTCGAAGTTGATCCTCGAGACCTCGAGCGGGCAGGCCCTCATACAGGCACCGCAGCCCGTGCATTCGGCCCGGTTGATGTACCTGGCACCGGTCTCACTGTCGATGCACAGGGCCTTGTCTCTCAGGGGGCATGCGTAGTAGCATTCAGGCTGATCGCACTGTTTGCAGAGGAGAGGTCTTCGGAAGCGGAAGCCGCTTAGGAAGTCGTTCTCCTCCCACTTGATTCGCGATAACTGGGGCGCCATGGCACTCTCGTGATAGACGGCGCAGGCCATTAGGCATCGGCTGCAGGCAACACATCTATCGGCGTCCCATTCGATGTAGCCGGATTGAGCGAGTCCCTCCTGGGCCTCTACCGGCTTGGGACCGCTTGCCATGACGCTCCCAACCACCCCGGTTGCCACGGCAACGCCAGCCTTGGCAATGAATTCCCTACGACTGAGGCCTTGAGACTCTTCCTTTTCTTTTGCCATTTGCGCGTGCTCCTTTCTGCCGGGGTTGGAGCTGGGATTCTGCCTCCTTCATGCTCGATAATTGATCCCTATAACCTTTCACCTCCTTTCGCAAAGGGTTGCGGCAGGGAACCGGCACCCCAAAACAAAAAGCCACGAAAGCTGGATCTTCGAATCCTCCGATCAACCTTCGTGGCCGCGTTGGCTATTAGCATGAATCGGGCCCTGCTCGGCCCTTGATCTCGTGGCGCGGAGGTCCGCCCTGCCTCCGCCCAGATCTCCTGATTTTTTATCAGAGACTAAGTGGTTTCCAAAATTCCCTTG
>Ga0123519_10000162_pt1 | contig 110910 bp, 95 predicted proteins | sample YelNatPaOPRAMG02_FD_87396 | JGI IMG/M metagenome (GOLD analysis project Ga0123519, IMG submission 87396) | Hot spring microbial communities from Yellowstone National Park - Yellowstone National Park OP-RAMG-02 (version 2) | ecosystem: Environmental > Aquatic > Thermal springs > Hot (42-90C) ... | reverse complement strand
GCACCTGGATATTCTGGTGGGATTTTGTATGACCTTAATGGGAATAAGATCTGGGAAATAGAAGGACCAACACCTATTGCAGTTTCAGACGAAGGTTATGCAGTGGCTGCATATCTTGACTGGGATGTTCCACCTAAACCAGGTGGAGATTTTTATGTATATGATTCAAAAGGGAAACTATTGACTAAAATAGAAAATCCATTAAAAGAGAAAACCGCACCACTTTTTGCGAAGTATTCAAAGGATGGTGAGTATGGAATATTATGTTTCAAGGCGACAACTTATCCTCCAACAGTATTCGTGTTAATTACAAAGGAAGGAAAAATTTTATGGGAGAAAGAACTCCTGGAATATAGATTCCCTGGCCGGAGTGAAGAAATTGATATATTACCTGAGAAAGGTATTGGTGTGGTTGCATTTTTCATAGATTGGCAGGGAAATATAAAAAAATGGAAGCAGTCATTAAATATAAACACAGCGGGTAATAGAAGCTGCATATTTTCTCAAGATGGGGAAAAGTTTTATCTTTCTACTACTTTTGGGTACTTGTGGTGTTACAATGTAAATAATAGTAATATGGTTTGGATGTATAAAGAGGATTGGGCACCATTACCAGGGAATTTAAGGCCAGTACCCAACGCTCCCAAGTTTACAGAGATATATGAAAACTCCAAGTATTTAGTTGTTAAAGGAAATCCCTCTACAATTTTCATTTTTGATAGTGCAACAGGAAAATTAAGAAAAGAAATTGAATATTCTGGGACACAAATATTTTTGGCATCAGATAATGGAAAGATTTTCGTTATTGATACTAAAAATAAAAAAATCTTAGGTCATAAAATAGAGGAGGAATAAGATGTTTTCTATTGTATTAACATTCTTAATTTCAACCTATCCTTGGCCATTAAGGCCTTTTAACTCTGCTCATCAAGTCAGTGCGACACTTGGGGATGCAAGAGGAGCAGGAACTCCAGATAGTGCAAGATTTCATAGAGGAATAGATATCCCTGCAATAGAAGGAACAAAGGTATATTCAATAATATCTGATACCGCATATTGGGATGGTAGTAGTGGAATCAATGCATATGTTCGGGTAGGTGATTATTGGTATATTCATTTAAAGGAGAGAAAAGAGGATTCCACTTTTGTCCTTGGCATTCTTGACACCACCAATACACCACCTGATACCATCGGTAAAGTTCTTGATTATCCTCCATCAGGCCCTTCTGGTGACCATCTCCATTTTCAGATTGGTCCTGTTGATGGTCCTTTCCAAAATCCCCTTTTTTATGATAGTGGACCTGTTGGTTATGATGATAATGGTTTTCCAGTGATTTCATCCATTGACTTCTGGAGACAGGGTTCTGAAGGGGATACTGCAAAGCAATTGGTTGGAGTTCTTGATGGGAAGATAGATATAAGGATGAAATGTAAAGATGTTCAAACATCAGGTGGAGGAAACAACGCATCCGGGATATATAAACTTTCATATTCTATTGCTAATAAATATGGGAATATTGTGTATAATTCAGGAACAACAATTGTGTTTCCACAGGTTGAACCACCAAATGATGGTGCACCAGTTTTGCTTGTTTATGACAGACACAATTATACATCTTCAAGCCCGTTTTATTATTGGATGACGAATAAGATTGTGAATAATGAGGTTATTAACAGTTATTGGAATACCAAACAAAAGATAAACCAACCTGATTCAATAGATGCAGAATCCATTGAAGTAGCAAAATATCCTGATGGGGATTACTGGGTTTTAGGTTATGCATACGACAAAAAAGGTAATTATAATATGTATAATGAAAGGGTTACTATTGCTAATTTCAATCCAGAGGTAAGAGAGACACATCCTGTAAATAATGAGACAAAGGTTTCATTAAATAGAAGCGTTTACATAAGGTTTTCTGAGCCAATGTATCAAAATGTAAACTTATATGATGCTATAACAATATCTCCAGGTGTTTCTGGTGATTGGAGATGGATTGGTGACCATGAGATAATGTTTACCCCTGACCCTGGCTATCGTAAGAATACAACTTATACTGTTTCATTATCATCAAAATTAAAGGATTTACAGATGCAATCACTGTCTCCTTATACATTTTCATTCACAACAGGTGTTTCAGATACAGATTCTACTTATCAGAAATATCCTACAAGGTTTCAATGGGAGAATATCACTTCTTGGGATGTGAGTGTGAGTTGGTATAACAATTATTATACTTATCAATATCTTTCCTCTCCCTTTCATTTCTATAACGGGTATTATGACATTCTTATATTTACAAGAAGAGGCTCAATCTGGTTTGAAGGGAATTATGATTATCCATGTTTTGACCTTCCTACCAGTGGAGGAACGCACTCTCCTGTGATTGCAGTATATAATGATTCTTTAAGGCATTTAAACTGGAGTTTTGGAGGTTCAAAGGAGACTTTAGATGGTTTTTCTGGTCTTCGGGAGGTTGTGAGATGGGAATATAAATATGTTCAGGGTTCAGATACATTGGAAACAAAGTTTGAAGCAGTCCTATTTAGTAATGGGACAATAAGATTTGATTATAAAAAATGTGAAATATGGAAGTTTTATCATGATTGTGGTTCAGGTGTAAGTAAAGGGGATGGGAACGATTATACATCATTAACAGATAAATATGGTCCTGTTTATCTTCTTGAGGGTCGTTCATTTTATTTTGTGAGGAATGAACCACCTCCTGGTCATCCACGCAATCTTCAAGCCACTTATGAAGTGAATGAAGGAGGAAAAGAAAATTCTATTGTGCATCTTAAATGGCGTCAAAATCCTGAGAATAATTTAGGTGGTTATATTGTATATAGGAGGGAGAATAATAGTATTGATTATGTGCCAATTGATACAATAGTAGTGAATGCATACGATGATTCAACTGTTGAGATTGGGAATACTTATATTTATAAGGTAACAGCGTATAATAACAATAAACTTGAAAGCACATATTCTGATTCTGTGATTGTTTCTTGTGGGGATATATTATCTAATTCCCCTACTGCAACTGGATATAATAATGGTCGGAAGATAATAACAACAAAAGATGGGAAGGATGTTCATATAGTGTATACTTCAAATAACAATATTTATTATCTCACTTCACAAGATAGTGGTAATAGTTTCACACAACCTGAATGTATATTTTCAGGTAATTATCCTGTTATTACAATGGATACATCAGGGACACCAGGATTATTGTGGGTAAAAAACAATGTTTTATACTATTCAATAAAGATGGTATCAGGATGGGATCCACCTGATTCTATGATACTTTATTCAGATATACCTGAAAAAGGTGAAGGAGTAAGTATAACTATTTCACAACCATCAATGGTATGTGATGATAATAATATGGTTCATCTTGTTGTTCCATTACATTATGGGAGACCATATAGTTTTGATAATCTATATTACATCACATTCCCATTTTATAATTTTAATATGAGGGAAGAGACAACATTGGTAAAATGGGGTAAAGCAACATCACCTTCAATAGTTGTTGATGGGAGCATACCAAATATAGTCTGGGAAGGGAAAGGGATATTTTATGCGATAAAGGATACAACAGGATGGGAGTTTGACACAATCAGTAATTCAGGTTATTATCCATTTATTGATATAAAAGAAGATGGGATAATGGTAGTATGGCATAGTTTGTATCAGAAAAAATACCATATTTTTAGCAGGAAGAAGGTGGATGATTGGGGAGAAATAAAGCATATTTCAAAAGGGATGTATCCTGTTCTTGCGAATGGGAAGAGATGTTTCTTTCAGGATAATTTATTTGTTAATTATGATATATTTATGAGTGAATACAATGATGTAAGTGGTGAATGGGGGGCAGTAGGGCCTGTATGTGAGACAGATAAGAAGTCACAATACCCGAATTGTTTTTACAATAATGGGAGAGTTTATTTAATCTGGACAGAAGGGAATACATACCCATATAACATAGAATTCAGAAGGATGAATATGAGCAAATTGATAGAAAAAGAGATTTCATCAGGAGTGGATAAGGAATTTAAAATATATCCTATAACGAATTTAGTGAGTTCAAAGGTAAAGATAAGATATTTTTCACCTGATGATAGGGAAGTTTCAATAAAGGTTTATGATATAACAGGGAGAAAGATAAAGGAAGATAGGATAATTTCAAAAGAAGGTATGAATGAGGTTGTAGTAGAAGATAAGAAGATGAAAAGAGGTGTTTATTTTCTTTACATAGAAACAGAGGGATATAAGAAGATAGAGAAGATAATAATGTTAAGATAAAATGGGATAAAACTTCTTTTAATCCTTGACATAATTATTTTTTTCTTTAACTTATCTTTGTGGAAAAGATTCTTTTGAAGATTAAATCAAATAAAAAACTCTGGGAAATTTTCACAAGGAAAGAAGAGTATGAAACTTTAATCCTTGACAGGCATAAGAGGTTCTCCTATTTTCTCTCTAAATACAAGGATATTTTTAATCCATCTGTTTCAAGATACCTTGTGAAAAAAGGATTGTTGAAGATTGAATATCCTGAAAAAAAGGGATTTGCAGTATGCCTCACACATGATATAGATATATTGAGATATAAATTTTCAGAAAAGGTAAAAATATTATTGAAAGGGTTTAAATCTTTAAAATTCAATCCAAAAATATTATTAAGTGATCTTAAAAGATTCAATCCATTAATGAATTTTGAGAAGATTATTGAGACAGAAAAGAAGTTCAATGCAAAATCAACATTCTTCTTTTTATCATTAAGAAAAGATGATTTTGAGTTCAATTATGAGATAAAAAGATTGAAGAGAGAGATAAGGTTTATAATAGATAACGGATTTGAAATAGGATTACAGGGTGGATATGATACATTTATTGATAAAGAGAGGATGATAAAGGAAAAGAATTTGCTTGAAGATGTTGCGGGGAAAGAAGTAATAGGATACAGAAACCATTATTTGAGATTTAAAATTCCAGAGACCTGGGAAAACCTTAAAGAAGCAGGATTTGAATATGACTCAACATTGTCTTATCCGCATTGTGTAGGTTTTAAAAATGGTATGTGCCACCCTTTTAAACCTTTCAATCTAAACACAGATAAATTTATAGACATATTTGAAATACCTTTGAATATTATGGACGAGACAATCTTTACATATATGACATTTGAACCTGAAGATGCATGGGATATTTTAAAAACAATTATTGATAAAACAGAAGAGAATAATGGTGTCCTCACAATCTTATGGCATAATACGAATCTTTCAGGTGAGAGGTTAAAATTGTATGAAAGGATACTTGATTACTGCTTCAGAAAAAATGCATGGATTACATCCTGTGAGAATATTTGGAAATTTTTCATAAGGATTTTTTGAAAATTTTTAATAAAAATCTAAAATAAACTTGACATTTCGTATTCTCTCATTAACATTATGAAAAATTGGAGGAATTATGACAGGTGTATTTTTTGGTTGCACATTGCTTAATAATGAAGAATTGAAAGTTTCTTTTCTGAATCTCTTAAATAAGATTGGTCTTTCTTATGAGCCATTGGGTGTAGATGAATGCTGTGGCATACCTCTCATATTATCTGGTTTTCTAAATGAGGCAAAATCACACGGGAAGAAGGTGAAGAATATAATAGAAAAGAAAAATATTGATAAGATTATAACCCACTGTCCTCACTGCTATATTGCATTCAAACATGAATATCCTGAAAAACTTGGAATTTCCATTGATGCTTCTGTTCTACATATAACCCAGTTTATCTGGGATTTGATAAGAAAAGGAGAGTTAAAGATAAAGAAAGAATTTAATAGAAAAGTTGTATATCACGACCCATGCTATTTAGGAAGGCAGGGAGATGGTATTTATGATGAACCAAGAAATATACTAAAGTCAATACAAGGGTTAGAGATCCTTGAGTTTGAACAGAACAGAGATAAATCAACTTGTTGCGGTGGCGGTGGACTTTTAAGAGCATTTTTACCTAAACTTTCTGTAGAAGTTGCTAAAGAGAAGATTGAACTCCAGACACCTCAAAATGTTGATGGAATAGTTTCCTGTTGTCCTTTCTGTGATATAAATCTTAAAGAAGGTGCGGATGAAATTAAGACTAAAATCAAGGTTTATGACCTTGTGAATATACTTGAGGAGGCATTATGATAGATGAACAATATAGGGAATATAAAAAAAATATTTATAAGGCTGCTAAAGACCCTTTTATAAGGACTGCTTTAAGAAGGGCTGTAAAGTCTTTTAGAATCTCAAGGGATGACGCTGTAAAAGCATTTCCTGATGTTGAGAAAAAAAGAAAACTTCTACAGGAGAAAAAAGAATATTCACTTTTAAACATTAACGAATTAATAGAAAGAACAAAAAAATCTATTGAAAGACAGCATGGTAAATTTTACTTTGCAAAGACAGATACTGATGCAAAAAATATTATATACGATATTATCGGAAGTGGAAAGACGATTGTTAAGGCAAAATCAATGACAACAGAAGAGATTGAACTGAATAAATTTCTTGAAGAGAAGGGAAATAGTGTTTTTGAAACAGACCTCGGTGAGTTCATCGTTCAACTCTTAAAGACAAGACCAATGCATATCCTTGCACCTGCGGTTAATATTCCAAGAGAAAAAGTTGCTGAGGCATTCTCAAAACTTGGTGGGAAAGAACTTGAACCTGATATTCCAAAACTCACACTCTTTGCAAGGGAGTTTCTGAGGGATAAGTATTTCTCAGCGGATGTTGGTATTTCAGGTGCAAATGCAATTGTTGCAGAAACAGGTTCTGTCTTCTTAATAGAGAATGAAGGGAATGTTAGATTCATTACAAATGCACCACCTGTTCATATTGTTATTGCAGGGATTGAAAAGATACTACCAACTATGGAGGACGGCTTCCTTTTCCTTGATGTTGTCCAGAGATATGCTGGATATTTTGCTACAAGTTATATATCAATAATTTCTGGACCATCAAAGACAGGTGATATTGAAAAAACAGTTGTTTATGGTGCACATGGTCCAAAGGAATGGCATGTGATACTTCTTGATAACGGAAGAAGCGAGATGATAAAAGACCCTGTTTTCAGAAAGGCCCTGTATTGTGTTCGTTGTGGTGCCTGTATGTATGAATGCCCTGTTTATCCAATAACAACTGGCTACTGGGGTCATAGATATATGGGTGGGATTGGGATTCCATGGACCGCATTCGTTGCAGGTGGATTTGAAATTGCTTCACCAATGGCTTTCACATGCACTCTTTGTGGAAGATGTGTGAAATACTGCCCGATGGAGATAGATACACCTAAGATAGTTGAAAGGTTAAGAGAAATAATTAAAGAGAAAGGTTTTCTTCCAAGATATGTTGAGGAACTTGCAAATAATGTGATTACAAAAGGTAAACCATACTAAAAGGAGGAATCAATGGCTGATGAAAACATAATGGTAAAAGTTAATGATTTAAGAAAATTTGTTGTAGAGGTTTTTAAGAAACTTGGTGTTCCAGAGAAAGATGCTGAAATAACAACTGATGTGTTAATCTTGGCTGATAAAAGAGGTATAGAATCTCATGGTGTTGCAAGGCTTTCAAGATATGTGAACGGAATAAAGAATGGTGAAATTAAGATAAATCCTAAAATAAAAATTGTGAATGAGACAATAGCAACAGCAGTTATTGATGGTGATGCAGGGCTTGGTCAGGTTGTGGGTTATTTTGCAATGAATTATTGTATAAAGAAGGCGAAAGAAGTAGGTGTTTCATTTGTCGCTGTAAGAAATTCAAATCATTATGGTATTGCTGGATACTATGCATTGATGGCACTCAAAGAGGATTTGATAGGAATATCAATGACAAATTCAGCACCACTCGTTGTTCCAACATTCGGTGCGGAGATAGTGATTGGAACAAATCCAATTGCTGTTGCAATCCCTGCTGGTGAAGAAATACCTTTTGTCTTTGATGGTGCAACGAGCACAACCTCAAGGGGAAAGATAGAGGTTTATGAAAGGAAGGGTAAGGAACTTCCTTTAAGTTGGGCAACTGATGAAGATGGAATTCCAACAACTAATGCAAAAAGGGTCCTTGATAACCTTTTGACGAGAAAGGGAGGTGGTCTTTTACCACTTGGTGGTGCGGATGAAGAAGGAGGAGGTCACAAAGGATATGGATTATCAGTACTCATAGATATTTTTTCAGGTGTCCTTTCAGGTGGGCTTTATGGTCCTTTACTTTATAAAGAGAAAAATGCTCCTCCAGGTGTATGCCACTTTTTTGGAGCAATGAAGATAGAAGCATTTGTTCCAAAAGAGAAATTTAAATCATCAATGGATGATTACATAAGGATATTGAAGGGTTCAAAAAAGGCAAAAGGAAAAGTCAGAATTTACATTGCAGGTGAAAAGGAGTTTGAATTTGAAGAGAGATACAAAGATGAAGTTCCTCTTTATATAAAAGTTGTGGATAACCTTCGTTCAATAGGTTCATCACTTGGTATAAAACCTGATTTTTAGAAGGATAATTATTATGATTCTCTTTATATTTTTTATGTCACCTGATGAGATACTTTCATTCGCTAAAAGTCTTGAAAAAGAAGGTGATTATTACAGGGCTATAACAGAATACAAAAGGTATTTGTATTATAATGATGTGGATTCTATAAGATTAAAGATTGCGTTAATATACACAAAAGAAGGTGATTTAGGTAATGCAATACAGATTATGAAAGGGATAAAGAATAAAGATAAAGGATTTAAGGAACTTATGGGATGGATATTCTATAAGGCAGAATATTTTGATAGTGTGAAGAATTACTGGGAAGATGAAAAGTTAGGTCTTATCTATTTGAGAGAAGGAAGATGCAGGGAAGGCCTGAAAATTCTGAATATTGATAGAGAATGTCCGAATTATAAAAATCCCTTCCTTGGCTCATTCTTTTCCCTTGTTTTACCTGGAGCAGGAAGGATATATGCAGGTAGACCTGGTGATGGTATTTTCTCTTTTTTGACGATTGCTTCATTTGCATATTCCACTTATTATTATTACGAGAGGGGAAAATATATTTATGCTGGTGTTCTTGGAACATTAACCTGTATCTTCTACGCAGGCGAGATTTTTGGCTCTTATATTTCAGTGAAAATTTATAACAACAGATTACAACTTGATTTTATTAAAAGCATAGAAGAAAATTTTAGATGATATTTATCTTAATCTCAAGTTTTGCATATGATTTATTTAAAGAAGGTGACTATTACAGGGCTATATCAGAATACAAAAGAGAACTCTTTTTGGGTATTGATTCTGTGAATTCTATTAGAATGATAGGTGAATGTTATAGAAAACTTGGTGAATATGATAGTGCACTTTACTGGTATAGCAGATTGAACTTTATAGAACCATCTTATGAAAAAGATTATGAATATCTTCTTGCAATCACCCTTAATATAGAAGATTTAAAGATTATCTCGGATGATGAAAAACTTATTGAGATAATATCTGAATACGAAAGGAGATCTAAAACTTTATATCTCTCATACCTTTTTCCAGGTAGTTCACAGATTATTTATGGGCATTTTAAGGAAGGTTTTTTCTCTTTTTTCTGGAACGCTTTAAGTATCTCTTACTTTATTTTTAATATAAAAGAGAAAGATTACTTTGGTGCTTTATTCACATTCCCTTTGTTTTTAAGATTCTATGAAGGGAATATAAAAATGGCAAAGGAGATGGAAAGGAAAAGGGCTTACCAGAAGTTCAAATCAAAGATAGATGAATATTTTAACAATTAAAAACTTGAAATTTTCCAAATTATTCATATTATAGTTCTATGAAACTATGTGTTGTTATAATGGCAGGTGGCATAGGAAAGAGGATGAAATCAAGAAAGGTTAAAGTCCTTCATAACATCCTCGAAAAGCCTTTAATTTACTATGTTGTTGAACTTGCAAAGTCATTATCACCTGAAAGGGTGGTTATTGTTTATGGTAAAAATGGGGAAATGATAAAGGAAATATTTGAAGATGTTCATTATGCTTATCAGGAAGAACCACTTGGAACAGGTGATGCTGTTAAAAGGGGTCTTGAAAAATTAAAGGATTTTGATGGAGATATTCTCATTCTTTCAGGTGATGTTATACTTCTTAGGAAGGAGACAATTATGGAACTCATTGAAGAGCATATAAAAAAGAATGCGGATTGCACAATCCTTACATTTAAACCTGAAAACCCTTCACATTATGGAAGGATAGTGAGGGATAAAGAGGAGATTTTAAAAATAGTTGAGGCAAGGGATGCATCACCTGAAGAACTTGAGATAAAAGAGGTGAATAGCGGTGTTTACATATTTAAAAAATATGCACTTTCAAGGAACATTGAAAAGATTGATAATAAAAATGCACAGGGTGAATACTATTTAACCGATGTTATTAGTAAGATTAAAGATGATAATGGAAAAATCTATGGTGTTCTTTGTAAAGACCCATCAGAGGTTGAAGGGATTAATACAAGAGAGGAACTTGCGAATGTTGAAAGAATAATGCTTAAGAGATTGATAAAAAAATTTCAGGATGAAGGTGTAACATTCCATCTCCCTGAAACTATTTTTCTTGGATGGGATGTAAAGATTGGAAGGGATTCAGAGATCTACCCTTTTAATACCATAATTGGTAAAACAGAAATAGGTGAAGGTTGCATCGTTGAACCATTCTGTTATCTGAAAAATGCAAAGATACCTGATGGGACTTTTTTAAGGAGAGGGACAATAATTGAAGGATAAGGGAAGATTCTCCCTTCTAACAATACTCATATTATTATTTCTTTTTATGTTCTTATTTTCCATTTTGGACAGATTTGAGAAGAAGGCAATAAGGGTGGTGATTTTGAATGCAAGTGGGAAGGATGAACTTGATAAATTATATAAGGATTATTTAAAAGAAAATGGAATGGATGTATTGTATACTGAGGATGTTATGGAAGAAGATATAAAAAGTGTGATTGTTGACAGGTATTCAAAAAAGTGCAAGTATGCAAAAAGGATTGCGAAGATTTTAAAGATTAATAATTATGTTCCGATAGTTGACACAAATTTTCAGGAGGAGGTTATAGTTATACTCGGGAAAGATGCGGATAAAACAAAAATTTTTAAAAAAGGAGAAAGGATTGAAAAGAATAACAAAAAAAAGTATTGATGCCATAATGAAAATTATCTATGAAAAGAAAGGTTATTCAATATTGTGTATTGATTTGAGGAAGTTTGACACTATAACTGATTTCTTTATTATATGTTCTGCGGAATCAGACCAGCATACAAGGGCTATCGCTGAAGAACTGATTGAGAAACTTGAGGGAAAATATTTTCTTCATCATATTGAAGGAATTGAGTATGGGCACTGGATATTACTTGACTATATTGATTTCATTATCCATATATTCACCGAAGAAGAAAGACAATTCTATAACATTGAAAGGTTATGGGGTGATGCAAAGATGTGGGGTTACAATGAAGAAGAAGATAGAGGAGAATCTTAAATATATAATAGAGGAAATTGGTTTTACAGATATTGAACCAAAAATTCTTAAATCACAGGAAGAAAAATTTGGTGATTACACAACAAATATAGCATTTCTCCTATCTAAAAAGATGAAAAGGAATCCGATGGAAGTTGCAAATGAGATAGTTCAGAAAATAGATACTGAAGGGATTGATAAGATAGAAGTTGTGAATGGTTTTATAAACATATTTCTTAAAAAAGAGGTATTCCAGAAAAATCTGGAAAACACTTTAAAAGAAGATTATGGAAATTCTTATGGAAAAGGGAAAAAAATAAATGTTGAGTATGTGAGTGCAAATCCAACAGGTCCATTGCATGTTGCAAGTGCAAGGGCTGCAACATATGGTGATACCCTTGTTAATCTATTCAGATTCAAAGGATACATTGCAGATTCAGAATACTATATTAATGATGGTGGAGGTCAGGTTGAACTATTAAAAGAATCTGTTATTGCGAGGATGAAAGAATTAAAAGGTGAGAAAGTTCAATTCCCTGAGGGTGGTTATCTCGGTGATTACATTATAGATATTGCAAAAGAAGTGATGAAAAGAAATATAGAAGATGTGAAGAAATTTGCGGTGGATTATATCCTGAATATGCAGAAAAAAACACTTGAAAGATTTGGAACAAATTTTAACAACTTTGTGAGCGAAAAATGGATAAGGGAAACAAAAAGGATAGAAGAATTCATTGAAAGATTAAAGAGGATGGGAAAGATTTTTGAAAAAGATAATGCATTTCTATTTAAAGGGGAGAGAGAAAGGGTGTTTATCAAATCTGATGGTTCATACACATACATAGTTCCTGATATTGCATACCATATATACAAGTATGAAAGGGGATACGAACATCTCATAGACCTTCTTGGACCTGACCATATTGCACATATCCCAGACTTGAGAATTGCGCTAAAAGACCTTGGCTATCCAGAGGATGTTGAGGTGATAATAGTTCAATGGGTTCATTTGTTAAAAGATGGTGTTGTTCTAAAAATGTCCAAAAGGGCTGGTAGTTTTATAGGGATGGATGAATTGATTGACGAGGTTGGTGTTGATCCTGCAAGATTCTTTTTTATGATGAGGGATGTATCAACACCAATGGAATTTGATATAAATCTTGCAAAAGAGCAAAGTTTAAAAAATCCTGTTTATTATGTCCAGTATGGTCATGCAAGGATATGTTCGCTTATTGAATATGCTGAAAGAAAAGGTTTTAAAGAGTTAAATTTTGAGAATATAAATATGTTAAATGATGATGAAGAGATTAAGATTTTGAAGGAACTTTATTTCTTCCCTGAATTTTTAGATGATGTTCTCAACAATAGAACACTCCATCTTCTCACCTCATTCCTTATTAATCTATCTTCACTATATCATAATTTTTATCAAAAGAAAAGGATTGTTGATGGTGAGAAGGAAAAGATTGTTCCAAGACTTCTTCTTTCTAAGGGATTCAAAAATGTTATTCGGATAACATTAAATCTTATGGGTGTTGGAGCACCTGAAAGGATGTAGATGTGAAAAAATATATTATTAATATCGTTCTTTTCATAATCACAGTTATAACAACCACTTTTGCTGGCACATTACAAAGGGGGCTTAATCCTTTCATCATTAAAAACCTTATTGCAGGTTTACCATTTTCTATCTCTATCATAATTATCCTTGGTTCACACGAACTTGGACACTATTTCGTTGCAAGGAAAAATGGTATTTCTGCCACATTCCCATATTTTATCCCTGCACCCCATTTTATAGGAACATTTGGCGCTGTTATAAAGATGCAATCACCAATACCAAATAGAAAAACTCTTATTGAGGTTGGCGCTGCTGGACCAATTACAGGCTTTATTTTTTCGACAATAGCAATCATCTTTGGTCTTAAACTCTCATCACTTGTAAAGACAAGTGGAATGGAAGGAATAAGGCTTGGTAACTCTATACTTTTTTATATACTTTCAAAGATTTCTTTTAAGGAGATAAAGGAAGGATATGATATACTTCTTCACCCTGTTGCATTTGCAGGATGGATTGGATATTTTGTAACTGCTATGAATCTTTTCCCAATAGGGCAACTTGATGGTGGTCATATTATTTATGGACTATTCCCTTCAAAACAGAGATTAATAAGTCTAATTTCAGTTATCATAATGGTTGGATTTGGTTTTCTATGGAATGGATGGTTATTCTTCAGTTTAATAACAATGGTCCTTATAGGTATCATTCATCCTCCAACTATTGATGATTATTCTCCAATTGATTTGAAGAGTATTATAATAGGTATAATTGCTATGATTCTTTTTATATTAACATTCATCCCTGCACCTTTTTCTGTATGAAAGATAAATTCATAAATGCATTGCTTGAAAAGAAAATAGTTGGATTCCCAACCGACACAGTTTATGGAATTGGCTGTATTCTTGATAAAGACGCAGTGAATAGATTGAGGGAAATAAAAAAGAGGGATAAAGATAAACCATTTGCTATCCTTATTCCAGATGTAAAATGGCTTGAAAGATTTAAACTTTATATTCCTGATTATGGTAAAAAACTAATAGAAAATATGAAGGGACCACTCACAATTCTTTTTAAAATATTAGATGAAAAAGGGCTTGAATATATAGTTAAGGATGGCAAGATAGGAATAAGGATACCAGATGACGAATTCTTGAGAGATGTTATGTTAAAAATAGACAAACCTATTGTTGCAACATCAGCAAACATTTCGGGCTTAAAACCTGCAATATCTTCTGAAGAACTTGAGGTGAATGTTGACTTTTTTATCAAGGGTGAAGCAAAAAAGGGTATTCATTCAAGTGTTGTGGACATATCAGGTGATAAGCCTGTAATATTGCGAAAAGGCGCAAAATCTATACTTGAGATTGAATCAATCACAGGTGATGTTCTCATAGGTGAAGGGAACACTTTGAACCTTCTTTTTGTCTGTTCAGGAAATACTTGCAGGTCACCAATGGCTGAATACCATTTCAAACATCTTTCAAAAGGTTATAGATTCATCGTTCATTCCTGTGGGACATTGAACATTGATGGAATGCCACCTTCTGATAATGCAATAATAGTGATGAAAGAGATAGATATTGATATTATGGAACACAGGTCAAGGGGAATAACGAAAGATTTGATTGATTTATCGGATATAATATTGCCTATGGAGTTAAAGCATAAAGAGATTTTAATATCTATAGGTGTAGATAAATTCAAGATTTTCCCTTATTTTAAATTGCTTGGACTTGAAGGGATAAGAGACCCAATTGGTTTATCACTTTCAGAATATAGAAAAGTAAGGGATTTGATAGTGGAATCAAATAACATACTTTTTGATATTTTTAAAAATAAATTTCTATAATAATGAAAATGCATTCCAGATTTTTTTTAGAATTAAGGAAGATGAAATTTTTGGACAAACCCTTGACAGATTAAAGATTTTCATTATATTAAAATTAAAAGGGAAAATATGATAAGATTGAAAAAGAATAAAAAATCATTAAATAAAAAAATTTATTCAAAAATTTTTTATAAATTTTTATTTTTTCTCATTATTCTTTTTTTTATCAATCAATTTTGTTATGGGGAAGAAAATGAGTTTCTCATTGATACAAATGTTGTCTATATGGAAGAAGAAGGTTATCAAAGGTCTCCATCAGTTGCATTTGATGGGACAGATTATCTTGTTGTATGGGAAGATTACAGGAATAATTCCTGGGATATCTATGGTGCGAGGGTGGATACATCAGGGATTGTTCTTGACCCATCAGGAATTCCCATATCAGTTATAAATGGAGACCAGGAAGAGCCATCAGTTGCATTTGATGGTGTGAATTATCTTGTTGTATGGCAGGATAATCGTAATGGTTCTGATTACGATATTTATTGTGCGAGGGTATCAAAATCAGGGATAGTTATTGATACATTGGAAATTCCTGTATGCACTGCTTCAAATCATCAGAAATCTCCATCTGTTTTATTTGATGGGAGAGATTATCTTATTGTTTGGGAAGATTACAGGAATGGTTATTATTCTGATATATATGGTGTAAGGTTGGATACATCAGGGATAATCTTAGATTCATTCCCTGTTTCAACACAATCAAAAGACCAATTATCACCTGTTATAGCCTCTGGTTCAGGGCAATTTTTAATCATCTATTCTGGATGGACTGATGCTATAAATGGGCATCCTGTAAATACGATGAGGATATGGGGGCATTTATTATCATTCACAGGGATAGAAGATGAAAGAAAAAATATAAAGATTATTTTTTCTGATTATTTAGTTATTAAGGGGCTTGAGGATAAAAAAATAAAGGTATATGATATAACAGGTTCTCTCTGCGGAGAATATTATGGGAATAGGATTGGATACAACTTAAAGAATGGTATTTACTTTATAAAAATAAAAGAAAGATTTTATAAGGTCATAAAAATAAGATAAATCTATTGTATTATTATTATCTTCCCCTTCTTCTCTTTACCTGCCTTTATATCATAAAAATATAATCGAAGACCCAATTGAGAGTATTATAAAAGTTTGTATGAAAAACTTGAAAAAACAAAAAAGTAACTTCCAGAGGATCTTTTTATATCTTTATTATTTTTAATCTAATCCCATTTACCTCCAGAAAATAGACCCCTTTTGGAATTCTTCTTATCTTTTCATCATCTATCACGATCTCCTTTCCTCTTTTTATCCCTTCATATAAAACTTCACCAATGATATTATATATCTTCACAAACCCATTCACCTCCTTTTTAAATCTTAATCTTATATCATCCCTGAAGAATAATGACGAGAACATAGGTTCTTCATCATCCTCTTTTTCCTTTATACTAAGAGGGGTTTCAAATTTTGCAATAAATCCATCAACATCCAATGCCACCCCTTGATAATATGCCCCTCCACCAGGGTCTACTGTTGGAAAATCACTTGAACCTGTTTGCCCAACAACAATTATATTCCCCCATATATCTGTTGTAATAGAGTTGATATAACCATTTTCACCACCACTCCCCCCAAAATATGTCCCCCATTCCCTCACCCCATTATTCGTAAATTTCAGGAGAAATAAATCTGAACCACCACTCCTTTCACCATCAAAATATCCATAACCAGGGTTATATGTTGGCACATCAGGGGAATATGTCTTTAATAAGAGATAGAGATTACCTTCCTTATCTGTTGTAACCCCATATCCCTCTTCATCATATGAACCTCCATACAATGTTGCCCATAACCTCTCACCATTATTATTAAACTTAAGGATAAATGCCTCATAACCTCCAGTTGACTGATAATATGCGCCTCCACCAGGATTGTATGTTGGGAATGATGGGTAATCATAATCAGGAAAATCCCAAACAGTTGTCCCTACCACAAAGATATTCCCAAAAATATCACTCGTAATATTATATCCATCATCATAATTGTTGGAATCACCATAAAATGTTGCCCATAACCTCACACCATTGTTATTGAATTTAAGGATAAAGATGTCAGTAGTCCAATAACCTAATATACTATCAAAATATGCACCATTCCCTGGATTGTACAAAGGAAAATTATGGTCACTTGTTCTACCTGTCAATAGAACATTCCCAAACCTGTCTGTTGCAATAGAGAAAGGCATCCCACTACCTCCGTAGTATGTCCCCCATTCAAGGATACCTTCATTACTGAACTTTAATATGAATTCATCATTTGTCACAACCAATCCATCCTGATAGTATGCACCATTCCCAGGGTTATATGTGGGAAGGTCTGATGAATGTGTTCCAAATGTGATAAATATATTCCCAAATTTATCTGTTGTTATACCACCATTAGTACCGTCGTCCGAACTCCCTCCGAAGTATGTTGCCCATTCCCTTATACCATCAGGGTTAAATTTGAGGATAAATGCATCCCATTCACCTTTATATACCCCTTGATAGTATGCACCATTCCCAGGGTTATATGTGGGAAGGTCTGCAGAAGCAGTTGCACCTTCTACAAAGATATTCCCTGAACTATCAGTGGTTGAACAACCTGATTCATTAGCCTCTCCACCATAATATGTCCCCCACAACCTCACTCCATCATTATTAAATTTAATTATAACAAGGTCAAGACCTCCTGCCCTTGTCCCCTGATAGTATCCATTCCCACCAGGGTCCTCTGTTGGAAAATTATCTGAATTTGTATAACCTGTTGTAATGATATTCCCTGACCTGTCGGAACTAACCGATAAAATATAATCCTCCGTTGAATCTCCACCATAATATGTAGACCATAAAAGGTCAAGTGGTGGGTCTATTATCAATCTATCCTTCCTCTCCCATTTCCTCACCTCAAAACCTATAAAATCTCCGTCTCTCTTATAAAATATTTCCCTCCTTTCAGAACCTTCATATCCGACAACATCACCATCAACTATAACACCAATAGGGGTTGAAATCGTTATCCTTTTCCTCTCTAAATTCACATCACCATACCTCACCCTGAATTTTATCCTCTCTATATCCGCATCTTTCCCCAACTCAAATTCATAATGGAATCTCCCATTCTCATATTTCCATACCCAATCTATACCTGGATAAATATCCTTTATTCTCACCTTCCTATATCTCTTAACATAAAGAATTCCATCTGGACATTGTGGTAGATAATAATTTGTGTATCCTGGAACCTCATCCTCATAAATAATATTCTCTTTCTTTATCTTCACATCTTTAACCTCTATATCAACCCTCGCATAACTGATGCTATCAAAAATATCCATATCTTCAATATCCCTATATCTTGGATTAAGTCTTTTCTCAGATCTCAAATTTAATAATGGATTAAAATTTGAATCCCAGGGATAATTTTCTTTCATCTGATAAAAAACATAACTCACACCTTTATCTGTGACAAAGATACCAAATTTATCCCCCTTTGCACTGAATAAGACATTATGAACAGGTCTTCCTTCAAAATCCCCAACCTGACCAAAATTCTCTTCAAAACCTTTATAAGTCTTTATATCTATTTTATTCCATAATTCATTCCCGTTTGAATAACCTAAAAGAATTATAGATGAAAAAAACAAAAGAATTACTCTTTTCATCACAACCTCTAATACAATATAAACAAATTTTGAAATTTGTCAAGTCCATTTTTGTTGATTATGTGGTCAGTCATAAATGTGAATAGCAACAATGGGATTGCCACGGCAACTTCGTTGCCTCGCAATGACATTCTTTTTGTCATTCCGAATGAAATGAGGGATCTCATTCTCTCCCTCGCATTATGGTTTTAATAAATTAGTGAGAAGAAATTAGACAAACCCTTTACACACTTTTAAAATTTCTTGACAAAAGAAACTTTTAAAAAATAATATCTTTATGAAAAGAATAAGAACTGGAATTATTGGAATTGGATACCTTGGCTATCATCATCTGAGAAATATAAAAAAAATTGAATACTTTGATATTGTTGGTATAAATGATATAAATAAAGAAAGATTGGATAGTATTGCATCTGAATTCTCTGTTAAACCATTTTATGACCAGGATAAATTGATTGAAGAATCCGATGCAATTTTTATACTCACAACAACTTCATCCCATTATAATATTGCTAAGAAGGCATTGGAAAAAGGAAAACATTGTTTTGTTGAAAAACCCCTCACATTCTCACTTGAAGAAGCAGATGAACTTGTTAATCTTGCTAAAAGTAAAAATGTATTATTACAGACAGGATATGTTGAAAGATTCAATCCTGCATTCATTGCTGTAAAAAAAATCATTAAAGAACCCCTCTTCATAGAATCCCATAGATTGTCACCATTTACTGGAAGAAGCGATGACCTCTCTGTTGTTCTCGACCTTATGGTTCATGATATTGATATAGTCCTCTATTTTGTAAAATCACCTTTGAAATCAATCAGTGCTACAGGTGTTCCTATCATTTCAAATTATATTGACATTGCTAATGCGAGGCTTGAATTTGAAAATGGTGCAACAGCAAATATAACTGCAAGCAGGATATCCAAGGATAAGATGAGGAAGATAAGATTTTTCCAGAGATATTCCTATATTTCTATAAATCTTCTTGAGAATTATGCAGAAATATATAATCTGAAGATGATTGATGGAAAGATGTGTATTGAAAGGAATGTAGAAAAAGGTAAAAATATAGAACCTCTTTACCTTGAAGACCTTTCCTTTGCAGAGGCAATTTTAGGTATAAAAGAACCTGAGATAAGACCTGAAGAGGCTCGAGAATCACTTTATGTTGCAACAATAATTCTTGAAAAAATAAGTGAGAGTTTAAGAAAATTATGAGGATTGGGAATTTCCTTTTTAAGTACAGGTCTTTCATTCCCGCCCCTTTATTCATTCTTTTGATTATATTTTTCAGAGGTGTTCCTTTAACTTTCATTATTGGTATCATACTATCACTCATCGGGATTATTTTGAGAATTTTTATTCAGGAATATACGGGTGATTGGATGAGAGGAAATAAAGTAAGTGGTGAATTCCTCCTTAAAGAAGGACCTTACAATATAATCAGACATCCTTTTTATCTTGCAAATTTTTTTGTTGGAACTGGAATATTCATCATTCCTAACTTTTATCTTATAATAACATTACCAATTTTTTTCCTTATTTTTTTCCTCTATTATTATTTCATCATAATAGAAGAAGAAAAATATCTTAAAGAAAAATTTGATGGAGAGTTTGAAGAATACAGGAAAAAAGTTCCTGCTATAATTCCAAGGAATTTAGCATTAAAAGGTTCAAGGAGAAGAGGATTTAAAGATGCACTAAAAATGGAATCAAGCACTATTTTAACAATATCAATTGTTATACTGATTTATGCTGGGAGGTATTTCTGGAAGCATTAATAATAGCGGGTGAGACATCAGGTGATATTCATGCTTCTATGCTTATTAAGGCTTTAAAGGGGAAAGGGATAAAATTCTTTGGAATTGGTGGGGAAAGAATGAAAAATGAAGGATGCGAGATTATCTTTCCTATGGAAAAACTTGAGGTTATAGGTTTCCTTGAACCATTGTTTAAGATGAAAGAGGTATATTATGCAAAAAATCTCATCGTTAAGAATATAAAAAAAAGAAAACCTAAATTTGCTATTTTAGTTGATTTTCCTGGTTTCAATCTTTCCATTGCAAGGATTCTGAAAAGTTATAATGTTAAAGTATTTTATTTTATAGCACCACAGATATGGGCTTGGGGAAGAAGACGTTCAAAAATATTGAGGAAATATGTTGATCATCTTTATTCTATTCTACCATTTGAAAATTTAATACTTGAAGAAGAAAATGTAAGATTTTCATTTGTTGGTAATCCTTTACTTGATATTGTTAATATAAAGGGAGAGATAAAAAGGGATGATTTTAAAGATTATGAAAAAATAATTGCCCTATTGCCAGGTTCAAGGGAGAAGGAGGTAAAAAAACTTCTTCCAGTTATGCTAAATGGATTTGAAAAATTCAGAGATAAAAGGAAGTTTATTGGAATAATTGCATTAAGCAACGAAAAATTTTTAGATTTTGTTGAGGAGGAGATAAAAAATTATGAAGATATTAAGGTATTCATAAATAAAACTTATGATGTTTTAAATGTCTCTGATGCTGCTATAATAAGTTCTGGAACAGCAACACTTGAATCTGCAATGATAGGAACACCTATGGTCGTCGTTTACAAGATATCATTTTTATCCTATCTAATTGCAAAAATATTGGTAAAGATTAAGTATGTAAGCCTTGTGAACCTTATAATGGGTGAAGAAATTGTTCCAGAACTTATACAGAAATTTTCAACGGATGATATTGTTGAAAAATTAAATTATGTGATTGGGAAAAATGAATATTATAAAAATAAATTTAAAATACTGAATAAGAAACTTGGAAGTAAAGGTGTATATGAAAGGGTCGCTATTGACATCCTTCATAGAATTTAGTTTTTACCTGTTTTTTTATTATTTTTTAAATGTCTTCTTCCTTACAATAAGAGTAAAAGTATATGGAACAAAAGATGTTTTAAAACCTGCGTTTATCCTTTTCTGGCATGGAAAGATGTTACCACTTATTTATGTTTTCAAAAATATGAGTGTATATGTTCTTATAAGCCTTTCAAGGGATGGTGAGATTGCATCAAATGTAATAAAACTTTTTGGTTTTAAGAGCATAAGAGGCTCAAGTTCAAAAGGTGGATTTGAAGCACTAAATGATATATTAAAAGTTTTTAAAAGTGGTAAATATATCGTAATAACACCTGATGGCCCAAGGGGTCCAAGGGGAAAGATAGACTTAAAGAAGGTTCAAATCCTTATGAGATTTGGAAAGGTTTATTGCTTAGAAGTGAAAGGGAATGGATTCAGGCTGAACACATGGGATAGATTTTTTATACCATATCCATTTTCTGAAATAAAAATATATTTGAGAGAATGCAAAGATTTATCAAAGATAAATGAATTGATGGGTGAATTATGATATTTTATTTTATAATTTTTCATCTATTCTTTATCCTTCTTTCACCATTCTTTATAATCCTATTTTTCAAAGAAAGGGAGAGATTTAAACCTATAGAAGGTGATTATGAATACTGGTTCCATTGTTCATCAGTAGGAGAGGTGAAAATCATTAAAAGTGTTATTGGAGAATTAGATGGGAAGATACTCATCACAACATTTACAAAATCAGGAAAAGATGTCGGAAAAATGATTTATAGAGGATATGATGTTCGTCTTATGCCAATTGATTCCCCTTATATAATGTTCAAGTCATTTAAAAGTAAAAAAATAAGATTTCTTTTACTTGTAGAATGTGAACTTTGGCCATCCCTTATATATTTTGCAAAGAGAAACAATGTGAAAGTTGTTATACTGAATGGAAGGATAAATGAAAAATTCAGAATTTTTAAAAAATTTTTGATAGGAATACTTAAAAACTATATAGACTATATTTTCCCTGCTGGTGAAAGAAACAGAGAAAATTTTATAAAACTTGGTTTTCCTGAAAAAAAGATTGGGAAGACATTTAACTTGAAATATGATGTTAAGCCTTCTTACAAGGATTTAAAACCTTCTTATATTTTCAAAAAAGATGTTGTGGTTTTCGGAAGCGTAAGGGAAGGTGAAGAGAAAATCGTTGTTGATAATTTGATTGATGATGTAATAAATGTTATTGTCCCGAGACATCTTCCAAGGGTTAATTACATAGAAAAAATTCTTAGAAGTAAAGGGAAAAATTATAATCTGTATAGTTCAGGAAAATACAATGGTGAAAATATTATCATTGTTGATGAAATGGGCTCACTCGTTGATTTTTACAGAATTGCAAAGATAGTTTTTATAGGTGGAACAATCCTTGATTATGGTGGCCACAATCCTGTTGAAGCAGCATATTTTAAGAAACCTATTTTAGCAGGAAGACACACAGAAAATATAGATGACTTCTTTGAAGAATGCGTGAAATCAGGAGGATGTAAAAGGGTTGGTAATAATTTTAAAGATGAAATAATAAATCTTTTAAATGATGAGGAAAATATAAAAAAAATGGGAGAAACTTCTTATAAAATCATTGAAAGGATTAGAGGCTCAAAGAATTTAATAATAAGATATCTGAAGAATCAGTAAACATCAAGCGTTTCCCCTTCCTTCTCAAAGAACCAGAGGGAAGGATTTTTTAGATACTGATAAGTATCAAAAAGTAGCATATAATGTTCTTTTTCCTCAAATGCAAGTGCAAGATAAAATCTTTTTTCAAATGGGTCATCTGTCTCTTTTGCAAGTTTTGTGTAGTATGTTTCGCTTTTATCTTCAAGTCTCATACCTTCTTTAAGTGCATCAAGATCGCTTGCATCAGGAATAATATTTTTATCTATCATCTTCAATTCATCTTTAAAAATGTTTTTGGAATCAAGATGTTTCTCAGAAAGTATTATTGTATCAATCTTCTCATCATTTGAAATTTTCTGATAAACCTCTTTTATTTTAACAATGTGATTATCTTCGTATTCTACAAGTTTTTCAAATATTTTCTTCCCAAGTATATTTTTAATCTTCTTTGCGCATTCAGAATAATATTCTTTTCCTGCTACTTCCATATTTATTGCTTCTTCAAGAATCTTTAATTTATCTTTCATATTTCTATAATAACAATAATTTAAATTCTGTCAAGTATTTTTTTTATAATTTCGGAAGAATGAGATAATAAATTGGTTTAAAGTTTATGACTGACCCCAAATTTAACAAAATTTTTATTGACAAAAATTGATTTTTATTTTATAAAATAAAAAAGGAGGTTTCATGAAAAAGTTGTTTTTTGTAGCATTGTTGTGTGTAGTTTTAAGTGGTTATGGGCTTTCTCTCAGCATAGGCGGTGCTTATGAAAATCTTTATACTGGTGACACACTTGATAAAGCATTCTTTGCCCTTAAGGGTGATCTTGCTGTTGATATCCTGCCACTTCTCACCTGGCGTGCAGGTATTCTGAATGTTGAATTCCCTGAAGGTATCACATCCTTTGTTTTAGGAACAGGTATTTCATCCGACATCCTCATAAACCTTCCATTACCTCTTCCTTTAAAATTATACGGAGTTACTGGTTTCGTATTCTCACTCAAAAACGCTTCCGATTCTACTAAAATGGATGTGACATACTTCAAAATTAAGGGTGGTCTTGGTGCAAAGATGTCCATTATGCCTATGCTTTCTGTGTATGTAGAAGGTGGCGTTGATTACTACTCTACAAATATTAAGATCCCTGCAACAAGTTATGATAACACTGAAACAACCCATCCTATCTACATAACAGGTGGGGTTTGCATCCCTATTCCGCTTGGAAAATAATTCATTTGGAGGGGGCTTTTGCCCCCTCCAAAAAAATTTTGAAAATTTTTCTTTACAAAAATTTTTTTTGATGTATAAATAATAACGATGAAGGTAAGAGATATATTTAAGAACACAATAGTTGCACTTGATGTTGAGGCAAGTTCAAAAGAAGAACTTATAAGAAAACTTGTTGATTACTTCCCTTTTGATAAATATAAGAAGGATTTCATATATGATACAATATTAAAGAGAGAGTCTTTTGGTTCAACAGGTATTGGTGATGGGATAGCAATCCCTCACGCAAGGATTCTTTTAATTAAAGAACTTTCAATTATCATAGCAAGATTAAAAAAGCCTATTGATTTCAATTCTATTGACAATAAACCTGTAAAATTTGTTTTTCTTATTGTCGCACCACCAAATGACCCCAAAAACAGGTATTTAATAACACTTGGAAAGATTGCGGAACTTGCGGTTGAATTAAATAAGAATAAGAAACTTTTTGAGACAAATGACCAGAATGAATTTCTTGAAGAATTAATAAAAATACTTGAAAAGAAGAAATGAACAAATCTCTGGAATATCTTATATCTCTTCAGGAAATAGACCTTATAATAAAAGAAAAAGACCTTGAAGAAAAATCAGGCTTTAAGATTAGTGATTTTGAAGCATTAAAAGAAGCAAGAAAGAAGATTATTATAAAACTTGAACCAGCATTATATGGAAAGTATGAGAGGTTAAAAGAAAGATATGGAAATAGTGTTGTCTCTGTTGTTGATGGTGTTTGCCTTGGATGTTTCAGTCGTCTCCCTACATCCCTTGTGTCTAAAAAGAACAAGAATGAAGAAATTCACAACTGCCCAAATTGTGGTAGATTCCTTTACTGGGTAGAATAGTTATTTAAGATGTCCAGAAGAAAAAATAATATAAGATTTTATGTTATATTTTTTTAAAATCTCTATCTCTTTTCTTATCCCATCTTCGGAAAGGAGATAAGCACCAATTGTTGGTATTATTCTGTATCTTGAAAGTTTCTTAATTCTTCTTTCATATTCTTCAAAGTTGCTTGTATAAATCATTGGAGAGACATAATCAACATATCCTTCATTTAGCCATAATTCCCAATCCTGAAAAAAATCTTTCATCGCATAAAAAGGGTCAGGAAAAACAAATGCAAATAATTTTAAATTTGTATTATTCTTTATCTTTCTCACTGTTTTTGTTATCTGCATCCTTTTTGAGTAGTTTAAAATCTCTTTTCCAGATGCATTTGTAAAATTTAAAAGGGGGTCATTTAAAGGGTCAATATAATTTTCTCTTATTATGCTGTCATACATAAACCCTTCAAACCCATATGTAGGACCTGGATATCTTATATAATCAAGAAAAATTCCTTTTAATTCATAATTCCTTTCTATGAATTTTATAAAAGAGATCAATGTATCTACATAAACCTGAATGAATGGAGATATAAAATATCCAGGAAGATTTCTTTCTTTTAATTCTTCCACACTCATTTCGATATTCTTCCTTCCTTTATTATCTATTAAAAACCATCCTTTTCTTTTATGCGTGAGATGTTCTTTCTTTGGTGGAAAATCTGTTTGTGACCAAACATAAAAAACATTTATAACTCCATAAATATTTATACCCTTTGTTTTAGATTTTTCAATTAGTAATTTTAATAAGTCTTCATCAGTATTTAATTCTTCAAAAAGAGGAAAATATGGATTTCTTACAAGCGCTTCTCCCCTTGCATATATCTGAACAACGATAGAGTTTAAATTTAACTTTCTGCATTTTTCAATAATTCTCTCCACATCTCTATTGGAGAGCATTTCCCATCTTATAACGAATAAGCCCGTTATATTTGATATTAATAATAATATCACATTTTAAAACCCAGTTTAAAAATATTATTAGATTTTATATTTTTTGTTCCGTTTCTTGTATCAAAAATAAGTTTTGAATTTTCAACTATAAATTTATAATCATAAGAAGAATGGGCAGCAGTTATAACAACTATATCAAATCTTTTAAGACTTTTTTTATTTATTTCAACACTTTTAAACTTTTTACCAGTTATTTCTATCTCGGGATTATATGGGTCATTATAAGATACTTCCCTTGCAATTGGTAAAAGCAACTCAAATATCTTTAAAGCAGGTGAATGCCTTAAATCACTTATGTTCTCTTTAAATGAAACACCAAGGAGAAGTATCCTTGCTTTTTTTATCGAGATTTCATCTTCATTCAGTATATCCTTTATTCTATCAACAACATAATAGGGCATCTCTTCATTAACCCTTGCAGAAAGTTCAATAAATGTTGTATGGAAATCGTATTCCCTTGCCTTCCAGGAAAGATAATAAGGGTCAATAGGTATGCAATGTCCTCCTATTCCAGGACCTGGATAAAAAGGCATAAAGCCATATGGTTTTGTGCTTGCTGCATTTATTACCTCCCAGATATCTATTCCACCCATCCTTTCGCATAAAAGTGCAAGTTCATTAACAAGTGCTATATTCACATTCCTGAAAGTATTTTCAAGAAGTTTTGTCATCTCTGCAACTTTGCAATTTGAGACAGGAACAACAAGGTCAATAATCTCCTCGTATAATTTACAGGTGATATAGGTGCAATCTTTTGTTATTCCACCAACAACAGCAGGTATCTGATGTGGTTTAAACTTTTTGTTTCCAGGGTCAACCCTTTCAGGAACAAAAGAAAGATAAAAATCTTTACCAACTTTCAATCCTGATTTTTCAAGTATAGGGAGAACAATCTTTTCTGTCGTTTCAGGGAATGTTGTGCTTTTAAGTATTATTATTTGATTTTTTCTTAAAATCTTTGCTATCTTCTCTGCTGCATCAACTATATAACTCACATCAGGGTCTTTAGTGATTGTGAAGGGTGTTGGAACACATATGTTTATTCCATCAGTCTCTTTCAAATAAGAATAATCATCGTAAACCCTGAACTTATTATTTTTTATATATTCTTTGAAATCATCATCTGAAACATCATCAATATAACTTTTCCCTTCTTTCAAAAGTTCAACCTTTTTTCTGTCAATATCAACGCCTATAACATTGAATCCACTTTTTAAAAAATTAATTGCAAGTGGCAAACCTACATAACCAAGTCCAACAACACCAACCACAAACTTTCTCTCTTTAATAGAATTTTCAATATTTTTCATAATTCCTCCTTTTTAATATTTTTTTTCAAAAAATCTATAGCCTCTTTTTTATTCCTCACAACACCTTCTATGTATGCTTCCTGAGCAATCCTTAAAAGTCTTCCTATTTCTGGTCCTGGTGAGATTTTGAAATGCTTTATAATGTCTCTTCCCAGTATAACAGGTTTTATTTCTTTTTTCTTTGTCCAGTAATATTCAAGTATTTTATTGCAAACATTCATAACTTTCTCAATGTTATCTCCACCTGATGCAAGTTCATCAGCAATTGTGAATAATATCAATCCAATCACATCTTCACCTATTCTAAAAATTATCCTTCTTATCGCCCTTTCGGTTAATTCAACTGTAGAAAGTAGATGTATCCACATATGATTCCTTAAAATTGTATAAATAAAATCTATCTCCTTATTTGAAAATCTTAAATCTCTTCCTATTTTTTTAAACCATTCAGCGCCTTCTTTATCATGCCCATAAAAATGAACCTTTTCATCTATCACAATTGTTTCAGGTTTCTTTATATCATGAATAAGGGTTGCAATTTTTAAAAGATAAATTTTATCCTTTAAATATCTTTTTATATGTTTCCTGTATTTTTTGAGAATATTATCATTTTCTATTATCTCTTCAAGATGATATAATGAAAGTATAGAATGTGTAAGAAGGTCTTTATCAGTTGAGACACTACCTTTTATCTCTTTCATTTTCAGGAAACCAGGAAATATAATATCAAATATCTCTGGAATGATAGTGTCAGAGGTTTTCTTTGCAGAGAAGAGTAAAACAAGTTCCTGATGGATCCTTTCAGGTGCTGTATTTCTTAATAGCATAGAATATTCTTTAAAATAATTCATTGTTCTCTCTTCAACAGTAAATCCAAGTTCCGCCATCATTCTCAAACCTCTTAAAATCCTTACAGGGTCATTTTTTATATTTTCAGCACTATTCGCCCTTATAATACAATCTTTCAAATCCTTCATCCCGTTCATCGGGTCAAAAAATTCAAGTGTTTTTAAATTCATTCCCATACTATTTATTGTGAAATCCCTTCTTTTTAAATCTTCAACAATACTGCAATCAATACCTAAAACATCTATTATTCTATCATTATATAGAACACGCCATTCATCAAATTCCTCTTTCAATTTAAAAGGGATACCAAATATTGATGCAAATTTTTTACCATCACCATAAACAACCAAATCAATATCCCTTGATTTTTTCCCTAAAAGAAAATCCCTTAAATAACCACCTACTATAAATATATCATATTCTTTTATCTCTTTTATCTTTCCTATTATTTCATCTTTAAATATGTTTTCAAATCTCAAGATCAACTTTGTTCCCTCTCTTTTTATACTTCCTACCACAAGAACATATTGCTCTATTATTCTTAAAATAAAGTTTATTACCACAAATACAAATAAATCCTTTTAATCTCGCAGGATTCCCATAAACCAATCCAAATTGTGGAACATCTTTTGTGACAACACTCCCTGCTCCTATCATTGCCCATTTACCAATTCTTAAATCACATAATATTGTTGAATTTGCACCAATTGTAACACCTTCTTCAACTATCGTTTTTAACCATTTACCATATCTTGGGAAAGGAGCCCTTGGATATTTATTATGAGTGAATGTGACCTCAGGACCTATAAAACAATTATCACCAATTTCAACCATAGTATATATATTCACACCATTCTGTATCTTAACATTATTTCCCACCTTAGCATCTTTACCTATAAAAACATTCTGACCAATATTACAATTTTTCCCTACAATACCCATTATGTGGGAGAAGTGCCATATCTTTGTTCCTTCTCCAACCTTTGCATATTTTTCAATTACAGCAGTTCTATGCTTGAAATATTTTCTCCTTGATGTAAATAAAATTATAAAGACATTGGTAAGAATAAAAGCCCATCCAAAGAAATCACCTATTATTGTGTATATTGTCTTTCTTTTATACAAATATAAATCATTTTTTATTATTCTTCTCTCAAAAAGATTTGTTTTCTCAATTATCTTCCCTGTAGGGTCTATATATGCGCTTATACCTGAATTTGCACATCTTAAAACAGGTTTTTTATATTCAACTGCCCTCATTATTGAGTTTTCAAAATGCTGATAAGGTCCAAGTGTTTTACCGAACCATGCATCCTCAGTTATATTAACTATAAAATCAGCACCTTCCCTTACATACCTTCTTATAAGTCTCGGAAATATCTGTTCAAAGCAAATAACAGTGCAAAATTTAAATCCTTTCACTTCAAAAATTTTATAAGATTTTCCTGGACTGAATGAGCCCTGGCCAAAATCAATTTTATTTAAAAAAGGAAATATATCATTGTAAGGGAGCCTTTCAACAAATGGGACAAGATACTTTTTTCTGTGGACACCACGAAATAATCCATCATTAAAAAGTGCTGCTGAATTGTAATATCTAAATCTATCACCTCTTTCAAACTCTATTGTTCCAACAATTATAGCAGCATTTAATGAATCTGATATCTTCTTAAAAATTTCGGAGCAATTTTCATAATTTACAACATTGCAAGGTGCTGAAGATTCAGGTAAAATATAAAGATCTGAGCCTTCTTTTATCATCTCTTTAATAGTTTCTTTCCTTGATTCATAGTCGTTGTATCTCTTTTCATCAGGTGATATATTCAGTTGTATTATCTCAAAACTTAATTTGTTTTCAAGATTTCTTAATGTTTTTATATCTATAAAAGAATAGACGAAAACGAATGCAAAAAGAGATAATGCTATCAGGAAATATTTTATTTTCTTATCTTTTATAAATTTATATAAAAGGTAATTCACCATAAGTATAAAAAAGGTAAGAAGAGGAATACCACCAATATCTGCAATCTGTATAATATACCTATAATAACTTTGTGTTTGTGCAATAGAACCCCAGGTGAATCCGAATGAACTTGAAAGTGACCTGAAGAATTCAAAACCTGAAAATATTACAGGAAAAAGAAAAAAAAGATTTTTCTTTTTGGAAAGATAGAAAGATAAACCAAAATATATTGAGAGATAAGAAATCAAAAGAAAGAAACCTAAAACAATCCATGGTTTTGATTCACTTTCAACATTTGAGAATGGAACCCAGTAGAGGAGTAATAAATAGAAGAAAAGACCAAATAGGTATCCTGTAATAAAAGTGTTTTTATTTTCATCAATTAGAATAAAAATCGGAATAAAAGAGATATAAGCAAGGAAACCAAAAGAGAAAGAATTAATTTTTAGAAAAGAAAGAAAAAGCAAAATAGAAGAAGTTATAATCAAAAGAAATCTCTTCAAGAAACTTTTACCTCGCATTTTTTATCAAAAGATTCATAACACGCATTCACTATCTTCAAGATGTAGTTTGCTTCATCTATCGTGTATAAAAGTTTTGTTCTACCTCTATAAACATCAACAAAATGTCTAAGCATAGCGTTATAAGAATCATAATAAGGAACTCTCTGGATATCCGATGGTGTTAAATCAAGTATCTCGTTCTGATAAAGTTTCTCTATCTTGAATGGATTCATTATGGCAGTTCCTCTTTCGCAATAAACATTGAAATAAGTGAAATCCCTATCAAAAAGTATTGTCCAACTAACTTCAAAGACACCAAATGTTCCATCCTTGAATCTTAAGAATACGATACCAGAATCTTCAACTTCCTCCTTTTTGTGAAGAAGGGCGTAAACAGTGTCAACTTCCTTTCCTAATGCCCATATATAATAATCAAGTATATTCAATCCAAGTATCATAATAACACCACCACCTGCTTCAATCTTACTATCTTTCCATGATTTTTCCCTTGTTTTAAGACTTTTAAGCCATCCAGCCTTAGAGTAAACAACAGGTCCTAATTCACCAGATGTAATTATGTTGTGTATATATTTTGCATCTTTCCTGAATCTTCCGCTTAAAGCAGGCATAACTATTTTATTTTTTTTACCAACCTCTTTTTTGAGTTCTTCAAATTCTTTTTGTGTAAAACATAAAGGCATTTCAACTATAACATCTTTTCCATATTCAAGAGAAGCCATTATCATAGGAAAATGAAGATAATTTGGTGTGTTTATTATAATAACATCAGTATCTGAATCTTTAAGCATTTTCTCATAATCATCAAAAACATACTTAATATTGTATTTTAAAGAAACACCCTTACTCCTCAAGATATCTTCATCACATATAGCAACAATAGAATAATCCTCTATTGAAGATAATGCAGGGAGATAGGCAACTTGAGATATTGCTCCAACACCGACAATTCCAACTTTTATCTTTTCTAATTTTTCCATTTATTCCTCCTTAATTATTACTTTTCTTCCTTCTATCTTCAATCTTCCTTCTGCAAAAAGATTTATTGCTTCAACATAAATTCTATGTTCCTGTTTTAAAATCCTTTCACTCAATGTTTCAGGAGTATCATCTTGATAGACAGGAACAATAGCCTGCTGGATAATAGGACCTCCATCAACACTTTCATCAACGAAATGGACTGAACAACCTGCAAATCTTACACCATATTCAAGTGCTTTTCTCTGTGCGTCAAGACCTGGAAAAGCAGGAAGTAGAGAAGGATGTATATTCATAATCCTTCCCTTGAATTCTTCTATAAATCTTTTTTTCAAAATTCTCATAAAACCTGCGAGACATACAAGGTCAACATTCCTTTCTTTTAAAGTTTTTATATAATTCTCTTCACCTTCTCCAAAAAGTGATTTTTTATCAGTCATTGGGTCAATAAATATTGCCTCTATCCCATATCTTTTCGCTTTATTTATCGCAGGAGCATCCTTGTTATCAGATATCACAATAACCACCTTCCCATTTATTCTTCCATCTATCGTTCCCTTTATTATCTCTTCCATATTAGTTCCTCTTCCTGAAACGAGTATTCCAATATTTATCAAAAAACCTCCGATGTTATGCGGAAATAAAGTTCTTCTACATTTTTATATCCCTCTTCGCTTATTTTGTGGGCATCAAAGATACCAAGGAGTTTTCCATTATTTATCAGGCAAATGCGATCAGATAATTCCTCAGCAAGATGTAATGAATGTGTCGATAGAACAACAGAAGCACCATTTTTTGCACATTCTATCATTAATTCATTCACAATCTTAGAACCCTTTGGATCAAGACCAACATGTGGCTCGTCAATAATAATTATTCTTGGATTATGTATCAAAGATTGTATAAATACAACCCTCTGTTTCATCCCGTGTGAATAGGTTGATGAAGGCATATCTATCCATTCTCCAACTTCAAATCTATTGCATAGTTTCTCAAATCTCTCATCAATTTCGTTCTTTTTCATCTTATATAATCTTGCAACAAAGTAGATAAATTCCCTCCCTGATAATTCAGGATAAATAAAAGGTTCATCTGGAATATATCCAAGAAAATCTTTATATTCTTTCTTGCTTCCATTCAATAATATTTCACCCTCATCTGGCAGAAGGAGACCAGCCATAAGTTTCATTGTTGTTGTCTTTCCAGCACCATTGGGACCAAGCAATGTGAAAATTTCACCTTCTTTTATTTTGAAAGAGATATTATCCACTGCCTTTTTTTTCCCAAATTTTTTGCTCACATTCCTGAATTCAATCATATTCAAGGATCTCTATTTTTAATTTATTTATCACCTTATACAATTTTACCTGATTTTCAAATCCTCCCTCTTCAAGTTTTATATGTGTTGCATCTGCAATCTCTTGACCGAATGTAGGATCAACTGAAACCCATTGTCCGAACCATACAGAAGCCCAAGCATGGTAATAAAATGCATCCCCAAAATAAACTATCCCAACCTCAACCTTTGCTGGTATTCCAGAAGCCCTTGCAAGTGCAACAAAAAGTGCTGAATGTTCGTTACAATCACCTTCAAGAGATGATAAAACTTCAATTGGATCAGGAATTGTAAAACTTGGTTTCTTCTTTAGATTTTCAAAAACCCATCTATTTATAGATTGAACCTTTTCCCATCCTTCTAAATTTCCTGTTATTTCTTTTGCTTTTTTAATGATTATTTCAGCATCTGAAGGTATGAATTCTTCAGGTAATGTGAACTTCTTTATTGAATCAGGTATTGTGAAATTATTCATAGGGAATGTCTTCTTTATCTCAAGTATATCTTTTTTAATTTTCTGCCTTGAATCAATAATTTTTAAGCCAGATAAATCCACATCTTTTATCCTCACTTTTAACCTTTTCACATCCCTTGGATTTCTGATAATGGTATTTGTTTTTATAGAATAACTATCGTAAAGACCTTCCTGTATACCCTCTATTTTCATAGCATTCTTCTTATCTTCCTTTAATAGTGTAAGTCCTATCGGAGATTCCTCTTTAAGAAGTTTTCCTTCTTCATCAAGTAAAAAATCAATCTCTATTCCAACCATACTCACAGAATATTTTTTTACTCTTATTCCATTGTAATAATCTTCTCCTTTATAATCTATCTTTATCTTCATTAGGGATTGTGTTGTTGGGTCAAAATATTCAAATTCTCCAGTTCTTCCAGTTGAGACAATTGCTTCAAGTGTTGCAGGGATTTCGTCAATGCTCAATTCTTTTTCAATCCTGTTCTTTTGTTTTCCAGATGTGTATTCTATTATAAGTTTTTTCCCTTCTTTTCTACCTTCAGCATAAAACCTGTATTTTTCTGAATTCATACGAAATGTAAAATTTTTAAGATTTTGCAATGTATCCGTGTTCGCTGTAATCTCATAACTCACATCTTTTTCCATCCCTGATACAGGATTTATCTTCATATATGTAAAAGAACGAACAACATATCCATCTTTCAAGGTATCAATATTACTTACATTGTATCCAACCTTGTTATTTTTTAAATAAATTCCAAACCATTCAGAATCCTTCAAATCAACATATTCAGGAAACAATTCATTCAATTCTGGCTTCCTCAAAATGAAAAAAATGGAGAGAATAAGCACAATCACAAGTATAGAAAGTATAATATACCTTCTCACTTAATCCTCCTGTTAAAAACGGAGAGGCAGGGATTCGAACCCTGGGACCCGGTCTCCCAGGTCAACCGATTAGCAATCGGTTGCCTTCAGCCTCTCGGCCACCTCTCCATAAAAGCGGAGGGTGAGGGACTCGAACCCCCAAGGGTGGCTATCACCCAGCGGATTTCAAATCCGCCGCCTTACCAGTTAGGTCTAACCCTCCGTAAGACTAAATATATATTATATATTTTATTCGTTGTGTCAATAAAAAAATAAAATCAAAAATCCAAAAATAGGAATGAAAAATTACCATAATAGAAAGAGAATACAATTTTTTAAAAATTGTTAATAAGAGAATCACCATTTATAGTTTATAAAAAATCTTAGTTACTTAAAAAAACATAATAATGTAATAAAAAATTGACAGAAATTGTAAAAATTATATTACAAAAAAATCATAATGAATTTATAAGATACTTATTATCAAAATGTTAAATTCAGGAATGATTTTTTTAATATATACAATAAAAGGAGGTATGTATGTGGCTGGTTTTATTGTTTGGTTTTGTTTATGAATTAAAAGAAGCGGATTTAGTAAGTGGTGCATATTATTGGGAAAAGGGGATGCCTTCTATCCCCTTCGTGAAGAGAGAGTTTGTTTTTGATGAAGGAATTTTCGTTGATTCTGTATCTTTCAAAGTTATGGAAGCAGAGAGTGTTTTTGGTGCGGATTTTGGGATTTCTTATGGCGGTATTGAACTCGGCAAATATGATGAGGTATCAAGGAATGATAGTGTATTTAATTCTTCCTCGGTCTTTCCTGATAAAATTGGTGAGATTGTAAGTGAAGGTTATTCTTCAAGGAATTTAATTGTGAATATGAATATTTATCCATATAGATTTATCCCTGCAAAAAAGATACTTATTAAACTTAAAAAAATAGATATTGAGTTTTATCATCACAGAAGGGAAAGAAAAATATTTTATCCAGTTTCCTGTTTCTCAAATCAAAATGAGGGTATTGATTTTGTAATCATAACAGATACTGCATTTAAAAACACCTTGCTTCGTCTTTCAGAAAGAAGGAATCTTATGGGTATAAAGACAGAGGTTTTCACGACAGATTGGATTTACAAAAATTATTCTGGTTTTGATAACCCTTCAAAGATAAGAAATTTTATCATTGATGCGTATCATAATCTTAAAACAAGATTTGTTCTCCTTGCAGGTGACATTGATATTGTTCCTATCAGATATCTTTATGCAACCTGCTATTATCTTGGTTTTTATCCAACAGACCTTTATTATGCGGATATTGATGGAAGTTATGATGCAAACAGGAACGGGATATTTGGAGAAGTATCTGATAGTATTGATGGATTTCCTGATTTATTTGTAGGAAGATTACCATTCTCAAAAAAAGAAGATTTTGAAAATTACATTGACAGACTGATATCCTATGAAGAAAACTGGAATTTTGAAAAGAACCTCCTTTTACTCGGTGCGTCTGTAACATCAGGTGGTGAAGGATGGGGTGCTGAAATGTGCGAGAATATTCATAATATGATACCTTTTGTAGAATCATACAGATTGTATTATCCTTTATCAAATTCTTCATGGTCAGGTGATAAGATATTAAACAGGTATAATACAATTACAGAGATGAATAAAGGTTATAATCTCATCAATCATATAGACCATGCAGATATAACATATATTGGAACAGGAATATTATCAGGTGGAATGAAGATTTACAATACAGATATGAAAAATTTGAGCGGGAAAAATGGGATTATGATAACCATATCCTGTTCACCAAATGCTATAGATTTTGAATCTTTCGGTAAAGGATTTATAAGATTCAATGGCGTTGGATTCATAGGAAATGTAAGGACAGGATGGACATATCAGTTCTATCAGGAAATGGATTTCTTCAAGGCAATATTCATAGATTCTTTACAAACACTTGGTGAAGCGTGGTCAAAGATTCTTACAGGAAATTTATATTTCAGAAGTTCTATGCTTCTTCTCGGAGACCCAACATTAAAGATATACTGGAAAAAACCGATAAGACCTTCTGTGAAATTTAATAACATCATTGATCAAAATTCCTTTGCGATTTTTGTTACAGATTCACAGGGTGCGCCAATCAAAGATGTGAATATAAGTTTAATTGGAGAAAACGGATTAATCTTGAAAAGCAAAACAGATGAGACTGGTAAGGTTATATTTAATAAAGAAAATTTAAATGTATCACATTTAACATTATCTGCTGTTTCTAATTTCACATTCCCTGTTTTTAAGGAGATTGATTTAAGCAATGAAAATGAGATTCAGATACTGCGTGTAAATTGTCTATACAATAAATTGTTTTTCACATTCCTTAATTCTTCTCAAAAGAAGATAAAGATAAATGGATTTATTTTAAATCAATCTTCAGGTGAATCTGATACTCTACTAAAAGATATGGTTATAAACCCATTAGATTCTCTCACAATTTGTTTCCCGATTTTGAATGATAAAAATTTAATATCAGGAAAAATTACAATCAAAACAGAAAGCAAAGATTTTAAATTTGATTTCTTAACAGAGAATATAAAAAAGAGAATAGCATTAACAGGTCTTGAATACACAAGGATTGGTGATATGGTGAGAATTAAAAATATTCATATAACAAATCTTTCAGATGAAAAAATGAGCAATATAATTTATGGATTTCCTTCAACAGGAATAAGAAAAATAAATGAGATTCCGCCATTGTCTGATTATGTTGATAGTAATAGTTATGTTTTAAGCAGTATCAATGTGAAAATTTTTATCAATAATGACACATTTAGCATAAACGAAGATTTCCCAATAGATTCTATCATCTCATTCTCATTCACACCTATGAAAAGAGGTGCAAAGATAACATTTAATATGAAGAATGATAATCTATATAACATCTATGTGGATGGTGTGAAGAAGAATCTTGAACCTTTAACAAAAGGAATGTTTGAGATAAAAGATATTTCACCTAACACATTGCATATTTTAAAAATTGTTCCTGTATCTTCATCCTTTATTGAGAACAAAAACCTTCAAGATTTATACATCTATTCAAATCCTGATGAAAAAGCAAACTGGCCTGTATTCACTGGATATCCAGATTATTTCAGTAATTTTGAAGTTATAGATAAAACATCACCTTCTATAGGTGATATAGACGGGGATGGAGAAAATGAAATTGTTATAACAACAACCACAGGTTATTTATATGTAATAAAAAGAAACGGACATATTCTTGAAGGATTCCCTGTTTCATCAGGTTCACCATTGTTCACACCGCCCGTTGTTTTTGATTTAGATATGGATGGAAGGGATGAAATAATAATTGGATTAAAATCAAATAAATCATTTGCAGTGATAAACTCTCATGGTGAAATAGTTTTTGAATGTGAGAAAGGTAATGGAATGCTAACATTGAACCCTGTTGTTTTTAATGAGAATAATAATACCTATATCCTTTTTGGTGGTGTTGATGGTTCATTATACCTTTTAGACAATAATTTTAATATACTTCCAAACTGGCCATTAAATCTATCAGGTGTGAATAATATAACAATAGGTAGATTTGATGAATCTCCTGAAATCAGTATAGCAGTTTCAACATATCAGAACAAAGTCTATTTCATATCCATTTCAGGTGAGATAAAAAATACATTCCAGTTTGATGGAACAATAATGGGTATGATAACAGCAGACATTGATAAAGATGGTAAGGATGAAGTTATTCTCACTTTATCAAATGGAAAGGTTTATGCAATAAAATTAAATGGAATTTTACAAAATTTCCCTTTTGTTCAGTGTGCAAGTATACTTACACCACCAGTTGTTGGTGATATTGATAATGACAATAATCTTGAAATAATATTTGTGAATGTATATGGAAATGTTTATTCAGTGAAATCAAATGGTTCTGGAACAATTATAAAAACAATACCAAAGATTAATGGAATAAGATATGTTTCACCTTTAATTGGAGATTTAGATGGTGATGGTGATAATGATATTATGATAAAATCAACTGATGGATATATATATTCTTTTGATAAAAATGGGAAAAGCACAATTGGATTTCCAATAAGGATAGGCGTTAATGATGGAGAAACACCGCTTATATGTGATATTGATAAAGATGGGAGACTGGAAATATTTGTTAGGGATGGAGAAGGTTACCTACATTGTTATAATCTAAAAGGTTCATCTGTGATATGGGGAACATTCGGTTTAAACAAAGGGAGGGACAATTGGTTTAGAGAAAATCAAACACTTTACTCATTAAAAAATAAAAATGAAAAAGAGGGAATGAATTTTGTAAATAGCGAAAAGACTATTGTATTTGACATTTTAGGAAGGAAGATATTAGAAGATAAGAATGGTGAAATTAATTTCAAGAATCTTCCATCAGGTATATACTTCGTTCAGAGAGGGAAAAAAGTAATAAAAAATTTAAGAATAAGATAAAAATAAAACCTTGACACATTTTTGAAATTTATTAATTTTAAAATATGAAGAGTCTTATATGGAGAATAAATCAGTATCAGAAGGAAAGATTTCCATTATTAAAAAATTTCATATTTATTCTTCTCTATTTTTTCGGATTTTACAATCTCTCTTTATTCATAAATGAAATTCATTTTTCTTTTACACCTGTTAAAATTATCGGTTTTTTTACTATATTTTTAATATTCCTTCAGATAAGGCTTTTTGATGAAATAAAAGATTATGATGTGGACAATAAATTTGCACCTGAAAGACCTGTCCAGAGAGGTATCATAAGTATAAAAGAGATAAAAATATTCAGCATCTTTCTTACTTTTATTCTTTTTATTCTTAACTTATTTCTGGGGATTAAAGATTTTTTTTCTTTTCTTCTCCTTCAAATTTTTATTCTCCTCACACTGAAAGAATTCTTCTTCGGTCATATTTTAAGAAAGAACAGGTTATTCTATGCTTCGTTGCATATGCTTGTTATGGTATTTATCTCAAATTATATCTATTTAATCGCTTGCCAGTTTATCAGGAAAAATGCTATTCCAATTTATTTTCTTTCATATCTTTCAGGTTTCATCATAGAAATTGGAAGGAAGATTGAATCACCTGAGAATAATAAATCAGGTTTAGACACATATTCAAAACTCCTTGGATATAAAATGGCAACGATAATCTATATTTCAATTATTTTTATTTTTTCTTTATTATCAGGATTTCTCCTTGGAAAGATTTATTTTATAATAATCATTTTTGGTTTTTTCATAGTATTTATTAAAAGTTTAAAATTTATATTATCACCTGATACAAAAAGAAGGGATGTTATGGAAAAATATACCCATTTATTCTTAATATATGTTTTTATTCTTTTCATAATTTCTGGATTCAGGAGATAGAAATGATAATCTACCCTGAGAAAATTAAAGAGAAAGATTTATCCTTAATAGGTAAAAAGGCTTTTAATCTATACAAACTATGTAATGCAGGGATTAATGTCCCGGAATGGTTTGTTATAAGAAGTGATTTTTTTGAAGATTTTTTCAAAAAATATTCTGACAAAATAAAAGAGATACTTTCTATGAAAATGGACGAGAAAGCAAAATCTGAAAGAATAAAAAAATTAGTTAAGGGATATAGAGATGTTATAAAAAAGGAGATTTCAGAGGTAGAAGAAGAAATCAAAAAGATTTCACCTGTTGCAATAAGGTCTTCTGCGGTTCTTGAAGATGCTCCCTCCTTTTCATTCGCAGGTCAATTTTCATCATTTTTAAATGTGAAAGAAAACTATGAAGAAAAAATAATAGATTGTTTTTCTTCAATTTTTAATCCACAGAACATTTCATACCACAATATTAATAAGATAGATATATTGAGAAATAGAATAGGAATAATTGTTCAAAAGATGATAGATCCAGATAAATCAGGTATTATGTTCACTGCCCATCCTGAAACAGGCGAAAATATTTTTGTAATAAATTCATCTTTTGGCCTTTGTGAAGGAATTGTCTCTGGAAGAATACCATCTGATACCTTTATTCTATCAGATAAAGGTGAAGTCATATCAAGGGATATTGTGGAAAAAAGGAATAAGGTGATATGCTCCAAAAAGGATGGGGTAATATTAAGAAAGATTCCCAAAAGGGAAAGGAATAAACCTTCTTTAAGTGACGAAGAATTAAAGAAATTATGTTTTTTGGGAAAGGAAATTATGTCTCTATTCAACTACCCTCAAGATATTGAATTTTCTATAAAAGGGGATGAAATTTTCATTCTTCAATCAAGACCCATCACAACCATAAAAGATACTTTCACATGGGACAATTCAAACATAATTGAAAGTTTTTCTGGTACCACTACACCTCTAACCTTCTCATTTGCGAACGAGGTTTATTCAATTATATATAAAATTGTTTTAAAAAATCTTGGTGTAAGTGATAGAACTCTAAGAGAGAACGAGATGTTTTTCTCAAATATGATAGGGTTTTTAAACAATCGTGTTTACTATTCTCTTGATAGTTGGTATACTGCCCTTTCTTTACTCCCAGCCTATCAGGTTAACAAAGGTTTTATGGAAGGAATGATGGGAGTGAAAAAATCATTTGATATAAAGAAAAAGAAAAAAGTTTCTAATATTGAAAGATTATATGAAACAATCAGAATTGGGATTAAAATGTTTTCATCGTTTGTCTTCCATAAGAGAAATATGGAAAGATTTAATAAAAAATATTATGAGGCAATAGAATATTTTAATGATAGTCTCTCAAAAAATCTCACACTGAAAGAATATGTTGAAGTTTACCACAAGATGAAGGAAAAGATATTGTATCACTGGATACCGCCTATAAACAATGATATATTCACAATGATTTTTTATGGACTTTTTAAGAAGTACCTCATTTCTCTTCTTCCTGAATATAAAGGGATACACAATGAAATATTGAAAGGTATAGGAGATATTGAGAGTTCAGTAATTGGCGAAAAACTTATTCATATTGTTGAATGCATAAGAAAAGAACAGGAACTTTTCAAGATTGTAAAATCAGGGAATAGTTCATTATTTTTTGAAAAATTGAAAGAATTTGAATATATAAATAGTTTATTCATGGATTTCATAAATAAATATGGAAATAGATCGTGTAATGAATTAAAACTTGAAGTTTCAAATGTGAAAGAAGAACCAAAAAAACTTTTTAACATCATAAAAAATATGATAGAAAGGGACCCAATAAATTTACCAAAGAAAAATCAGAAAAGAGATGGATATAAGAATGTAATTTCTAAGATTTATAAAAAGCCATTCCCGTTTAACTTAATTCATCTTATTATATTCAAATTCCTTTTAACAAAGACGGAGATGTTTATAAGATACAGAGAGAATCAAAGGCTCCAGAGAAGCAATATTTTTGGCGCTGTGAGGGATTTATTTCTGAGAATTGGAGAAGAGTTTTCAAAAATTGGTATTATTGAAAGAAGGGATGATATATTCTTTTTAACACATTATGAAATTTTTTCATATATAAATGGAACATCTGTTACATCAAATCTTAAAGAGATTATAAGATTGAGAAAAAAAGAATACAGGAGAAATAAAGATAGAAACCTACAGGAAAGATTTACCACTTTCATCCCCCCATATTTATACCTTGTTCCTTTTAGGAAAAAAGAGGAATGTAATCTTATAGGTTTGGGATGCTCACCGGGAAAAGTAAAAGGGAAGGTTCAAATTGTTAAAGACCCTTATAAAGATAAGATAAAAGGTGATATAATGGTTGCAGCACAGACAGATCCAGGCTGGCTCCCGATATTTCCCTTATTCAAAGGTATTATAATAGAAAGAGGGAGTATGCTTTCTCACTCTGCAATCGTTGCAAGGGAACTTGGTATTCCAACAATAGTTGGTGCAAGAGGTGTTATAGAACAATTGAAGAATGGGGATACAATAGAGATGGATGGAGGAACAGGAAAAATCACAATTTTAAGGAGGTAAAAATGTATTATTACAATTGCCCGTTTCTTGATGAAGAGGAGTTTAAAATTGTTGAGACATACAGAAAAAAGGGATATAAGATTAAATGCTTTAGTCAAAATGATGAGTATCTCGTTGCATTTATAAGGGATTTTAAAGGTAAAAAGATTGGAGGAATTGGATTTCTTAGAAATAGCCCTTTGGATGAAAAAGACTTTTATGTTATTCTTGATAAGGCAGAAGAATGGTTTAAGAAAAACCACATCAATAAATATTATATTCCTATCAATTTTAATACCTGGTATAGTTACAGGATAATGTCAAAATATTTTCAAAATAGATTTTTTGAGGGTGAAATGAATTATTCACGCCGATATAATAAATACTTTAAGAAAGCAGGGATGAAGGTTGCCCAGAGGTATTATTCTTTTATCGTGAGAAATCCGAAAAAAGTATTTGAATATACTTATCCCGCATTTAGAAAGATAGAAAATGAAGGGATTAAAATAGAAGAAATAGAAATAAACGAAGAAAATTTAAAAAAGGTTTACGATATTTCCTGCGTTGCATTTAATGATGCCTTCCTCTTTGAACCAATACCATTTGAAGAATTCCTTGAAAATTTTTATTTAAGTATAAAAGACAAATTTCTTACAATATATAGAACTATTTTTTTAGCATCAGTGGAAGGAAAGCCTGCTGGATTCATATATGGTTATGGGATTGATGATAAGTATGCATATATAGCAAAAACTCTTGCTGTTCATCCTGAATTCAGGCATCTATTTATAGGCCTTGCCCTTATTTATAAATTATACGAAAAGGGAAAAGAATATGGGTATGATGCATTTATACATGCATTTGTGAGAGAATCAGGTTCAACATATTTATTTTCAAGGAAATTTGGAAAGATTCACAGGATTTATTCATTGTATGAGAAAGATATTCGAAAAATTTTTTGAAGAAATAGAAGATGATAGAAGAATAGCAATTTACGAACCTTCATCAGTCGGATTTAAATCCATAACCTTTGGTGAAATGAGGGATAAGGTTATATCAAATGTGAATTATTTTAAGGGGATAGGTTTAAAGCCTTCTGAAAATGTCTTATTCCTCTTGCCACTCTCAATTGATTTATATGTTGCATTATTATCAGTTATTGCCTTAGGTGGTTCAGCGATATTTATTGAACCATGGATAAAAAGAGATGTTTTGAAAGAGATTTTAAAAGGGATAAATTGTGGATATGTGATAACAAATTTGAAAGGGAGGATTTTTTTAAGAAAAATCTTTAAAGGAAAATTCCTCTCTATAAAAAATAAAATAGAAAGTGGCGAAAATTTATTAAATGACTTTTCCCTTGAAAACCCTGCAATAATAACATTCACAACTGGTAGCACTGGGATTCCAAAAAAGGTTGTTAGAACATTTAAAGAATTATTGAGGCAGATAGAAAGATTATCAAAGCATATTGAGAAAGGTGATTTTATTGACCTTGTATCCTTTCCAAACCTCGTTTTATTAAATATTTATCACAAAACGACAACCGTTCTTCCCGTAAAGATAATTGATAGAAGATATTTAAATGAATGTATGGAAAAACTGAATGTATCAAGGATTTTTCTCTCACCATCTTTCCTCATGAATTCATTAAATATAGAATTGGGAAGAAAGATAAAAAAAATATTTACTGGGGGTAGCATTATTCAAGCAAAGTTTATTCGTGATTTTTCTATTGAAGATAAGATAAATATATTTTATGGTTGCACACAAATAGAACCCATTTCAGTTACAGATGGAAAAAAATTTATAGAATGGAAAGGGAAAGGTTATTATGCAGGTAAAATAGAGGAAGACCTTGAATTTAAGATTTTGGGTGATGAAGCAGGTGAACTTTTATTAAGATTTCCAGAGGAAGAATGGGTATATACAGATGATATTGTGATGGAGAAAAATAGAGAGATAGAATTACTTGGAAGAAAATCAGATGTATTTAATATAAATGAAAAAATTTTTTATCCTTATGAGATACAGAAATATTTTGAAGAAACTAAAAGATTGGTTTTCCCTTTATCTTATAATAATAAACTTTTTCTTATTGTTGAAGGAAAAATGGAGAAAAACTTAGAAGAGATTATTCTATCTAAATTTATAAGTATTTACAATTTGAAACCAGATATAATATTTCTTAAGGAAATCCCAAAAGACCAAAGACATAGAGGAAAAATAGATTCAAGAAAATTAAGAGAAATTATATCTTTAAGATTTTTATAGCCCTGAAGATGAAAAATAAAGCAGTAATGATAATATTCACAAAGTTTCTTATACTCCTGTTTTCAGAAAGACTAATATCTTTATATAAAGAATACCTCAATATTGAATAAACAGCATCGGAAAAAATATTTGAGATAAAAAAAGTTATGCTTAAATATAAAAAATTCTTTTTTATAAGAAAAAGGGTTGGCAAAATGAATAGGATATAAGAAAATATTGAACCAAAATTGCTAAATATCTTCCTTTTATTCCTGAACAATTTTAACATCACAGTTCTGTCAATAAAACAATGCCTCCATAACAAAGTTAAATGAATTGATAAAGAAAGAATATAAGGATAATAAAAATAATCTTCCATAGAAAAGAAGTTAGCAAAGAAAACAAAACTTATAGGAATAACAATAATCCTGAGAATGTCAAGGACTTTGAACATCTTTATATCATTTGAAGGTCTTATCTGGAAAATGATATTCATAACGAGAAAACCAATGATGAAAAATATAGATGAAAGATAATAATTTATTCCTCCGAGTGACCACGCAATATAACAGGATATAATGATTGTTATTACACCACTTGAACTGATATTCTTAACACTTTTTGTGATTATGATTGAAACTAATATAATAAATATTAAGATGAAAATCTGTGCAAAAACCATTTCAGTCGGTTTTGTTAAAAGTTTGTTCAAAATGAAAAATGTTCCAACAGGGATAACAATGTTATCACTTCCCTCAAATGAGATAGATTCAAGCAATGTTATGATGATTGAGACAAGAAAACTTATAAATAATGAGTTCACCCTGCTCACATTTGTATATACTAATACAGGGATATGGACTAAAAGGAATGTGATGAAAAAGAAGGTTACAGAACCCTCTATTGATTTGAGTTCTGTTTGAACTTTATATTTGAAATGCCCGTATGAAATACCAACGAGTGCAGCAAGTGGGTCTGAAACTGCAAGAACAATAAGGGATATCGCATATGCAATAAAATTATTCTTACCAAAAATATATAGAATAAATATTGAAACAGGGAATATGATTGAACCAAATGTCTCTCTTTCCACATCAGATATTGATGTTAATAGTCTCTTCCTCTCACCTATCACAATGATGATAACAAAGGAAATGGAAAGTATAAAGAGAGTTATGGTATATCTGAAGATAAAAGGGAATGAAACTGCAATTAAGGCAGATAGGAAATGAACACTTTTTCTTGTCCATTCAACAGGTATTTTTAATCTTTTATGAATAACTTCTGAAAAAATGAATAAAGAAATATACACAAATGAAACAAAAAAAGCCTTTAGGATTTCAGAAATTATATTATTCATATCTTCTCCTCAATTATAATATCTCTGTAAAAAAATGCCCTGTCAGTCTCTAATAGTTCCTGTGCTTCTTTTCTGTGAGATATTACCATATTTATAAACTCTTTTGGGCATCTTCTTGGAACAAGCATATTCCTGTAAAAAATTCTTGAACCCTTTTTTGAACACATTAAAACCATTTTATAAATATTCCTGAAAGAGTTATAGTCAATATATTCAAATATGTCTGAAAGATTAAATCCATCATATTCACTATTCAATCCTTTTTCAACAGGACCCTGTATTATTATAATTTTTTCAAGATTTTTCTTTATTATCTCATAATTCTCTTCTTTCAAATAGAAAGGTAGTGTTAACTTATAATTACCATGAAAAATAAAATCTATGTATGGATTATCACTCGCTGGAACATTTATGATACCTCTATCAACTGTCTTCTTTATACTATCAGCAATTGGTTCGGATACATATTTAAAGAATTCAGGGTCTCTTCCCAATTTCCCCATTAAGAATTTACCAAAGAAGATTTTAAACATTAACTTCCATTGAAAATTATTCCATTCCCTTTCAAAAAATTCTATCCTTTCATCTTTTGTTTTTAAATTAAACATTTTCTCAATAGTTTTTCTTCTATGAACAATTGGAATAACAAATCTCCTGAAAATTTCAAAATATTTTTCAAATTTCCCTACAAATATTATCCCTTTCTCAATAAAACCTTTATGATTATCCCAGTAAAATCTTGCACTATCAGGCATTTCCTTTTTCACATAATCATAGATTTCTATTCTTCTTTTACATTCCTTTACCCCAAAAAATTCAAGTGTTTCAATATGAGATAATAATTTAAAAGAGGCTATTTTTAAATGAAAAAGTGCTATCTGTGCTGGACTGATGTCAATCCCTACAACAAAAGAAGGATTTTTCACAAGTAAAGAGAGTGTATTATCCCCTCCAGATATTATTGATAAATATTTACCTCCAATTTTTACATTTAATGCCTTTAAAAGAACTTCCGTATCTTCCCAGCAGTTAGAGTATCTTATAATTTCAAACTTTTCTTTCAACATATATAATATTATAAAATAAACTTTCAGATGTTCAAGTATAAATTTATCCTTTTAAAACACAAAACTGCCTGCATAAATTTTTTAATTCCTTGACTTTTAATGAAAGATGAGTAAAATAAAATTATGGATAGAGATAAAATGGAAAATTTGGAACTAAATAAAATATACAATATGGACTGCATAGAGGGAATGAAAAGAATTTCTGATGGTTCAATAGATCTTGTCATTACAGATCCTCCGTTTGCAATAGATTTTAAGGCAAAAAGAAATAATTATCATAGAACACCTTCTCATGTTTTAGAAGGATATAATGAAATCCCTAAAGAAAAATATTATGAGTTTACAACTAAATGGATGAAAGAAGTATACCGTGTTCTTAAAGAATCTGGAAGTATGTATGTTTTTTCAGGCTGGAATAATCTAAAAGATATTTTAATAGCAATTGATGAATTGGGTTTTATCACAGTAAACCATATAATCTGGAAATATCAATTTGGAGTTGTAACAAAAAGAAAGTTTGTAACCTCACATTATCACTGTCTTTATGTCTGTAAAAATGATGAGAAAAGGAAATTTTTTCCTTATTCAAGATATGGGAAAGAAGAAGGTGGCGGTAGTTTACATTATAGAGATAAAGAGGATGTTTGGATAATAAAAAGGGAATATTGGACAGGAGACCAGAAAACTCCAACAAAGTTGCCAGCAGAGTTAATAAAAAAGATATTACAATATTCAAGTGAAGAAGGTGATGTTGTTTTAGACCCATTTTTAGGGTCGGGACAGGTTGCAGTTGTTTGTAAAATGATGAATAGACAATATATAGGATTTGAGATTGTTAAAGAATATTATGAATTTGCACAAAAAAGATTGAATGAAAATGTATATAGAATTAAGAAAATAAAAGAAAATTCTGAGAACCAAAAGATGTTTTCACTGTTCAACAGGGATGATAGAAAAAAATAACTATCTTAGTTTAAAGTGATAAAAAATGAATATAGAAAAGAAGATAGAAATAAATAGAGATTTATTAGTTCAGATAGCAAAAATAGGAAGAAAAAATTCTGTTATCCCTTCGTTGCAAAACCTATTTCCATTTGAACATTATTTTGATGAAAAAGGAAATTTAAAAAGGGAAGAGCTTGACAAAATTGATGGGCTTTGGACAAGGAGAGAAATTCTTACAAGATATTTACTTGTAAGTTCTGTATTAGATCAAGGACCTGACCTTGAAGGAGTAAGACAACTTCTTAAAGAAGTTGTAAATTCACTATATGAAAAGGAAATTCGTATTTTTCATAAGCCGTTAGATTTTTTTAAAGAGATAGGTATTTCTATAGATGAGATTATACGAAAGCATGCAAGTATTAAAAAAATTAGAGCAGAAGATTGGGCGAAAGAGAACAAATCTAATCCCAATAAATACAATTTGTTCACAGATAGAACTAATCAAGTTTTAGGGTACGCTGTTTATAGATGGGGTACACCTCTATGTGTTCCATATCTTTTAGAAAAAGATTTTCAAAAAAATAGAAATGAGTTAATAGAACCACTAGTGGAATATATTGAAAGTTGGGATTCTGCGGAAATTATGAGCCAACAGATAAAAGATAATGAGAGATATGGTTTGGGCAAAGCCATTGGAGACAAGGCAGGACATCTATTTGCAAAATTTTATATTCACACTTTTGGTTTAGCGAAAAGGAATGATGAATCATTTGGTCCTCTTTCTTATGAATTACCATTTGATAGCAATGCAGGACGGGTTTTATTTAGAACAGGATTTCTGTTTAACTGTGCAGAACTGTCTGATTATGAAAAATGGGATGTAATTCAAAAAGGTAGAGGCAAAGGAGGTAAAGATTATATTCGTGTAACAAATATTAGAGGGAGAAAATCCAATGAATTATCTAAATCTTTAGAGTTTATGAATTCATACGAAACAATCTGTATTGAATATTTGAAAGTAAGAAAAAGAAAACCATCAACAGTTGAAATTCAACGAATACCAAATACACTTTTATTAGATACACAATATGGAATAGGCGATCTGGATGATGGATTAATCTATATTGGAACAAATTACTGCTATAACCATGATAAGCCAAAATGTAAAGAATGCCCTATCAAAAGTTTTTGCATTGCATATAATAAAAAAGACTTAATTTCAAGGTTCAGAACTTGAATTATGAGCAATGGTACAACACAGCATCTGCCAGCGTCCCGCGGAAAGGAAGTAAAAGGTTTACTGTGGTCTTATTCGGATTTTATTATTCTTAAAACCTACTTTTTAACTGAACCACCATGTGCTTGATCTTTTCCAACAAATATTAAAAAAAGACTTGACAAATGAATTTTTATTGTTAAATTATCTTATCTATGGATATCGCTGAACTTAAAAACAAGACATATAGAGAACTTACAAAGATAGGTTCTGAACTTGGTATAAACACATCAGGGAAAAAGAAGTCAGAACTTCTTGAGGAGATTATAAAGATGTTTGAAGAAAAGGAGAAAAAAGAAAAAGAACAAAAAATAGAAGAGGTTCCTGCGGAAGAAAAGAAAAATCCACCAACACAGACAAAAAGAAACGATTATACATTACAGGATACCCTTTTACCAGGTGAAACTGTTATCCAGATTGAAGGTGTCCTGGAGGTTATCCCAGAAGGGAATTATGGTTTTATGAGGTCATCCATTCATAATTATGTTGCCTCCCCTGATGATATATATGTTTCACCTGTTATTATAAAGAAATTTGGGCTTAAAACAGGTGATAGTGTATATGGTGATGTGAGACCTCCAAGACAGGGTGAAAAATATTTCACACTTGTAAAGGTTTTAAAGGTTCAGGGTGAAGACACATCAAGATTACGTTCAAGGGTATCATTTGAAAATCTCACACCTTTGCATCCAAATGAGAGGATAAGGCTTGAAAGGTCTGATGGTGATCTATCTATGAGGATAATAGACCTTCTTGCACCTATGGGTAAAGGTCAGAGGGGTCTCATAGTATCACCTCCAAGGGCTGGTAAAACCATCCTTCTCCAGAAGATAGCAAATTCTATCACAGAAAATCATCCTGAAATATACCTTATGATACTTTTAATAGACGAAAGACCTGAAGAGGTTACGGATATGAAAAGGTCTGTTGTAGCAGAGGTTATAAGTTCAACATTTGATGAGCCACCAGAAAGGCATCTTCAGGTCGCAAAGATGACACTTGAGAAGGCGAAAAGGCTTGTTGAGTATGGAAAAGATGTTGTTATATTACTTGATAGTATCACAAGGTATGCAAGGGCGAACAACCTTGTAATCCCTCATAGTGGGAAGACACTTTCAGGTGGTGTTGATTCTAATGCATTACAGGTTCCTAAAAAATTCTTTGGTTCAGCAAGGAAGATTGAAGAGGGAGGCAGCCTAACAATAATTGCAACAGCATTGATAGAAACAGGTTCAAGGATGGATGAAGTGATATTTGAAGAATTCAAAGGAACAGGGAACCAGGAGATTGTTCTTGACAGGCAACTTGCAGACAGGAGAATATTCCCTGCGATGGATATATTTAAATCAGGGACAAGGAAGGAAGAACTCCTTCTTTCACCTGAAGAATTAAGCCGTGTATGGATTTTAAGGAAGATTTTAAGCGAGATGTCAAATCCTATAGAGGCAATGGAATTTCTCATAACAAAGATGAAACAAACAAAAAATAATAAAGAATTTTTAAAAGCAATGTCCGCATAAGGAGGTTTTTATGAAAGAAGGAATTCATCCAAAATATGATTTCTGTACTATAAAATGTACCTGCGGTAATGTTATAGAGACAAGGTCAACAAAGAAAGAGATACATATTGAAATATGTTCAAGATGTCACCCTTATTTCACAGGGACACAGAAACTTGTTGACTCAGCCGGTAGGATTGAGAAATATAGAAGAAAATACGGCTCTAAAAAGGCTTCTCAATGATAAACTTTGCCGAAATCCCTCACCTGAGATTGAAAAAGAGAGGAAAAGTAAGGGATATCTTTGAGATTGATGAAAAAAGGCTTTTAGTAGTATCAACAGACAGGATTTCTGTATTTGATAGGGTTTTAAAATCATTAATCCCTGAAAAAGGTAGATATTTAAATGAGATATCATCTTACTGGTTCAGAACAATTAATATTCCTAACCATTTTATCACAAATGATGTGAGTGAGTTTGTTGAAGATGAAGAGATAAAAAAGAGAAGTATGATAGTAAAGTATGCAAACCCTTTACCAGTTGAATGTATAGTAAGGGGTTACCTTGCAGGTTCTGCATTGAGAAGTTATAAAGAGAAGGGGAAGGTGAATGATATAGTTCTTCCTGAGGGATTAAAAGATTATGCAAAACTCCCTGAACCCATATTCACACCAACAACAAAAGAAGATATAGGTCATGATAAGGAGATAACATTCCTTGAATTTAAGGATATTGTTGGTTCCGAACTTGCACAGGTTATAAAAGAACTCTCTATTATGGTTTATGAAGAAGGTTCAAAGATTGCAGAAAAGAAAGGTATCATTATTGCAGACTCAAAATTTGAATTTGGAATAGACAATGATGGAAATCTTATACTTATTGATGAACTTTTAACACCAGATTCTTCAAGGTTCTGGGATTACTCATTATGGGAAAATAATGTTGTGGTTGACCTTGATAAAGAATTTGTAAGAGATTATGTGAGAAAGACAGAGATGGATATACTTCCTGATGATATAATCGAGAAGACTAAAGAGAGATACAGAAAAATCTTTGAGATAATCTGTTCATAATCAGGCAAAATCAATAAGGTCTCCCTTTTTATATATCCTGTTTAGAAATTCATAAATCAATCTCTCTTTTCCATCGTTTATTATCCTTTCTGCAAGCCTTTTTGCAGGTTCAATAAGTTCCTTATCCCTGAAAATATTGAATATAAGAAAATCAGAGAAACCATGTTGTTTTGTCCCAAAGAATTCACCTGGTCCCCTTATTTTCAGGTCTATCTCCGACAACTCAAAACCATCCATCGTTTTCTCAATTGCCTCAAGCCTCTTTATTGCATCCTCTGTTATATTTTCATCTGTTATAAGTATAAAATATGATTTACTTCCTTTCCTCCCAATCCTCCCCCTTAATTGATGTAGTTGGGAAAGTCCAAATCTATCAGCATGTTCAACAACCATAATATTACCATGAGGGATATCTATACCAACCTCAATCACGGTTGTAGTTACCAATCCCATAATCTTCTTCTCCCTAAATTCCCGAATAACATTTTCTTTCTCTTCTGGTTTCATACTACCATATAGAATCCCTATGTTTATATCTTTAAAATATGTTCTCTTCAATTCCTCAAACATCTTTTTAACTGCCCTTAATCTTATCTTTTCACTTTCTTCTATAAGGGGAAGGACTATGAATGCACCATAACCTTCCTTCATTTTTTCCTTCACAAAATTATAAACCTTATCCCTTTTCCCTTCTTTCACCCATCTCGTTATTGTATTCCTCTTGAAAGGTAATTCATCTATTATTGAAATATCAAGGTCACCATAAACTGATATTGCAAGGGTTCTTGGAATTGGTGTTGCTGTTAGGAAAAGTGAATGAGGTGAATCACCTTTTTCTATAAGTGTCTTCCTCTGTATCACACCAAATCTGTGATGTTCATCCATTATTACAAGACCGAGTTTGGGAATCATAAAATCTTCCTGTATTAAGGAATGTGTGCCTATAATAATAGATGGCTTTTCTTTTAATCTTGATATTATCTCTTCTTTCTCCTTCTTCTTAACATTGCTTGAAACAAAGAAGATATTTACATCAATATTCTTCAATAATTCATTGAAAACACTCCAGTGTTGGTATGCGAGTATCTCTGTTGGAACCATCATAGCAACATTGTATCCATTCCCAGCAACAATAAGTGAAGAGACTATAGCAACAATCGTTTTACCAGAACCAACATCACCCTGAAGGAGCCTCTGCATAGGTTGAGGTTTCATTAAATCGCTCTCTATCTCTTTTATTACCCTCATCTGTGCATTTGTAAGTTTGAATGGAAGAGATTCAATAAATTTTTTTTTCAAATCTATATCCACCTTCATAGGTATACCATTTTTTCTCATAAAACCCTTCTTTAGAGAAGCAAGATAGATCTGTAAATGAAGTATCTCATCAAATGCAAGTCTCTTTAATGACCTTTTAAGTTTTTCACTATCCTCTGGAAAATGAATATTCGTAATAGCCTCTTTAATACTCATATGGTTTTTAAGATACATCTCATGAATAGGGTCATCAACAAGTGATATAAAATCCTGTATTGCCTCATAAATAATCCTTCTCATCTTTTTCTGTGTAATATCTTTATTTAATTTGTAATAAGGAACTATCCTACCAGTATGTATCGCCTCATAATCTTCCTTTTCCATCTTCTCATACTCTGGATTTATTATCTGTAATCCTTTAAAAAAAGATACATACCCACTTACAGAGACCACATCATCTATAGAAAAATATTTCTTTACCCACTCCTGGTTAAACCATTTCAATGTGATAAAACCTGTCCCATCAGAAAGCAAGACATTCCCGATTTTTTTCCTCCCCCTGCTCACATATATGTCCTTCACCTTTCCTATTATTGTCACATAATCACCAATCCTTATTTCTTCTATCATTTTTATTGAACTTCTATCAATATGTTTTTTGGGAAAATAATAAAAGAGTTCAATAATATTATTAATACCAAGATTCTTTAATGACTTAAAAATATGATACCCTACCCCTTTCAGTTCCATTAAAGAGGTAGGGCTTGTTAATTCTTCACGCAATCTTTCTATTTATGTATTCTCCACCTGAAAGGCATTGAAACCCAAACATCGACAGGGATATCTCTCTGCATTGCTGGTGAAAATTTTAATCTCTTGTATGCATCAATAGCAATGGAATCAAGTGGTGGATATAAACTTTTCACAAGAACAACCTTTCTCACATCCCCTTTCTTATCAACCCACATCTTAAGCCAGACATCCCCTTCTATCTTCAGTCTTAATGCTATTTCAGGATAAACAACACTTCTCTGAATCTCCTCAAGATTTAAAGGTTGTGGTGCTTTATCATAAGCAACAAAATCCGGAGGTGGAAGATCAACCTCTGTCTGTTTTTCAAAACCTGAAAAATCGGTCTTTTCAATTGTCTGTTCCTGAACCTCTTCATCAGATTGCGCTGCAACAGGAAGTTTTGGTTTTGGTGGAGGTGGAGGTTCTGCAATATTCTTTAATTGTGGAGGGAGTTTTTCAACCTTCACCTCTATCTTGAAATCACTCTTGTAAGGTTTCACCTCTGTCTTTGGAACAACTATAAAAGCGATGATCCAGCCTATGAGGACTATAAGCAATGCAATCCTTAGATGTATAGGGTAATCCTCTTTCAGGTCAACTTTTTTTGTCATAAATCACCCCCTTTTTCTTTCGGTCGCAAGGGAGATTTTTAAAAGACCTGCTTCAACAAGTTGATTAAAAACCTTCTCAACATCTGTATATCTTGTGCTTTTATCACATTGAACAGAAATAATGATATCTGGATTTATCTGCTTCTTCTTTGACATAATCTGTGAAATCTTTGGTATAGGGACAAGGACATCATCTATTGAGACAATACCTTCCTCACTTATCCATATCCTTGAAAGATTTTTTGTTGGAATCTTTTTCGCTGCCTCAGCCTCTGGAAGTATAATCTTAAGACCTGTATCCTGTCTGAATGTTGTTGTAACCATAAAGAATATTATGAGAAGGAATGCAATATCAGCAGTTGAAGCAGTTGGTATAGTTGCCTTTTCTTCTTCACGAAATTTTATCTTCATATCCCACCTCTATTCGTTTGGAACAAGGCTTATCCTTTCAGCATTAGCAAGCCTTATTTTATCAAAAACATTTATCATAAATTCATATCTCGCCTCTGGCTCAGTTTTTATGGAAAAAATCACATCAGGATTCTGTCTCAGTAAACTCCTTGCGATATTTGTCACATCATTCAGATTAACAGGTTCTCCATTTATCCTAACATTCCCATCCTTTGTAACAAGAACCTTTGCAATATTCTCAGATTTCACCTTCACCTGTTCACCTTTCTCAGGAAGAACGATCTGAAGTCCCATCTCATTTGAGAATACAGTTGAGACCATAAAGAATATGATAAGAAGAAAGGCAATATCCCCCATAGAAGCAGTTGGTATCTCTGCTGATTGCTCAATCTTCTTATGTATAGATTTCATTTATTCCTCCATTATCTTGTCTATGATTAAAGATGATGCCTCTTCCATTGATCTTACATATCCATTCACCCTTGATGAGAAATATGTGTGTGCAAGTGCACAAGGAATAGCAACAATGAGACCAAATTCTGTTGTTATAAGAGCCTCTGAAATACCTGCTGCAACAAGTGTTGGTTCAACTGTTCCTGCAAGTGCTATTGCATTGAATGCCCTTATCATCCCTGTAACAGTTCCAAGGAAGCCAAGCATTGGTGCGAGTGTTGTTGATGCTGCAATGAATGGAAGCCCTCTATCAAGGAATGCAAGTTCATCTGTTGCAACTGCTGCTAATGTTTCTTCAAGGATTGTCTTATCCTTTACCTGCTTTGATTTTTCAAGGACAGCCTCAAGAATTCTTGCTATAGGTGTTCTGTTTGATTTGCAGTATTTGATCGCAGAATCAACACCACCTTTTTTTAACCTTGAAACGACCTCTTCAGTGAACTTCTTTGGGTTTGCCCCTGCCCTTGCAAATGTTATGAACCTTTCAATAATGAAGACAAACCCTAAAACAGCCATAAAAAGAATACCATGCATTGTAGGTCCACCATTGAGATACCATTCAATTAAACCGCTCATAATACCTCCTTTTTAGTTTTTTGTTTTTAGCGACTTATCCATCTAAAATACACTCCACTTCCAATTAAAGAGATAATACCTGCAGCAAGAATAACCCATGATTCAATGGATGTGAATTTAAGCATCTGTAAAATGAGAGGGAAAAGGTCTTCTGGGTCAACATGGGATAACAATTTACCAAAATAATTCACCCTGTAAAAATGAATGAATGTTCCGAAGAGAAGAACGAGCCCTGCAAGTATGCACATAATCCATATACCCTTTTTTTCAATGAGGACAAGAAGTCTTTTTATTATACTGGCATATATAAAAAGAGAGATTGTAAGAAGAAGCATACCCAATGCAAAGAGGAACTCAAGAGGAAGATTTATTTTCATTGCATCCCTCCTTTCTTCCTTGGCGAAACAACCTTTCTGAAATTAAGTGCACCAAGAAGTGAGAAGAAACTTGATATCAGGAATAATCCATATCCTATTAGTGATTCTATGAATCCCATTTTCAGTTTCCCAAGTATAACATTTGAATAAAGCATAATTATTGCGAATATGAGAATTCCCGAGGGTGATGCTATTATAAACTGCCATCCTGTCTTCTTTCTTAAAACAACCTCGTATCTTTTTGCTATGATTCCAAAGATAAGAAAAGTAAGCCAAAGAAGAACAGCAGCGAGAATCATAATGATACTACTTGTGAAACCCACCTTTGTTATTTCTGGTGGGAATGCGCTCTTTGAAAAAATTTGTATCATTCTACCTCCTTTATTTTTTGTAAAATATCATCTCTCATATTTGCTGATTTTGTAGGTCCAACTATCATCTTCGCAGATTTTTCAAGTTCATTCACAAGTTCCATTATCTTATCTTTCTTGATATTTTCTTTTTCTATATTCAGGTCCTGAACAATGTTTTCAAATATCTCTGTTGCAAAATCACCAAGTGTTTCCTTCGCAACATCAAGGATAACATTTAGAATATCACCAGAATATAATTTCTCTTCAACCTCTTTTTTTGCTTCTACTTTTTCCTCTACCTTCTCTTCAACTTTTCTTGTCTCTTCAATCTTTACTTCTTTTACCTCTGGTTTCTTTTTAGGGAATATCTCCTCTAATATCTCCTCTTCTTTTGAATGGAATACTCTTAACACATCTTCCTTATCTTTACTTTTAGGAAGAAGAAAACCAAATATCTCCCTTCCCTTCAGAATAAGCAAAATATATTTTTCATCTCCATCAATTACTATCTCTCTTATTGCAACATCTTTTAATGCATCAATTGCCTGAGATAGAACTAATGAGATACTTTCAAGGAAATCATCAGGATTTTCAACACCCCCAAAAATAAGTTTCTTTCTCCCTATATAGAAAGAGACACTTGAACCTATTTCATTCATCATATTCTCAATTATACTCATTTTTTCTCTTTACTTAACCTCTCTATCACATTATGAACCCTATTTTTTGCTTCATCATTCCCGAATTCCTTTATCGCTTCCTTCACAAGGAAATCAAGAAGCATCTTCATAAACTTATCAACTATATCCTTATCAAGCCCTTTAGCACCTTTCACAACAAGTTCCATTCCTTCCACCCTCAAAAGTTTTTCAAATTTTTTATCCTGGTCAAGTATCTCTATTGCTTTAACGAGAAGATTCTTCCATTTCTCGGGGTCTGAACCTTTTGAAAATTCTTCTATGAGTAATGATAATTGTCTTGCCTTTGTATTAAGAACCTTTAATATTTTTGGATCACCTGTAAGGTCTTCCTCATAAATAATTCCAATGATCTTATTTATTGTCTCATCATCAAATTTATCAACCATAATACCAAGATAATTCTCATCAGGTTTTAGAATAACAAACTTCTCCCTTCCATCAATCTTTATGCAGTTCAGTTTTCTTAGATTAAATTTACTGGATAAAATTTCTCCTGCAGAGCCAATATACGCAACAACTTCATCCATATAACCAGGTGTTATACCACCATTTGTGATTATTGAACCATCTTCTGCATTCACATAGGTATAACCTGATACATTCTCTATTGAAAGTAATCCCTTCAATTTTTCACTTTGTATCATCTATAATCTTCCATTTTTTATTCACAATGAGTTTTCCCAATACCTCTTCAGCCTTTTTCTTAAGAGAAAGAAGTGTATCTTCAAACCATTTCTCAAGTTTATTTGTCCCAACAGGGATATCCTGTTTTAAAATAATAATCTGATTATCCTGAATCTTTAAAAATCCCTCAAGATTCTCATCTTTCAATCTTTCATCTATTATCTCTTTCCATATCTTTTCACCAGAGAATGTTTCAAAGAACTTATTTATCTTTGCAGTCCAGGTTTTCAAAATCCTTTCCCTTGCCTTTGGATCAAATATCAGTCCTTCATCAAATAGATACTTCAAAGCCCTCATCGCTGTCCCTTTCTCAAGACCGCTTGTTTCTATAATCTCACCAAGATTCTTTTTCCCATCAACAGCAATAAAAATCTTCCAGTGTATCTTACTCATCTCAATCTTTTCTTTCCCTTCTGTTTTTGAAGATTTTAAAGGTATTGTCTCAATTGGTGGTAGTGTTTTTTGAACCTCCATAATCTCCATTTTTCTTCTCTCTATTTCCTCAAAGAGTTCTGAAAGTTGTATGTTTATCGTTATAAGTTCTGGTTTCTCATCAATAATAAATTTAAATGTCCCTCTTTCTTTCAATGCTATATTATAAAGTGCCTCAGGACCATTTATATCGTTATCTATTGCATGAACAATGTTACCATCCTGTAAATAAATTGCGCTATTTGATATCATAAGTTTCCCTGATTTTTTAAAACGAGTTAAAAGATAAAGAACCTCGTCTATTTTAAAATATTTTAAATCACCAGTTAACGCTTCAGCCATAGTAAAAATATTTTATAAAAATACAAAAAAAAGTCAAGTTAATTTTAAAATTTCTCGTATCACTTTTTTTATATTTTTTATATACTTTTCTGAAGCATATCTTTCTGTAAAAATCATTCTCTCTCTCTTCCCTATCTCTTCCCTTTTTCTCTTATCAAACATAATTTCGTTTATCCATTTCTTCACTTCTTCTAAATCATTGTATTCAACGATTATTCCTGAATTCCCCATTATCTCTTCTATAGCACCTATTCTATGTGAAATAACCGGGATACCAAGTGCCATCGCTTCCATTATCACCCTTCCGAAAGGTTCGGGCTTTAATGGAAGATGAACTAAAATATCCATTGAATATATGTAATTCAGAATATCTTTTTTAAATCCGAGGAAAAAGACCTTGTCCTTCAATCCTTCTTTATTCACAAATTCCATTAACTCTTCATAATAATCCCTCTCATCAAAAAGAACATCACCAATTATGAAACCTTTTGCACCTTCTATTTCTTTCATTATTTTCAGGAAATTCATCTGACCTTTCCATCTTGCAATCTGACCAACATAGCCTATTTTGAAAAATCTCCCCTTTATCTTTTTTACTATTTTCTCATTTATCCTCATCCCATTATATATCACATAAATTTTTCTTTTTAAGAGAAATTGTCTCCTCACAGCATTTGATATAGCGATTATTCTATCAGGGAATAAACTGAATATGTTTATGATGAAACAATTTTTTCCTTCAAGTATATCCCTGAAATGCCATACGAGTCTCACACCTGTTAAAAGTTTTACAAATACACCTATGATATGCGCTTTCTGGCTGTTCGTCCATAAAATATCAACCTTCTTTTTTTTAATCAAATCTCTAATCTTTATTATTGATTCAAAGAATTCTCCTATTGAAAATATTATATTATGTATATTCTCTCTTTTTATCTTAAAGAATCTGTAATCCTTTATTCTTATAACATTTATTCCATTTTCTCTTATCAATTCCTCAAGTTCTCCACCTTCAGGAAGGATAACGGAAATTCTCATCTCATCCTTTAAGTTTGACAAAATCTCAAGCATACTCCTTTCTCCACCGCTTATCTTATTTGTTTGTGTAAAGAATATTATATAAGGACAAAACCTTCTCATACACATCCTCAACCTTTATATACTTTAAACATTTTATTTCTTTGCATCTTGGCATTCTCTTTCTATTACAGGGTCTGCAATAAATATCAGATTTTACAATAACTGATTTATCATAAAATGAACCATATCTTTTTTCATCTGAAGGTCCGAATATTGTGATTGATGGGATCTTCAAAATAGATGCAATATGCGGAATGAGTGAATCATTTGATACAACCATATTAACACCTTTTATAATAGAAATAAGTTCTTTTATATCCTTTGCCTTTTTAAAACCAAGAAAATTATTTTTTTCTTTAAGATTTTCCTCTAAAAATTTTATCTCTTCATACTCTTCATCCGAACCTACGATTATTATATTAAATCCCTTATTTATTAACAATTCTGCAAGTCTTAAAAAATTCTCCTTATCCCATCTTTTATAATACATACCTCTTCCTGAACCTGGATGTATTGCAATTATGAAATCACCCTGAAAAAATCTTTTGGGCTCATCAATTTTTACAAAATAATCTTTCTCTCTTATACCTAAAAGATTAAGTATCTTCAAGTTCCTTTCTATATCAAGACCTTCAGGTTTTTTATATTTTATATTCAAAAAAAATCCCCTGTAAGATTCTGCAGAGCCTATTCTGAATTTTGCACCTGATAGATATGGTATAAAACCTGAAATAAATTCTGGATTTGGTGCATTTGATATAACGAGTTCTGGTTTTATTTTTTTTAAAAGGAGGAAGATCCTGAAGAAACCCTTAATATCAGAATTCTCAAAACCTTCTCTATAAAAAACATCATCGCAGTAATCAGAAAGTAATGGTATGAGTTCCTTCCTTTGAACTATGCAGTATATCTTTTTATCAAAAAATCTTTTTCTCAATGCAGAAATTGAAGGAAGAAAAAGGATACCATCACCTATCCCTCCCCATATAATAACACATATTTTTTTTATATTCAATGAAGGGGGATGTGAAATGTTAAATTTCTCTATCAGGCATCCTATTAAATTTATAAGATATTTTATTATTCCAGACATATATCCATTTTCAGAAAATCGTTATTATAAAATAATTTCAGGAAATTATGAAGGAGAATGAATTCTATTCTTTTCCTATTATTCTTGAAATATATAAGAACGCTTCTATTCCTTATCCTGTTCGCTTTTACATAAAATTCCCTTCCCATAACTTTATAAGAACTTTTTTCAGTATGATAAACTTTAGCATAAGGGTAAAAGAACAATCTCTCTTTCTTATAGAATCTCCTCTGGAATTCTATGTCTTCAAAGTATAAAACAAAATTATGGTCAAAAAGACCGTATCTTTCAAACAATTCCCTTTTATATATCACAAAGGAGTTCTCAATATGTGAAACAAAATGTTCTTTCCTGTGTGAGAAGGATGGTGAAATGTAACTTGGCATAAATTTCAATCTATCTGGAACCCTGAAAAATTCCAAGAGTATTGTGAAGATATTTGGGAATGTTTTACCTGTTGTCCTTAATATTTTTCCATCTTCTGATAGAACAAGTGGTGATATTGCGGAGCAATTTTTCTCTATCAATTTTTCTATCAATTGAGTGAAAACATCCTCATTAAAATAAATATCCGCATTTGTGATACAGATGAAAGGCGCATCTGATAACTTTATAAGTTCATTTAAAGCGGGTGCAAAACCTATATTTTTTTTACCTTTTATAATTTTCGTCATCCTGTATTTTTCAAAAATACTCAAATCTTCGTTTGAATTGTTATCATATAAATATATCCTGTATTGAACCTTAACATTCTCCATTGATTTAAAAAACCTTTCAAGATAATTTGATGAGTTTTTAACAGGTATTAAGATATCTATCCTCTTATCCATTCAATCCCCATTTTACCTTCATTAAACAGGAGATCAATTATTGAAAGACCTGGAATAAATCCAAGCCCAAGTTGTCTATATTCCTTCACCCTTTCATAGAATATCACCTTGAAACCATTCTCATTCATCTTATCCATATCAAGATACTTTTTACCACCCTCACCAGAAACATAAACATTACCATCAAGTCTTTTCAATATCTGAATGATTCTATCTGTTTTTGTCCCCTTCACATTGATTTCACTTGAGAAAACAATTTTTTTATCAATACCAAGATAATCTTTTATTCTGTAAATCCCTCTTATGTTGAAGTCAATAAGGAATCTCTCTTTCTTTGAATAGATCTCTTTTAATATATCGTATATCTCAAAAAAATATCTTGCCTTTCTATAAAAATGATAAAATGTTTTTAGATGCATCTTCATCCATTCCCTTTCATTATCAATCTCTGTATCCTTTATCAATTGATAATATCTTCCCTTCTTTAAAACAGGGATAGTGAGCCAGCCTGCAAAATTATCATATTTTATAAGTGTTCTCTGTGTGAAAGACCTCCTTGAAAACTGGACATCGTCAAGGATAACAAAGATATCAGAAAGAAAGAGTTTTTTAAAGAAACCTGTATGTGGAAGAAAATTTGGCTGATGTATTCCTATCTTAATCATTAAGAACCCTTTCCCTGAAAACCTTATAACTCAGTTTCTCTTCTGCAAATCTTCTTATGTTTTTTGCGAACAAATCATATTCTTTAAAAAATCCTATTATCTCTTCATCACTTATCCTTTCAGGGTCAACAACAATCCCTAATCTATTTTCCTCAACAATCTTTTTAAGTGCGATTATATCTTTATGAACAATAACAGGAATACCTGATGCTGCATATTCAACAAATTTTGTTGTTAATAAATATCTTGAATTCTCATTCCCACCTTCCATAACAAGACCTATATCCATCTCATTCAATATATCATTTAACCTATCTCTTTTTACATAGAAAGAATGAAATCCTTCTAATTTATTCCTTGATAAGATGAAGAGTTTCATATCTCTGTAATCCCTGAATGCCTTAAATGTTTTTAATATATTCATCTCTGTCTCTTTATCAGGTATTGTTCCAAGATAAACAATATTCTTTCCCTTTTTTTTATTAGTTTTAAAATAATCTGTATCAACAGGGATGTAAACAACCTTTATATTTTTGTAACCATAATTACTTATTATAAAATCCTTTATCTCTTCATCCGGGACATAAACAATCTTTGAATTTATTATTGCCCTTCTCTCAATATATCTCAAGAAATTCTCATCAATCCCATTATAAACCTTCCCTTCTTTTGAATAAATACCAGGTAAGAAAAGCCTGTATTGAAACTTAAAAAGAGAAAGGATAAAAGCAACTGGAATACCTCTAACGAATATCTCCTTCTTTTTTATAAAAGGGAGAATCAAAATCATATAAAAGATTGCCTGTATTTTAAATAAAATGAATCTTATTTTATCAGGATGTGTGGGGATACCTATTATCGGGAAAATAAAAGACCTTCTATAAAAATTACCTTTCAGGATATCTTTTATATCTATGAAAGATAAAACATTTCCACCAATAGGTCTTATAAAGTTGTTATATGCGAGTGAATCTCTCCCTGTTCCTTCCAATCCTGTAAAAAGTAGTATATTTTTCATCTAAAATGGATGCCCTATGTTTATATACAATTTGCCTTTATAACTCTCACTCTCTTTCTCTATCTTCCTTCCATAATCTATCCTTATTGCACCTATCTCTGTGAGATAACCAAAACCTATCCCTGTTCCCGCATATACATCTTTAAAATTTATCTCTTTTATCCTGAGATAGTTATTACCAAGGTCATAGAAAAATACAAGATAGAATCTTTTAAGAAATTTTATCCTGAATTCCGTATTTATAAGTATTATATCAAGTCCGCTCCTTTTCCCTCTCTGATCAAGAACACCTATCTCACCTTCATCATATCCCCTTATACTCCTCCAACCACCAAGTTCAATCCTCGCATCCTGTGAAATCATCTCCTCTTCCATCTCTGGGAGTGTGAAAATAGTTTTTACTCTGAAACAGAATGTTGAATTCTTGATACCTTTATAAATAGCATTTTCAAGTTCAAACCTTATGAATCTATTGTATCCACCAAGTAATCCTCCTGCCTTTTCAACACTACAGAAAAGATAGAAACCATTTAATGGATTAACAATATTATCCCTTCCCTCTGAGAATGTATTAAGTATAATTGAATTTGTCCATTTATAATCGGTTGTATCTATGAAATTTCCTGATGTATCAACCTTTGCCTGCCTCATATTAAGGATAAGGGATAACATCGTCTGCTCATAAAATTTCACAAAACTCATATTCAAAATCCTTATATCCTGTGTGAATGATGTATCTTTATAAAATCTATATTCAGGCTTTAAGAAGAACTGAACCTCTTTCCCTAAAAGATATGGTTCTTCATAAGAGAACTGGATATTAAAATTATAAGTTAAATTGAATTTATATGCAAACCTTGTATTTATCTTCAACCTCTGAAGGTTATTAAAAAGGTTGTTATTACCCCAGTTTATTTCAAAATTCAATTTATCAGGTGATTCGTATCCTAAACCGAAATCAAACCATCTCTTCTTCATCTCTTTTAATAAAAACATTATCTCAATTGAATCATTTGAAACCTTTTTTATCTCATAATCCACATCACTGAAAAGTAGTGTTCCATAAAGCCTGTTCTGTGTCTCAAACAATCTATTTAGATTGTAAACATCCCCTTTTTTTATCCTTATCTCCCTTTCTATTATTTTATCACGAACATCCTTATTCCCTGTAAATTTCACATCATTCACATAGAATTTTTCACCTTCATCAATCTTGAATTTAAGGAAAACAAGGTTTCTCTCCCTCTCAATATCATAAGATATTTTCATATCTATGTGACCTATTGTTGAATACTCCCTTGTAAGGAAGAAGACACCTCTTTTTATCTTATAATCATCAAACCAATCACCTGTTCCTATACCAATGATTTTCAGGATATCTTTCTCTTTCAATTCATTTGCACCTTCTATTGTTATATCACCTATTTTAGTTCTTTCCCCTTCGTATAATCTGAATGTGAAATTAACCACCTTCTTCTTTTTATCATAATCTCCCTTTCTCTCTATTATCCTCGCATCAAAAAAACCTTTATCCCTGTAATACTGCAAGATTTTCTCAATATCTTTCTTTATAACCTCTTCATTGTATATTTTTCCCTTCCTTGAATAGATAATACTTGAAAGTTCCCTTGATTTTATCTTCTTATTCCCTTCAAATCTTATATTTCCAACAACAACATCCTTTCTTATATTATATGAACAGGAGATAATTGTGAGAAAAAGAAGGATTACTGACTTTTTTTTTTAAATAAAGGGAAGATAAGAGATACAATAATGATTGTTCCTGCCAATATAGCACCCCATAATCCCATCAATGTGAAGGAACTAACAATGATTGCTGCTATGAATATTCCTATTGTGATGAATATAAAACTCTTCCATATTGAAAGATTGAAAAGGAATGCGAGTATACAACCAGTCCAAGCACCTGTTAATGGCAAAGGGATACCAACAAATATTGAAAGACCTATCTCCTTGTATTTCTCAATAACCTTTCCTTTATCCCTCCTTGATTCAAAGAACCTCTTGAAGAAACCTATCTTTGACAATGGTTCTATTATAAATAAGAGAGGAAGGACAGGTATGATATTCCCTATAACAGAGTATAAAACGGATTTATAAAATGGGAGTTTGAATGTATAGTAGGCAACAGGTATTCCTCCACGAAGTTCAAAAATAGGAAGCATTGAAATAAAGATAGTCCCAATTTCTTTTGGCATCTTTGATGCAATCTCTATTATAGAATCTTTTATTGATGTGATTATTATAAAGAGCACTTTTCGGAGTAAAAGATACCTAAGAGTATTGAGTTTAATTTTATTCCCATTGTATCAGCCCTTGAAAGCATAACAACGGGCTTTTTCGTCCCAAGGATTATACCTGCTGCATCTGCACCTGCAAGATATATCAGTGATTTTGCAACACTATTCCCTGAAACAATATCAGGGACAAGGATAATATCAGTATCACCCGCAATATTTAGGTTCAAGCCCTTCATCTCACCTGCCTCTTTTGATAAAATGATATCCATAGCAACAGGTCCTTCAACGATTGCATCACCAAACTCACCCCTTTCTCCCATTTTTGAAAGGCATGCTGCATCAATGGTCTCTATCATATCAGGGTTAGTAACCTCAATAGCAGCAAGTATACCTACCTTTGGTCTTTCTATCCCTATATTCCTCGCAAAATTTATTGCATTCTTTAATATCTCTTTCTTTGTATTAAGGTCTGGTCTTATACACATCCCACCATCCGTTATCATAAGGATTTTATGATAACCTGGAATATCAAGTATTGCAAGGTGGCTCAAAATACCTTTATCAAATAGTTTATTCTCCTTATTTAATACCCCTTTGAGAAATGTGGAAGTTGGGACAGAACCTTTCATAAGGACATCTCCCTTCCCATCCCTTAAAAATTCACAGGATATTCTTACAGCATCTTCAGGTGTAAAGGAAGGTATCACCTCAATCCCTTTAAATTTATCCTTTATCTTTTCAGGGTTTCCTACAAGGATAGGTTCAAATAGACCTTCCTCTTTCCCTTTTATTGCAGCATCTATCTCAGAAAACTTCTCACATCCAGCAATGATTACCTTCTTATCTTTCTTTATATCCTTGAAAATATCTTTAAGTCTCATAAAAAAAGCCCCTACCCTTCCGGGCAGGGGCTTAAGATACGAAAGATTACTTCACAAGGATGAACTTCCTTGCACCTTTCAATTCACCATTCACATAGACACTCAGGAAGTATGTCCCTGAATTTATCCTTGATGTGTTGTAAGAAATTGTCCTAAGACCGACTGCCTCACCATCAAATGCCTTTCCAAGAACCCTTCCTGAAATATCGTGGACAAGAACCTTGAGGTTTGCCCTGTATGGAATGGTCACATTCATAAGAACCTCTTGACCTCTTATCCTTGGATTGGATATCTCTATCACCTTCACATCAGGTCTTTGTTCTTTTATACCTGTTAACCAATGAAGATAGAGGTCTTGTAATGAATCGCTTGCCACCTGGTCATAAGTATGTATCGGATCATTTGGATCTGTGAGCCAGGAAGAACCAACTATATGGAATATTGCTTTACCAGTTCCTGTTCCAGATGGTGCATTTTCATTTCTCAATGCCATAACTGTTCCATCCTCTGCGGACATTTCAGGAACTACATAAGATTCATATGCATCAAATGAACCAGCCCATTCCCTACTACCTGCTGTATCTCCAGCCATTGAACCATGCATTATTGAACCTGCGGTTGTCTGTAAACCGATTGTTCCTGTGAACATTTCGCCTATAACAGGGTCTGTTTCATCACCATACAGAGCATAGTTTCTTTGTCCAGCCCAGGTTCCATCATCAGTTGCTGTCACAATACCAAAATACCTGTGGACGAATGAATTTGTTACAGCATTATGCTGTCCATAGTCGTGCCATGTCTCATTATCACAACCATAAAGACCATCCTGGTCCTCAAGCCAGAAGGAACCACCTGCATCTATTATCTGCGCTATGTATGCTGTATCACCTGTATGCCCAACACCAGAACCATATGTCCTGTATGAAAGAGGTGTTTCACCCCAACCTTTCCACACAACAACAGGCTTTCCAGGACCTTTTGTAGGTGTGTAGAAATCAAATACACTTCCGTCAGGTGCACCATCAACTGCAATATCCCATACATCGCACGCCCAATTATTCTCAATATAGTCATCAAATATTGCGTCACCATTCCCTTTTACATAAAGGAAATGATCAGATGTTCCTGCCTTTATCGTATAAGTCCACCACTCTGTTGTATCTGAAAGACCCTGATAATCTATTGCTATTCCCCTGTATGTAACATTATCACCAGGGTTTGCAGGAGGTAAGTAACAACTCCATACACCATAAGATGAATCTCCTACTACTAAACTCATTTGAATAGGTGTTCCAGGTGTTCCATTTATATCGTATTCAACGAATGCCTGTGCAATACCTGTTGATTCGGTTGGGACACCAAAATCTGTTCCGACTGCATAGAGAACAACATTACCTGTATTGTATGTATTTGGAAGGAAGTCTATATCAAGTTTTGGTGGGAGGTTTCTCAATGCCCTTATGTATGCTGAGATACCGAATTCAAGTTTTGTGTTGTCGGAGAAATAATAGTTATAGTAGTATCCATAGGCATTTCTAAATCTCCAGGAATGTGATTCACCTGGTGAGGAGCAGGGCACATAATTTGTTGAGAGTATCGCAAAGTTGTTTGTCCCTGGTGTATATCCACAGAAGAAGTCGTGTGATTTTGAACCATCATAAGGGATATAGATAGCAGTCTGGATAGTATCCCATACACCATTATCTTTCGCATAACTTAAAATGTTCTCGTATCCAGGGAATTTTGTTCCCCATGGGCTTTCAGGTGGATACACTACAACCAGGGTATCATAATCTACATCCATCCTCTGGTCTGCAACAAAGAGATAATATGGCTGTCCTACCTGGCCTGTGGTTGTATTATAATGTATCACTGTGAATGCGACAAGGGAACATTCTGTTGGTGGATGGAATCTTGTTGCCTGTGTATCCCCAACAGGTCTTGGCATATAGTAATAAAAGTCATAGTTGTGATATTGAACTTCCCAGTTAGCAGTTGAGATGTCCTTTGAATTTTTCAGGAAGGATTTGAAGTCATAACGAGGAGGAAGATTGTTAATTCTGTGAGAACCGAGTGTTCTGTAGTTGCTTTTGCCCCCATCCTCTGGAGAAAGCATAAGTAGAGGTTGGGCAGCCCAAACGATCATAACAAAGAGAACTGCTACAAAGAGAAGTTTACGCATAAAACCTCCTTTTAAGGTTTAAGGGTTGAAATCTGCTGCTGCAACTTTAAAATAAAGTCAACTGCATTAGGATCCAATTCACCTGCTGCCTCAGGTTTCATCTCAATCACTTCCCACATAGAAGAATAATAATATCCTTTGAAGAAGTAATCCTGAGCAAGTATTATCCTCGCTGCCTTTGCTGTTATCCTTTTGTCATAATAGTGACCGAGGGAAGGTATATTTTCAGGATATAGTCTCTTCACAAGATTTGCGTAAATCACAGATTTCCAATAAGGTTCTTCCTTCCTCTCTTTCTTAAACTTTACCTGATAAAGTTGTGCAAACCCTAAGGCTGCAGCAGCAGACTGATTTCCTATTGAATCTTTTAATCCAATAACATTACATAAGAATATTGTTCCTGCGTCAGGGATAAAAAGTGTATTACTATCAGGATAAATAAAATTCTTTGTCACTGATGGAATGATTATAGAATCACCTTTCAATGCGAAGAGGGGAGAAGTGGTTGTTTTCAGAGCACCTAAGGTATCCTTTGCAATGATAGTTATAGTGGCTGTTGTATCAAGCCCTAATATCCTTCTTGAATACTTGGGGACAATAAGGTATTTACCGCTATCAGGATAGAATTTTACATATAAGAATGTATCCTGTGGATAAAACTCAAAAGGTGTTTTTCCTTCAAGTGTATAGATGACAAATTTAAAATCCATTAAAGCGGCATCGTATGAAGTAGGGTCATCTGAGCCAAGTTCGATAGAAGCGAAACCCCTTCCTATGTATCCATCAGGATTCTTCCCTTGTATCCCGGTTACTGTGTCAAATTTCGCAAACGCAACATCATAGTTCCTCTCATAATAGTTTCTCCAACCAACTGTGAGGAGGGTATCAACAAATTCATTCACATTATCAGGAACAGGATTCTCCCACTCCTCATTCCTCACACAATTCACAGAAATTATAACTAATAAAACAAGGGCTAAAATCATTAACTTTTTCATATTCCCTCCTATCTTATATTAACAATTTTCTTGGAGTAGTTCCCAAAATCTGTAGTAAGGACAACGAAGTATATACCAGAAGGAAGTTTACCTGTAATATTATTCTCTATTTCGTATATTCCAGGTGCAAAATTCCCTTTCTCCATTGTCTTTATCTTCCTACCACTCAGGTCATATAACGAAAGTTCTATGCTTGAAACTTTGTTAAGAGAGAATCTTATCACTTTCGGATTCACTTCAAAAATAACAAGTCCTGTCTTCACATTCACATCTTCTACCCAGTCACCTTCTTTCATCAGGTAAGTCCCACCATTTGTAATCTTAACCTGAAGAACATCTCCTATCTTCAAACCATCAATCCTTTCATATTCACCAGGTCCTATCATTCTATAGCATACTGGATTTTTCATACCTTCAGGAATTGTGAATGTGAGAGTCACTGGTTTTAAGAAATCTTCTGATATGAATATGGAATTCTTTGAGGTGATTGTTGTTATATTCCCTTTGAATGCACCTTCTGGTATGTATAAATGGAAACCCGAAATCTCATAACTTCCGCCTTTTGTAACACTCTGGATTGAAACAGGGTATTTAAATGAGTATTCATTACCCGCTTTATCTTCAGCCTCTATCCTTATCGTATCTGCCCTTGCAGGTATAACAAAATCTGCCATATAAATCCTTGTTCCGTTCTTCAATGTATCAAAATAAGCCATATTCAATGTCTTATCAAGCATTTTGAATACTGGTGTTTCAGAACCTACATCACTGTAAAGTTTCTTCTTTGAATAGAGGAATAGTCTTGCATACCTATCAGCAATTGGTCCTCTAATAATACCAAACTCTACCGTCGTATCAATTGTTCTATCCTGTGTTATGAAATATGTCGCAAACTTAGGATCAGTTCCCCTTGTTGAAACATTATTCACTATGAGATAGATATTATCTTTCGTTCCATTCTGTATCTCTGAAAGGTCTATATCATAAAGCCTCTTCGGATTTTGAGCACCATCAAGGTAAACATATTGGACAGAAGTATCCTTCACACCTGCTTTTTCCTTCACAATTGCGAGTATAAAATCATTCGTATTTCCTCCATTAAATCTTGCTATATTTGTTCCGTATTTCGTTATGTAAGAATTATCAAACCTTATAATCCTTGATGTGAGATACAATTGACCATTTGTTATATCACGAGGACCTTTATTTGTGTTATAATATATTGCGAGTGTGCAGGGCTTTGATTCAAATGTGACATTTGTTAACTTGGGTATTTTATTAAATACTATACTATTTGTAAAATCAACAAACAGATTCTTGAAACTTGAACCTTTCCTCACAAGTAATGTATCAAGCCCTTCTATACCTCTCAAAATTACGCTATCCCTTACATTAAGTATAGGGTCAACAACCTTATATCCTTTTACATTCAAGAGTTCCTTCATCACATTGTCAGAATATTTACCTTTAAGATACATTGCAAGTGCATATGAAAGCATTGAATTTGTAGCACTCTCAGCACTATATTTGAATGGGCTCACAAGGTCATTTGACCAGTCATCTGAAATGGAAAGGTTAAAATTGAATGAAGATGTATTATCACCATCCGCATAATAATACTTGTGGTATAAGAACATCTTGAATATCTTATTAACCCAGAATTCTTCGTTGTTGTCAGACCACCAGGAAACCATATCAGAAAGGTTAAATAACATTGTATCTACTGTTGCAGTAATCTTATTTTTGAAACTCCTGTAATCTACATAGATAATCTCAGCCTTATTTGAATTTGGATTCACCTGTGGTGCATACTCGTTCACATTTGACCAATAAGAACAGAGCCATCCATTTGTACCATCACCCAAAGTATCCCTTACATCCATAAAAACAAGGTGTATGACACTATCTCTATCAACATCAGGCGGAATACCGAGATAACTTGTTACGATAGGATATATTCTTTGTTCAAAGATAGAGTCAAGTTGTGATATGGTTGTGGAGTTTATGAAATTAAGAGAAGGTTCAACATTCCCATCATTATCCTGTATCCAGTTTGAACCACCATCAAATGTGACATAAACACCATTATGATTAGCAACATATATCGTCTCAGGTGAAATTGGTGCAATCTCCTTTATCAGTTTCACATAATCAAGCATACCATAATTAGAAAAACCATTTGAAAGTTTTGTCCAGTTCGTCTCACCTTTTATAAGTCTATAAACAAAATCATTCGTCCCAAGATAAAGATTACCTGATTTATCAATTGCTATTGTGTAATAATCTATATCCTGTGGAAGATTATATGTCACATCCTGCCAGTTCGCATCTTTGAAATAAACCTTCTTCGCCTCTGGGTCTAAAAATGCATAATAATTACCATAAGGGGACGAAACTATCTTCTCAGGTCTCCCTTTATAATGATATTCCTTAACCCATACCGTTGAATCACAACGATATATACCATCTGATGTCGCTGCATATACCTTCTCTTTTATTTTCTTATGACCTACAAGGTCATATATCCAGGGCCTTATTGATATATCATCAATATAGAAACCATAACCCTTCTCAAGCGTTGGTGCAGTTAACCTTATTTCATTTCCCGCTGATGTTGTATCCATATCTACCTCAAGGTACTTATTCTTCCCATAAACAATAGCCTTACCATTCACAAAATCACACCAGACTGAAATCCTGTTCCATTTACCAGTCTCAAAATAATCTATTATCTTATCAGGGCTCTTTAATGGTGAGAAACCCCAGTTCTTTAAACTAATATCAACCTTCTTACCATTATATATTATTGATATATTTCCGGATGAATACTCTGGAACACCTGTAATAACATCAAAATAAACATAAATTTCTATAATCTTCCTTAAAAGTGTATCTGCTAATGGGTATCTTGCATAGTAATTTCCTTTAATATTATTTGCATATATTCTCAATGAATAAAGACCTGTTGTATCATTACCTGTGAGAGGTGACCTGGCATGTATACTTGTTCTGTAAACCCAGTTTGAATCATCATTCACCCTTGACCAGTCTGGTGGAACATTTGGGTCTGAACCAAATGCCTCCATATCCTCATAATCATAAAGAATATCTGCAAATTTTGACCAGTTAGATGTTGCAGAGAATGTTCTTCTATAAATAACACCATTGTTCCATAGACCATACATCATCGCTGATGTAAGTGACGAACTCGTGAGACTTTCAGGTGATGCACATACTGAAACAACATATCCAGGAAGTTGTGTAAGTTGCTGACCTGCCCAGGTTCCACCTGTATTTGTTGACATATATACACCATTTGATGTTGAAAGGAGTATCCTCGCAGTTGTCGTCCCCCATACATTCTCAATATATGCATCCATAAGTTCAAGACCTACCATTGAAGAAAGAAATCCACCATTTGTATAAGAACCTGATGGAATATCTTTACGGAACGAGAGTGTCTCTGTCTCTGAAAATCTTTTATCAACCTTGAACCATAATCTCTTGTTCACAAGGTCTGGTAGAAGGAATTTAGGCACTATCTGAACCTCTTCAGCCCATATAATCCCTTTTCCATCAACATTCTTTGCCATCGTCCCCATTGTCCTGTAGAGTTTAAAAAATCCCTGATCCTGTGTAATAAAATACCTGTTCTGATTAAGGGTGTATGCAAAAAATACTAAAGGCAGGATGAACAAAAATAAAGATAATTTTCTCATATAACCTCCTTTAAAATCCCATCTTTAAAGAAACACGATGAACAAATGGAAGATAACCGCCATCAGAGAATGCATAGTCAAATTTTAAAGGTCCAGCATTTATTCCAATTCCAGTGTTAAATCCAAGGATCTGGTCATTCCTTCCAAATTCATATCCTACCCTTAAAGCAATAATATTCTGTAAAACACCTTCAAGACCTATGCAATACCTTGTTGAATTGTCGCCTGGAGATGCAATATCAAATGCACCTATGACCTTTATCCCTTCTGCCTCGTAAAGATTCATAGATATACCACCTTTAAACTGCATTGGTAGAGGGTATTCTTTAAAATCCTTTGTTGAATCATTATCAGTGACAACGATAGCACCATCTTCCCAGTCATAGTATGAGCCAGAAGGTCTTGTATCTGGACCAAAGTTAAGGAGTGCAAGACCAATCTTTAAGTCTCTGAAATTTGTAACATAAAGACCACCTATATCAAGACCTCCACCCCATATCTGAATTGCTCCTAATTCATTAGAGGGATACATCTCCCTTAAAACTTTTAAGGATACACCAAATGAAAACCTGTCTGTAAGGAATCTGCTGTAAGTTGCACCAACCTGATATGCATAATAATATACATCTATACCCGTTTCTTCATTCTCAACAGTTGTTTTTTCAAACCATCCTGAATGTAAACCTGAATAGAATATAGCAACATTACCATAAAGACCTAAATTATAACTTGCTGCAATTCCACCATGCATAATTCCAGCCCACCAGTTATTATAGGCAAAGAATGTTCCTATACCCTTTCCAAGGCTCAATCCAGCGGGATTCCAGAATACAGCAGATGTCCCTTCAGCAAGTGAAGCATAAGCCTCTCCAAGCCCAATTGCCCTTGCATCAAGCCCTATATCAAGGAATTTCATCCCGTTAATACCTAACTTTGCAAACTGGGCATTAAGTATGACACATAAAATGAGGACTACCAGTAATATCTTTCTCATATTCCCTCCTACCTTAATATAATGAATTTGTCAACCTTATAATCTACAATATTTCCCTGTGAATCGTATTGTTCAACTTTATATATATAGAGTCCACTCGCAACTTTAATATCAGCATCTGATACCATATTCCAGAAAACGGTTCCTGTTGCACTCCTGTTTTCAATTGTGTAAAGTTTATCACCACTTATCGTATAGATGATAACCCTTGCATTTGGAGGAAGATTTGTGAATGCAATCTTATCTTCATATTGAGGTTCCCAGGAGGCAGAGCCATAATATGGATTTGGGACAACCTTCACATTATCAAGTGTTGAAGATGATGGTGGAAGTAGGATAAGTGGGACAGGGGCACCTTTTGCATCCTTCTTATAATTAGATTTACCTGTCTCAAGAGGCGGTATATTCTGTGCAGGTCTCCCTGAATCAGAAGCAGTAACAGCATAATAATAAGGAATACCGGGAATCAATGTTGTATCAACAAAACTATGCTGGAGCGCTGATTTATCAAACTCTGCAAGGAGTTCCCAGTTCATAGGCTTCCAGGTAGCCCTATAAACCCTATATTTTACAAAATCATACGCACCATCAATCGGGTCAGGGGTTGTTTCTGCCTTATTATCCCATCTTAATTCAACTTTACCTTCATCTATATAGTAAGTGAGTTCTGGAACTTCAGGTGGAAGAGGTATCTGCCAGTGTATGTCCTCATCAGGTGCAGAAGGATGTGCTGGGTCTGAGTGTTTAGAACCCATATAGTATGCCTTCAAACCCGCATCCGCAACCTGTCTTGCACCAAGAACATAACCATTACCAAATTTTGAATCATATCCACCATTCAAACCAAAACCAACACCTGCAACATAAACAAGTTTTAAAGTATCACCATCCTCTATCTGATGAGGACCTGATGTGAGTAAGAATCTGTAATCAAATGTTGCAGCACCAACATCATAAGGGATAGGCATAAAATAATAACCCAAACTCATATCGTGTGTTGCACTCATATACGCATATTTATTTTCATCGGTTCCAGGGTCATTATTCCAGTTCCACCATTGATGCGAATAAACAGTCGGAACCCTTGAACCAGGACCATAAACATCATACCAGTCAAATTTTGCAGGTGGTGCATAGATGAGCCTTGCAAATATATAACCAGGGCATCCACCACCTTCTGTTTTATCATTCTCAGGTGTTGTTGGGTCATCATCATCATATATGTAACTCATATTCCTTGGGATATAGTATTTTGTCCCTGGTGTGAGGACTGTCTCGTCAGGGTCATCGCCCCATATCTGATACTGGTCAGGAACACCATCAGGCTCTTCAATTGTTGTATCTGCAAGAATTGTATAGTGATCTGTAGGGCTTGGTAGGTACCAATTAGGATGATCCCATTCACCCCTTGTATCCCCATCAAATGCAACCATATCATCAATGTGAGGGTTTGTCTCGTCATAATCACAGTTATCGGCATCAAAGCACAATGATACAAAGACATTTTTTAGAATAGTTGGTGCAGTTACACCTGTAATGTTAAACTTACTCTTGTTATAAATCACATATATTTCATACCCTATAAACTGATTGTAAGGTGACATACTCCACTGGAAAGCCTTCTGAATAACCTTAAGACCCAATTTATAAGGATTGTTATAGTATCCTTCATAATCAGTGTATGCTGATATAATATCCTGCTGTGATTTAGGATAACTAATCGTGAGCCAGCCACAATTCTCAGTTGGGTCTTCTGATGGTGAAAATTCATAATTTCCATAATCTGCATGAGAAACATACACATTCTCACCCACCTTTGCACCTATCCATAGACGACCTTCCCATAGATAGTAATAACCAAGACCACCTGGCCAGTCATAGGAAGGATTTCCTGTCTGGTCTGCATTTGGGTCACCAAAAACACCATAGTTTGATTCAACCGTCCAGACAGTCCCAGTTGTATGTGCTTTAAAAGCAGGTGTGCAAGCCTTTGCAGGATTAGGGTTTGTATTGCTCACAATTTTACTTCTACCAAATAGTATCAAAACGATTAAAATTGTTAATAATAAATATCTTCTCATATATCCTCCTTAAAACCTGAATTCTATACCAATTCTCATAAATCTTCTTGGGCTGATAACAGTGGGATCTCTATAAGAACCCATAGCAGCAAGGACAAGGTCATCGTGGTCTTCTGAAAGCCCGTTATCATTTATTCCATCATGATTCTCATCCTTTCCAACATAACCATCATGGTCATTATCATAAGCCTTCTTTGCATTATACCATGATTCATCTGCAAGACTATTTATATTCAGAACATCAAAGAGATTGTAAACATCAAAGAATGCACCCATACTCACCTTTCCTATATTGAAATAGTAATATGTCCTCATATCTGTGTTTATCGTGTATGGAAGCCTGTCTTCGTTTATCCTCTGAACCCTTGACCTTGAAGGTGGTGTCCAGGGGATACCTGATCCATAATCTGTAAGGAAGTTTAGCGCAAAATTCCCGAAATCAAGACCTATACCGAAATTAAGTGTATGCCTCTGATCCCAGTCAAGATAATGTTCTTCCTGCGGAACAACATAACCTGCCCAGATGTAATCATAGTTCTGCCTTGTGGAAGAAGACTTCCCCCTTGCAATACCAAATGAATAAGATATACTTAAAGTAAGAGGTGCCAGGAATCCACTCCCACCAGCAACCTTATTTAAAGCAACCTCAATCCCTTTTGCAGTTCCATAATCTGCATTTGAATAGATTGTGTAATAATTTGTAGGTGTATAGAAATACCTCTTTGTATCCGTCAAGCCTGTTATATCCTTCATATACGCATTTACATCCATCTTTATGTATTCAGAGAATGCATGCTTTAAACCAACTTCATATGCAATCGTCCTCTCTGCATCTATATCAGGATTTCCAACCATCGGGAATGAACCTGAGAAATCCCAGTTCTTGTTTGTATATAGGAATGTAAGAGGAGGAACCTGGAAGTAATGCCCGTATGTGAAATGGAGAACATCGTATTCAGTGATAGGGAATGAGAAACCAAGCCTTGGTGATAATTTCCATTTTAATGATGTTTTCACAGGGTCTTTTATCTCACCACCACTTGAAGGGTCTGTAACTGGATTATATGGGTCTTTTGGAACATAACCATTTGGATTGAAGAGGTCAAACCTTAAGCCTGCATTCACAACAAAATCTTTGAACTCCATCTTATCCTGAATATATGCTGCATAAGAGGATGGATAACTTGAAACATAAGTCATATAAACATTCCCACCAGAAGCCATATCTGCCATATAATTAAACAAGTCGTAATATTTCATCTCAATCCCTGTCTTGAACTGATGTTCCCTTGTTACCTGTGAAATGAAGTCTGCCTTTGCCGTCCATGTCTTCTTTATATCATAATGATAACAGAGACGATAATAACCTTTTGTCACAAAACCATTCTGATCACCTGTCCTTTTATATGGATAATTTGCAAGTTCTGGCCAGTACCAATCTGTCTCAGTCCCATTTATCTCAACCTTTCTGTCATTATCTGAATCTGAAAAATCATCAATACTATCTGCATCAGGATATGCTGTGAACCAAATTGTATCAAGTGTAATAGGATTAACCTTAAATGTATCAATAGGGCTGTATGTGGAATTTAATATTCCATCGCGATTCCTGTCATAACTTCCATCTTCAAATATATCCCATTTCTGCTCTGTTGTATAGTTGTTCAATTTAAATTCCCAGTATGTTGTTGGTGTTATCGCATGTGATAGATTGAATGCATAAGAATATGTCATCTCCTTTGGTGAATAAAGATTTTTCAGATTGAACTTCCATGAAGCAGCATAAACATTGTAATTTCTTCTTGTATAAAGTCCGCTGATATTGAATTTCAGGGTTGGTGTTACATAGATAGTGAGTTTATTATTATATGAATACAATTCATCATCAGCATTCGCAAAATGACCATAAGTATTTGATAATTCACCTGAAACAAGGAAGAATGCCCTTTTTGGGATTATTGGTGTTGAAAGAAGAAAATCAAGCCTTTTCATCTTCTCCTGTCTCGCATCAAGGATTGAATCTGCTATGAATGAATCAGTCTGTCCTGTTGATGTTTTATATGTCTGCCATCTATAATCCCATTTATAATTTTTATCAACAAAATTCTGTAAACGTTCTACACCAAACATATCAGATGTTCTTAATTTCACATTCATTGATAATTTAGGTATCTCTTTTGTCACAACATTAATAACACCTGATTGTGCAGAGCCGTATTCAGCACCAAATCCACCAGTTAGAACAGATGTCTCCTGAACACTTATCTGAGGAATATGTGAATCAAATCCACCTGTATAAGGGTCTCTCAATTCAACACCATCAAGGATGTAAACAACCTCTGTTGCCCTTCCACCCCTGAAATGTATCTGGTCTGTTGCAACAACACCTGGTGTCTGGAGAACAGCACCCTGAACTGTGTTGATTGGAAGTTGAGTCATTGTCTTTTCATCAACCACTGCCATTGATTGTGTAACATCCTTTCTTATCACAGGCTCCTTTGCAACAACCTCTACACCTTTTTCCAACTCAATCACTGCCTGTGTGAGTGGGAATTCAAGTGTTACTGTGAGGTCTGCAATAACAACAACATCTTTTATTGTGTAATCCTGATAACCTATCATAGATGCCTTAACATTGTACTTTCCAGCAGGCACATTCAGGATTACAAAATAACCATCAACATCTGTTGCAGCACCCATTGTTGTCCCTTCAATAATCACATTAACACCAGGAAGCCCACTCTTCGTATCCTTGTCGTAAACCTTACCCACAATTTTTCCTGTTGTCCCTGCAAAAACTGCGAGACAAACAAGGAAAATCAACAAAAGCAATCTACGCATATTACCCCCTTTGTTTTCTTATTTTAAATATAACAATGTCCAACATTTTGTCAAGTATTTTTTTTAAAATTTTTTAAACCTCTTTTACCTTTTCAACCTTGTTAAACATCTCCTCAAGTTCTTCTGGTTCGGGAGAAACATTCAATGCATCTGCTAATGTTATAACACCCTTTGTCACAAGTTCAAGTAAGGACATATTCATAGTCTTCATCCCTTCTTTTGTCCTTGTCTGCATCACAGAAGGAATCTGATGGGTTTTTGCCTCTCTTATAAGTTTTCTCACTGCTGCTATTGAAACCATTATCTCAAAAGCAGGAATAACACCTGAACCATCTTTTTTCTTTAATAATATCTGTGAAACAACACCAACAAGATTTGAACTCATCTGTAATCTTATCTGTCTTTGCTGGAATGGAGGAAAGACATCTATAACCCTATCAATAGTTTCAACAGCATTGTTCGTATGAAGGCTTGAAAGGACAAGATGTCCTGTTTCAGCAGCAGTTATTGCGAGTGAGATTGTCTCAAGGTCTCTCATCTCACCAACAACAATAACATCAGGGTCCTGTCTCAATGAGTATTTCAGAGCATTAGCAAATGCCCTTGTATCCCTTCCAACCTCCCTCTGGTCTATTGAAGCCTTATCGTTCTTGAACACAAATTCAATAGGGTCTTCTATCGTTATGATATGGCAGGGTTCCCTTTTATTCCTGTATTCAACCATCGCTGCTATTGTTGTTGATTTACCACAACCAGATGGCCCTGTAACAAGGACAAGACCCCTTGGTCTCATCGCAAAATCCTTCAAGATAGGCGGATATCCATCTTCTAACTTTGGTATCTCTTGTGGTATCCTTCTGAAAACAATCGCAACTGTTCTTCTCTGTCTCATAAAATTTATCCTGAACCTTGATAGATTCGGAACATTAACTGCCACATCAGATTCATTTGTTGCAATGAAATTCTGGAATTGTTCTTCAGTGAGGATATTCTTTGCAACATTCATCGTATCTTCTGCTTCAACAACAGGATGGTCTTCTATCCTGAAAAGTTCACCATAGATCCTGAATACAGGTTTAGAACCCACTTTAAGGATTAAATCTGAGGCATTCTTCGTTACCATAAGTTTGAGGAGTTCACCAAGTTTTACCATTTCACATCCTTGTTATGGAGGATTCAAATTCTACTGGATTGGATGATTTCGCAAGCGCCTCTTCATAACTCACAAGACCTCTTAGATAGAGTTCTTTCAGAGACTGGTCAAGTAGTTTCATTCCGTATTTTCCGCCTGATTGTATCAAACTGTATATCTGGTCAACCTTACCTTCTCTTATAGCACTCTTCACAGCAGGTGTAACAATGAGGATTTCAAACGCTGGTATCCTTCCTTTACCTGTTGCAAGTGGAAGGAGTGTCTGGGAAATAACTGCCCTTAATGTGTTTGCAAGTTGTAATCTCACCTGATGTTGCTGTTCTGGTGGAAATATATCAACAATCCTGTCCACTGTCTGTGCAGCATCCGTTGTGTGCAGGGTTGCTAAAACAAGTGAACCCATTTCTGCTGCTGTTAAAGCCCTTGAAATCGTTTCAAGGTCCCTCATCTCACCAACCATTATAACATCAGGGGATTGTCTCACAACCCTTTTCAATGCCTCTGTAAAAGAGAAAGTATCAACACCGATCTCCCTCTGCTCTATTGTGCACATCTTATCCTCAAAAATAAACTCAATAGGGTCTTCAATTGTGATTATATGCCTTTTATATTTCCTGTTCATATATTCTATCATTGCAGATAGAGTTGTTGATTTCCCACTTCCAGTAGGTCCTGTAACAAGGACAAATCCCTTGTTATAATCTGAGATTGTTTCAAGTATATCAGGAAGCCCCCATTCCTTTATAGTCTTCACCTTTATTGGTATAGCCCTTATTGCAGCACCAATCACACCTTTCTGGAGAAAGAGATTTATCCTGAATCTTGATAAACCTTTTAACTCATAGGATAGGTCAAGTTCAAGTTCCTTTTTAAATCTGTTTTTCTGGATATCGTTCATCATAGAAAAAAATGTATCTTTTATAAATTGGGGTGTGTTTATTGGATACTTTGTCATCCTCACGAGCCTTCCATCTATTCTAAAAATAGGGTATTCATCAGATTTAATGTGGAGGTCAGAGCCTCCCATCTTCACAAGTTCTTCAAGCATTTTTATAAGTTCATCCATATAATTCCCTTTTTACGCACCCGAAAGGAATTGAACCTTCAACCTTCCCGTCCGGAGCGGGACGCTCTATCCGTTGAGCTACGGGTGCTTTATTTCTTCTTATGCCTCATCTTTTTTCTTCTCTTCTTCAACTTATGTGTCCTTATTTTTTGAAGTTTTCTTTTTCTTCCGCAGGGCAAATTTCACTCCTTTTTTATCTTTTCTGCTATTTCTTTTTTAAATTCCTTAGATGCCTTGAAAACTGGCTGGTATCTATCAGGTATTCTTACTTCTACCTTGTTCTTTGGATTTCTTCCTATCTTCCCCTTTTTTAGTTTATTCATAAAAACACCAAATCCTCTTATTTCAATCCTGTCATTATTCCTAAGTGATTCTTTTATCTCGGAAAGAAACATCTCCAAAATCCCTTTCACCTGTTGTCTTGGTATCCCTGTCTTTTCTGTTATCTTTTCCACAAAGTATGCCTTTGTTCTTGTCATATTTCCTCCTATTATAATTATTTTATAAAACAAATCATAAAACTTGTCAAGTATTTTTCACCACAATTCAAGTATGATTTTAATAATATCATCTTTCAATTTAACCGCTAATTTTTTTATACCTTCAATATCTTCATTTGTCTCACTCACAATTTCTTCCCTTAAACTTCTCTCCAGGAGTTTCAGTGTGTCAGATTTTCTTATAAACGAAATATCTGATAATAGCGTGAACTTATAACCTTTCACTTCACCTGTTTTCTCATAGAAGAAAGGTTCTTTCTTGAAACCCTTTACAACAACTTTTAATGTATAATCACCATTCTCACTTATTTTGAATCTCCCATCATTTTTAAAAGAATTGTAAATCTCAGAACCAAGTATTCCTTCAATCCCGTAAGCATCACTCTCGTTCTGAACGGGAAATATATCTATACTCCCTTTTATATTTCCTCCTGTGAATGATAAACTACAAGAAATATTAAAGAGTGAAATTATTCCTAAAATCCTGTATCTTCCCATTATCTATAATCTCCCTGTACCATTCATCAAGAACCATTCCCCTTTTTTTATCATAATATTTTAAATAATAATCGTTGAACCTGGATTTTATAAGTTCAACATCAGGCTCTTTTCTGTCAATCACCTTAATTATAAAGATACCATTATCATCAACAATGGGTGAAGAGATTATTCCTTTACTCAGATTGAAGATTGCACCATAAATTTTTCCTTTCCTTGTAAATGGTGGGCATTCAGTATTAAGGGTTATATAATCTGTTATACCATAAATACCTTCTTTTTTAAATTCCTCAATCTTATCTTTCATCTTTGAACGAATATTCATTACATAATTTAAATTTCCCTCAATACATTTTTTTCTCTTTAAATCCACATTCACTATCTCTTTTATATCTTCGTATTTTAGATCTTCTTTATAAAAGTTTTTCTCAACCTTTATGAGATAGAAACCATCTTCTTTAAATTCTGTGAAAAATTCTCCTCTTTTTGAATTCCTCAGTATGAAAACATTTTCAATCTTAAAAGGATTATCTCCATATTTCCTGTAATAAAATCTCTTGAAATTCACATTATATGTTGAGATCGCACTTATAGAATCCTTCTTAAAATCTTTTATAAAATCCTCTATCTTATTCTTTACAATATTTGCGTTCTCATAAGATGGCTTGAATTTCAGAAAGATTTTTTGTAAGCCATAAACATTTTTCTCTTTCTCCTTTAGATAATAGATATAAATCCCATTTTCATTCTCAATCTTTTTTATTTCTCCTTTTTCCATTGTTTTTAAAATCTCAATTTCACTTGATGGAAAATCTTTTATATCTTTTTTTGCATATTCAAATACTGAATCTGAATAGTAATTAATGAGTGTATCAAATTGGATTCCTCCATTGAACTGGCTTATTATATTCTCCGCTATCTCCCTCGTATTCTTCTTATCTTCTTCATAAATATTTAAAGGAAAGAATGCATAGGATAAAATTCCCTTTATATCATTATATCTTGAATAATTCTCTTTAAAGTATTCCCTTCCTTCTTCATCTGAAACAGATATTGTATCAAAATTTGAAGGAGGAAAATAAAGGTATTCAACTTTCACCTTCACTTCATCCTCAAGTATCTTCTGAACAACCTCTGAATTTGTGAGCCTTACAAGATCAAGAAGTTCTGTATTCGCTATCTTTGTAGGCAAATCTTCTGTAAAGAACATCTTATAACTCACAACAAATGACGAATATCTCGGGTCTTTCAAGATTTGCAAATACTTCTCCTGATTAAAGACACCATTCTCATAAAATGAAGAATCACTTACAATTTCATAGGGTGGTAATTGTAGAATAAGTTTTTCTGCAAGTTTATCATCTATTTTTATATTCCTTTCTTTAATAAATTTATTCATCAGATTGTTTATTATTAACCTGTTTATAATATCATCTGAAATTATTTTTTGCTCATAAGGTCCCATATTCTGTCTTCTTGAATTGCTTATACTCCTCTGATATAATTCGTTAAATTCCTGTAATGTGATGTTCTTTTTACCAACTTTTGCAATATATCCTTTTTCAATATCTCCTCTTCTTGTGAGTGTTGTTCCAAAATCAAAAAATATGAAAAGAATAAAAACAGCCGCAAGAAACCAGAAGAAGAATTTCATACTTTTTCTTAAATTCTGCATAAACATATTATCCTCCTTTCAGGAATTCAAGAAATCTCCTGACTCTTTTTATAACATTCTCCTTCCCTAAAATTTCCATAATCTCAAAAAGACCAGGTCCAAATGTGATACCTGTGATTGCTATTCTTACTGGATGTATTATCTTTTTTGTGCTTATCCCTTTCTCATCACAGAATATCCTTAAATCTTTCTCAATAATATCTTTTCTCCATTCATCTATTAACTCAATCCTCTTCAAATAATATGAAAGATTTTCGTAAATCCCTTCATAAAGAATTTTCTCAATCCCTTCATATTTGTAATCATCTTTGAAGAAATAGTATCCTATTTTTTCAAGGTCCCTCAATGTCTGTAATCTTTCTTTCATCATAGTAAGAACATTCTTTAAATAACCTTTATCATAATCCTTCATTATTAGTTCGCTTTTTATCAGATAAGGCTCTATTCTTTCCATAAGTTCTTCAATAGATAGTTTCCTTATATACTCACTATTCATCCACAACAATTTTTTTATATCAAAAACAGCGCCCCTTTTACCAACATTTTTTATATCAAATTCCCTTATGAGTTCATCCATTGTAAAAAACTCCCTTTCATCCTTTGGGGACCATCCTAAAAGTGCGAGAAAGTTAACAAATGCTTCGGAGAGTATACCTTCATCCCTGTAATAAGATACTGCAACAACACCATGCCTTTTAGAAAGTTTGCTCCTATCTTCACCTAAAATTAAAGGAAGATGTGCGAATTCTGGCTTATCCCAGGATAATGCATCATATAAAAGTATCTGTTTTGGTGTATTTGGAATATGGTCATCACCCCTTATCACATGTGTTATTCCCATATCATGGTCATCGACAACAACTGCAAAATTATAAGAAGGGAAACCATCTGATTTCATAATAACAAAGTCTTCAATCTCACTATTATTCATTTCTATCTCACCATGGATAAGGTCGTGAAATGATGTTTTACCTTCAGGTATTATGAATCTTATAGCTTTTTTCCTTCCTTCCCTTTCAAATCTTTCTTTCTCCTCTTTCTTAAGATGAAGGCATCTTCTATCATACTTCCATACCTTTCCTGTTTTCTGATAGATTCTTTTCCTTTCCTCAATCTCTTCCTGTGTGCAATAACAATAGTATGCTTTACCATCTTCAAGAATTTTTTTTGCTATTTCCTGATACCTTTTAAGATTATCTGACTGGAAGAAAGGTCCTTCATCCCATTTCAAACCAAGCCAGGTTAATGAATCAAGGATAACATTCACCATCTCTTCCGTTGATCTTTTCACATCAGTATCCTCAATCCTCAAAACGAACTTTCCGTTATGCTTCCTTGCAAACAGAAAGTTATAAAGTGCTGTCCTTGCAGTTCCAACATGTAAATAACCAGTTGGCGAAGGTGCAATTCTAACTTTAACCATATTTCTCCTTTTTTATCATTATATTTATGAATAAAATTAAATCAAGATTTTTTATAATTTAAATTTTATCGTTGGTTCTGCATTTTTTAATAAATACTCTCTCTCTTTTTTTCTATCAAAAAAGATATAAGCAAGGAATGCAACCATTCCTCCATTATCTGAAGAAAGACCTTTTTTTGGAAAATAACAGAGATCAAATATTTCCTTAATCCTTTCCCTCAAATATCTATTCGCTGAGACACCACCTGATACTGCTATCTTTTTTATCCCTGTTATTTTCCTCGCTTCTTCTAATTTTAAAAGAACAGAATCTATTGCGGATTTCATAAATGAAGCAGCAATATCTTTTATCCTGTAAATTTTTTCCTTCTGTGAGAGTTTGTTGTAGGTATAAAGGACTGCGGTCTTCAATCCACTAAAACTAAAATTCAAACCTTTTAAAGAAGTTACTGGAAATTTGAAATATTCAGGATCTCCATTTTCAGCCCATCTTTCAATCTCCTGACCACCAGGCCATCCTATTCCAAGAAGTTTTGCAACCTTGTCAAATGCTTCTCCACAAGCATCATCAAGTGTATCACCTATCAACTCTATTTTTCTCTCTTTTATCTTGAAGAGTTTTGTATGTCCACCTGATATCACAAGTCCTAAGAATTCATCCTCTATAAAACCATTATCAATGAAAGGGGAAAAAAGATGTGCAAGAATATGATTTGCAGGGAAGAAAAACTTATTAAATTTAACTGCAATTGATTTTGCAAATGTGTATCCTACGAGTAGTGAACCTATAAGTCCAGGACCATAGGTCGCAGAAATAATATCAATATCAGATAAATCTTTTTTTGAATCCTCTAATGCCCTTTTCACAACATCTTCAATAGTTCTTATGTGTTCTCTTGAAGCAAGTTCTGGAACAACACCACCAAATTGCTTATGTATCACCTGTGTATGAACCACATTCGCTTTTAGATAACCATCCTCAATAACACCACAGGAGCAATCATCACAGGATGTTTCAATCCCGAGAACATTCATTGTTCAATCTTTATTGTATTTGGTATCACTTTTATAAGTTTTTCACCAAGTGTTATTGTGGTCGTTTTACCTTTTTCTGGAACAGAATCAGGTATAACAACGGAAACATTTCCAATTAATCTCTTTGGTCCTAATAGTATTACTGAATCAGGTTCTGAACCAAGACCCTGTATCATTACCACTTTCACCTTTTTTTCTATCAGTGAATCTATCTCAAAGTTCATCTCATTATTACCCATAACAAAAAAGTTTATCTTTCCGATAAAAACAGGGAATTTTATATTGCTTTCATCAAGGGTTATTGTGTATTTCCCAACATCATTATTTAAATTAATATACGCATCAACAAAAGAAAGTAAAATAATCTGCCTTTTCTTACATTCAACATTTATCATTAATGATTCAGGTGAATATGATAGAATACAAAGTTTCTTCCCAACTTTTGGGACAATATGTATATTTAAAATTTTTTTCTCAATACTACCAGTGACAACATAAAACCATAATGAGAAACCAATAATAAGTGAATTTATGAATAAAGCAAGATTAGAAAAAAACTTACCAATATTCTTTCTTAATTTAACACTTATCATCTATACCTTCTAAAATAACTCTTCCTTTCCCTTTTTTAATGTATCCAATTAACTTACCATATTTTATTTTTTCACCAATCACTACCATACCAATACCCATATTGAATGTCCTGAACATCTCTTTTTCAGGTATATCACCATATTCCTGAATAATTTTAAAAATATAAGGAATATCCCATTCAGGTTTTATAACGCAATCAACATTTTTTGGTAATATCCTCACTATATTCTCTTTAAAACCACCTCCAGTTATATGTGCAATCCCTTTTATCTTTTTCAATTGTGGATAAATTATATGAAGATAAGATCTATGAGGGATGAGAAGTGCTTCACCTATTGTCATCTTTATTTCTTCTATGTATTTGTCTGGTTTAAATCCTGCATTCTCAAAAAGAACTTTCCTTGCAAGAGTATAACCATTTGTATGAAGACCAGAAGAGGGAAGTCCATATACTTCGTCATAAGGTTTTATATCTTTCCCATCTATGATATTTTTTTCAATAACACCAACAATAAATCCTGCAACATCAAAGAGACCTTCTGGATAAATATCAGGCATCTCTGCTGTCTCACCACCTATAAGGGATAAGTTATTTTCAATACAGGATTTTGTTGCACCTTTTATTATCTCCTTCACAATTCTTTCTTCTACTTTATTGAATGCAAGGTAATCAAGGAAAAAAAGAGGTTTTGCACCAAGTGTTAAAATATCATTCACACAATGATTCACTATATCCTCTCCAAGCCCCTCGTATTTCTCCATCATCTTCGCTATTATTATCTTCGTCCCAATAGAATCAGTTGAACTCACTAAAACAGGGTTTCTTTTATTCACTTTATACAATGCACCGAAAAGACCGAAATCGTAGAGAACATTTTTACTGAATGTTCTCTTCACTAATTTTTTTATTTCATCCTTCGCATTTTTTGCCCTCTCCCTATCTACGCCTGAATCTTTATATAACATTAAATTTTTTCTTTCACCTTTTCAAGATACTTTTTCGCCTTTTCGTTAGTAGGGTCGTATTTTAATATCTTCTCAAGAAGAGTTTTTGACTCTTTATATTTACCCTGTAGATAAAGGTTTACAGCCTCTTTATACCAGTTATTTATTTCTTCCTGTGATGGTTTCTGTGTTTGAGTTTTTGGAATCTCCTTGGGTTTTTCGGGTTTTACCTGTGGAGGTGGAGTAACAGGTTTCGTTTTTGAAGCAATCATTATCTTTAATGCATCAATCCTTGATTTAACTGATTCATCGTTTGGTGTTATTTTTAAAATCTCTTCGAGGTATCTTATTCCAATCTCTGGATTCGTTTTCTCATATTGAGATGCAAGGTTATTCAAAGAATCAACCTTTATTTTTATTAAATCCTTTAACTCCTTTTGTAATGCAACTGTTTTTGAATAACCAGGAATGATCTTCATACATTCATTTATTAAATTATTTGCTTCATTTAATCTTCCTGAATTTATGAGTTCTTTTACTTCGTTAAGTTTACTCTCAACAAGTGTCTCTTCAGGCGAAAGTATTCTTTTTAAACCAATCTTTATATCAATCTTTTTATCCTTTACAACCTTAACCTTTCCTGTTTTCTGAACATAATTCTCCTTCTTGAAAACGAGTTTATAACTCCCTTCTTCTGTTAATATCTGAGCAACACCCTGCTCATTCACAACAAAAGATTTTGTCTTGTTTGTTTTCAAATCAGTCAATTCAATAACACATTGTAAAGGGAGTTTTGTCTCATCATCATAAACACGAACAATTATGAAACCTGTTTTTTTCTGTGCAATTCCATAAACTTTACCACCGAAAGAGAAATTAAATCTCACATTCCTGTCAACGATATCACTTATCTGCTCAATCTTTGTTAAACATAGATTGAAGTAATAGTTACCAAAATTGAAACCTATTCCACCATTCACATCCCTTCCATCAAACTCTATCACACCAGAAAGGAAAGGAAGAATTTTTACCCTTAAACCCCAGAATAAACCAAAACTATAATCTGGATGATAATTTGATGTATCACTCTTTGTAAGGAAATAATCAATATTAAAATATCTTGACCTTGGACCATAACCCACATATTTTCCTCTTCCTATACCTGCTGTAAGTTCAACGAAGTCGAAAGGCTTGTAAGTATTTACAACATAAATGGAGAATCTCTCCTGTGGTCTTGTTCTGTATTGTTCATCAAGATAACCAGATGTATAAGTATCACCACCACCTAATGGTGTGATATATTTTCTGTATGTTATTCTGTCTATACCCATTGAAAGAGAATAAACCTTTTTTGAGAAGAGAAGATATTTCAGATCAATCGTCCAGTCTTGAACCCTGTAATATGCGAGTAAACCTTCAAATTTTGGAAAGACAAAATTTAAAGATGCATTCAGATTGTATTTATCTATATCCTGAGGAACCTGTCCTATCTCATATCCACCTGATACATTAAGATAAAAACCCTGATTTGGTATATAGCCTGATGGTATGTCAATATAACCATCAATTTTTTCCATCTCTGCAAAAACGAACAAAGAAATGAATAAAAAAATTATATATTTTTTCATATCCACCTCCAATTAAATTATAAATTTAAAAATTATTTTGTCAAGTCAAAAAATAAAAATTTAATACCTTATTGTGAACTTTATCATTGCATTTCTTGTATCCATATTATCTTGGTATTTTATTGTCCCCCATTTTGAAAATCTATATTCCATAATGTATTCTATCTTTGCGGTTGGATAAAATTCAGTCCCCAATTGCAAATAAAGGTCTTTCTTAATATACTTACCGAGTGTTAATTTATAACTTAAAGACCTCTCTATCCTTGTAAAATCCATACCGAGAATTTTTGAGAATTCATTTTCCAGTCTATTCCTCGCCCAGAAATCAAATGCCTTGAAAGCGGTATTCCTCAAATTATCCTGAGAGGAAGAGAAATCAACAAGTTCCTGCCAGGACATATTTAGTCCAAGTATAAGTAATATCTCAGAAAGTTCTTTTGGAGGTTTTGAGTATATGCTAAACTCAGGTTTTTTCATACTACCTGAAACATTGAGAAATATTGTATCTTTATCCCTTATCTGTGAAGAAGTAAGTTTTATTTCAGGGTCTATCTCACCCCTTTTTGAGAATGTGAATCTACCTTCCTCTATTTTAAATTCTGTGAGGAAGTATTTAAAACTTCCTTTTATCACCTCAAATTCTCCAATAGCGGATGGTATTCCCCAATCATAAAATATGTTTCCCTCACCTTTAAATTCTATATCTGCATTCTCATTCTTAAGCCATACATTTCCCTCATTTGCACTCACAAACATATTTATGTATAATTTCTCAAGCCTTTTTCCACCTTCTTTAAAATAAAATGGTAATGTAACAGTTGCTTCTTTTATAGATGCTTTCCCTGTCAATTTTACACCTTTAACATCATCAGAGATGTTCATTGAGCAATCAAATAATGCACTATAATAATCATAGGATATATATCCATTGTTTATAATAAAATCAAGTGAGTATTTTTTATCCTTAACAATGAAAAATCCTTTAAATTTTAACTCTCCATCACCTATATTCCCTTTAAATTCTTCAAACTTGACGCTATCCCCTTCACATTTAATCACACCTTTTAATCCATTCACCTTTATACCTGAATTTCTCTCTGTGAGATCAACATTTTTTATACTCACATCACCATTAATCTCAGGTATTGAGCCTTTACCAGAAAAATCAAGGGAACCAGTTATATTGGAGTTCTCAGCCTTTACGAACTTCTTAAAGAATATAAAAACCCAATCAGATGCAGAATTTAATTCTACCCTTCCTTTAAAATTTTTATCAGAAAAACTATATTCACCAGAAACCTCTGAGTTTGCACCATTTTCAAATATTTTCATAAAAACTTTTGCAATCTTCCTTGTTCCTGTTAAAAAGACTGATACAGAATCACCAAATGTATACTCTTCTCCTATATTTCTTCCTTTCATATTTAAAGTGATATATGGTTCATTACTCCTTCCTGAAAATGTGATTATCAAATCAACGAAACCATTAACTTCCTTTTTTATAATATTCCTTATATCTTTCAGATTCAGATTTAAGAGAGAAATACCACCTTCTATCTCCCCATTATACCTTAAATTTAGATTTAAACCTGTTTTAAAGTCTCCACCATTAGATAGTGAGAATCCTGTGATATTTACCTTATCTCTTTCTAAGATAATCCTCGTTGGTGATATGGAGAATATTGTATCGTTCTGTGTAATTATATTTATTTTCTTAATATTAACAATATTCCCATCTTTTTCTAAATTTGTCCTTAAACTTAAATATTCTGATTTAATAAGACCTTTTGCATCAATATTAAAACCTCTAAAAAATCCTGTAAAATAAATATCCTCAATCTTTCTATCCCTTATCACACAATCTTTCAAAAATATATCAAAACTTCCCTTCATCTTCTTTAAATCTTCAATATCAATGTTCATCCCTATTGATTTCAGACCAAAATATTTTCCTTTACAATCTTCTGCCCAGATTGAACCAGTTGCGGAACCATTAAATGTGAACTGGAATGTTAACTTCCCTTCGTTTAAAAACCTTCTTAAATAAGGAATTTCACTGATTGTTAAACCATAACCATTTATATAACCATTTAAAATAGTATCCTTCAATGAGAATCTCAAATTCCCTGATATTTCTCCATTACTTGAATAAATCTTATCTATTGATATAAAATTATGTGAATATGAACCATTAACTATCAATGTTTCAGAACTAATTCCATAGAAAATACCTCTTAGAAAAGAAGAGAAAGATAATGTGTCTTTTTTTAGAGATATATTAGCATCACCTGAAAATCTTGTTTTCCTGAAAATCTTATTTACTTCTGAAAGTTCAAAATTTTTGAAATTGATTTTTATATCCTTCTTTTCCTTAAATATATTGCTAATTTCACCTTCAAAACCTTTACCTTTCAAACTTATTTTGTTTTCTTTAATTTTAAATATAATATTTTCAATTTTATTTCCATTGTATTCAATCTTTTTTATTTTGCCATCACCATTGATGTTTTTTTTGTTAAATGTTATATTCAATGAAAGATGACCTTTAAAAGGAGATTGCTTTAAAAAATCTTGAATAAAGAAATCTCCATTTAAATTTAACGAATCAATATTCCCTTTTAAAGAATAATTTGATTCACCTGTCCTAACAGAATAAAGATTTAAAAAAATATTATCACTTATTGATATATCTCCATAGGCATTATCAATAGAAAGAAAATCTGAAGAAACTGATATTTTTTTTATCCTTAAAAGTATCCTTTTTTTGCTTGATATTAGTGAAATGGAAGAGTTGAGATAGAAATTATTTTTTTTAAAATGGAGATTTATGTTTTTAAATCTTATATCATTTACAACAAGAACAGGGAAAAACCTTTTTGCTTTCTCATTAGATTTTTCTTTTATTATAATATCAGCATCTTCAATACTTATGTTTCTTATTCTCCTGAAAATAATTTCCAAAGGGGTATATCTTAATACTATCCTTTTTGCGCTACCAAAATCAGGAATAGTTATTTCTTCAACACAGGATTCAAAGAAATCAATACTCATATTTTTATATTTTGAACCCTCTGGAAGTATCTTTGAAATATAATTCTCAATTCTATTCTGGGCAAATTTCTTTATCCTGTTAAAGAATATTATAGAAAAGAGTGCTACCAATATTAAAAAAAAGAACGGATAAATGATAAATCTTTTCATATTATTTTAATTATCTTATCAATCATATCATTCACATCATCTTTCTTTATTTCTTCTTTTGAATATTCAAGGGTATCTTCTAAATTTTTTATCAAACTTATTGATTCAAATTTCACCATCCCTATATTTATACCTTTATATATGCAGGAGAGGATATAATCTTCTTTAAATATCTTGAAATAAACCTTCCATTCCTTACCTTCTATCGTTATATCATTTATATTTTCCTTCACAAGTCTTCCTAAATTCTCAATTGAGTCTGCAATACCAGAAAGTATAGCAGATAATGATAAGGTATTTAGATCTCTTAAATATCCATATTCTTCAATAAGTTGGCCACTTTTTGTAATTATGAAAACACCATTCACTTTTATTCTATTTACAAAATCCTTTAAAAGTTCCTGTATCTTCTCTGAAGATTTCTTTGATATTGTTATCTTCTCTTGCACTAAAGTAATCCTTCAATATCTTTTGCCCCTTTCTCCATTTCCACTTTCAGGCTCCCTATGTTTGTATTCGTATCGGTAAGAACTGAAAGTATAAAATTTTTCTTTGTGAGTATAAAAATATAACCATTCTCACCCTTAATGAGTAAAAAGACATTTTTCTTTATACCTATCTTATCCGCTATCTCTGATGCAATCTTTGAAGAAAGTGCTGAAATTAACTCCCCATCTATACCTTTCTGTGAAATTGATTTTATAACAATACCATCAGGTGCTACAACATTTACGCTTAAAACACCCTTTTCTTTAACAATTGTTTCAAGTATATCATCCATTTAAAACCCCAGATTTTTCTTTAATTTTTCAAATGCCTCTTTCCCTTTTATAATAGGGAATCCAAATTCAATATCCTTTGAACATAAAATAATAAAGATTAGTGGTGAATGCATAAATGAAAAAAGTCTTCCTTTCGGAAAATCAAAAAACATATACTCAAAAGAACCAAGTTTTATCTTTTTTATCACATCATTCACTTCAGAAAATATAGCCGCTATCATTGCTGATGTCCCTTCAACATCAATAGTTATTTTTAAATCCTCAGCAATAAGTAGACCTGTTTCGTCTATTAAAAGAGAACCTAAAATTTTTTCGTCCTCATTTATCTCTTTCAGTATGGATTTTATTTTGGAGATTTCCTCCCCTTCTTTTTCTTCGGTTTCCAGCGTCAATTCTGGTTCTGTTACTGTTTCTATTTTTTCTTTATATAATCTCTTTGAAAAATCACCAAGTTTTTCGTTATCTCTATCAATAATAAGCGCTTTTTCAAGAATATTTCTCGCCTCATCCTCTTTTCCTTTAATAAGATATGCTTCTATAAGTTTTATATAAAGAGGAATAAACTCTTTTGTTTCTCCAAGTGAGATCTTAAGAAGTTCAATTGCCTGCTCAATAAGATTGTTCTGAATATAAAAATCTGCGAGCATCGCAATCATTTCAACAGATTTCGGTGAACTTTTCAGATCATCCAACCTCACCCTCCAGTTTCATTATTTCTGATACAAGATTTTTTATTCCTGAAATCATCTCTTCAATCTCCCTTGTAGCAAGTTTATTCTTGGATAGTTTTAAAAATCTTTCAAATGTTTCCAAACCTTTCTTGAATTCCATTTTTTTAATATAAAAATAACCAAGATTATAAAAAAGTGTTGGTTCATCGCCATATTTTTCAATTAAACCAATTATATAATCTATCCCTTCGTCATATTTTTCTTCCTTCCATAAACTATCTATCTTCTTTACCTCATCATCTTTCACCTTTCCCTTCATTTTCTCTTCCACTGATATTTTCAAAATACCACTTATATAAAGTCCGTAAAGAGCCTTCAGTGTTTTCAATTCATTACCTTTTATCCTGATTATATCTTTTATTGATTTCTTCCCATCAATTAAAGATAGAATCTCCCATTCTTCGCTTGTAAGTTTTATATAATCTTTTTTTGCAATCTCATCTGATATAACAAAAATAGTTGATTCTGGGGGGAGGGAAGAAAGAATCCTTTCTGCCTCATCAATTCTTCTTGCACCTTCCATTATTAAATTTTCTATTCTAAGATTTAATTCAAGTTCTTTTAACGGCTCTATAAAATATTCTTCAAATTTGAAAAAACCTTCTTTCAATTTTAATAGAAAGAATATCTCGTTTTCAACGATAGATTTTAAAACAGCGGATACCTCTTTCACATTTACTTTCCCATCCCTTATCAATTCTTCTAAATTTTTTTCTTCAACATCATTTAATATTCCCCTCCTCTGAAGTTCCTGTATTAACTTCTTACCAGTATCAAGATAAACAAGAAAACCTTCTTTGAAAAATAATTTATACTCCGTTCCGTCATTAAGTATAATATTCAAAACACCTGTTTTCTTTGCAAATGATATAAGTTGAAAAAGTTCAAAAAGGCTTAATTCCTTAACAGGACCTTCTATTGCCATTTAAACCTCTAATGGACCTATTAGTTTCTTTGCCGCTTCTATTGCCTCTTCTGCTTCTTTACTATCATCTGTATCAGGCCATTTTTTTATGATCTCCTGCCATATACTTATAGCCCTTTCAAATCTTCCAAGTCTTGCAAGGACAGATGCAAGGAGTTTATGTGCATTAACATTCTTTTCATCAAGACTTATTGCGTATTCAAGTGAACTTATCGCCTTTGTTTCCTGATTCATCTTATAGTAAATCATCCCTTCAAGTAGATAGATATCACTATCACCAAAAGATATCTTCTTTAAGGATTCAAGGGTTTTTAATGCGTTCTCAAATTCAAAAAGTTTGAACTGAACCTTTACAAATAATTTTAGATATTCTGAATTTTTTTCATCAATACTGATCGCCTTTTCAAGAAGTTTTTTACTATCAAAAAAATTGTTTTCAGAGTAATATATCTTTGCGAGAAGGAAAATTGCATCAGGGTCTTCTACTTTATCAACAACATCTTTGAGAACCTCTTTTGCCCTGTTAATCTTCCCTGAATTCGCGAGAAGTTTCCCAAGACGAACAAGAACATCTTCATCCTTTGAAATATTTACTATTCTTTCAAGTGTTTCTATCGCACCATCAATTTCTCCCTGTTTTTCCTGAAGTTCTGCGAAGAGTTTAAGAGCATCAATATCATTTGGATTTCTTTCAAGAAGCAATTCTATCCTCATCCTTGCAAAGAAGTAATCACCATTCTCCATAAATACCCTTATGAGTTCCTTTAATCCTTCTTCATCATCCTGAATATTTTTCAAAAGATCTATTGCTTCTCCATAAAGTTTTTTCTTCCTGTATATCTTGGCAAGAAGTAGTGTTGCAGATTTATTCTCTGGCTGATGTCTTATAACCTCCTGAAGTTTTTCTATAGATTTTTCATAATTCCCCATTTCATAAAGGCTTTCAGCCTGCCTCTGTATTTCCACGATATCCTCTTTTATCTCTTCCTTCGTGAAAAGTTCTTCAAAAAGATTCTCTTCCTCAAGAACAGGTTCTTCAACTTTTTCTATCTCCATTTCATGTGTCAATTCCCTTGCTATGAGAAGATCAAGTTTATCTGAATAAACATCTATTCCAAGTTTAAATCTGTTGCTTGTGTAATATGGATTAATCTCAAGTGCTTTCTTTGTGTATAAAAGTGCCTCCTCAAACTTTCCTATCCTTGAATATGCAAAACCAAGATTATAATATGCCTCAGCGTATTGTGGGTCATTTTTTAATGCTGATTTAAAACAGTATATAGCATCATCAAATTTAGAAGTATTAAGATACAATAAACCAAGATAATTGTAAGCAATTGGATAATTCTCCTTCAGTTCAAGTGATTTTTTAAAATGTTTTTCAGCACCCTCTATATCACCTTCCTGCATAAGTATAAGACCGAGATTAAGGTATGCATCTGGATATTCCGGGTCAAGTTCAATAGATTTCTTTAAATATTCCTTCCCTTTATCTTTTTCACCAAGATGATAATAAACAATACCAAGATTGTTGTAAGAAACAACATAGTTTTTATCTATTTCTATTGCTTTAAGATACCAACTCAAAGCCTCTCTTAATCTTCCAAGCCTGTGGCATGCAACACCAATATCGTTTGGAATCTTTGGTGATGTTTTATCACGATTCAATGCCTCTGAGTATTCAACTATTGCCTTTTCATTCTCATTCTTCAAAAGATATATTTCACCTATATTTTTCTTCAGAATAGCATTCTCTGGTTCATATTCAAGTGCTGTGAGGAATTCTTTAAGTGCTTCATTGAATAGTCCTTTATTCCTGAAAACCATTCCCATTGTATAATGTGATAGAAATTTGTTATCAGGTTTTGTAACATCTGTTTCAACAAGGAATTCTTTATAACCATCCTGTCTGTAAAAATCAAGTCCTAAACTTGGCTGTGTATTCGCAAGTGCTGGATTTATCTTCACTGCTATTTTTGTCTCCTCTTTTGCCTTCTCATAATCACCCATCTCACCATAAACAAATGCAAGAAGAAAATGGAGTTCAGCATTATTTGGTGAAAGAGCAATCGCTGATTTAAATTCATTTACAGATTTGTTGAGTAAACCAAGATTATAATAAACTTCTCCAAGATGTCTGTGTATCTCAGGTGATTTTTCAATTTTCTTTAATCTTTTAAAAACCTCTGCTGCATCATCATAGAATCCTATTGCCTTCAATGTTATCCCATAGTTCTTCATAACATCTATATCGTCAGGTTTGATATTTAGGTATGACTTAAAATATTTTAATGCTTTGAAGAATTGTCCTGTATTTTTATAAGCAATAGCAAGTTTTTTAATAATCTCAGGATTCTGTGGATCAAGTTCAAGTTCCTGCTCAAGCATCCCAATATCTTTATCTATGTATCCTAATTTTTGATATATGAAATCAAGATTATTCTTTGCGAGGGTAAAATGCGGGTCTATTGCGAGTGCCTTCTTTAATTCTTCAATAGCCTCCTGATATAAACCTTTATTATAATAAACAACTGCAAGATTATTATGCGCAGAAGGGTCATTCTGGTCTATTTTGCTTGCAAATAATTTTAATATCTCTCTTTCCTTATCACTTATACTCATTCTATATAAGCCCCATTGATTTGAGTATCTTATCCAGACCTACTGGATCAGGTATCATTAAAAGAATACCTTCAAGTTCTATATCCTGCTCTGCAAAATAGAAACTTGTTTCAACACATATTGCAAGTTCCTTCTCAGCAGTAAAATCTGTATATACAGTTGTAAGAACGGATGCAAGGTTATCAAGAACAAATGCTGGGACTGATGGTAAAACCATTAACCCAAGAAACTCAGATATTGCACTTAGATATGAACTGGAAACTATATTCGCAAGTTCTTTTATAGAAGAAACCTCCATTTCCCCAAATTCTACAGTAGTTCCAATAGGTTTACCAAAAAGTAAATCAAGAAGAATTCTTGATTTTTCTTCAGAGAATATAAGAAGATTTCTACCTGTGAAATCGCCAAAAAAATTAGTTAATATTGCAGCAACAACGGGTGGTTCTTCACCAAAAATATATGGGACATCTTCAAGTTTCATAATTTTCACTTCTGGAACATTCACCATAATATTCTTACCAATCATCTGTGAAAGTGCTGATGCAGCATGACCACTTCCAATATTCGCAGCCTCTTTTATTCCATCAAGATGTAAATTATTCAGTTCATCCAGTTTCATTTTTCCTCCTAACCTATTATGTTGGGAATATCAAGTATCAAACAGGGATTACCATCACCAATGATCGTTGTTCCACTAAATTCCCTCATATTTCTTATAGTGTGTGGTAGATGTTTCACAACTATTTCAAGTGATTCTCCAAGTTCGTCAACTGTTACTATATATTTTTTACCTTCAATATTTATTATTAATGAAGGGATTATACCCTCATATTTTTCACTATCAAGTTTTAGGATATAAGAGAGTGAATATACTGGTATGATTTCCTCTCTCAACAAAATAACAGGTTTTCCTAAGATGTATGAAAAATTAGAAGGTGAAAGATTTATAGTTTCAAGAAGGAATGTCATTGGTATTGCAAAATTGTGTCCTTTAACTTTCACAATATATGCTTTTATTATTGCCATTGTTAGAGGGACAAAAAGATTCACTATTGTTCCTTCATCTTTCTTGCTATGTATTTCAACATTTCCACCTATCTTTCTTATAACATCACGAACAACATCAAGTCCAACTCCCCTTCCTGAAACAGTGCTTAAATTCTCTTTTGTTGAAAAGCCCGAAAGGAATAGTAAAGAGAGAAGGTCTTTTTCGGATAATTTGTTTGCCTCATCTTCATTTGAACAATATCCAAGTTCAACAGCCTTTTTCCTCACCTTCCCAAAATCTATTCCCCTGCCATCATCTGAAACACTTATCTTTATAACCCCTTTTTCCCTTTCCGCAATTATTTTTATCTTACCGGTTTCAGGTTTACCTTTTTCTCTTCTTTCCTGAACAGGCTCTATACCATGGTCTATTGAGTTTCTTATTATGTGTATGATAGGGTCTGATATACTTTCTATTAAAGACCTGTCAAGTTCTATATCGCTACCTGTAATTTCAAGGTCAACTGTTTTACCCATCTCCCTTGAAAGGTCTCTCACATATCTTGGGAACCTGTCAAATATATGGGAAAGAGGAACCATTCTTATCTTCATCACAACATCCTGCAATGAAGATATGAATCTATTATGTGTTTCAACAACCTGAGATAATTGCTCATTTTTCAATTCTTTTGCAATATTTATTAATCTCTCCTTGGAAATCACAAGTTCTGCAACAATATTCTGAAGGCTATCAAGGTCTTCTATCCCTATTCTTAACTCTTTAAGTTTTTTAATCTCTTTTTCCTCTTCTACTTTTTCTTCTTCTATTGTCTGTATACTCTCTATCTCTGAGAATTCTGATGATAATTTACTTATCTTTGAAAAATCAGATACACTTATTATAAATTCAAAGTAATCCTTCCCTTCTTTTATCTCTTTTAAGGAAGGTGTTATTGGTGAAACATCTGTGAGCATCTTCATCCTATTCAGAATCATAAAAAATCTTGCTGTTGGTAGCATCGTATCTTTTTTAAGCACAATTTTCACATTCTGTTTCTTTTTACCAAGAAATGATTCTATCTTATCAACCGCTCTTATAATATTATCTATTATCTCATCCGTTATCTTAACTTTACCATCCTTCACATCCTGAAGGGTATTTTCAACATTATGAGAAACCTGAACAAGTTCCTCATATCCCATAGTTGCAGCCATACCTTTTATTGTATGAAAGATTCTGAATATCTCTTCAATAGTCTTACTATCGTGTTTCTTTTCAAGTTCAGGAACTATCACATTCAATTTTTCTATATATGAATTTACTTCACTTATGAAAAGTTTTTTGTATTTCTCAAATTGTTCGTTCTGAAACATAGTATTTCTTAAAGTTTCAAAACCCTCTGAACAGCCTCAAGCACCCTTGAAGGTTGAAATGGTTTTACAACATAATCTTTCGCACCTGCCTGTATCGCTTCAATCACAAGTGTTTGATGACCCATAGCAGAAACCATAATGATCTTTGCGTTTGGATCTACCTTCATTATCCCCTTCACTGCGTCAATTCCACTCATATCAGGCATTATTATATCCATTGTTACGAGATCTGGTTTTAACTGGGAATATTTTTCTATAGCATCCCTTCCATTCTCTGCCTCACCAACAATCTCATATCCTTCTTTTTTAAGAATATCACCAAGCATCTTCCTCATAAATATTGCATCATCAACAATTAGAACCCTGACAGCCATTTATCCTCCTTTTTCTTCTATTATTTTCTGAATGTTCAATAACAAAAATTTATCTTTCTCAATTGTGAATACCCCTGAAATGAACTCAGGAGGAATTAACTTTTTTATTGTCTTCTCTGGAATATTTATCTCTTCTTCAGAAACCTTTTTAATCCCTTCAATAGTGTCAACAGTCAATCCAACCTTTTCATCCCCATATTTTGTTATTATAACAAAAGGGCTTTCATTACCACCTTCCCCTTTGAATCTTTTCTTCAGATTAATGACAGCGATTATATCACCTCTCAGATTTGCTATACCTTCAACATAAACTGGTGCAAGTGGAACCTTTATTATCTTCAAATTCTCAACTATTTCAACAACCCTTGACAATTCTATTCCATAACCTTCATTTTGAAGTCTAAATGTTAATATCTCCATTTCTCACTCCAGATACACAAGTTCAAATTTATTGTTTTCAAGAATGTTTGGGACAAAACCTTTCACATTCTCCCTCACAAGATAAAGATCAAGACCATGGTAAAGGAAGATAACAGGTGCATCTCTTACAATCATTTCCTCTGCCTTCCTGTATATCTCCCTTCTTATTTTAGGATTTAACTCCCTCATACCCATTTCAATAAGTTTATCAACCTCTGGATTTGAATAAAAACTTGTATTTCCAGCATCACCTCTATTTTTTGAATGGAATAGAGGGTAAAGAAAATTATCAGGGTCCCCATTATCCGAAGACCACCCAAGCATATAAAGTTGTTGTTCACCACCATGAACAAGTTTTAAGAAATCCTTCCAGGGACTTGTTCTTATCTCTAAGTTTATCCCGAATTTCTTGAATTGATTTATTAAATATTCTGCCCTTTTCATATTTGCAGCAGAGATACTCGTATCAAGGATGTATTTATCAGGAAGACCATTTGGATATCCAGCCTCTTTCAAAAGTTCCTTTGCCCTTTCAGGATTGTAATCATAACCTTTCAATGATGGATTGTAACAATCAACACCTGGTGGGATAGGTCCCTTTGCAGGTGTCCCATAACCATTGTCAAGTTTCTGAAGCATATCAACCCTGTCTATCATATAACTCATTGCCCTTCTCACCCTTACATCGTAGAATGGAAGTTCCTTCTTCAACATATTGAAACCCAAATACTGAAAATCAAGCGAAATTTCACGAACAAGGCATCTTTTCAAATATTCGTCCTTCTCTATTCTGTCTATCTGTGTATAAGATATGCTCGCAATATCAATGAGTTTTGCAACAAACATATCAAGTGCTGTCTTCTTTTCTTCTTCATCTTTACTAATATAAAACTTTATCCTGTCAACATAAGGTCTCCCAAAAATATATTTATCAAATGCCTCAAGTTCTATCTCTTCTCCTTTATTCCATGTGGAAAATTTGAATGGACCTGTTCCAACAGGATTTTCTTCAATCGGAGTTTTTAAGTCCTTTGGAATTATTGCACCACCAATCGTTGCGAGGTTTGCAAAGAGCGGAACATAAGGATATTTTAACTCCATCTCAAATCCAAATCTATCAACTGGACGGATATTCTCCACAGCGTCAAAGAAAAATCCATTTGGGGCTGTCATTGTCCTTTTATAAGAGAAAACAACATCTTCTGATGTTATCTGGGAACCATTGTGAGCATAGATATTATTCTTTAATCTGAATGTTATCTTCCTTCCATCATCAGATATCTTCCAGGATTCTATCAGTGTTGGGAAAACCCAAGTTTTATATGCAAACTCAAAAATACCCCTGAAAACAAGATGACCTATCCTGCTTGATGTTGCATCACCCATCTTTGAAGGGTCAAGTGTTACAGGGTCTGAACTCAAATAGAGTCTTAAGGTATCCTTCCCTTTTCCTCCTGAAATCTCTATTGTGGATAAATGTTTTTTTAAATCCTCTGTTTCATCCTTTGCAACTTTTATTTTCTCCTGAATACTTTTTACATCAAAAATTGTCGTATCAAATGAAGAAATGATACTTTCAAAACTTCTTGTTATCTCCTCAATGAGGGAATTCTGATAGATAAGATTTTTTCTGAAATCCTCCGAGTAATTCTCAATGAACATTAAACTCTTATTTGTTTCTGAGATGATTAAAGAAGATGCCTCAAACTTATCCACAAGTTCTTTCAGGTATAGATTTAAATTATTGAAATATTCACCAGATGATACAACATCGTTTCTTATCTCACCAAGAAATACCTCTATCTTCTCTGAAACCTTTTTGAACTGTTCTGATAATTCAATCATCTGTTCTACTATCACATTAAGGTCCTCTTTCCCAGATCTTGCTGACTCAAGTTTTGCATATAATGAAAGGTCTTTAAGATTCTCTGTGATATTTTGAACTGATTTCTCTTTCCTTTTAAAATTGGAAAATTCACTCTGGAGATTCTTACTCTGCAAAGATGCCTCATCAACAAATTTTAAGAGTTGGGAAACCTGTTCTTTTAATTTTGAAAGAAAGGAAGATAGATTTTCACCTGTTTTTTTTATCTCATTGGAACTTGTTATTATTTTTTCAGATGCATAATTCAATCTGCTTAAAGAATTCTTAAGATTCTCAAGGTTTGATACATCAATACTTTTCTTTATTTTTTCAAAATTTATTGACTTAAACTCATTCTCAATCACATTAAAAATGAACAAAAAACTTTTAAGATAATTCAGGAGAAACTCCTTAGAATTCTGGACATAAATATTTTTCTCATATGTTTCAATGAAATTATTCACAACATTCTTAAAAACCTCATACAGTGAATCTTTACTCCTCACCACAAGATTAACCCTGCTTGAATTTAAATAAAGGTTCTCTGAAGCCTCTTTAATATTTTTAGCAGCATCTTCAAGGGAAGATTTTGTATTACTCTCTTTCTCACCTTCAATCTTTAGAATATAAGTAACCTCATCAAAACTTTTAAATATATCCCTTAGATTATCTATGCTCTGTCTTAAAGTATCTGTGATAGAACCTATCTCTTCAACAGGTTTTTTTAACTGTGAGAAACTATCTTTTAAATAAGATGAGAATTTCCTTATCTCTTTTATAGATTGGACTATGCTTGAAACTATCTCCATAGAGTTGGAAGAGAAATTACCTAAGAATCTTGCAACAACTTCAAATCCCTTCCCTTCTTCACCTGAATGGTATGCCTTTATCTCCGCATTCCTTGCTGTATTCATACTCCTTTCATTAAGTTCGTTAAGGGTATCCATAAGCCCAACAATATTTTCGCATCTTTTATCAAGTTCTTCAAGGGTGGATGTTGTCTTCTTTGAAATATCAATAAAATCATTCACAATCTTCACTATATCCTGAAGATTATCAATCACAATATTCAATTGGTTTTTGTTTTCAGAAAGATTACTTGAAATAGCATTCTCTGTTTCAAAGAATAACTTCACTGATTTAAAAAGTTCCTCAAGTTTTTCGTTGATCTGTTGTAATGTATTTGAAATAACATTATTATTCTCTGATATGGCATCAGAGAAAAGAGAGACAGATTTTATAATCTCTTCTATCTTTTCTTTAACCCTGTTAATGTTATTAGTTATTTCTAATTTTTCCATATTTAATAAATTTACTCAAGAATTAGGTTTGTGTCAAGAAAAATCTTATTTATTAGTAATTGTATAATCTTTTTCAACCCTGTATACACCTGCAACCACCGAATTAGAACTTGCCCCTTTAATCTGGGAGAAATTCTCTTCTATCAGTATTAAATTATAATTTCCTGAAAATGTAAATACATCTGGATATATCACAAGGGTTGTATCTCTTAAGTTTTTCTCGTAAATCTTATTATAACCTTTGTATATCATAACCCTGAATGCATCTGGTTTTTCACCAATCACACTCCATATAATAGTATCACCATCAGTATCTGATAAACTCAATATGCCATCAAACTGGGTAAAGTAAATACCTTCGGGAATCTTAACATTGCAGGTGGCATCATCATATCCATCTGCTTCAAAAAGCACAGAAAATTCATTCCCAGGAAAAACATAATCGTTCAAGAAAATCCTCAAAGTATCCACATAATTAAATGTATAACTTGTGTCTATTGTTATTTTTACATCCTTCACACTTTTTCCACTAGAACTTTCAATATAACCTGAGAACCATCCACCTTCACCCTGTGAATATTCAAAAGAGACATAAAGCCACAATCTCTTTTCAAAAAGACATCCATTTATAATAATTATTAAAGGAAGAACCTTTAAAAGTCTCATATGAATATAATATAATTTTTTTAAAAATTGTCAAATATTTTTCTCAGGGTATTGACAAAATGAATAATTTTTATAATATAGATAATGGTCTATATGAATGTAGAGAATGTTTTTAAGGTTTTATCCTGTGAAATAAGGTTGAAGATAATAGAACTGCTTTCAAGCGGTTCAAAGAATGTTTCTGAGATAGTGGAAAGATTTAATCTTACGCAGCCAACAGTTACACACCATCTAAGGGTTCTTGAAAAAGAAGGGATTGTGAAAAGGGAAAGGTACAAAAAATGGATATTCTATAGTTTGAAAAAGGATATTATTGATAACTTAAAAAGATATTTTGAGAATATTCTTAACGACAACACAAAAAAGGAGGTTCAATGACAGTTTCTGATTTAAAAACTTTCATAGGTAGAACTGTTTTATCAACATCAACACAGATTGTTTCAAACGATTTTTTAAGAAAGAATTTACTAAAACAACTTGAATACACTATGTATAGAGACCTTATAAAGAAGAATCCTGATGGAAGACCATTAAAGGTTCAGGAGGATAAGTATTATGCCGGGAAGGCTCTCTTAAATAGTATTGACAGGGCAATAGGGAAAGGGAATCTTTCAAAAAATGCCATTCGTGGTCTTCTTAATGTATTTTTAGGAAATGTTTTTTATCAGGGATTTTATGAGAGGAGAAAATACGCCCAAAAATATGGTAAAACCCCACCCTTATTCTTCACAATAAGTCCAACAAGGATGTGTAATCTGAAATGTATAGGTTGTTATGCAGGTAGTGAAGGTGTTTACACTGAAAGATTACCATTTAATATCTTTGATGAGGTATTAAATCAGGCAAAAAGATTATGGGGTGCAAGGTTCTTTGTGATATCAGGTGGAGAACCATTACTTTACAAAGATGATGGAAAGGGATTGTTTGATATCTTTAAGAAACACAATGACTGCTATTTCCTTATGTATACGAATGGAACACTTATTGATAAGGAGAATGCAAAGGAACTTGCTTATTTAGGAAATGTTACGCCTGCTATATCTGTTGAGGGGATGAAGGAAGAGACTGATACAAGAAGGGGAAAAGGTGTATTTGAGAAGATAATTAAGGCATTTGAAAATTTGAGGAATGAAGGTGTCCCTTTTGGTATCTCAATAACAGCAACCCGTCAGAATGTGAATACTATAATAAGTGATAATTTCTTCAATTTCTATTTTAATGAGCAGGGTGCAATATATGGATGGGTCTTCCAGTATATGCCAATAGGAAGAGGATATACCTGTGACCTTATGATCACACCTGAAGAGAGGCTTAAACTATTTGAATGGGCATGGAGGATGGTGAAGGAAGAAGGGATATTCATTATGGATTTCTGGAATTCTGCAAATGCCTCTGATGGATGTATTTCAGGTGCAAGGTCTGGAGGATACTTCTATATAAACTGGAATGGGGATGTTATGCCCTGTGTATTCATACCTTATTCTGTTGATAATGTGATTGAAAGATTCAAAGAAGGAAAGGACTTGAATGATATTATAAATTCACAATTCTTTAAAGATATAAGGGAATGGCAGGATGAGTACGCTTATAAAAGAAAACCAGAGGAACATGGAAACTGGCTTATGCCCTGTTTTATAAGAGACCATCACGATGTATTTTTGAAGATTGTAAAAAAGAACAATGCGAAGCCTATTGATGAGGACGCAAAGATTGCTTTAACAGATGATGATTATCATAAAAAACTCATTGAATACGATAAAAGAATGGAAGAGTTAACAAAACCAATATGGGAGAATGTTTATCTTTCACCCGAAAGGAGAAGAGAATGATTTTTTTACTAATTTCACTGGAGATCAATTCTGTATTAAATCAGATTGATTCCATTTATCAGGAAAGTTATAAGGATACTTCACTATTTAATATCGCATCAAAATTACTTGACTCAATCTACAAAATATATCCAGAGAATGTTGAAATACTATGGAGAAAGTCCTATTTCTGTTATCTGAAAGGGGATAGCGAAAAGAACAAGGAGAAAAAAATTTCATATTTCAAAGAAGGTCAGGAATATGGGAAGAAAGGGATGAAGATAGATAGTTTGCATCCTGAAACACATTACTGGTTCGCAGTGAACAGGGCAAAGGAAGGTGAAATGAAGGGTGTTCTAAATTCACTTTTTATGGTTGATGAACTGAAAAAAGAGGCAAATACAGTCCTGAAGATTCACCCTAATCATGCAGGTGCGTATGTTCTTTTAGGTTCTATTTATAATGCGCTCCCTTCCTTTGCAGGTGGTGATAAAGAGAAGGCAGTAGAATACTTGAATAAGGCTATTGAATGTGATTCAACATACAACGCTGCATATATGACACTTTCAGAGATACTCATAAATAGTAAGAAATATAAAGAAGCAAGGGAATTACTTGAGAGATTCCTTCGTCTTAAGAAACATCGTGATGAGAGGTTATTCCATTTGAATGATAAAAAGAAGGCAGAGGATATGCTAAAAAAGATAGAGGGGAAATGATGGAGATGGAGATTATTAAAAAGATAGTTAAAAAGGAAGGTGGAAAGATCGTCCTTGTTGTCCTTGATGGTCTTGGTGGTCTACCTTTAAATGGAAAGACAGAACTTGAGACTGCAAATAAACCAAATCTTGATAAAATTTTGAAGGAAAGTTCCTGCGGGCTTATTATCCCTGTCCTTCCAGGTTTAACCCCTGGTAGTGGACCAGGCCATCTTGCGCTCTTTGGTTATGACCCTTTAAAATATGATATTGGTAGGGGAATACTTGAGGCACTTGGGGTTGATATGGAGGTTCTCCCTGGTGATATAACAGCAAGGGGAAACTTCTGCACTATTAAAGATAGGATTGTTGTTGATAGAAGGGCTGGGAGGATACCAGATGAGAAGAATAGGGAACTTATAGATATCCTGAAAGATAAGATAAAGAAGATTGAGGATGTGGAGGTAATCCTGAAGTCCGGTAAGGAGCATAGGTTTGTTCTCCTTTTCAGGGGGAAAGAACTGGAAGGTTCTGCAACGGATACAGACCCACATCTTGAAGGTAATCCCATTCTTGAGTCAAAACCAGTGGATGGAGGTGAAAAGATAGCAAGGATTGTGAATAAATTCACCGAATTATCCCTTGAAGCATTAAAAGATGAATTCCCTGCAAATGGAGTACTTATAAGGGGAATAACAGGTGCACCACAAATACCTTCATTCCCTGAAATCTATCATTTAAGATCCCTTGCAATAGCGACTTATCCTATGTACAGGGGGATTGCAAAACTGCTTGGTATGGATGTTGCAAAGATTGAAGGGGGTAATATCGAGGATGAGATAAGGACATTAAAGGAGAATTTTGATAAATATGATTATTTCTTCTTACATATAAAAAAGACAGACTCCTATGGTGAAGATGGAAACTTTGAAGGGAAGGTGAAGATTATAGAGGAATTTGATACTCTTTTACCCGAATTGCTTTCCTTGAAACCTGATGTCCTTGGAATAACAGGTGACCATTCAACCCCTTCAACTTATAAGGCACATTCCTGGCATCCTGTCCCATTTTTACTCCATTCAAAATGGGTTAGGAAACATTTTGCTAATTCATTCACGGAGACAGAATGCCTTAAAGGGGATTTAGGTATATTCCCTGCAAGGTATATCACATCATTATTACTTGCAAATGCTGGAAGGCTTGATAAATTTGGTGCATGATATTTCTCCTTCTATCATTAAAAATATACTTCTTCTTTTCTCCTGATTGCCCTGATTGTTCTTTTGTGAAGGATAAAATAATAAAGAAATTGGAAGGTAGATATGAAATAATCTATTTATCTGTTGAAATCCCTGAAAATATGAGATTGTTGATGGAGATAGAGGATAGAAAAAAAGATTATAACAATAAGATACCTGTTGTTTATGTTGGTGATTCACTTTTCGGCTCAAAGGAAGAGATAATGGAGGGTCTTTTGAACTATCTGAAAGTTGTTGGAAAAGATAATGAGTTAAAGACTGAAGAATTATCTGTTTACAGGTTAAAAAATCCTGTGAAGTTACTCTATTTCTACAAAAAGGGCTGCAGGGTATGCGAAAGGATGGAATATGAGTTAAGATTATTAAATAAAGAATTTGAAGGTCTCATTATTGAAGAATACGATATTGAAAAATCATTATTCTTTCTTTATAATATTGAAAAGAGATTAGGTTTAAGAAGGGATAGATTCCTCTTAACACCTGTTGTTGTATTGAATGATGAGGTTTTCTTTCAGGGTGAGATAAATAAATTAAAGGAAAAGATACTGAAAGTTCAGGAGGAAGGGAATGAGGGATATTATGAGAGATTCAAGAAAGGTGATAAATTTGAGATACTTTCATTATTAAAGATAGGTTCTATATTCTTTGCAGGTATTATTGATGGTATAAATCCGTGTGCATTTGGAACACTTATATTTTTAATAACACTCTTCTCCATTTCAGGTGGAAGAAAAGAGATCACATTATCAGGGATAGGTTTCATAATCTCTGTCTTTATCACATATTTTCTCATAGGGATGGGGCTCTTTAATATGTTAAGGGGGTTGAGCATATTTCTTACCATATCACGGATTATATACATATTTAGTGGTATTCTCGCATTTGTATTTGGTTTCTTAAGCATATACGATATATTCAGGATAAAGATGAATAAGGAGATGATAATTAAGATGCCTGATTTCTTGAAGAGATTATCAAGGAGAAGTGCGAGAAATATATACACATCCTCTATAATATTTTTTTCCTCCCTCATCATCGGATTTATTGTCACATTATTTGAATTCACCTGCACAGGACAGATATACTTTCCTGTTATCGCATCCATTGCACAAGACCCTGTCTTAAGGTTCAATGGATTAAAACCTTTATTTATTTACAATTCGGGTTTCATTATCCCTATTTTTGTTCTCTTTTTATTCTATCTTTTTGGTATAAAAGAGATAGAACTTTCATCTTTCCTTAAAAGAAGACTTATAACAATAAAATCCCTCACCGCAATCATTCTATTCATCTTTGGAATATATATAATTATTTCTATTAAATAAAATACCCTTGACATATGTTTAAATAGTGTTATATTTTTATAAACAGGAGGTATTGATGTTTTTACTTTTTATGGTCCTTCACTTGAATGGTGAGATTATTTATAACCTAAAATCCCGCCTTTTATAACTATGTTTTTATAATATAAATATCTTACGGAAAATAAAGAACTTTTAATTTTTTTATTGACTTTTTTATAAAAATAGTTATAATTATAACTATGACATATTTATATAAGCAAAAAATTAAAAACCCCTATTATGTGTATGAAATTAAAAGCCACTGGGACAAAGATAAAAAGCAGCCGAGACAAAAAAGGAGATATTTGGGTAAAGTAGATGAAAAGACAGG
>Ga0123519_10000158_pt1 | contig 112220 bp, 103 predicted proteins | sample YelNatPaOPRAMG02_FD_87396 | JGI IMG/M metagenome (GOLD analysis project Ga0123519, IMG submission 87396) | Hot spring microbial communities from Yellowstone National Park - Yellowstone National Park OP-RAMG-02 (version 2) | ecosystem: Environmental > Aquatic > Thermal springs > Hot (42-90C) ... | reverse complement strand
TGGTGATAGTGGGGGGAGTATTCGTGATGGAGGCCTTCTCCGTGATCCTGCAGGTCTTCGCTTACCAGACCAGCGGCAAAAGGATGTTCCGAATGGCACCTTTGCACCATCATTTCGAGCTGAACGGCCTCACGGAACCGAAGATCATCGTCCGCTTCTGGATTCTTTCCTTCATCTTTGCCCTGCTCTCTCTAACTACCCTCAAGCTGCGATAGGATGAATAGGGAAGAGTTGGCGGGCAAAAAGGTGACAGTGGTAGGGTTGGGCCGGAGTGGCCGGGCCGCCGCTCAGCTCCTGTTGAAGGTGGGGGCGAAGGTCCTGGTAAGCGAGGCTTTGCCTGCAGATGCGATGGAACCCAACCTCGCTGTCCTGAGGGAGAGGGGCGTGGAGTTAGAGTTGGGTGGTCATCGGCTGGAGAGCTTCCTGGGAGCGGACCTCATAGTGGTGAGCCCGGGGGTGGATCCGGAGATTCTACCCCTGCGGGCAGCTCGGGCAGAGGGGATACCGGTCATCGGGGAGGTGGAACTGGCTTATCGGTTTGCCTCAGCCACTTTCGTGGGGGTCACCGGTACCAACGGCAAGAGCACCACGGTCAGCCTGATCGGAGAGATGCTGCATAAGGCGGACCGGCCAGTGGTGGTAGCCGGAAATATCGGCCTCCCGCTCTGCGAAATCGCCCTTTCTCTGACTCCTGAACATATCGTGGTGACCGAACTCTCCAGTTTTCAGTTGGAGACCACCGAGACCTTTCGCTGTCATATCGGCGTACTGCTGAACATCACCCCGGATCACCTCAATCGGCATTCTGATATGGAGGGTTATTTGCGGGCCAAGGCGATGATCTTTGAGAGGCAAGGAGAATCGGATTATGCTGTCCTCAATGCCGATGACGAGCTGTGCATGTCTCTGGTCGGATCCATCCGGGCCGAGCTCCTCCTTTTCAGTCGCCGGAGTAGGGTAGAAAGGGGATGCTACCTGGATCAAGGGGATATCGTGTTCCGTCGCGGGGGAACGACCACCCGCATCTGCCCGATCGAGGAGATAACCATCAAGGGAGTCCATAACCTGGAGAATGCGATGGCTGCCACGGCGGTAGCCTCCCTTCTGAATGTCCAACCGCCTCTTATTTGCAGGTCTCTACGGGATTTCGCAGGGCTGGAGCACCGGTTGGAGTTGGTTCAGGAAAGAGATGGGATCATCTTCGTGAACGACTCCAAGGGAACCAATGTAGGCGCTGCCATCAAGTCCCTCGAAAGCTTCCACGGTCCCATAATCCTGATAGCGGGGGGCAGGGACAAGAAGGGGGATTTCACCGCCTTAGCGGAGGCGGCGCGGGGAAAGGTGAAGGCCTTGATCCTCTTAGGGGAGGCCAGGGGAAAGCTGAAGCAGGCCTTCCTTGGCATCGCCCCGGCGTGGGAGGCGGCAGACATGGCAGAGGCGGTCAGGAAAGCGTATTCACTGGCCAGAGCGGGGGATGTGATCCTGCTTTCTCCGGCCTGTGCGAGTTTCGATATGTTCGCTAACTTCGAGGAGCGGGGGAGGGCGTTCAAAGAGGAAGTACGGAGGCTGCCACCGAAGGAATAGCCGAGCGTGGGGGCAATGCGCAGGGGATTGCTGTTCGACAAAATGCTCTTTACCGCTACCCTGGCGCTGGTCGCCTTGGGAATCCTCATGATCTATAGCTCCTCGGCCATCCGGGCCCAGGAGAGATTCGGGGATCCCAACTTGTTCTTGAAAAAACAGCTCCTGTGGGCTGCCTTGGGGGTGTGCGCCCTGATGGCAACGATGTATTGGAACTATCGTGGGTGGCAGCGATGGGCCTTGCCTCTCTTTCTCATCTCGCTTTTCCTTTTGTTGTTGGTCCTCGTTCCCCAAGTGGGGGTCAAGGTCAATGGGGCGCGGAGATGGCTGTCTGTGGGTGGTTTTTCCTTCCAACCTTCCGAGCCGGCCAAGATGTCCTTGGTGCTGCTCCTCTCTCGGCTCTTGGCCCAAAAGGGAGCACGAGTCCAGGAGTTCAACCACGGCCTTTTGCCGCTGCTGGTCGCCATGGGTGTGATAGCCCTGCCTGTTCTATTGCAGCCTAACTTTGGAAATGTGGTGGTCATAGTGACAGTGGGGTTGATGATGTGCTTCCTGGGAGGAGCGCGGATGCGACACCTCTTGTTGGTTTCGCTCGCCCTCCTCCCTGCCCTGCTGGGGATGATGATGCTATCCTCTCACGCCCGCTCTCGGCTCCTCACCCTTCTCGATCCCTCGCGGATGCCGGAAGGAGCCAGATACCAGATCACCCAATCCTTCTACGCCCTGGGACCGGGAGGTCTGTGGGGAAGGGGTCTGGGTGACGGGATCCAGAAGCTATTCTATCTACCCGAACCACACACCGATTTCATCTTTGCCATCATCGGTGAAGAGATCGGTTTCCTGGGGGCCTCCACCGTTGTGTTTTTGTTCGGGGTCTTACTGTGGAGAGGCACCCGGATAGCGCTACGGGCTCCCGATCCCTTTGGCAGGTACTTGGCCATGGGAATGACCTGTCTCCTCGTTTCCCAAGCCGCTATCAACCTGGGCATGGTGGTGGGGATCCTTCCCACTACTGGCCTTCCCCTTCCCTTTCTCAGCTTTGGAGGATCCTCTTTGCTGCTGAGCCTGATGGAGGTGGGGATCTTGCTCAACATATCCCATTTCGCGGAGGCGAAAAGCCCGTGAGGGTGCTCATCGCTGCTGGGGGTACTGGGGGACATCTTTTTCCGGCCCTGGCCATCGCGCGCAGCCTGAGAAGAAGGGACCCAGAGATGCAGATCCATTTCGCGGTATCGGGTATAGGGCGGGAGGAGGAATGGCTTGAAGGGGAGGGAATACCGGCCCACCGCATAGCGGTGAAAGGGCTCAAGGGTAAAAGGGCAGACCAGTTGGTCCTTTCCCTCGCCTCCTTGCCGCGGGCCTTGATGCAATGCTGGCATCTTCTCTCGCTCCTCGCCCCCCAAGTGGTAGTTGGCTTGGGGGGATATGTCTCGGGGCCGCTGTTGCTGCTTTCAACAGCGAAGGGGATTCCGACCTTGATCCACGAACAGAATGCCTTCCCAGGACTGGCGAACAGGATCGCGGCCCCCTTCGTCCGGCATATCGCCTATTCCTTTCCGGGCAGCGAAAGACATTTCCGAGTCAAGAGGGTGAAGATGACTTGCACTGGCATGCCCATACGGCGGGAGATTACTCAGGGCTCAAGGGGGGAGGCTGCGCTCCGTTTTGGGTTGGATCCGGAACGGTTCACGGTCCTCTGTTTTGGAGGGTCCCAAGGGGCTAGGAAGATAAATCTCTCCCTCTTGGAGTCCTTGTCGCATCTGATGCCTCTGCAAAGGGAGTTGCAGTTCCTGCATGTTAGTGGGCAGATCGAATTCGAGACGGTGGCGTCTGGATACAGCAGCTTTCCCTTTCCAGCGCGAATCTTTCCCTTCGTCCGGGACATGGCCTCCGCCTATGCTTTGGCGGACTTGGTCGTATGTCGCGCAGGCGCCTCCACTATTGCCGAGCTAGCCGCCTGCGGGAAGCCATCCATCCTCATTCCCTATCCTCATGCCGCGAACGATCACCAGAGACGCAACGCCGAGGCCCTGGCCGGAATAGGAGGTGCCTTTCTTCTCCCCGATGAGGAATTAAATGGATCGAGGTTGGCCGGCCTGATCGAGCAGTGTTACCGGGATCCCGAAGGTAGAAGGATCATGGGGATGAAGGCCGGTTCCTTTGCCCGGGTCGATGCCGACGAACGGGTGGCGGAGCTCGTCCTCAGCTTGATCCGGGAAGGGGAGCGAAGCAAGGAGGAGTTGCCTTGCTGAAGAAGGTCCAACGGATCCATCTGGTGGGGATCGGGGGTGCGGGGATGTGTGGAATCGCCGAAGTTCTGGCCAACTTAGGCTACCGTGTTTCCGGATCCGATCTCCGAGCCTCGGAGAACACCAGGCGGCTGGAGTCCTTGGGGATCAAAGTCTACATCGGCCACCATCCTTCCCAGGTGGAAGGAGCTGATGTGGTGGTTCGATCCTCCGCCGTGACTCCTGACAATGTGGAGCTTCGGGCAGCTCGAGAGAGGTTGATTCCCGTGATTCCTCGAGCGGAAATGCTGGCCGAACTGATGCGCATGAAGTACGGGATAGCGGTGGCCGGTACCCATGGCAAGACCACTACCACCTCGATGGTGGCCAGCATAATGGCCCATGCTGGCCTGGACCCGACGATCGTCATCGGCGGCCGCCTGAACAGCTTGGGATCGAATGCGCGGCTGGGGAAGGGGGATTTCCTGGTTGCCGAGGCGGACGAGAGCGACGGTTCTTTCCTCAAGCTATCCCCCACCATCGCCGTAGTTACCTCCATCGACGAGGAGCATCTCGATTTCTACCGAGACCTGGATCATATCAAGGATACCTTTATGCAGTTCGTGAACAAGGTGCCTTTCTATGGTTCGGTGATTCTCTGCCTGGACCAGGCGAATATCCAGGAGATCCTGCCGGCAGTGGAGAAGAGGTTCGTCACCTACGGCTTCCACTCCCAGTCGGATTTTACGGCTCGAGGGATCCGACTAGACGGCCTCCATTCCAGCTTCGAGGTATTCAGGCAAAACAGGCCGCTGGGAAGGATATGCCTCCAGGTACCGGGACTTCACAATGTGCTCAACTCCTTGGCAGCGGTGGCGGTGGGGATGGAGTTGGAGCTGGAGTTTTCGACGATCCAGGAAGCCCTCCGGGATTTCTCAGGGGTAGCGCGCCGCTTCGAGGTCCGGGGGGTACTACCGGGAGATATAATGTTGGTGGATGACTACGGGCATCATCCCGCCGAAATCCTGGCCACCTTGAAGGCGGCCAAAGACGCTTTCGACCGGCGAGTCGTGGTCATCTTTCAGCCCCATCGTTATACCCGCACCCAGTACCTCCTCTCCGAGTTCTACCGCGTTTTTCATCAGGCCGATGTGCTCATCGTCACGGAGATATATCCGGCTGGCGAGGATCCCATCCCGGGCATCAGCGGCTCCCTGATAGCGCAGGGAGTCAGGGAGCGGGGGCATCGGGAGGCGCATTTCGCGGCCAAGAAGGAGGAGGTCTGCGATCTGGCCATGCAGTTGATGGAGGAGCACGATCTCGTTCTCACTCTGGGCGCGGGGGATATCTGGCGGGTGGGAGAAGAGCTAGCCCGTAGGTTGGGGTCCCAGCGGTCAGGATGAGAGGGCATTGGGAGCGGAGCATTTTCGCAATTGGTTGGCAAATAGATGGAGCGACAGGATCCGCTGGAGAGAGCCTCTGGCTCACCATACTTCCTGGAGGGTGGGTGGTCCGTGTGACCTCATGGTCTTTCCTTCCCTCGAGGAGGACCTGAAGGAGATTCTGGAGGAGGCGAGCCGGGCAGGAGAGCAGATCCTGGTGATGGGGAGGGGGACCAACCTTTTGGTCCGGGACGGGGGAGTCAGGGGAACGGTGATAAACCTCAGTCGAGGCCTCCAGGGAATCGAAGCGGAGGAGACGAGGATCAAAGCGGGTGCGGGGTGGCCGCTTTCCCGGCTCGCAGGCTGGGCAGCGAGAAGGGGTTTGGGGGGCCTGGAATTCGCGGCCGGCATTCCAGGGACGCTGGGAGGAGGGGCCAAGGGGAATGCTGGGGCCTTCGGCTTCTCTTTGGATCGAATCGTCAGGAGTCTGAAGGTAATCGACCGAGAGGGAAGGGAGCAGGTCTTGTCCAGAGAGCAGATCGTTTATTCCTACCGGGGATGCTCCCTCCCCACCGAGGGTATCATCGTGGAGGCGGAGCTGACCCTCACCCCGGAAGATCCCCAGGCCATCTGGCAAAGGATGGAGGAGTTCCATCGCTGGAGGAGGGAGCGTCAGCCGCTGAGCCGTCTGACGGCTGGTTCGGTATTCAAGAACCCCACCGGACTCCGGGCCGGTCGAATCATCGAGTCCTTGGGGCTGAAAGGAAAGAGCATAGGAGGAGCCCGGGTGAGCGAGGTGCATGCCAACTTCATCGAGAACCTGGGTAACGCCAGGGCTTCGGATATTTTGGAGCTTATTCGGCTGATCCAGGAGAGGGTGGAGAAGGTGCTGGGCCAGGAGCTGGAGCTCGAGGTGCAGGTGGTGGGAGAAGGATGAGATGAGGGTGGATCTTCGGATTGGAGTGTTGATGGGAGGGTCGTCCGCCGAGAGGGAGGTCTCCCTCCGCTCCGGTCGGGCCGTGGAGGAAGCACTCCGAGCCCAGCGCTTCGAGGTGGAATCGATAGATGTGGGCCCGGACATCGTCGATCAGCTCAGGGAAAAAAGGGTGGAACTTGCCTTCATAGCACTGCACGGCCGTCCGGGAGAGGATGGATCGATCCAGGGTCTGCTGGAGATACTGGGCATTCCCTATACCGGATCCGGAGTGCTCGCCAGCGCGCTGGCCATGAACAAATCCTTCGCCAAGCAGCTCTTCCAGCTCCACGGTCTCCTCACCCCTCCCTATCGGGTGTGGCAGCGGAAGAACGGCCCCCCTCCCTCCCTGAGCGGTCTGGGGTTCCGAATTCCGGTGGTGGTCAAACCCTTGGAGGAGGGCTCAACCATAGGGGTAAGCATAGTGAAGGAGGAAGAAGAACTGGAGTCAGCCTGCCAGGAGGCGTTCCGTTTTGGGTCGTCCATTCTGATCGAGGAATACATCCCGGGAAAGGAAATCACGGTGGGAATCCTGGGGGAAGATCCGCTTCCCCCTATAGAGATAGTTCCCCGCTCCGGCTTCTATGATTATCGGGCCAAGTACACCAGCGGCCTGAGCGATTACCTGGTCCCGGCTCCTCTGCCTAGGCATCTGGCGTTGAGGGTTCAGGAGGCGGGCCTCAGGGCCCATCGAGCCCTGGGATGTTCTGGCTTCTCGCGGGTGGACATGAGATTGGACGCGGAAGGAAATCCCTTCGTTTTGGAGGTCAATACGGTTCCGGGAATGACGGAAAATAGCCTCTTACCGAAGGCGGCCGCTGCTGCTGGCTATGATTTTCCGGCCCTTACCCGCAGGATAGTGGAACTGGCCCTGGAGGCGAGGAGAGAATGACCATTACCCCCCTGGCGAGGGGTTCGCAGGATCGGGTCGGGCTGGGGAGCGGCCGGGACGGTCCCCGATTCTCGAAGAAGGGTCACCATGGGGCCAAGAAGGCAACGGCCTTTCTGGTGGTGGGTGTCCTTTGCCTCTTGCTGTTGGTTTATGCGGGGTCAAGACTGGGTGGGTTTTTCCGTCTGCAGGAGGTGCGGATAGAGGGTTGTACCCAGGTTCCCCCGGCCACGGTCATAGATATTTTGGCACTGGACCATCATCCGAGTCTGGTGTTCCTGGACTTGTCCCTGTTGGCAAGGCGATTGCTTGGTAATCCCTGGGTTCGAGAGGTCTCTTTTGCCCGTCTTTTTCCCCATACCCTGGTGGTGAGAATCGAGGAGAGGAAGCCGTCCTGCATACTCGAAGGCCCGAATCGGCTTTTGGTGAGTCATGACGGCACGGTCTTATCACCTCTGGAGGGGGAAACGGTTTCTAAGTTCGAGGACCTTCCTTCTCTTCGATTGGAAGTAGGAAGGGTTTATCGGCCAGGGGAGAAGATCGATTTACCACTGTTCGATCAGGATAAAGGCGAGTGCTTCTGGCGTCAGCTGCCCCAATCCCTGTGTGGGTCATCCTGTAAGATCCAGGAAATCCGGTGCGAGCGGGATGGCAGTGTGACTGTTTGCTTGGGAACGAATGCGCCCCTTCTCAAATTGAGGCCGGAGCTGCTGGAAGAACAGCTACCCCGACTGCAGACCGTTCTTTCCCAGGCTCATCTCGATTGGGAGGGCCTGGAATACATAGATCTCCGTTTTTCGCGAAAGATCATCCTTAGGCCCTTAGGCAAAGGAGGTGGAGCAATTGGCCCGGGATAATGGCCTGGTGGTGGGGCTGGACATAGGAACGACCAAGATCTGCGCCATCGTGGGAGAGGTCTCGGAGGATGGGGGAATCGATATAATCGGGCTTGGGATCCATCCCTCGAAAGGATTGCGTAAGGGTGTAGTGGTGAATATCGAAAGCACCGTGGATTCTATCCAGAAAGCAGTCCACGAGGCGGAACTCATGTCCGGGGCACAGATCCATTCGGCCTTCGTGGGGATAGCCGGGGGCCATATCAAAGGATTCAACAGCCGGGGGGTGATCGCTATCTCCGGCAAAGGACGAGAGGTGAGCCAGGCAGATGTGGAACGGGTGATCGATGCTGCCAAGGCGGTGGCGCTCCCGGTCGATCGAGAGGTCATCCACGTCCTGCCCCAGGAATTCATTATCGACGATCAGGGTGGGATCAAAGATCCATTGGGGATGACAGGGGTGAGGCTGGAGGCCGAGGTTCACATCGTTACGGCGGCGGTGACATCGGCTCAGAACTTGGTAAAATGCGTCAACCGAGCAGGTATAGAGGTAGCAGATATCGTCCTGGAACAGCTCGCCTCCGCCGAAGCGACCCTACTCCCGGAGGAGAGAGAGCTGGGGGTGGTTCTGTTGGATATAGGGGGCGGCACCACCGGTATGGCCATCTTTTTACAGGGGAGTATCTGGCATAGCTCGGTGATCTCCCTGGGGGGAGAACATATTACCAACGACATCGCTATCGGGCTTCGCACCCCTCTGCATGAGGCGGAGGCGATAAAGAAGAAATACGGCTGTGCCCTGGCCTCGCTGGTCAAGGGAGACGAAACCATCGAGGTCCCCAGCGTGGGGGGACGGAGGCCCCGCGTGCTCTCTCGTCAACTTCTGTGCGAGATTATCCAGCCGCGGGTGGAGGAGATCCTTTCCTTGGCTCAACGAGAGCTGCAGAAGTCGGGCTTCGAGGACACGGTGGCGGCAGGGGTCGTCCTGACCGGGGGAACTTCCATAATGGAGGGCATGCCGGAATTGGCAGAGCAGATCTTTGACCTTCCGGTCCGCAGGGGCGAGCCAAAGGGGGTGGGAGGGTTGGTAGATGTCGTCTCCAGCCCCGTCCATGCCACCGGAGTAGGGCTGGTTTCCTACGGGGCTACTCACCGCAGTCAAAGTCGGTTCGGGCGTGTCTCGGAACGGACCATCTTCAACAAGGTCCTCGGCCGGATGAGGGAGTGGTTCGAAAGCTATTTCCTCGTCTGAGAACGAAAGGAAGGGGGGCGACGGATGAGCTTCTGTTTTGAGGAGGAGACGGAAAGACCAGCGCGGATCAAGGTGATAGGGATCGGTGGCGGGGGCAGCAATGCCGTATCTCGCATGGCTACTTCCGATTTCGGAGGGGTGGAGTTCGTGGTCATCAATACCGATGCCCAACAGCTAAAGGCCTCTCCGGTTTCGTCGAAGCTGCAGATCGGAGAAAAGCTGACCAAGGGCTTGGGGGCGGGCTCCAATCCTGAGATCGGTCGCAAAGCGGCCATAGAAGACACCGACAAGATTTTGGCGGTTCTGGAAGGGTGCGACATGGTCTTCCTGACTGCCGGTCTGGGAGGAGGTACGGGAACGGGTGCCTCGCCCATCGTGGCTAACTTGGCCAAGGAGATGGGCATCCTCACCGTGGCGGTGGTGACGAAGCCCTTCCAGTTCGAGGGGAAGGTGAGGGCCCGCCAAGCGGAGGATGGGCTCATGGAGTTGAAGGCCGCGGTGGATACGCTCATCGCCATACCCAATCAACGACTCCTCAATGTAGTGGAGAGGCAAACCACCTTGCCGGATGCCTTTCGGATCGCCGATTCCATACTCCAACAGGCGGTCCAGGGGATCTCGGACCTGGTGGTTATCCCAGGCATGATCAATCTTGACTTCGCCGATGTAAAGACCATCATGGCGGAGAAGGGGATTGCCCTGATGGGGACCGGCGTTGCCAGTGGCGATAATCGGGCCCTTGAAGCCGCTCAGCGGGCCATCAGCAGTCCCTTGCTGGAGGATGTTACGATCGAGGGGGCCAAAGGGTTGCTCATCAACGTCACCGGTTCTTCCAATCTCACCCTCTACGAGGTCAATGAGGCTTGCACGGCCATTGCCGAGGCGGCCCACCCGGACGCCCATGTGATCTTCGGGGCGGTGGTGGATGAGAAGATGGCGGACGAGGTTAAGGTCACGGTGATCGCAACCGGGTTCGACGCCGTGGCCAAGTCCCGGGAGGAAGAAGGTTCACGAGCCATCGATCTGCGCTCAGTGGCGGGCCGAAATCTGGACCGACCCGCCTATCTCCGTCGGAGAGGGGCAAGGGGAGGAGAGGGGAGGACGGATCAATTGACCTTTCGGGCCTTCGATGAGGAGGACCTGGAGATCCCCGCTTTTCTCCGCAAGCAAGCGGATTGAAGTTATCTCCCTGCAAGAGGCGCCTGGCCGCCCCCTTACATGTCCTGGAAGCTGAGAGAAAAGGCGAGGAAACTGCTGGCTGCGGAGAGAGGCACGGTTTTCAAGTCTCCCGGTGGAAAGGTCACCGTAGCCCTCATCTATCCCAATACCTATCATGTCGGCATGTCCAACCTTGGCTTCCTCTCCCTTTACCACTACCTGAATGTCCACCCCTTCATTCTCTGCGAGAGGACATTTCTGCCGGACCCGGAGGATCTGCCGGAGTACCTGAGGACGAGGACCCCTCTTTTCTCGTTGGAATCGGGGCGGCCCCTTTCCTCCTTCGATGTGTTGGCCTTCTCCCTATCTTACGAAAACGATTATCCTAACCTGCTGCAGATCCTGGAGCTGGCCGGAGTTCCCCTGAGGAGCGAGGAGAGGGGCCTGAACTGTCCCCTGGTAATGGCCGGAGGGATCTGCGCCTTTTCCAATCCCGAGCCCTTGGCGCAGTTCGTCGACCTCTTTTTTCTGGGAGAGGGTGAAGAGGCCTTTCCCAAGGTCCTGCAACTGCTTTGGCAGATGAAAGGCAAGGGGGAGGGAAGGGGGGATTTCCTACGCGAGTCCACCCGGATCGAGGGAGTATACGTACCCCATTTCTTCTCCTTTTCCTTCGATCAGCGAGGGGAAATCAAGGCGGTAGAGGCTGCCGATGAAGCCTTCCAGCCGCCGCGGCGTCATTTCTTGGATGATCTCGACTCCCACCCGGTCTCGAATTTCATCGAGACCCCGAACACCGAATTGGGGGGGATGCGATTGCTGGAAATCCAACGAGGATGCAAGCGCAATTGCCGATTCTGCCTGGTAGGGCGGATTTACTCCCCCTTTCGCTTTCGGTCCCCCGAAGTCCTCTTGCAGGAACTGGAGATGGGAGGGTTGAGGCGGGTTGGGCTGGTGGGTCCATGCATCTCCGACCACCCCCAGATAAACGATTTCTGCTCCGAACTTCTGACCAGGGGATATTCCATCTCCGCTTCATCCTTGCGTCCCCAATCCCTCTCACCCCACCTCCTCGATTGCCTTGTGCAGAGCGGACAGAGGACGGTGACTTTGGCTCCCGAGGCTGCTTCCGAGAGGCTCAGGAGTTTGCTGGGAAAGGATATGAGGGACGACGACCTTTACGCCGCGGTGGAGGAGATATATCGACGCGGTATTTCCAATATCAGGCTCTATTTCATGATAGGCCTTCCCAGCGAGCAAGAGGAGGAGGTGGAAGCGATCGCTCAGGTAGCCAAGAAGATAAAGCACATGCTGCTGGTTTCCTCCCGTGAGCGGAGGCCCCTGGGCCAGATAACCCTGAGCATAAGCAGTTTCGTTCCCAAGCCCTGGACTCCTTTCCAGTGGCTGGAATTCGAGGAAACGGGTAGGCTCCAGCAAAAGCTCGGGCTCATCAAGAGATCCCTGAAAGGGGCGGGCAACATTCATTGTCTCCACGATCTGCCCACATGGGCCTATAAACAGGCCTTGCTGTCCCGGGGAGACCGCCGGGTGGGGGAATTGCTGCTCATGGTCCACGAGCTGAAGGGGAATTGGAGGAGGGCGTTCCGCGAATGGAATCTCAACCCGGACTTTTTCGTTCATCGCCGACGCTCTCGAGACGAGATCCTTCCCTGGGATCATTTGGCGACAGGGCCGAACAAGGGTTGCTTGGGCGCCGAGCTGGACAGGGCGGGATTGGGATGAGGGATGGGGAGGGAAGAGGTCCGACTCAGTTGGAGGTATCTGCAGTTGAACCCTCTGAGTCGCCATCGGGAGCTGATTCACGCCTTCAGCACCCGCAGGGGAGGGAAAAGCCATCCCCCCTTTTCCTCTCTCAACCTCAGCTTCCAGGTAGGGGACGACCCGACCCGGGTGCAAGAGAATCGAGATCGTCTGCTGAAAGATCTGACCCTGCTGGGAAGGCCACTGGTCAGTGTCAGGCAAATTCATGGAGATGGAATTCTGGTCGTTGACGAGGAGCTGGCCAGGCAGGAACGGTTTCCGCTTTCTCTCTCCTGCTTTGCGGCCGATGCCATCGTTACGGATGTTCGAGGGATCATTCTGACGGTCTCGGTGGCCGATTGCGTCCCGGTGATCATCTACGACCCTGGGCGGATGGTTATCGCTGCCGTCCATGGAGGATGGAGGAGCACGGTGGCGGGGCTTACCTCCAAGGTCGTCTCGTGTCTGGTGGATGAATGGGGGACTCGTCCGGCTGACTGCCAAGCGGCCCTCGGCCCCTCCCTGGGGCCTTGCTGTTACGAAGTGGGGGAAGAGGTGGCGGAGGCCTTCATCCGCCGTTTTGGCGAGCAGGAAGGGATCCTGTCGCCGCTCCGGCAAAAAGGAAAGTGGAGGCTCGACCTGGCCCGGGCGCAGCGGGCGCTCCTCCTGGAATCCGGTCTTTCCCCTTCCTCCATCTTTTCCTCCGGCTACTGCACTTCTTGCCGCTCCGATCTCTTCTACTCCTATCGGCGGGATAAAGCGAAGACAGGGAGGATGATGGGATTGGTCATGCTCAGGGAGGAGTATGGAGAGGATCAAGGATAATCTGGAAAGGGTCAAGGAGAGGATGGCCGAAGCCGCCCTTCGCAGCGGAAGATCGCCCGATTCGGTGCGCCTGGTAGCCGTATCCAAGACGGTCGAGGCGGACCGGATTCGAGAGGCCATAGAGGCGGGGGTAAAGATCCTGGGAGAAAACCGTGTGCAAGAGGCGGAGCGAAAGATATCCCTCTTGGGACGGGATGTGGAATGGCATCTGGTAGGCCACTTGCAGACCAATAAGGCGAAGGTGGCGGTTTCCCTCTTCGATCTCATCCACTCTTTGGATTCGGTGCACCTGGCGCAGGTCCTGGACCGCCAAGGAGAAAAGCAAGGGAAGGTAGTGCCTGTCCTGGTGGAGGTGAACCTGGCCCGAGAGGAGAGCAAGTCGGGGGTGGCAGCCGAGGAACTGGAAGGTTTGCTCCTGGCCATCTCCTCCCTGCAGCATCTGGAAGTGCAGGGACTGATGGCCATCCCCCCCTTCTGCGAAAAACCGGAGTCCGTCCGTCCCTACTTCCGGAGGTTGAGAACGCTGGCAGAAGAGGTTTCGCGCCTGCGCATTCCCAATGTCCGCATGGAACATCTTTCTATGGGGATGAGCCATGACTTCGAGATCGCCATTGAAGAGGGTGCCACTATGGTGCGGGTGGGAACCGCCATCTTCGGCCCCCGGGGCTGAGCCTGGGTGCTCGGCAGGAGGGCTTGCGCATATTGACCACAAGAGAATCAGCCAAACAGCGAGCGCCAGAAGCGAGGAGGAGGGACAGCGCTAAATGGATGCCCTGGAAGCCCTTTATACCCGAAGAAGCGTAAGACGATTCAAACCGGAAGGGGTAGATCGATCTCTCCTGGAAAGGATCGTGGAAGCGGGAAAAATGGCAGCCACGGCCCGGAATGTCCAGCCTTGGGAATTCGTGGTGGTGACCGAGGAGAGGACTAGAAAGGAGATCGCCGCCCTCACCGACCATGGGAAGTTCATCGCTGATTGTCCTGCCTGTATCGCCACCTTTTGCCAGCAGACCAAATATTACCTGGAAGATGGATGCGCTGCCACCCAGAACATGCTGGTCGCTGCTTGGGCGTTGGGGCTGGGATCCTGCTGGGTAGCGGGCGACAAGAAGGCCTATGCGGAAGATATCCGCCGTCTCTTGCAGGTGCCAGCCGGATACAAGCTGGTTAGCCTGATAGCCTTGGGATATCCCGTCTCCTCCCCGCTCCCGGTTCCCAAGAGACCGCTGGCAGAGGTGTTACATTGGGAGCGATACGGAGCTTAGGGCGGCAGGGAGAGCAGCCTGAGGATCTGTTCGCGTACTGCTTCCACTAGGCTCGGCAGGCGCTCTCGAATTTGGGGGGATGGCTCTGTTCCCCAATCCAGGCACCCCGGCTCTATCCCGATTATGGTACAGGGCGGCATTCCCTGGAGGGTCATGAGCCGCAGAACCTCGGGGACTCCCCATTGGTGGAGGGAAAGCGGAGAAGCCGGCGGACGCTGCAAGATTTGGCCCGCATCGAGGAGATAAAGGCTTCCCGGGGAGCCGTCGCCTCTCATGGCATCGATGAGGATCAGATGGTCAGCCTGCCACAGATCGGGGAGGAAGTCCAGCAAGCTGGTCCCTGCCTCCAGGATTTCTACGCCCGGAGGCAGGGATCTTTGTTTGAGTGCCCGGACCAGGTGAACTCCCACTCCCTCATCCTGAAGCAGCAGATTTCCCACCCCGCACACTATCACCCGCTTCCCTTCCAGACCTTTCTGCTTCGCAGGCGGGGCGGAGAAGGGCTTTGCTTCGGAGTCGCTCCTCCTCGCTGGGGGATCTATCAAGAAAGCCTCCCTCGGTCCGCTCAGGAATCGAGCACCAAACGGGCCCCCTTGCCGTCGAGCAAATGGACCGCACAGGCCAGGCAAGGGTCGAAGGACCTCACCACCCGCACTACCTCCAGCGGCTGTTCGGGATCGCTGACTGGAGTTCCCAGCAGGGCCTGTTCCATGGGCCCCGGTACATCCTTGTCGTCGCGAGGGCTGGCGTTCCAAGTGGTGGGAACCACTGCCTGATAGCGAGCGATCTTTCCTCCCTGGAGGCTCATCCAGTGGCCGAGAGCGCCCCGGGGCGCATCCGTGATCCCCATCCCGTTCGCCTCCGAGGGGACCTTCACCGCTACGCATGACCTTTCGCCAATTCTCAGTTCGCGGAGCCATTCTCCCATGGCACGGGCGATGATCGCACACTCCTCTGCCCTGGCCACATGGCGACCCCAGACCGAAAAGGCAGCCTCGCCCAAATCCCGAAAGCGCACCTGCCGCTCCGGTGATACCCCTAGAAAGGCATTGGCGTGCTTGCTGAGAACGGGATTTGCGATCCAGGCTCGAGCCAAGGGACCGACCTCGAATGGCTTTCCCTGGTAGCGGGGGGCCTTGAGCCAACTGTAAGCGGACACCTTGTCGGGATCGGGATGGGTAATTCCGCGGCTCGGATGGAGGCCGGAGGTTCCATCCCGGTACCATGAGTGTTTAACCTCCTCCGAGATCCTGCTGGTATCGAGGGAGTGGAAATTCCCCTCCGTGAAGACCCCAGCAGGGAAGAGCTTTCGTTCTCCGGCTTCATCCAGATCGAAGACCCCATAGGAAAGCAGATTCTTGCACCCTACCCCTATCCGCATGTAATCGGGATAAGCAGAAGCGAGAAGGTATACGCTGGGAAGGTATACCTCATCGATGAACTGCTGCAGCTCCTGCAGTCGCCACCCGAACTGGATCACCTTGTCGGCGGTCGGGATCTCGGTAGCCCCACCAGCCACGATCCCGCTTACATGGGGCATATGCCCGCCGAAGATGGCCAGCATCTGGTGAGCCTGGTTGCGCGTCTTGAGAGCTGCGAGGTAGCGCCGGACCACCTCTCCGTTGGTGGTTTCATCCAACCGGTAATGGCCCTGTGCCTGGTAGCGGGGGATGAAGGGCGGTACTTCCGGGCCCTTGGCATAATCGAGGGCGGCCAAATGGAAGAAATGGAGCAAGTGTGATTGAATGAAATTGGATCCGAAGATCAGGTTGCGGATGAGGCGTCCATTGGGAGGGGGCTTCACCCCGAAGGCATCGTCCAGGCACTTGGAGGAGGCCACCGAATGGGCAATCGGGCACACGCCGCAGATTCGTTGGGCAATTTGGGAAGCATCGCGGGGATCTCTCCCCTGCAAGATCACCTCCCATCCGCGCCACAGGGTCCCTCCCGCCCTGGCGTCGGTAACCTTTCCATCGGTTATTTCCACCTCTATCTTCAGATGACCCTCGATGCGGGTCACGGGATCTACGACGATCTTGGTCGGCATCTCTTCCGTCCTCCCGTTACGGTCATTCGTTGACATACAGGGGAGAGTGAGCATCCGGGAAACCAGGTTCCACGCAGGCCAGGCAGATGGCGTTTTGGACGCACCAGTTAACCCCGCCATTCCAGCGACGAGACCAGCAGTCGGCATTGGAAAAGGGGCCCTTGCACCCCAGCTGGTAGCGGCATCCATCCTCGCCGAAGGACTTGGCGAATCTCTTTTCCTCGTAATATCCGCGGAAGGGACAGTTCTCGTGGAGATTGCGGCCGTAGAATAAAGTGGGACGCCCCTCTTCATCCAGCTGGGGGCGGCCATAGAGGAGTAGATGGGCCAGAGTCCCCACCATCCAGTCGGGATGGGGAGGACAGCCGGGGACATTGATCACCGGCACCTTGATCTTCTCTCGGGCGAAGAAGTCCCTAACCCCGTAGGCCCCGGTCGGATTGGGAGTCGCCGCCGGAATCCCTCCATAAGCCGCACAGGTCCCGAAGGCGAGAACACCGCTGGCCCTCCGCCCCAATTCTCGGGTCCACTCGGCCATGGAGATCGCCTTGCCCGCGCGCTCCCCTATAACCGTGTAGAGACCGTCGGCATGGGTGGCTATAGAGCCTTCCACCACCAGATAGAAATTGCCCTGGCGGGCGGTCTCCTCCATGGCCCTCACTGCCAGATCTCCGGAGCCAGCCATCAAAGTGGGATGGAATCGCAGGCTGATGATCTTCAGCAAGACCTTCTCGATATCGGGATGAAGGGCGTTGAGAAGGGAGACCGAGCACCCGGTGCAGGAGGATCCCTGAATCCAGATCACGGCGGGATTTCCCTCGGTTGCCCTCTCCAGTGCCAGCACCACCTGGGCCAGCAGCGAATCCGAAGCCCCCAGGGCCACTGCTGTTCCCGCGCACAGCTTGAGGAATTGACGCCGAGATAGCTGCATAACGACCCCTCCCTTCTGGCGGTGATGAGTTGGCGCCTTATACTATTTCCCTCCTCGAAAGTCAATAGCGGCAACCTTTCGTCCATTGACAGGGAGAGGGGGGGATGTTAATTTGGCGTCGCCTGGGGACGGGGACCTGCTTCGGGACTGGTGCCTGGAACTTCGGAAGGAAGGAGGGATCCTGCCACCTTCCAACCCCTAGGCACGAGGGGCAAGGAAATGGAGGAAAAGGCCATGATCCACGAGGCGAAGGGCATCAAGTACAGGTATGGGGAACTGACCTGGCCGGAGATGAGGGAGGCCATTGCCCAAGGGAGGGTGATTCTGCTCCCGGTGGGGACGATCGAGGACCACGGCCACCATCTCTTCCTCGATACCGATAACTTCCTGGTCAGCCATGTGTGCGAGGCCACTGCCCAAAGGATTCCCGAGGAGGTCTTGGTGATGCCGCTGGTTCCCTACGGCTTCAACTGGCATCATATTGACTTTCCGGGAACGATTGGCATCGAGGCGGATCATTTCGTCCATTATTGTCTGGATATCACCAAGAGTTTAGCCTATCACGGTTTCCGCAAGATACTGATCGTAGATGGCCATGGATCCGATGTACCCTTGCTGGACATCGTCGCTCGTCGGACCGTCCTCGAGACCGATGCTCTGTGCGCCTCCTTGATCTACACCTCTTTGGTGGCGGACCTGTTGCAGAAGATACGGGAATCGGCCTTTCCTGGGGGGATGGCGCATGCGGACGAGCTGGAGACCTCCCTCACCCTGTATCTGGAGAAGGAGAGGGTGAATATGGGTCAGGCCCGGAAGGAGATGGGCATGATCCCTTCCCGATTCATATGGCATGATTTGATGTCCCCCTCCCCCGTGTCGATGATGGAGTGGTGGAGCACCTTCTCCCAAACAGGGGTGCTGGGGGATCCCACTCTGGCCACGGAGGAAAAGGGCAGGATGGTCTTCGAGAAGGTGGTGGATCGAATGGTGGAGCTGGTTCGGGAGTTTAGGGACCGTCCCATTCGTCCCCGCCGGGATCTGCATGCTCGGGGATGATCAGCTTCCGGGAAACGGACGCTGCGGATGGGGGGAGAAGAGGCAAGGGTGAGAGGCCATTGGGGCGGCAGGGGCCTTTTCTTGTGCTTCTTGCTGTTGGCTGTGACTTGCTCCGGGGTAGGGGCCGAGATAGGGGGTGGTCCCGCCAGCCAGCTGGAAAGGGCAAAGGAATTCAGCGGCCAGGTCGGTCCCTATCTGGCCGTGGGCTTACGCATGGGCGAAGGGGCGCTCAAGCGGCTAGGGTGCGAGAAACACGGCGGAATGACAGTGCGGGTGGAATGTCCGAGCAAAAGACCTTATTGCCTACTGGTGGACGGGCTTCAGCTCTCCACCGGCTGCACCACAGGAAACCGGGGCCTGGAGTGGGTTGCCTCATCCCGGATCCGGGTTGTATTTATCAGTTCCAAGACCGGAGAAAGGGTGGTGTACGTGCTGGCAGATGAATTCGGCCCTCTCTTGGAGCAGTGGTCGAAGGCCTGGAAGAACGAGGAGGCGGTGGCCCTCTTGATCTACGCTCTTCCCTCCGAGTCCATGCTTTTCAAAGAGGTCAAATGATCGGTTCTTCCCCGCCCCTTGGGGAGTCGATCCCCTAGGGGCATCTTTGGTGAGGAAAGGGAAGGGCGCCAGGCGCCGGGGGAAGAAGGGAGATGAGAGGGAGCAATGAATCGATTCGGAGGAAAGGAGAAGCGGAGCATGAAACCAGGAAGTCGCACCTGCTGGAAAGTCATCTTGGTTTGCCTGCTGCTGATGGTGGGGGTAAGCGGGGAGATGGCCTCTCCGCGCGATGGCTGCTCGCAGGGGACGGATGAGGCCAGGACGGTAGTGGATCGGTTTCTCCAGGCGGTATCTCAGGGTGATTCGGAGACTGCTTTCGGGCTTTGCACCTCAGGTCTCCGTCGGGGGAAAAGAGCGGATTCTTTCCTGCAATCGGCTGATGTCGCCGAGGCATTTTCGGGAATGAGATCTTGGGAGCTGATCGGGCTGGTGGATAGAGGAAGCATCGCTACCCTCGTGGTCGCCCTAAAGGGGGAAGAAGGAAGCCGGCAAAAGAGGGCGGTGGGCATTGCTTGCCTCAAGGTGAGCGGGGGATATCGCGTCCGGGACTTCTCCCTCACTTCCTGGACCTCCTCGGAGGCGAGATTCCACCGCTACCTGAGCGATCTGTTCCTACGCCTGGACGATCTCGATCGGTCGGAGCAGGAGATAGAGAAGGCCTATTCCTTGGATCCCGAAGATCCGAAGGTGTACGCCTTTCGGGGCTACCTGTGGCTGGAGAAACGGATGAAAGAGGACGAGGCATTGCTCCTTATCCAGAAAGCCCACGGGCAGGATCCGGCCGATCCGGAGTATATGGATTTCCTCGGGTGGGCGCACCATCTGGCAAACCGAAGAAAGGAATCGGTGGAGTGGTTCGATCGGGCGCGCGAAGCCTTCCAGCGAAGGGAGGGATACCAGTCCAGCCCCGAGTATGTGCGGTTCTCTTCCCATGTGGACAAGGCCAAGGCGAAAGGGTGGACTCCCACCCAGACATGATGACCCAGAGCGATCTGTGAATGAGGGGAAGTGACGAAGAGGAAAGGACGAAGAGGAGGTAAGGTCATGAAGAGGAAAGCAGGCTTTCTGTTGCTGGCGGTTTCCCTTCTCCTGCTTCTGGGCGCAGGGATGGGGACAGCATTTAGTGCTGACAGGGCAGTGGTTTCCATCGTTAAGGCCAGCAATCACGATCTGGTAGCAGAGAGCTGGCGGATGAACTGGGACCGCACCATATCCCAGGGGGTGAATCCCACCCGCAACATCGATTATCTGCGTGCCGAGTGGTCGAAGGAGAGCGAGAAGGCGATCGAGGGGATGGTAAGGGATGCAGTGGAACTGGCCGGAGGCTGGCCAGTGAAGCCGGGGGATGTGGTCTTGATCAAGCCCAATCTGGTTGCCTCCATGTTTTTCCTCTGGTACAGCGGGAAGCTCACCGAAGAGGATTATCAAGCCTGTCTGACCGATGCCCGAATCGTGAGGGCGCTGGCCCTGATGGCCAAGGAGTCCGGCGCCAGCCGTATAATCATCGGGGAGGGACCCGCGGCCGGCGACGGATGGGCCGGATACATGCAAAGCGGCTACGTGAAGATGGTGGAAGATCTGGAAAAGGAAGGGGTCAAGGTGGAATTGGTGGATTTCACCGATGAGCCATATGTATGGGTTCAGTCCAAAGGGCTGGCCAACCCGGAATATGCGGTGCCCAAGATCGCCACCGAGGCCACCTGCATAATCAGCGTTCCGGCCCTCAAGACCCATTCTATGACCGGGGTGACCTTGAGCCTCAAGAACGTAGCGGTGGGCCTCATGGCGGGCCGGGTTTACGGTTTCTTCAAGTACGGCGCCCCCCATCAGAAGATACCGGAATGGATAGTGGATATGTGTTCCCGCTTCAAGATCGATTACACGGTGGTGGATGGAATATGGGGCATGGAAGGAAACGGTCCCCTGAGCGGAGAGCCGGTGAGCATGGACGTGATCGTCGCCGGATCGGACCCAGTGGCGGTGGATGCCGTCTGTACCGCCATCATGGGTTTCAATCCCCAGAATATCGGACACATCACCCTGGCAGCCCGCAACGGATTGGGGGTGGATGATCTATCGCGGATACAGGTGGAAGGAGAGACCATTGCCGCGGTGGCCAAGAACTTCAAGCCGGTACCGGAGGAGAACCGATGGCCTTCGGAGTACGGAGGGGTGAAGAGCTGGGAGGAGAGGTTCAAGGTCCCGGCAAGGTAGAAGGGGTAGGGGCGGGATGGCGCTCGCTGCCAAAAATGGGTTGACAGGAGAAGGAGGGGAGTGGTAAATAGAGGGACGCACCAGAGAGGATTCGAACCCTAAGCAGCGTTTTTCCTCTATCCACCCATTTCCCATTTCGCCCGACAATAACGCTACTCCCGGGGGGTAGACTCTCTTCCCCGCGGGCGCGCTGAAGTCTTTTTCCCGCCCTTTCCGGAAAGGAGGTGACAGGGGAGAGTAAGGGAAGGGGGGGTTCGAGGAGGAACAGATCGTTCCTTCAGGGAGGAGGTGATGGGGAGCGAGTTGGCAAAGAAAGCGGAGTCGACCCTGGTATCCAACGATCAGCAGGTGTGGATAGGCTGGTAACAAGCGAGGAGAGGCCATGAGAAAAGCGTTGCTGATCACGATTCTGGCCATGATGGCAGTAGGTCTGGTGGCGAGCTCGGCCCTGGCCAAGGTGGCCATCGTCAAGGCCGACAACATCGATCTCTGCCTCAAGACCTACAAGATGAACACCGATCGGACCTTCATGCAGGCCTGCGTGCCCGGGCGGAAGATGGATGTCATCTCGGCCGAATGGACCAAGGAGTCGGAGGAGTACATCGGCAAGCTGACCCGGGAGGCGGTGGAGCTGGCCGGTGACTGGCCGGTGAAGCCCGGTGATGTAGTGCTGTTCAAGATCAACACCGTCATCTCCTTTACCGACTTCTGGAAGATGTGGGGCTATGCCCCGGCCCTGAGCAAGGACCCCATCAAACTGCAGTGCCAGACCACCGATCCCCGCATCGTCCGCGAGCTGTGCAAGATGGCCCACGAGGCAGGAGCCAGCCGGATAATTATCGGTGAGGCCTCCAATGCCGGCCACGCCCTGGCAGCCATGCAGGGTTATGGATACAACCATATGGTGGAGAGCCTGGCGGAGGAGGGGATCCAGGTAGAGCTGTTGGACTTCGACGACCCGGTGGCCTCCCCCATAGTGTGGGTGAAGAGCCTGGGCCTCTGCAACGAGGAGTACGCCATTCCTCGGGTAGTGGCGGAAGAGGCGGATGTGCTGATCAACGTGCCTCAGCCCAAGTGCCATACGGTAGCGGGAATCACCTGCAGTCTCAAACTCTGCACCGTAGGCCTGATGCCGGCCCCTGTTTACGGCACCTTCAAGCTGGCGGCCCCCCATCTCAAGTACGCCGAATGGAGCACGGACATCAACACCCTCAAGAAGAAGGGCGGGACCGGGACCACCTTGGTGGATTATACCGTCATCGATGCCCTCTCCGTGGGCGAGGCTGAGCAGGGGGCGGTGGGGCCGGATACCTTCCCCGTCAACCTGGGCCTGATCGTGGCCGGACCGGGGGCCCTGGAGCCGGATGTGGTGATGACCGCCATCATGGGCTTCAATCCGCAAAACTACGGCCAGTTCCGCATGGCAGAGCAATACGGGCTGGGCACCTGTGACCTGCGGAAGATCGAGGTGGTGGGAAGGAAGATCTCCGAGGTGCGGGAAAAGCTTTGCCCCCCCATGCACGCCTGGAGGTGGCCGTCCTCGGCGGGCGGAATCCTGGCCTGGGATAACGCCTACGATCCTCCCGAGTTCACCGGACCGGCCAAGGCTAGGGTAGCTATCGTGAAGGCCGACAACATGGATTTGGCCCTGAACACGATCAAGATGAACACCGATCGGACCTTCATGCAGGCCTGCTACCCGGGCCGCAAGATGGACATCATCCGGGCCGAGTGGACCAAGGAGTCGGAGGAGTACATTGGCAAGCTGACCCGGGAGGCGGTGGAGCTAGCCGGCAACTGGCCGGTGAAGAAGGGGGATGTGGTTTACATCAAGCCCAACTTGGTGAATTCGTACATCGACATGCACGAATGCCAGGCCCTCACCTCCCCCGAGCAGCAGGCCCATGTCACCGATGTCCGCATCGTCCGCGAGCTGTGCAAGATGGCCTGGGAATCGGGCGCGAAGAAAATCATCATCGGAGAGGGGACCCGTTCGGGTGCCGATTCCGCCTCGCTGGCCCACTGGGGCTATTATGCCATAGCGGACGAGCTGAATGCCCAGGGGATCAAGGTGGTGATCGAGCCGATCGGAGAGGCTCCCTATACCTGGGTGAAGACCATCGGCCTGTGCAATGCGGAGTACGCCATCCCCACCTCGGTGGCCAAGGAGGTGGATGTGCTCATCTCCGTTCCCCAGATGAAGTGTCACACCATCGCGGGGGTTTCCCTGGCCTTGAAGAATACCACCATCGGCCTTCCCACCCACAAGGTGTACGGGACCTTCAAGCTGGCCCTGCCCCATCTGAAATACGCGGAGATGTCCACCGAGATCAACTCTATCCGCAAGAAGGGCGGCAAGGGCACCCCGATGATCGACTATGTGGTGGTGGACGCCCTCTGGGCAGGCGAGGGTGATCAAGGTGGTGCCTGGGGCGGACCGGGGGCCTTCCCCGTCCCCATGGGCCTGATCATCGCCGGCTCCGATCCGGTGGCCACCGATTGCGTAACCACCGCAGTTATGGGCTTCAATCCCAACAATTACGGCCAGTTCCGGATGGCTGCCCAGTACGGCCTGGGATGCAACGACCTGAGCAAGATCGAGGTGGTGGGCAAGTCCATCAAGGAGGTGCAGGAGAAGCTGGTTCCTCCCATGCACACCTGGAGATGGCCTTCCGAGGCCGGGCAGAACATCGCCTGGGACGAGATCTGGCCTTTGCCGGAGGGAGTGGAGTAGATCAACTCCTTTCGCTCTGGAAGAAGAGGGGGCTGCGAGGAGCAGCCCCCTTTTTTTGGGTCGAGAGGGGTGCTTGACTGATGGTCTTTGTCATCATTTTTTAGAGGAGGAAACCATGGTCGGTCCTTGTCTCTTCCGCACCGCGAAACGCATCCATACTGGGGTGGGCTGTCTGGCGCAATTGCCAGAGGAGATCCGCCGATTAGCTGTCTCTCGCCTGCTGGTGGTGACCGATTCGGGCGTCAAGACGGCGGGCTTGTTTGACCGGGTGAAATCGCTGCTGGAGAGGGGCGGATTTGCCTATCAGGTGTTCGATACAGTTCAACCTGAGCCCACCTTGGAGGATCTGCAAAGATGCCTTCAGTCAGCGGTAGAGGGCGATTTCGAAGCAGTGATCGGACTGGGCGGAGGGAGTCCCATCGATGTGGCCAAGGTGGTGGCTGTCATGCTGAGACTGGGTGGATTGCCCCAGGATTATATGGGAATCGAGAAGTTACCCCGCCCTGGTCTTCCCACCATCATGATTCCCACCACCGCGGGGACAGGGGCGGAAGTTACCCCCAATGCCCTGCTGGTTGACCCGGTGGAAAGGGTCAAGAAATCCTTCGTCAGCTCCTACCTGATCCCCGAGGTGGCCATCGTGGACCCGGAGCTGACGGTCAGCCTCCCTCCTCATCTCACCGCCTCGACCGCAATGGATGCCCTGACTCATTGCGTGGAATCCTTTATCTCCCTTCGCGCCTTTCCCCTTTCCGAGGTCCTCTCCCTGGAAGGGATCAGCCGGATAGCGGGTTCGCTTCGTGCCGCCTTCGCCTACGGGGGAAACATGGATGCCCGCTATGACCTCAGCCTGGGAAGCCTCTACGGGGGAATTGCTCTGACCAATGCGGGAACGGCTGCAGTCCATGCCCTCGCCTATCCGTTGGGGGCTCGCTATCGCATCTCCCACGGGCTGTCGAATGCGGTGATGCTTCCCTATGTGATGAAATTCAATTGCCTGAGCAATATGCCCAAGTTCGCCCAGATAGCGGAGGCAATGGGCGAGGACATCCATGGACTCAGTCTCAGGGAGGCAGCTTTCAAGGCGGTTGATGCCCTGTTTCAGTTGGCGGAGGATGTGAAGATCCCGGGCCGGCTCAGGGATCTTGGGATTTCGGAAGAGGCGATCCCGCAGATGGCCGAGGAAGCGATCGGGTGGCAGAGGTTGCTGGCCAATAACCCTCGCCAGATGACCAAGGAGGACGCCGAGGCCATTTACCGCGAGGCGGCTTGATGTCTGGAACGGACAGGGGGCCAGCTAAAGGGTCGACAGACGGCCATATTCCTTGACAAGCCTGGCTGCCGTTGTTATAAGTTTGCTGCCATGGTGGGAAAGGAAGAGATGGGCCCCAGGGCCAGCAGTCAGCGCCCTATCGGGCAGCGCTGGCAGGGTGTTCATTGGTTACTTTAGGCTTTGATCGAAAAGCTACTGTTATTGCAGGCATTATGCCTTTGCTCCGATCGCCTGCCAGGGTGCCAGGGATGGCGAGGCCGAGGGCGCGCAAGACCCCTGGGCCCTAGTGAAGAGGAGCGGAAGCAGGCTGGTCCTTCGATCCGAGAAGGGGAGGTAGTGGAGAGTGCAGAAGGAAGGGGAGGAACCAGCCCTTTTCCTCCGCTTATTGCTCACGTTCAGGACCTCCGGGCTGGCAGCCCTGGGATACATCCCCGATCCCCTTACCGGGGAGAGAAAACAGGACCTGGAGCGGGCGAGGGAAACCATATCATTTCTGGAGATGTTGGAGACCAAAACGAAAGGGAATCTGGCCCCGGAAGAAGAGCGGGAGCTGGCCGATGTTCTGTACGAGCTGCGCCTGGGTTATCTACGCGAGCTCCAGGGGAAATGAACGGAGGCGGGACGAGGAATGGCCTGTTTTGGAGGGCAGGGCTGTGAGGTCTTCTCGGCTTCCGGGTGGGGCTACTGCTTCATTTCTCTCCCTTCTCCTGGCCCTGATCTGGCTGGGGGGGAGTAGGGGCGAGGCTCAGGACGGCTACGAGCTGGAGCGGATGAGAAAGGCCCACCAGATCAGGGCGCAAGTCCTCGGGGATTCATGGTCCGGTGGGGAGCTTGCCGAGGCCGGTAAGGAAACGACGACTGAAGAGAGGTCGGAGCTGGAGGCGGTCCTGCGCCCGAGCAGGGGAGAATTGGAAGCGAATCCCTTCTTTAACCTTTGGCGGGGAGAAGCGCATTTTCGGCGCGGGGAAGAGGCGGAGGCGGAGAGATGCTGGGCCGCGGCCAGTACCAGGGCCGGAGATGACCTCTTCATTCACTGGCTGCTCCTCCGGGACCTGATAGGGAGGAAACATTGGCAGGCAGCCAGCAGGGAAATCCAGAAGATAGGCGATCTCAAGGCCAAGTCCGGACCCATTAGATTGCCCATGATGGCCCTGGTGACCCTAGGACTGGCGGGGGATCTGGAGAGAGAGCGGGCCTTCACGCCTGCTGCGGAGCTGATCTCTCTGGCTATTCTCCTCGATCCGGAATCGGAGGAGGCTCGCTTCGCAAAAGCACGCTTGCTGTGGGAATCCGGAGGGCTGCGGCTGGGGGAGGTCGTCAGAGAAATCGGCCGGGGTGTCGCCCAGCTCAGGGATGATGAAGAGAGGATGCAGGTAATTACGGCCAATTTCCTCTCTGCTCTGATCTGGTCCCTCTTGCTCGCATTTCTTCTGCTCGTGGCCTCCCTTTTCGTCAGGTCGGAACCGTTGCTTCGGCACGAGTTGACGGAGCGGCTGAGGATTTCGCTACCACCTGCAAGCCATTCTTGTTTTCTGGCCTTCCTCTATCTTTTTCCGGTTCTCCTCGCCGGCTGGGGATGGCAACTTTTCTTCTGGACCCTCCTGGTCTTTCCTTATTGCCTGCGAAAAGAGAGGTTGCTGCTCAGCTTGTTGACCCTTTCCCTGGTGGCCCTGCCTCCGTTCTATCGGTACGCGGCATCGGTGGAGCTCAGCCGACACGACCCTTTCCTTCGAGCGGCCCGGGAAATAGAGGCTGGGCTTTACGGAAAGGACACAGCCCGCTGGCTGGTCGGCTATGTGCAGACGCATGCGGAGGATCCCCTGTCGCGTTTTTACCACGCCCTTCTACTGCAGCGGGAAGGAAGATTGGAGGAGGCGCGGGCAGAATTCGAATGGTGCGCCCAGCACCTATCATCCCGGAGCGCAGTTCATAACAACCTGGGGAACATATACTTCCGGCTGGGCCGGTACGAAGAGGCGGAAAGGGCATACCGGAAGGCCTTGGAGCTGGATCCGCAGATCGCATCTACCCACCTCAACCTGAGCCTCCTTTATGCCTTCTTTCCCGATAGGTTGCGGCTGGAAGAAGCGCAGGCGGAATTCAAAAAGGCAGAGGCATTGGAACCAGGGATTACCTCCGGGATCGAGTCGTATCGGGAATTTCCGGGGAACCGTTTCTTGATCTATCAGGGAGTGCCCCCCTCCGATCTGGCGGCCAGGGTGAGGGAGCGCACAACGGAGAGGGATCGGCTGGCCCGATCGTTGTGGGGCGGCCGGATTCGTTTTCTTTCTCTTTCAGCGCTCTCCTTCTTACCTCTTTGTATCCTTGGCCTTTTCTGGACATCTTATTGGCTTCGAGGCCGGGTGGGAATAGCCCGTCCTTGTTGCAAGTGCAAACAGCCCTGTTGCGACCTATGTGGGGTGACGACCGAAGTCGGTCTTTTGTGTGCTGGTTGTTATGCGGCCTTCTTTTCGCCTCAGGTACGCGATCCGCGAGCGAGGATCGAGAGATTGCTGTCCCAGGATCGAAATGAGAAAGGGGAGAAGCTGAAGATTCGGGTCCTCTCGTTTTTCCCTGGCGGGGCCTGGTTTTACACCCGGGAGACAGGGATTGGACTGATCCATGCCTCTCTTTTCCTGTTCTTGCTCTTTTCTTTGACCGGAGCAGGAGAGGTGGTTCGCTCGCAGTTCTCCCTATCTCGCTTCTTTTCAACTCCCTGGACGGCAGGCCATCTGATCTGCCTCTTTGGACTTTACGCGGCCTCCTTGGTTAGGGGTTGGAGATGGTCCACCTGAAGAGGTGCGCAATTGGCGCTGGAAGGAACATTTAAAGATTTCCCCATTTCTGACATCCTGCAATTGATCGGGCTGCAGGGCAAGACCGGGGTGCTCTCCCTGGAGAGAGAAGGGCAACAGGTCAAGGTCTTCTTCGCCGAAGGGAAAGTGGCGTGGGCAGAGGATACCCTGAGGGACCCGGAGATGAGGCTGGGCGTTCTCCTGACCAAGAGCTGCAAGCTGGAAAGGGCTCAGCTGGAGGAGGCCTTAGCTCGGCAAAAGGATACAAAGGAGCGTCTCGGCTCCATTCTCCTGCAGATGGGAGTGGTCAATGCCCTGGAGCTGGAGGAAGCTCTGTCACGGCAGATTTTCGAGACCGTGGCTCAGGTCTTTCGCTGGAAAGAGGGGCGCTATCGCTTCTCTTCTCTCCGGAGTCTGGATCTCAAGGAGAGGTTGGTGAATACTCTGGCAGTGGAGAACCTGCTCCTGGACGCCATGAGGATGATCGATGAGTGGCCTTTGATAGAGAGTCAGCTCCCTTCATTTGAAAGCATTTTGATGGTGGCGGAAAACAGGGAGGAGAGGCAGCCTCCGGGTAGGAGCGAGGAGGAGAGGATCGTCCTTGGCTTGGTGGACGGGACGAGGACCCTACGCGACATTGTGGAGAACAGCCCGCTTACCGACTTCGATACATGCAAGACAGTGGCCCAGTACCTCCGCTCGGGTGTCCTTCAGGTCAGGACCCGAGTGGTCCCCGAATCCTGCGAGATCGTTCCGGTGGCAGCTTCCGCCTCTTCTGGCAAGAACATGATTCCCCTGGCCTTGGTCCTGGCCGGCCTTCTGCTGTTAGCAGTCAACCTTCTATCGGCTCGCTCCAGCCTCTTCCCCCTCCTGCCATTCGTTCCCCTGCCAGGTAAGGAAGCCACTCTAGCCAGTGTCTATAGGGCACAATCGGAAGTGGAGGGGTGGAGGATGGCCCTGGATCGATTCTACGCTCAGTGGGGGAGGTGGCCCCATACGCTGGAGGAGCTCGGGGAAAAAGAGGTGGGAATGCGTCTGCAAGAAAAGGACCCCTGGGGAAACCGATACCGATACCGGAGAGAAGGCGAGGGTTATGTCCTGTCGAGCCCGGGGGAGGACGGAATCGATGGTTCGGATGATGACATCCGGGGAGGCGGGTTGTTGGGTGAGCCCGGAAGGGCCACCAAACTCCGAGAGTGAAATGAAGAGCGAATCTTGGACCCCAGCCTATTTCTATGAGGAGATCAGTGACGAGGCCTTTACCTCCTACATCCGCCGGATAACCTCCATTCCCTTGCTCTCCAAAGAGGAGGAGCTCAAGCTGGGAGAACGAATCCAGCAGGGTGACGAGAAGGCCATCAAGAAGCTAGTGGAGGCGAATCTCAGGTTCGTGGTGAAGATAGCCTTTCGTTATCGGGGTTGTGGCCTCTCCCTGCTGGATCTCATCAACGAAGGAAATATAGGCCTGCTGGAGGCCGCCCGGAGGTATTCCCCCAGCTACGGGGTGAAGTTCATCACCTACGCCGTTTGGTGGATCAGGCAGGCCATCCTGCAGGCCCTGGCCAACAATATCAGTGTGGTCCATCTGCCGCTGCGGAAGATAAGATCGTCTCATCACTCTTCGGAGGGACGGGGGGAGTTGGCGAAGAAGAAGGGAGAGGCAGCCGAAGAAGAGCTGGTCAAGGAACTGGATTTGCGTCCCGAGGAGCTGGAAGAGGTTCTGCGGACCCCGCGGGAGACCTGGATCGATTCTTCCCTGGAGGTAGAGGAGGGCATAAGGCCACTGGAGCTCCTCAAATCGCAAAACTTGCTGGGGGCGGAGGATATCCTGATCGAGAAATCCTTTCGGCAGGAGATCGAGGAGATACTTCGCCAACTGAATCCACGGGAGAGGAGAGTGATCGAGCTGCGCTATGGCCTGAATTCGGACGGTCCTCTCACCCTAGAAGAGATCGGGAAGAGAATGCGACTCAGCCGGGAACGGGTGAGGCAGATAGAGGAAAATGCCAAGAAAAGACTCCGGATCTTGGCTAAGTCGCGGAGGCTACAGGATTTCTTGAACTGAATCGGCCAGAATCTAAAGGGTGAGGAGATGTCGGATCGGGGGGCAGCGAGGAAGCAAAAGGAGGGGAAAGTGCGGCGCCGCGGAGGGTTGGGTTCGGTGAGGCTGGCGCTGCTCCTTTTTTTTCTGCTGATCGTTAGCTCCGCGATCGGCACCCTGGTGCCACAAGGGGGGGATCCGTCCTGGTACCAGCAGCGATACGGGAAAGAAGCACTGGAGGTTCTCCGACTGCTCAAGTTGACTGATCTCTTCCACTCTTGGTGGTTCATCTCCCTGCTCGTGCTCCTCGCTGCTAACCTGATCGCCTGCTCCTGGCAGAGATTACCTTCATTGAAGAAGGCCTGGAGCGCCTACGCATCCATTGATTTGCCGGAGGGGGGATTCGATTGCTCGGGTCCGGATTCCATCTTCCTGCGCGATCACAATTTTCGGGATCGAGCGGAGGAGATCTTCCAGCAACGGGGCTATCGGCTGAAGTGGGTGGAGGAGGGGAGGACGGTCCGGGGGGGAGCGGTCAAGGGCCAGTGGTCGCGCATGGCTTCATACCTGGTTCACCTGGGGGTCCTTCTGGTGCTGATGGGGGCTGGCGTAGGGGCTGTTTGGGGTTTCAGGGGTTTCGTTGCCATTCCCGAAGGGGAGACCGTGGAAGGCTTCCGGGAGGAAAACCAGCAGCGGCCCCGGAAGCTGGGGTTCCAAATCCGGTGCGAGAACTTCGAGGCCACCTTCTACCCGGGTACCGACCGCCCTCAGGATTACCGAAGCGAACTGGTCGTGCTCGAGGAAGGCCAGGAGAGGACGAGAAAGGTTATTCGGGTCAACGATCCCCTTTGCTACAGGGGGATTCAATTTTCCCAAGCGAGCTTTGGCTTGACCGGGGAGGTCAAAAGCGTGACCCTTTCCCTCGAGGATGAAGCCGGAAAACACGGCCTGGAGATCAAGATCCCGCCTGGCCGGTCTTTTCCCGTGGAGGGGACAGACTACCGGCTCCAGGTGCTGCGTTTCCTGCCCGATTTCGCTCTGGACGATCGATTTGTGCCCTTCTCTCGCTCCAGAGAATTCCGCAATCCGGCTGCCCAGGTGGAGGTGAGGAAAGGGGATCGGATCCTTCTGCGTACTTGGGTGTTCGGAAGGGATATCGCCTACCACGGTCCCCGACAAAAGGGGGGCGTGCGGGTGTGGCTGAGCGATTATGAGCCCGTCGAGTATACCGGCCTTCAGGTGGGATACGATCCGGGAATTGGCTGGGTGTGGGGTGGGTTCGTGCTGGTGGGTTGCGGGGTTTTGCTTTCGCTCCTGGGGGTTGAAAAGAGGTTGTGGATTGCTGCTGTGCGGGAAGAGGAGGGATGGAGGGTCCAGCTGAAGGGACTGCAGCGTCGCGGTAGCAGGACCATGGAGGTCGAGTTGGCGGCAATTCGCCACGATTTGCAGACAGGGGGCCTGGGGGCGATCTCCGGCCAGAGCGAAAGAGGGAGGTAGGGGTGAATTTCTCCCAATTCTTGGGGGTCTCTGTGGGCATTTATGTTCTGGCATGGGTGGCCTATCTTCACCACGCCACCACCCGCGCTGCCCTTTCCAGCAGGATAGCTACCCTGCTGGTCCATCTAGGTTTCACCGCCCAGACCCTGGGCCTCACCTGGCGAACTATCCTCTCCTACCGGTTGGGCATGGGGCACCCCCCCTTCTCGGACCTTTATGAGTCCATGGTCTTCTTTTCCTGGTGCATAGTCCTCGCCTACCTTATATTCGAGTGGAGGGCCAAGCAGAGGATCTTCGGTACCTTCGTAGTTCCTTTAGCCCTTCTCGCCTCTGCCTATGCAAGCATGCTGGACAGCCAGATTCGTCCCCTGATCCCGGCCCTGAAGAGCAACTGGCTCCTGGTTCATGTCTCGGTTTCCTTCCTTGCCTACGGTGCCTTTGCCCTCTCCTGCGGCATCAGCGTTGCCTACCTGATAAGGTGTGGCAACGAAAGGGAAGGAGGAGAAAAGGGACTGGTCAGCTTCCTGCCTCCAGCGGAGAAGCTGGACGAGTACAACTATCAAGCCCTAGCCATTGGTTTCCCCCTTCTCACCCTGGGGATCTTGACCGGCTCGGTCTGGGCCCATTATGCCTGGGGATCTTACTGGAGCTGGGACCCCAAGGAGACCTGGTCGCTCATCGTCTGGCTGATCTACGCCGCCCTTCTCCACGCCCGCCTGGTGGCGGGATGGCGAGGAAGGAAAACCGCCATACTTTCCCTGGTCGGATTCGGTGGGATAGTCTTCCTGTATCTGGGGGTGAATCTCCTGCTGAGCGGCCTACACTCCTATAATTAAGGGGAGACGCTTTCCCCGCCCGGCTTGGTGGGAGGAAGGGAAGGGTGCTAACAGCCTACCGGACAACAGCCGGAAGTCAGCGATCTTCCGGTTTTCGCGAAAGGACACTCAACGGCCCTTCCATCGCCCGAGGGAAATCGGCTTCATGCACGAGTTGAGTCTAGCCCAGGGAATTTTGGAAACCATCCTTCGCCGAGCCCAGCAGGATGGATTCAGAAAGGTCAACTCGGTCCACTTGAAGGTGGGTAGGCTCGCCGGGGTGGAGATAGAGTCCCTCCGCTTTTGCTTCGAAGTGCTTTCCGCTTCTACTATTGCCCGGATGGCGAATCTGGAAGTGGAGGTGGTTCCGCTGAGAGGAAAATGCCGTGACTGTGGCGAAGGGTTCGAGCTGGCAGAGATCGAGCTCATCTGTCCCCGATGTGGAAGCGGTGAGGTGGAGATCGTCTCGGGCAGGGAGTTCATAATGGAGACGATGGAGGTAGAATAATGGAGATCCGGGTGGAAGAGGATCTGACAGAGGCCAACAATAGGGTGGCCTTCCGGATAAGGGAGCTGCTGGCAAAAAAGGGCGTTTTGGCCCTCGACCTTCTCAGTTCGCCCGGATCCGGGAAGACGACCCTCATCGAGAGGACTTTAGAGAGATTGAAGGGCGGGGCTACCACCGCGGTGATCGTGGGAGATGTTCAGACCTCGCGGGACCAGGAGAGAATCAAGAAAGCAGGCTTCGAGGCGGTTCAGATCAACACTGGCGGTGGTTGCCACTTGACTGCTTCCATGGTGGAGGGGGCGCTGGGTTCCCTAGATCTGGACCAATTGGATATACTCTTCATAGAGAATGTGGGCAACTTGGTCTGTCCAGCGGGATTCCATCTGGGCGAAGACATGAAGGTAGTCCTTCTCAGCACGACCGAGGGTGACGACAAGCCGGGTAAGTATCCGGCTGCATTCGTGGCCGCGGCGGCAATGGTGGTTACCAAGACCGATCTGTTGGGGAGGGTTCCCTTCGACCTGGAGGCAGCTAAGAGAGATGCGCTCAAGATCAACTCCCGGCTGAAGTTATTCCAGCTTTCCGCCCTCAGTGGCGAGGGGATGGAGGAGTGGGTGAGCTGGATCCGGGGGCGGGCGGAGGAGAAGAGAAGAAGCTCTGTTTCGAGGGTCCTGGATGGTAGCAAGGTATAGGTTGAGGATAGAGGGGGTAGTTCAGGGGGTCGGCTTTCGACCATTCGTTTTTCGCTTGGCACAGGAGAGGGGTATCAGGGGATGGATCAGTAACACCCCCCAAGGGGTCGAGATGGAGGTGGAGGCAGAGGAAGAGGTTCTGGATAGATTCCTTGAGGATTTGCCGAAACTCGCGCCTCCGGTGGCTCGCATCGACCGCCTCTCCGTGGTGGATCGCTTTCCCTTCCTGGGTTATCCGGGTTTCTCCATCCGTCACAGCTCGCTGGAGGCTGAACGCTCCACCCTCATTTCCCCGGATTTAGCCACCTGCCCGGACTGTCTGCGAGAGCTGTTTTCGCCTTCGGACCGCCGCTACGGTTATCCTTTCCTTAACTGTACCATGTGCGGTCCTCGTTATACGATCATTCAGGATGTGCCTTACGACCGGGAGCGCACGACGATGAGGCATTTCGTCATGTGCCCGCAGTGTCGATCGGAGTATGACGATCCGGGCAATAGGCGATTTCACGCTCAGCCCAACGCCTGTTGGGAATGTGGCCCGCAGCTTCGGCTGGTAAAGGAGTCGGTTTCAGGACGGGAGGCGATCCGAGCAGCATGTCGCCTCCTGGAGCAGGGGAGGATCCTGGCCATCAAGGGGCTAGGAGGTTACCATCTGGCAGTGGATGCTACCGATCGGGAAGCGGTGAGAAAGCTACGCCGGAGGAAGCGGCGGGAAGAGAAGCCTCTGGCGGTAATGGTCAAGGATCTAGAGGCAGTCCGCGAATTCTGCGCCGTAGACAGGGAGGAGGAGGATCTGCTACGGGAACCCTCGTGCCCAATCGTCCTGCTGAGAAAGTTACCCGGTCGTGCGATCGCCGAGGAGGTGGCCCCGGGTAACCGGTATCTGGGGGTTTTCCTCCCTTACACCCCCCTCCACCACCTCTTGTTCTCCGGATGGGAGGGGGATGGAGGCAAACCGAGGGCGCTGGTGATGACCAGCGGCAATGTGAGCGAGGAGCCTATCGCTTGTCGAGATGAAGAGGCGATGGAACGACTGGGTGCCATCGCGGATGACTTCCTGCTCCACGATCGGCAGATCCACATGCGGGCGGATGATTCGGTGGCCCGGGTGATCGCGGGACGAAAAATGATCCTGAGGCGGTCCCGAGGATTTGCCCCCTTGCCTATCCCTTTGCTCTTGGAATCGTCCCTGCACATCCTCGGTTGCGGAGCGGGGCTCAAGAATACGATCTGCCTTTTCAAGGGAAAAAATGCCTTTTTGAGCCAACATATAGGCGATTTGGAGAATTACGAAACCTACCTCTACTTCTGCGAAACCGTGGAGCACTTGCAGCGAATCCTCCACATCGAACCCGAGGTGGTGGCCTACGATCTTCATCCCGGCTACCTTTCCACCGCGTATGCTATGGCGATGCAAGGAGTGGAAAAGATCGGGGTCCAACACCATCATGCCCACCTCTGCAGCACCATGGCGGAGAATCACCTTTCCGGCCCTTGCCTGGGAATTTTGTGCGACGGGACTGGCTACGGGATCGACGGCCACATCTGGGGATGCGAGTTCCTGGTGGGAGATTACCTGGACTTTCGGCGGTTAGGCCACCTCCGTTACCAACCCCTCCCCGGGGGGGAGGCCTCGATCAAGAAGCCCTATCGCATGGCCTTGAGTTATCTCTACTCCTATCTGGGCGATGAGATGAGGGGACATCCCTTCTGCCGACGTTTCCCCCCTCGGGAGGTGGAAGTGGTGATAGGGATGCTGAGGAGCGGCTTTAACTCACCCCTTGCCTCCAGCCTGGGTAGGCTTTTCGACGCCGTATCCTCGCTGGTGGGAATCCGGGATGAGATATCCTTCGAGGGACAAGCGGCGATGGATCTGGAGATGGCGATCGAAGAAGGATGGGAGGGTTTGTACCCCTACGGTGTGCAACGGGAGGCGGGCCTTTACCTAATCGATCCTCTGCCCACTATTGGCAGTATCCTCTGCGATTTGAGAAATGGGGTTTCAGCCGCTCGAATCGCGGCTTCGTTTCACAATACGGTGTGCGAGTTCTTGGTGGAATTAGCCAAAAACATGGCCCAAGACACTGGATTGCGGCAGGTAGTGCTGAGTGGGGGCGTGTTTCAAAATGCCTATCTCTTGGAGAGGACGGTCCGCAAGTTGGCCCAGGCGGGCCTGGACCCTGTCCTTCCGCAGAAGGTTCCCCCCAACGATGGCGGCATTTCCCTAGGGCAGGTAGCCATCGCCAGTGCCAAGTTGAGTGCGGACCAGAGCAATGAGGCCGGGGAAAGGGAGGAAAGATGTGTATCGCCGTGCCGGGAAAGGTAGTGGAGATTAGGGAAGATGGGGCCTTGGTATCCTTCGGTGGCGTGGTGAGATTGGCGAGCCTGGATCTGGTAGATAGGGTGCAAGAAGGGGAATATGTAATCGTTCATGCCGGGTTCGTGATCCGCAGGGTGGATGAACGGGAGGCGGAGGAGACCCTGGCCCTGATGAGGGAGGCGGGGCTTGAAATTCATTGACGAATTTCAAGATCTCAAGTTAGCGTCCGAGCTGGCGGATCGGATCGCCCGCGATTCTTCCCGGCCCTTGAACCTCATGGAGGTATGCGGTACCCATACAGTTTCCATCTTCCGCCACGGAATCAGGGACCTCCTTCCTCCCCCCATCTCCCTCCTTTCGGGCCCTGGCTGTCCCGTATGCGTTACCTCTCCCGCCGACCTGGATAGGGCCATAAGATTGGCCCGCCATCCCGGGGTGATATTGGCCACCTTCGGGGACATGCTGAGGGTTCCGGGGCCAGAAGGCAGCCTTCAGAAAGCGAGGGCGGAGGGGGCAGATGTTCGCATGGTTTACTCTCCTCTGGATGCACTTGGCCTGGCGCGAGATTGTCCGGGGAAAAAGGTAGTCTTCTTCGCGGTAGGATTCGAAACCACCTCTCCCCTGGTGGCCGCCACGGTGAAGAGGGCTGCCTCGATGGGCCTGGGCAATTTCTTCGTTTTCTCGGTCCATAAATTGATCCCTCCCGCCCTTCGGGCACTGGTCTCCTCCGGCGAATCGAGGATAGACGGCTTTATCCTTCCCGGGCATGTTAGTGCCATTATCGGTTCAGGTCCATACCAGTTCCTGGCCCATGAGCACCGGATTCCCTCAGTCATCTCCGGGTTCGAGCCGCTCGATATGCTTCAATCTATATGGATGCTGGTGAGGCAGGCAGAAAAGGGAGAGGCAAGGGTGGAAATCCAGTATCGTCGGGCCGTTTCCCCCGAGGGGAATAGGAAGGCCCTGGCTTGCCTGCAGGAGGTATTCTGCCCGGTAGACGATCGGTGGCGCGGACTGGGGACGGTACCGCAATCCGGGTTGAAATTGAGAGAGGAATACCGTGATTGGGACGCGGAATTTCACTTCGATCTTCCCATGGTAGCCTCGGTTGATCCCCCCACCTGCCGATGCGGAGAGGTCTTGAGGGGAGCAGTCCGCCCGTCCCAATGTCCCCTCTTCAGCTCCTCCTGTACACCGGAGAACCCGCTGGGACCATGTATGGTGTCTTCGGAAGGGACATGCGCTGCCTATTACCGCTACGGCGTATCGGAGCAGGGGAGGAGGCGAGCAGCAATGAAGTTCCATTCGGATAAGGTCCGAACCGATCATCACCGAGGAGGAGAAAGGCGTCAATGACAACCGGGGAAGGGAGACTGGTCCCCGAGGAGAGGATCGCTCTCGCCCATGGCGCGGGAGGCAAATTGGGGCACCGCCTGATTCGGCAATTTTTCCTCCCCTTTCTCTCCAACCCCTGCTTGGATAGGTTGGACGATTCGGCGATCCTGGAGGTGGGGGATGTGCGCATCGCTTTCACCACCGACTCCTATGTGGTGGATCCTCTCTTCTTCCCCGGGGGGGACATCGGTAGGTTGGCGGTTTATGGGACCGTAAACGACCTTTGCATGGGGGGAGCCTCCCCGCTCTGTCTTTCCCTTTCCCTGATAATAGAAGAGGGCTTTCCCCTCGAAGATTTGGCAAGGATCCTTTCCTCTGTTGGCAGCGCTGCCCAAGAAGCTGGGGTCCAGATCGTCACCGGGGACACCAAGGTGGTGGGAAGGGGAGGAGCCGACAAGATCTTCGTCAACACTGCCGGGATAGGGGTGATATGGGATCGCGCGATCCAGGTTTCGAGTGGCAATGCCCGGGCTGGTGACCAGGTGATCCTGAGCGGTCCGGTAGGAGACCATGGGATCGCGGTCTTGGCCCAGCGGGAGGGGATATTCCTGGGCGACGAGATCCGGAGCGATACGGCTCCCTTGAATGGATTGGTGAGGGATATGTTTCGAGCCAGCAAACAGATAGCCGTGTTGAGAGATCCGACCCGAGGTGGCCTGGCCAGCGCACTGAACGAAATAGCCCTCCAATCGGGGGTAGGGATGGTGGTCGAGGAGTCCCTGATCCCGATCAGGGAACCGGTAAGAGGGGCCTGCGAGCTCCTCGGTTTGGACCCACTCTATGTGGCCAACGAGGGGAGATTGGTGGCGGTCGTAAGAAGAGAGGCGGCTGGCAAGGTCTGGGAAGCGATGAGGCATAATCCCCTGGGTCGAGAGGCGGAGATTATCGGGGAGGTGGTTGCTGACCACCCGGGGATGGTCTTGCTGAAGACCAAGGTGGGAGGAAAGCGGGTTTTGGACATGCTGGCGGGAGAGCCTCTGCCGCGTATTTGCTAGATTCCCCGCGTCACCAGGATCTCCTTTTGAAAGATAGTGCATCCTCCCTGGGGATGCGGGATGCGGAAAGTGACGGTGAGCCGGCCACGGGGAACGGGCGTCAGCCTAGCCCAGAAGGTCCCCTCACTGTCGCTCTTGATCAGGAGATGGTTCACCTGGAGAGATCGCGAGGGTTCGGTCTTTCCCTTGATCCAGACCGTATTCCCTCCCCTACCGGTCAGGACCAGGATGTCCTCGATTCGGAGGGGCAATCCTGCGGCGGTGTAGCCTACCTGAAACGACTCCAGGTCGCAGAAGGTGCCCTCGGAACCGTTGGCATTGAGGCAGCTTACCCTCCAGAAGTAGGTCCCCGATTCCACCTTTTCTAGATCGTATTCGACCCGATTTAGGTTTCCCAGATCCAGGATAGGGTCGAAGAAGAGGGGGTCCGATGCTACTTGCAAGTGGTAAGATTTCGCTCCCGGTACCTCGGTCCAAGCAAGGGGTATCTTTGCCTGCTTGGGATCGGCAAAGAGGAACTGCTTGAGGCCCACCGGGGTGATGGGGGTGGGAGGAGGGAGCAAGGGTTGCGAGGAGGCCACCAGTTTTTGGTCCCTGGTGGCGATGACTTCCTGGCCCGATTCCAGCCGAAGCGTCTTCCCCCCGCTGGTCAGCTCGGTACTCCCGGAGAAGACCCTGATCTTGCTTTCCCGTTCTGGGGATACGCGCACCGCCAACTCTGCCCTTTCGGCGCGGGCCACCGCCGTGGGCATCTCGATCCGGAATTCCGATCTTTCCGCACCGGGACCTCCGATCCTGGCCTCTATGTCGGACACTAGAAGCCGCACTGAGGTCCTTTTGCGACTGGTTCCGGCTTCCTGGGAAAGGTCGTCGATGACGACCAGAGAGTCGGGCTTTACCCTCAGGACGCTCCCATCGTCGAAGGTGAGCTGAACTTGGGAGTGGGAGAAGGTCCTGATCTGATCCTGGGGGAAGAGGTTCATCCCCTTGCTCACCGGCTGCCAACTCAGCTCCCTGGCGCGCCTTATTTCCACCTTCCCCGAGGTGGCGGAGACGGTGGAGAAGCGGGAAGCAGCGATTCCCTGCTTTCCCATCTCTGCCTCGGCCCGGCGAGCTAGACCTTCGGCCCTCACCGCATGATCGTACGAAGTCTTGAAGTCTCCGGCTTGATGGAATTTTTTGGCCTTGGAAAGCTCCGCTAGCGCTTGAGCGTACCTCTCGTAAGCAAAGATCTCGGCTCCCGCTCGATAAGCGCTGTCCAGGGCCTTCTGGGCCGAAGAGATTGCCTCTTTGGCCTTCCCTTCGATCCCTGCCTCTCGGAAGGAAAAGAGGAGGAATGCGAGCAGAAGAAGGAGGCCGGCGAGGATGATGATCCAAAGGCGGAGCGCACGCCGGGAGATAATCAGGACCTTCCAATTCAGTCGCTTCTTCCATCCCCTCCCTCGGTCTGACCGCGAAGGGGTGGAGGAAAGTCCCTCAGGCATCTTTATGACCCGGGATGCGGGCATCTCGGACACAGCGTACAAAGGCCTCGACTACCTCGGGATCAAAGCGGGTCCCCGACCACTCCTTGATGCGATCTACCACGTACCCCACCTCCATGGCCTTTTGATAGGGACGATCCGAGGTCATCGCGTCGAAGGTATCGGCCACACAGATGATACGGGCCCCCAAGGGGATCTCCTTTCCCTTGATTCGATCGGGAAACCCGGTACCATCGAAGAATTCGTGGTGGTGGCGCATGAGTGGGACGACATCGCTGAGCTGCCTGATAGGGGCCATGATGTTGGCCCCCATAACCGGGTGTTGTTTGATCAGGAAGTACTCCTCCTCGGAGAGGCGGCCTGGTTTCCGCAGGATGTGGGTGTCGATCCCTATCTTTCCCACATCGTGGAGCAAGGCGGCGATGTTCAGCTTTTCCCTTTCGCGAGTGGAGAGCTTCATCTCTTCGGCAATGGCCAGGCTGTAGCGAGTGACTCTCTCGGAATGACCCCTGGTGGACGGATCCTTGGCGTCGATAGCGGCTGCCAAGGACTTGACCGTGCCGAGGAACATCTCTTTCATGTTCTCGTCGTAGGCTTGTAGTTGCATGGTCATGTAATCGAAGGTCCGCGCCAGCTGGCCGATCTCGTTCTTGGCCTTCAAATCGATACGGTTGCTGAAGTTCCCTCCGGCGATGGAAAGGGCTCCCTGGACGAACTTTTGCAGGGGGTAACTGACTCGACGCGCGAAGGCTATCCCCAACCCGGCTGCTGCCAGTGTAGCCAGGAGGCCAGCGATCAGGGTTTGGCGTTTCATCTCCGCCACGGAGAGGTAAGCATCCTCTCGCGGTTCCTGGATCACTACTCCCCAGCCCAGGTTCTTGACTGCCGAGTAAGCCCCCAACATTTCGCGCCCGTTCTTGTCCCGGAAAGGTACGGTACCCCCGGTTTTTCCCACCAGGAGATAGTTCTTCACGATTTCCAGATCGCTCAGGTCCTCCTGTAATACTCGTGCGCGGTTCGGGTGAGCGATCAGGCGGCCGCGTTGGTCGACCAAGAAGGCATGTCCCTGCCGGCGAACTCGGATCTTGGAGATGAGTTCATTTATGCCCTCCAACGATAGCAGAGCGGAGATGAATCCGGCGACCTCCCCGGCATCGTTCTTGATAGGCTGATAGATCCGAAGGACGGGACCTTTCGGAGCCCCGGCCAGGAAGGGAGGGCTGATGGCGCGCTTTCCCTCTCGCGATCGGGCGATCATTTCTTGGTGCAGGCCAGGATCGGGAAGGAAGGTGGAAGGGGATATCCTCTCCGCCCGATAAGCGCAGGCGATCTCCTTGCCCTCGCGATCGAGGAGCGAAAGTTGCAGCAGGTCGGGGTACTGGTCCAGATAATGGAGGAGCAGCCTTTCGCGGTGTTCGGAAGAAAGGGGCAGAGCGAGAAGCTGGGTCTTGGCCAGAACCTCCACTTGGTCGAAGATCCAGGCCAGGGAGTGGGAAATCTGATCTGCAGTATCGGTGGCTATTCGGGTGTGGAGGAGGAGGAGATCGTTTTCCAGGACTCGCTGATTGATACGAATGAGGATGGAGGCGGAAATGAGGAGAGGAAGGACCGCGATTGCCACCATCAAGGCGAGCAATTGGTAGAGAAGCTGGTGGCGGCGCGGTATGCTATTGACTATCTGCCTCTCCCGCATGGAATATTTTCTTTGTCTTGCTGGCCTTGGCCCGGTACATCGACTTATCTGCCAGGCGGATCAGATCTTCCTTGGTTCGGGCATGGAGGGGATAGGAAGCGACGCCGAAGCTAGCGCTTAGGCTTATCGCGAGGCCTTGATCGATCAAGAATCGGTGATTGGATATCAGGGCGGACAATCTTTCCGCCAGCTTGCAGGCGGTGAGCGTATCGGTTTCTGGAAGGATAACCACGAATTCGTCTCCCCCATATCGGGCCACCAGATCCACCTCCCGGAGATTCTTGCGGAGAAGGATGGCAACTTCCCGCAGGACCTGACTTCCCATGAGATGTCCATAGGTATCGTTGACCGGTTTGAAGTGATCCAAATCCATGAAGAGAAGGGATAGGATAGAATGATATCGATCCGCCCGTTTCATCTCCCAATCCAGGATCTGGTAGAAGTAGCGGGCATTGTGGACGCTGGTGACATCGTCGGTGATGGATAGCTCTTCGGTTCTTTGATAGAGGCGGGCGTTCTCGATGGCGATGGCGGCAAAATCGGCCAAGGTGGAGAGACGATTCAGGTCGTGTCGGTCGAAGGAATCATCTCCCACCTTATTGACCAGCTCGATCACTCCCAATACCTTCCCTTTGCTGATCAGGGGGACGCAGAGAATGGACTTCGATCCTGCGGGCAATTGCGAATCCAGGCTCCGAGAGAAGCGCAGGTCGTGCGAGACGTCGGCGATGATCAGGGGCTTCGCCTCTTTGGCCACCCAGCCTGGGATTCCCTGACCTATCTTGAGCCGTAACTCCCGGGAGCGGTCGGGTATGGAGCCGGCTCCCACCTCGAAGGTCAGCTCTCGCAGATCTTCCGAGACCAGGTAGAGATACCAGGATTCGGAGCGAACTATGTTGGTCATGTTGCGCACTATGATATTGAGGACCTTTTTGAGATGAAGGGTAGAGGTAATGGTCTTTCCAATCTCGTTGAAGGTAGTGAGTTCCAGTTCCTTCCTCTGGAGTTTGATTCCCAGCTCCCGGGCCTTCTTGCGAAGCTGGAAGAAGTCGGAGGCCAACCGCACCATGGCCAAGAGCTCTCTCTCCTCCACGGGCATGGTATGCCACCAGAACAGGCCCTCCAGTTCGGGATGGAATTCCTGGGGCGGTTGTCCCTGCAGGAGGAAGAGGAGAGGCAGATCGGAGCTGAAGTCCGTGATTCGGTGAATGGTTTCCCTAACCTGGTGGTCGAATAGGGGGGAAGCAAGCAGGGCCAGTTCGAAATCGTTGGCGTCGGAAGGGACGCATTCTTCCGCGAAATCCAGGAGGATAAGGGGCTGGAATCCATCCTGCACCAGACATTCGGCGATCTCGGGCCCTAAGATTTCCCAAGGGTCGACGATCAGGATGGTTCGGTTCTTTTCCATCACGGCCTCCGGTGAGCTCTATATTAGACGAAGGGGTCGGGGGATTGCAAAGGGAATATTGATTGCGAATCTTATCCCTCTTTGATAACTTCCGACGGGGCGGAGGTGAGGGGTCGGTCCCTTTCTTCGCTCCCCTACAACCCAAGGGTGCACCGGTCTCAGTGAGGTCTCAATGAGGCCTCATTGAGAAGAGATAGGAAACGAGAAGCCCGGCGAGAGAGGGGTTGCGAGATGGAAAGAACCTTCATAGAACAGCTCAGAGCAGGCACGAGCATAGATCAGTCTTTCCTGGTGAAGGCCAAGTCTCGGCGGCAGAAAAGGACAGGAGAGCCCTTCCTCACCTTCCTCCTGATCGATCGGACGGGTGAGATCGTGGGCAATCTCTGGGAAGGGTTCGGTGAAGACGAGGCCAGCATCGAAGCGGGCGACTTCGTACAGGTCACGGCGGCGGTCCTTTCCTTCCAGGGTTCGCCTCAGCTCAACATTCAAAGGATTCGCAAGCTCAGTCCGGAGGAGATAAGGAGGGAGGACTTTTATCCCTCCACTACCAAGGATACCGGGGAGATGAGCGAGTATCTGCGCACGGTAGCATCCTCCCTGGAGAATCCCTACCTCCGAGCTCTGGTGCGGAGCTTTCTGGAAGACGATGCCTTCATGGCTTGCTTTAGGCAATCACCAGCGGCGAAGGGGCTGCACCATGCCTATGTGGGGGGATTGCTCGAGCACACTGCCTCGGTGTTGAAGGTATGCGAGGCCATCCTGGAGCACTATCGTGGGGTTCGTCGCGATCTCTTGCTGGCGGGGGCCATCCTGCACGATGTGGGGAAAGTGAGGGAGCTGGGTTTAGGCATGGGAATCCCCGACTACACCGATGAGGGAAGGCTACTGGGGCACATCGTTATCGGAGCGCTGATGGTGGATGAGAGGTTGCGAACCATCCCCGACTTTCCTGGCTCCTTGAGGTCGGAGCTTCTCCACATCCTGGTCAGCCACCATGGGGAACATGTCTGGGGTTCGCCCAAGCGACCGAAGACCCTGGAAGCGCTCATCGTCCACCGGGTGGAAGACTTGGATGCCAAGCTTTCCGCCTTCCAGCAGTACCTGGCTCAATCACGCGATCCGGTCCGCCCCCACTGGACCTCTTACCACAAGGTCTTCGAGCGTTTTCTTTTTCGGGGGGATACAGAAGAGGAGGTTCAGGAGGTGAGGGATGAACCCTGAGGAGTGGGTGCGTTTTTTCCGAGAGATCGGGTCCTCTCTGAAGGAGGGCGTAACTTCCCTCTTTGGCCAACCAGAGGCTCGCCGGGAGATTCAGGTAGGGGCCGGAGGCGACACCACTACCTTCATCGACCAATGGGCAGAGGACCTCATCTTGAGCCGGATGTTTTCCCTCCACACCCAGGGGGTGGACTTTACCCTGGTATCCGAGGAGCTGGGATATCGGCATTTCGGCCAGGGAGACGATTGCGTCTTGGTGGATCCTATCGACGGAAGCCTAAATGCAAAGAGGGGCATTCCCTTTTTCGCCGCCTCTTTCGCCCTCGTAGGGGGAAGAGAATTATCCCAAACCAGGGTGGGCGTAGTGATCAACCTGTCCAACGGAGATGAATTCTGTGCTATTCGAGGGAAGGGGTCCTTTTTCAACGGCCGCCACCTCCCCCCCAGGGATTGCGAGCGCATGGAGGTCTTGGCCTATGAGGCCAGCAACCCGGCGGCAGATTTACCTTTGCTTTTTCCTCTTTTTCCTTACGCGACCCGTAGCCGCTGCCTGGGGTCTACAGCCCTGGATCTCTGTTATGCGGCATGCGGCCATATCGACCTTTTCGTCGTACCGCGCACCGCTAGATGCTTCGATTTCGCAGCCGGAAAGCTAATCTTGGAGGAGGCCGGGGGCGTCGTCACCGATCTCGAGGGAAACGATCTGGGGAGGATTCCGGTGGATCTTAGGCGGAAGACCAGCCTTCTGGCCTCTTCCAGCCCCCGCCTCCATCAGCAGGCCCGGGAAATCCTAGGAGGGGGCAGTGCCCCGTGCGGCTTCAGTTGATCGGGGCCGGTCCGGACGATCTTTCTGCTGCAGCAAGCTGGTCAGGCGCGAGATCTCCAAGGCGAAGGAGGCCAAGTTGGCCAGGATCATCAAGGCGTCTATATTCCTGCAGGGAGGAGAGGCGGGGCCCACATCGCCGTAAAGTATGGCCACCACCGTCTGTTGCACGATGATGGGGATGGCGATGACCTGTTTGGGCCTGAAGTTTCCCAGCTCTCGGAAGAACAGATTGGCGTCCGGATCATCCGGAGGCTTTCCCCAGTATGCCTGTTTTTCGGATATGACCCCTCGAAAAAGGCCCACCTGTTGAGGTGCGAACCTGATTTTCAGGATGCGGGAAGCCAGGCCATCCTCTTTTGCCGTCCGATCGACCGCCCGGTAACCGCTTATATCCTCTTTCTTCACGAAGAAGAGCGCGGCTCGATCCAGGTTCTTGGAAGCGAAGTCCAGCATGGTGTCGGCCACATTGCTTATCTTTCGATCCTTGAGAATTAGATCGCTGGTATTGCGGAGAAAGCTGAGATCCCACGCATCCCTTTCCACTTCCTTCCCTACTTCCTTCAGCTCCATTTTGGCCTGGAGCAGTTCAGAGACGAGTTCCTCCCTGATGATCCCCAGGTGTTCCTTCTCGAAGGAGATCTCCCTTCTCTGGAACAGGTTATCTATGTAAAAGCTGAGCTCTTCGATGAAGAGGCTCATCTGGGACTCCAGCTCGCCCAGCGATATCTGGCGCGGGTCAGGCTTATAGAGATAATGCGATACCCCCATGAAGAGGGCCTTTCTCCTCAGATTTACGTCAGGATAAGCCGTGGTCATGATGAGGGGGATGTGGGGATAATTGTTCCGCAGATGCTCGACCAGTTCCAGGCCTCCCAAGACTCCTTTCCCGCTTATGGTGGGCAAGACCAAGTCCGTTACCACCACCGAGTAATACCCCTCGGTGTCGAGCCTTTCCAATTCCTCGATGGCTGCCTGGGCGGAATCCACCGCCCGCACATTGAATCCAAAGTCCTCTAGCTTGTCCTTGAAGATGGTACGGAGGAGGGTCTCGTCCTCCACCAGGACCACGGCCTGCTTAGGCTCCATCGATTTCAGCCTCTCGGTAACGCGGCTGATCATGGAGTCGATTTCCTCTTTCACCTGATCGGCCCTGTCCATGGTCATGAGTCCGGTAGAGACCACCTCTGGTGGCTCTTCTGCCCCTGAAACCTCTTGGTCTGGGGTTTGCTTCCTGGTCCAGGTCGGCGAGTGGGCAATCACCGCCTGCGGGCTCAAGAGCAGGTCGGAGCTGGGGAATACCTCCTGTTCCTCGAATCGGAACACCCCTTCGCGCCAATCGAGCATGGTGTGGACCGAATCCGCGACCTGGAGGCGAATTATCTCCCGGAGTTTGGAGGGGTCGACGAACCCCAAGCGGATCAATATCTCTCCCAGGGGGCTCTTCTTTTCCCCCTCTTCCTGGGCCTTCAGGGCCTGTTGGAGCTGTTTCTGGGTCAATACCCCGCTCTCCACCAAGATCCTACCAATCCGGCGGGGCATTATCGGGGATTCGGCCTGTACGATCAATCCTTGGTTGAAGCTGATCGACCCGATACCCTTGGGACCGCGAATGAACAGAGTGCCACTCTTTCTCTCCTGCTCGATCGCTTCGAGAAGTTTGGCCAAGCCTAATTTCTTCAGGTTCCCTGCCTGCAACATGGTTCCTCCTTTTCGGGTGTTCCCGCTTCACCGCTCAAGCTGGCGCGAAAGAGGGATACCAGGTGGGGATCGAATTGGGTACCGGCCCGTGCCTCGAGTTCTCTCATGGCTTCGGAACGGGTAGAAGGCTTCCTTCCGTATCGTCCTGTTGTCATTGCCTCGTAAGCCTCGGCCAGGCCTACGATCCTGGCTCCCAGCGGGATGGCTTCCCCCTTCCGCTGCTCGGGATAGCCTCCTCCGTCGAAGTGTTCGTGATGATGATAGACTGCAGGAATCAGGTCCCGGGGGAGATCTACCGATTCCAGGATCTTAGCTCCGATGGAGACATGTCGCTTCATCTCCCTGTGCTCTTCTGGGGAAAGAGGTCCGGTTTTTCTCCAGACGGCCTCCCCCAAACCGATCATGCCCACATCGTGGAGCATGCCCGCTATGATCAGTTTCTCCACCTCGGCAGCTGACAATCCTAGACTCAAAGCCAACTGTTTTGCGTACCTGGCAGTGTGAAAGGAGTGGTCGCGCAGCTCAGGATCCTTGGCCTCCAAGGTGGCCAATAGGGCCCTTGCGACCAGAAGGTAATCCTCGCGCGCTGCTCCGGGAGGAATGAGGCAATCGAGGGCCAGGGAGAGCATGCCCGTTGCAATCCGGAGCGAGGCCTGTCCATCCGGATCCAGTGGCCCTTCCTTCGACGCGACCAGGGCGAGCAGTCCACCAGATCGTCCTACTTGGCCCAAAGGAAGCACGGTCATTGGACCCAGGGTGGCCAGCGGAGGGAGCTGGGAAGGGCAGTCTTTCCAGCTGAATTCTACCTCGATCTTCTCTCCTCGCATCGCGCAGCCGTTGACTTGCCGAAATCGAGCGATCATTTCTTCTTGAACTTGCTTCAAGACCTCTTGCTTCAGGGGGCGAGAGGAAAAGATGGTGAGCTTTCCTTTGCGGGGAAGGGCGAGGAAAAGAGCCGACATTTCATGGGGCAGGACAGATGATAACAGGCCAGCGAGAGCCGAGAGGAGCTGGGGTCCGAGGGGATAGGACCTGATGCTCTCTCCCCAGTGGGCGAGATTGTCTAAGCTCGCGGAGAGCCTCTGTCGATCCTGAGAGAGGTGGGCGCTCTCCAAGGCCAGAGCCCCATGCGAGCACAAGATGAACAGTAGCCTCTCATCCTCTTCCCCCCAGGGGATTCCATTCCCGCGAGCAGCGAGAACCACTCCTCCTAGCAGCCTTCCCCTGGCAATCAGGGGAGAGCACAAAAAGGTCCGGGAAAGATCTGCCTCGGAAAATAGCAGGCGCAGGAATGGATCCTGACTTCCCTCCCGAATCAGGGTAGGGGTTTTCGCTTGCAGGGCTCGAGAAAGAGGACTGGTTTGCGGTGGGATCGGTGTCGCCTGGACCGGGGAGAGTCCGCGGGTGGAAGCTACCCTGAGGGTACCTCGCTCCTCCAGGAGGAGAAGGGCCCGCGCAGGCTGGAGCATGCGGGTCACCTCTTGCAGGAGCAAATCCCCCACGGCGTTGGAGGATAAGGGTTGGAGAAGGGCGCGGCTAAACTCCAAGATCTCGACCCAGGGGGGGGAAGTCATGAGCTCGTGCTCCGGCCTCCTAGCGTGGCGACATTTTTCCACCGCTGCTTGGAATTCATCGGCCGTGAATGGTTTTCGCAGATAATAGGCCGCTCCTTCTTTCCAGGATTCCAGGGCACTATCCAAAGTTGGGTAGGCGGTGATTAAGATTACCTCGGTTTGGAGATGTCTTTCCTTCACCGCCCTCAGGATCTGAATTCCGTCCAAGTCCGGCAAGCGAAGGTCGGTAATGATCAGGTCGAAGGGTTTGCCTTCGATGGCCTGCAGAGCTTCAGCCCCCATGGAGGCGAGAGATGTCTGGTAGCCGATTCCTTCCAGCAGGCGGCCACAAAACCTTCTGATCACTGCTTCGTCCTCAACCACCAAGGCCCTGGGTTTGACCATGATCATCGACGCCTCACCGTGTCGCCAAGGGAAGAAGGAAGGATACTCTGTTGATCCCCCCCCATCGAGCGGATGTGTAGGTTAGCGAGCCGCCTGCCCGTCGGGCTGCCTTTCGAGCCATCCTGAGCAGACGACTCTCGCAACCTGGAGTGAATAGGCCGGTAGCGACAACGGGAGAAGTAACACTGGCAGGCGTGGAATCGCTACCCGGGAAAGTCTGGATGCTGAGACGGAAGAATCCACCTTCCTCCGAAGAAGTGCAGATTTCGATGGTCGCCCCAGGAGGAAGGAAGCGGCTGGCGCACAAGATGAGGGTGAGCAGGAGAGCCCACCACTCCGCGAAATCCCCCTTCACGGTAGGAGCGGGATGGGAAAGGTTTCGCCTCACTCGGATCGGGGTGAAGCGGGGCTGGACCTCGAGGGCGGTGAGGAGGATATCGATCAGGTGGTTCATCTCTATTACGGGAGGTGAACAGGATGTGGGTGCCTGGAGAAGACGGAGCAAGGAGTCAATGGATCTTCTGGTGCAGATTATCTCCTTGGGAATCGATTCCCACTCCGCCTTTTCATTAGGAATCTCAGGAGGAGTGGAGAGGGTAAGGGGAAGCGAGGCTAGGATTCGAGTCAAAGAGTTGTTTATCTCGTGAAGCAGCTCGGCAGCTAGCTGCACACCGCAGGCCGAACCCAATAGGTCCCAAAGGTCTCTCCTTTTCATGAGAGTGAAATGGGTGCTACCTGCGGGCCCGGGACGGCAGCTCGGTTCCAAGGTTCACTCCGGTTCACTATGCTGCGATAGTACTTACGGTATGCACGGAAATTACACCTTATGCCTTATGCCATGCCCATGGAACCGGAATCTGCTTCGGGGAAAGAAGACTCTTTTAGCTTTTAGATTAAAGGAACTTTAATTTAGATGTCCCTTCCTGTCAACTGCAAAGGCGAAGCCCTCGGTCCCCTTGAAGTCGGTGGTGAGACATAGACAAGGCGAAGGTCGCAATCCTCCCTTTTACCTCGAGAGCAGGCCTGGGGTGAGATGACTCTCCGGGAATTGGCCCTCGGCCTTCAACGGAGCACCCAGCCAACCAAAAAGACCTTGAAAAAGAAGGAGTGATCTGTTAGTTATAGGCCGACTCAGAGATCATCCCGAGCCGCCAGGGCTCGGTTTTCGCCATCTGTCGCGGAGGGGGAACGCAGGTTGTGAAGGTATGGTGGTGGATTTCGGCAGTTTGCCTGTCGGTCCTCCTAGGATGGGGCCTGTGGTCCCTGTTCGATCCTGTGGGAGACAAGCCTCCTTCGGGATCGACACATGTCGCTGAGTCTCCACAATCCAGCTTTCGCAACATCCACATGGTGGAGATGGCAGGAGAGAGGAAAACATGGGAGGCTTATGCGGATCGGATCGAGGTTTTCGAGGAGAAGGACACCATCCACATAGGGAAATCGCGGCGACAGATTCAGCTAACCCTGTACCGCGATCAGGACATGCTCACCTGTTACGCCGATGCAGCGGAGATCGATAATCGAAAGAGAGAGGTGGTAGTGGAAGGGAATCTGAAGGCAGTATCCAAGGATGGCACCACCGTTTTGACGAATTCCATAAGGTGGCTTCCCGATATCAAGAAACTGGTAACCGAGGATAAGGTGACGATAAGAAGGGAGGGTTTGCTGGTCCAAGGTTCGGGAATGGAGGCAGATTTAGCCCTGGAAGAAGTCAGGCTTCTTTCCGACATCTCATCCCGAGTGGAGATGCCCACCAGGTCGGGACTTGGTGGGGAGGCGAAAAGGTGAGGGCTCGAGTACTCTCCTGCCTCTTCTCATTGTTGCCAGCCTTCTCGCTCCTGGGCGGGCTCTTGCTGGCTCCGCATGTTTCCGCCGGAGACGAGAAAAAAGGAGGGCCTCCTAAGCCGGTCACCATAACCGCCCAGCGAATGGAAGCCAATCGCAAGCTCCACCAGGTCACCTATCTCGACAATGTGATCGTCAAGAAAGAGGATCTAACCATCTACGCCCCGAGAATCGTGATCACATTCGACGAGAAGATGGAGGAGATAGAGAGGATAAATGCCGAGGGAGGGGTAAGGGTGGTGGATCCAGAAAAGACTGCTACTGCCGAGAAGGCCACTTACTTGAACGACCAGGATGTCTTGGTCTTGACCGGAAATCCCAGGGTTTGGCAGGGGGACAACGTCATAACTGGCGCTAAGATTACGGTCTTCCGGGCAGAGGATCGAGCGGTGGTGGAAGGAGATGACAAGCAAAGGGTCACTACTGTCTATTACCAGCGAGGGGAGGAAGAAGAGCCCAAGAAGGGTCCTTTGCCGGAAAAACCGGGGGGAGGAGGCAAGGGCAGATGAGCCTGGCCATCAGGGCCTCCAATCTGCGAAAGGCCTTTGGCAGAAAAGAGGTAGTAAGCGGGGTAAGCCTGGAGCTTCGGGGGGGGGAAGTGGTGGGCTTGCTGGGTCCCAATGGGGCCGGAAAGACCACCGTATTCTATCTTATTCTGGGACTTCTGCGGCCCGACGGGGGTAAGGTATTCGTGGGCGAGGAAGAGATAACGCGACTTCCTGTGTATATGCGGGCCCGAAAAGGCCTGGGATATCTGCCCCAGGAGCCCTCTATCTTCCGCGGAATGACGGTCGAAGAGAATCTGCTGGCCATCATGGAGATGAAGGGCATAGAGGATGGAGAAGGCAGGAGAAGAGCCGAGGCCCTCTTGGGTGAGTTGAACATCTCTCATCTAGCCAAGTCCAAGGCCTACACCCTGTCCGGTGGGGAGAGGCGAAGGGTGGAGATTGCCCGTGCCCTGGCTGCTTCGCCTGCGTTCATCCTTTTGGATGAACCCTTCGCGGGCCTGGATCCGCTGGCCATCCTGGACATTCGGGAGATCATCTCCAAGCTCAAAAGCAAGGGGATAGGCATCCTGGTTACCGATCACAATGTGCGGGATACGCTGAGTACCGTGGACCGGGCTTATCTGATCTTCGGAGGGAAGATCTTCTGCGAGGGACCTGCCTCCGAGTTGGCCAAGAACGATCGAGCACGGGAGGTATATCTAGGGGAGGGCTTCTCCCTTTGATCTTTTGATCTTTCCAGGTCTGCCCCCTGCCGGCGCGGAGGAAAGGAAGCCCCGCATCCAGTAGTTGGAAGGTTCGAGCCCATGAGCATGGAAACCAGCTTGAGTCTTAGGCAAACCCAGCGCCTCACTATGACCCCTATGCTGCAGGAGGCGATCAAGCTGCTCCAGCTCTCGCGGTTGGAGTTGTCTCAAACCCTGCACCAATATGCCCTGGAAAATCCAGTGCTGGAGGAGGAAACGGAGGCGACTTGGGAAGAGCAAGCCGGGGATAGGGCAGAGGAATTAGAGCCCGGCTCCTCCGAAAACGGGGATTCCGGAAACCTGGTTTCCGATGGACTCGACTGGGACTGGGAAAGGTACCTGGAAGATGCCTCGGACTCATACCTTGCAGTTGCGCGCGAGGATAAGGAAACACCCTCCTTCGAGAACTTCCTTTCCCGGCCGATTTCTTTGATTGACCATCTACAGTTTCAGCTTTACACCAGCACAACGGACCAAGCCCTGCAGGAGATTGGAAATTACATAATCGGCAATCTGGACCAAAACGGTTATCTCCGGGTTCCGATTGCGGAAATCTCGGCAGAACTGGGGGTATCGATCGAGGCAGTGGAAAGAGCGCTAAGGTTGGTTCAGAGCTTCGACCCTCCGGGTATCGGGGCCCGGGACCTGAAGGAGTGTTTGTTGCTGCAGCTCAAGGAGAGGGGAGAGGAGAAAAGCCTGGATGCTCGTATCCTCTCGGAGTGTGCAGCAGAGCTGGAAGCTGGGAAGTGGAAGCTGATCGCGGAGAGATTGAGGGTCGACCTCGGGGCGGTTATGGAAGCCATAGAACGAATCCGCAAGCTCGACCCCCGACCGGCCCGATCCTTCACCGCGGAAGAAACCCAATATCTCACGCCCGATGTCTTCATCTACAAGATAGAAGGCGAATATGTGGTGGTTCTGAACGATGAGGGACTACCCCGGTTGAGGATCAGTCCCTATTATCTGAAGATTCTGCGCAAGGGAGGAAAAGAGTGGGACGGGGGGACGCGAGAGTACATCGAGGAGAAGATGAGACAAGCCGTCTGGCTGCTTCGCAGTGTCGGTCAAAGACAGCGAACCCTCTACAAGGTAGCGCAGAGCCTGGTGAAATTCCAGAGAAGGTTCCTGGACGAGGGCATTTCCTACTTGCGGCCCCTGACCCTGCGACAAGTAGCCGAGGACATCTCGGTCCATGAATCGACCGTGAGTCGCGTTACCGCCAATAAGTATGTCCATACCCCCCAGGGAACCTTCGAGATGAAGTTCTTCTTCCATCGCGGCCTTTCCTCGCAGGGCGGGGATATGGTTTCTTCCACCAGCGTGAGGGAAGAGATCAGGAAGATCCTGAGCGGAGAGGAAGGAGGGAGGCCCCTCAGCGATCAGAGGCTGTGCCAGATATTGAGGAGCAGGGGGATTAAGATCGCTCGGAGGACGGTCGCCAAATATCGGGCCCAGTTGCAGATTCCGTCATCTACTCGCAGAAAGGGGACGACCGCGGAGAAGAGTCAGTCCATCAGGGGGAAGGAGAGATAGGTCATGCAGATAACGATTACCGGGAGGAATGTGGAGATCACCCCCGCCATTAGGAAATATGCTGAGGAAAAGCTCGGGAAGATGCAGAGATACCTGGACAACATCACCGATGCCCACATCGTTCTCTCCCTGCAGAAGTACCTGCACATAGCCGAGGTTACTCTGCGGGTGGAGGGGCTGACCATCCGGGCGGAGGAAAGAAGCCCGGACATGTATTCCTCCTTGGATCTAGTAGTGGACAAGATCGAAGGCCAACTGCGGCGATACAAGGAAAAAATCGTAACCCACGGGACGCGGAGATACAGCCGCCAAACTGGGTCTGACCGTTCGGTGGGGAGCGGAGAAGAGGAAGAAGGCTTGGAGGGCAAGATTATCCGGACCAAGAGATTTCCCATGAAGCCACAATTCACCGATGAGGCCATTATGCAGATGGAGATGCTGGGCCACAGCTTCTATGTATTTCGCAATGCGGATACGGAAGAGATCAATGTCATATATCGGAGAAGAGACGGTAATTACGGAATCATCACCCCGGAAGAGGGGTCCTGATTGATGCCTCCCCCGAACCTAGAGCGCAGAAGCAGGACGGCCGGAACTCGAGTCTGGGAAGGATGGCGGTGGAGGACTCAAGGGGAGGATAGGCCGGGATGGTAAATCCCTGAGTCAGCCGAACCGGAGGAAGATGGCCACCACGGAAAAAAAGCTGTTTTTTGTGATCATTACGGGTATGTCGGGCGCGGGAAAGACTCAGGCGGCGAACTTCCTGGAAGACATAGGTTTTTACTGTGTGGATAACCTCCCTCCCGCCCTTATTCCAAGCCTGGCCGAGGCCTGCTTGACCGCCGGAGGAGATGCCTCTAACATCGCCCTGGTCATAGATGTGCGGGAAGGAAGATTTCTGGGCGATCTGCTGGATATCCTGGAGGGATTGCGCAAAGACGGGCATCGGGTGACGATTCTGTTCTTGGATGCCAGCGAGGAGGCACTGGTCCGTCGCTTCAGCGAGACTCGGAGGCCTCATCCGCTGGCCCACCGCGGGTCTCTCCTCATGGGAATCCGGGCCGAGAGAGAGGCGCTGGGCGATCTTCGCTCCCTAGCCGATCTGGTGATCGATACCTCGGAAATGACCGTCCACCAGCTGAAGAGGTTGCTTTTAGACGTCTTCCAGGGCTGGGAGAGGATTGATTCCACCCTGATCTTATTGGTTTCCTTCGGTTACAAGTACGGAATCCCGAACTATGCCGACCTTGTCCTCGACCTCCGTTTTCTTCCCAACCCGCATTTCGTCAAGGAACTCAAGCCCCTGACCGGTAAGGATCAACCGGTAGCCGACTTCATTCTGAGAGAGTCAGAGGCCCGAGACTATTTGGAGAAGCTGGCCGAATTCTTGGATCTGTGCCTTCCCCTTTACCTTCGCGAGAAGAAGTCCTACTTGACCCTCTGTTTTGGATGTACGGGAGGAAGGCACAGATCGGTTACGATAGTGGAATTGCTGGGGGAGCGCCTGCGCCAAAGAGGTTACACCATAAATGTCCACCACCGGGATATAGGCAAAGAATGAGGCCACCATGAAGGGCCTGCTGGATCCGAGTCAGTACCGAGCGCAGCTTTGATCTCCTTCTGGGGAAAAGCAGGATTGAAGAAAGGCGCACGAGCAATCCGAGAGAGGGGGAGAAGGATGGGTGTGGAGGAGTTGAGATTCACCAAAGATCACGAGTGGGCTTTCATCCAAGGAGACATTGCCTTGGTAGGGATTACCGACCATGCGCAAAAGCAGCTGGGGGATATTGTTTTCGTGGAACTTCCAGCGGTAGGTAGGCAGCTGGGGCGGGGAGAGGTCTTCGGAGTGGTGGAATCGGTGAAGGCAGTCTCCGATCTCTTTTCCCCGGTTTCAGGGGAGGTAATGGAGGTGAATCGTTCTTTGGCCGACTCCCCCCAACTGGTTAACAGTGATCCTTACCATGACGGCTGGATGATCAAGATAAAGATGACCAAGGTAGAGGAAATCCAGGAGTTGATGTCCTTCGAGGAATACAATAAGTTCCTGGAAGAAGGGACGGGGAGGACCTGATCGGAAAGAGCCGGCAGCTCATATCTCTCGTATTTGTTGCTGGCGAAGGCGTACCACTAGGGTAGGGGAAGTGGTAAAAGGCAGCACGAGTTCGGCCGGGAAAGCCGAGGCCTGATATCCCAGAGGGGGGAAGATTGCCTCAAATAAGGGGTCCAGGCGGGGGGTAAGGTCATGGCGTTCGACAAGAGAAAGGCATTACAGGCAGCCCTTGCATATACCCAGCAGGGTCGATGGGAGAAAGCCATAGGCGAATATCTCGCCATTCTCAAAGCCGACCCCAGGGATGTCGGTGCCTACAATATGCTGGGTGATCTTTAGGCTCGGCTGGGTAACCGGGAGGAGGCCATTTCCTACTATCTAAAGCTGGCGGAGCTCTATCGGGCTGATGGCCTCTCGGTAAAGGCGATCGCGGTTTACAAGAAGATCATCAAGCTGGATCCCACCCATGTGGCCTCCTATTTGGCCTGTGGCGATCTCTATGCCGAGCAAGGATTGGTGGCAGAAGCTCGTCTTCAGTACCTGAGTGCGGCCGATCTTTACGCCAAGGAGGGATCCAGCAAGCAAGCTCTCGGGGTATACCGCAAGCTGGCCGACCTTGACCCCTCCAATCTCAACATCAGGGTCAGGCTGGCCGAGATGTTGCTGAAAGAGGGACTGCGCCAGGAGGCGGTTGACGAGTTAGCGAAGGTAGCCTCGGGCTGGGCGCAAGTCGGACAGGTGGCGGAGGCGGAGAAGTTCTATCAACGGATTCTCCAGGTTGAGCCGGGATCGAGTGAAGCTCGGCTGGGATTGGGAAGGCTTTACTATGGAACGGGAGACTTTGCCCGCGCCATCGCTCAATTGTCTGCTCTCCTCGACTCCGCCGAGCCTAACCCGGAGACCATGCTGCTGCTGGCCGACGCTTATCGGAAGAACGAACAGTGGCAGGAGGCAGAATCGGTACTTACCCATGTCCTGGAGAGGGACCCTCAAAATTGGGAAGCCAAGGTGGCCCTAGGCGAATTGAGCCTCCAACAGGGAAAGACGGAAGAGGGATTCGCCATACTGAGCGAAGTGGCCGAAGAGCATATTCGTAGGAACGAAGCGGGGAAGGGGATAGAACTACTGGCCGCGGTCAAGGCCTACGACCCGCATTTCCTAAGGGTTCGAGAAAAACTGGCCGAGACCTTGGAGAGAATCGGCGATAAGGAGGCGGCTCTCAAGGAGCGAAGGGAGATCGCTGACATCCACTTTCGGGAGAGTAGATGGAGAGAAGCCAGAGAGGCTTATCTATTGCTCCTGAAGGCTTTCCCGGACGAGGAACAGCTGAAGAGCAGGTTGGAGGAGGTGGAAGGATATCTCAGGGGAGAAGAAGCGGAAGTAGGGGTGGATACCGAGGTGGGTACCGCCGCCATATCGCCCATTAGGGAAGAGGAGGAGGTCTCGCTTTCCGCCGGGGGAGAGCTCCCCCAGCAAGAGCCCAACTGGCCGGAACCAGAAATTCCGGTGCTATCGGTGGTCGAAGGACCTCCCCCGCCAACCGGAGAGGAAAGAAGGGTAACCGAGGAAGATCGTCTCCCGGAGGAACTCAAGGGAAGGTTCCTGGAGGCGGAGGTCTATCTGAAGTATGGCCTGGCCGAGAAGGCGATCGACTTTCTGAAACGGATAGTGGCGGCCATTCCTGACCATCCTCAGCCCCATCGAAGGCTAAAAGAGGTCTATTTCGACCGGGGTGATCGGGAAGCGGCCCTGGCCGAGGCGGAGTCCTTGGCAGATATCTACGAGAAGAAAGGCCTGCTGGAGCAATGGGCTGCCGAGGCGGACTTCATCCTCAAATTGAAGCCTGATCATGAAATCGGCCGCAAGCTGGTTCAGCTTGGTGTTTCACCGCTGCCCTCTCCCGAGGAAGATATCTCTACCTTCCCCTGGGAGGAGATCTCCAGCGAAGAAGAGGTGCCGGAGCGAGCGGTGGAAGAAGGGGAGCTGGAGCTGGAGTCCGCCTTGGAGGCGGTCACTCCCTTTCCCCAAGTGGAGGAAAAGGGAAAGGCCGGAACCGAAACGGTGAAAGTTGGCGAGGAAGAGGAGCTTCCCGAGGAATTGAAAGGCTTTCTGGAAGAGCTGGAGGAGGGAAAGGAAGCAGAACCGATAATAACATTAGCTGCGGAAGAGGCACCCCCCGGACTGGAAGAAGACCTGGCAGAGGCGGATTTCTATGCTCAACACCAGATGGTGGAGGAGGCCAAAGCGATCTATCGACGGATCTTGCAAGCCGATCCCAGCAACGAGGTGGTGCGAGAAAGACTTGCCCGGCTGGAGCCGGAGCTGGCAGGTGAGGCTGTCTTGTCGGAAGAACCAGCATGGGGGGAAACCGGAACAAGTGGAGAAGAACCTGCCATAGCGGAGGGGTTAGAGGTGCCGGCGGGGGAAGAGACCGCCCCCTCTACGGAGGGTGAGTTATTGGTTTTTTCCGAGCCGGAGCGGATGGAGCAGTCAGGCTCCCCAAGGGAGGTATCGCCTCCTTCTGCCATCCTCCCCGAGCTTGCCACCCCGAAAGAGGTCACGCCGGTTTTCAAGGTGGCCCCCGTTGTCCCTTCTTCTCCCGACGAGGTATTCATTGATTTAGCAGCGGAGCTGGAGAAAGAGCTGGCGCAAGAAGAGGTCCAGCAGGAGGCTGCCGAAGGGCTTCCTTCAGCGCAAACAGCACCACCTACCTTGGAAGAGATCCTGCAAGAATTTCGCAAGGGTGTTCGCCAGAGCCTGGAAGAAGGAGACTCGCAGACCCATTACGACCTGGCCCTGGCTTACAAGGACATGGATCTCCTAGAGGAGGCGGTGGAGGAGTTCAGGTTGGCGGCGAAGGATCGTTCCTTTTCCTTCGACTGCAGCCAACTGATCGGCTTATGCTATCTGCAAATGGGGCAAGCCGACAAGGCTATTGAGGAGTTTCTGAAGGCGCTGACCATACCTGACCAGAGGCCGGAGCAGTACCGGGCTCTAAAGTACGAACTGGCCAGAGCCTTCGAGGCTTCAGGAGAGGAACAGAAGGCTGCAGACCTTTACCTGACGGTCTTTCAGGAAGACCCGGGCTTTCGCGATGTGGCGGCCAAGGTGAAGTCGCGGGAGAAAGCCTCGACCAAGCCAGCCGGGTCGGAAGAAGAATCCTGGCCGAGGGAGAATGAGCTCCAGGCGAGCGACCAAGAGGCCTCCCGGGAAGACACCAAGCCCCCTACCCGTCGGGTGGAATACATATAGCCAGCTAGCTCCAGGGGAGGCGGCATGAGTTACGAACAGTATTATGGGCTTTTTGAGCAGCCTTTCTCCAACACTCCCGATCCCCGTTTCTATTTCGAGACTGCCCAGCAGTCCGATGTGATCAAGAGGTTGATGTACGCTATCGATTCCATGAAGGGTCTGGCGGTGGTCATCGGGGATCTGGGCACAGGCAAGACGACGGTGGCACGCAGGTTGTACGAGGGGCTTGACAATTCTGCTTACGAAGCCGCGCTGTTGGTGGTGATTCACTCTTCCGTTACCCCGGAATGGTTGCTGCGCAAGATAGGCCTCCAGTTAGGACTCGAATCGACCTCGGAGGAAAAGGTGGTCCTGCTGGGGGAGATCCTGAGGAGGCTGGAACAGATCCACGCCGATGGGAAAAAGGCGGTGGTGATAATCGACGAAGCCAATATGTTACAGGACAAGGCGATAATGGAGGAACTCCGGGGTCTCCTGAACCTAGAGGTGCCGGGAAGCAAGCTCATTACCTTCGTCTTGCTGGGCTTGCCAGAGCTGGAGAACTACCTGTCCCTGGACCAACCATTGGCGCAGCGGATAGCTCTCAAGTGTCGGCTCACCTCGCTCAAGCTGGAGACCACCAAGGCCTACATCCATCATCGAATGCGAATAGCAGGCTGCAAACGACAGGTATTCAGCGACTCGGTCATCGAGCTTGTCCACCACTATTCCCGCGGAATCCCCCGCCTGATCAATACCATCTGTGACAATGCCCTGTTGGAGGCCTTTCTCTTGAAGAAAGAGGCCATCGAGCCGGACTTGATCCGGGAAGTGGTGGCGGATCTAGGACTGATGACGCCGCCGAAGGGAGAGAGCAAGGGCGTTTCCCCATGAGACGGTGATTCTCGAAGCGAGAGGAGGTTTCGGGCGATGGGGCTGATAGTGCAGAAATACGGCGGGACCTCGGTTGGGGACATCGAGAGGATCAAGAATGTGGCTCGCCGCGTCATCGCCACCAAAGAACAGGGAAATCAGGTAGTGGTGGTGGTCTCTGCCATGGCGGGAGAAACGGACCGCCTCCTGAATTTGGCTTATCAGGTTTCCAAATCCCCCAACGAAAGGGAGTTGGATGTGATCCTGGCCACCGGGGAACAGGTGTCCATCGGACTCCTTTCCCTTGCCATCCAAGAAATGGGCCATAAGGCGATTTCTTTCACTGGCTTCCAGGTGGGCATTCAGACCGATAACTCTCACACCAAGGCAAGGATAACCCGGATCGATGCGGAGAGGGTGAGACAGGCCTTGAGGGAAGGGGCAATAGCTATCGTGGCCGGTTTTCAGGGGATTACGGAGGAGGAAGATGTCACTACCTTGGGGAGGGGAGGATCGGACCTCACCGGTGTGGCGATGGCGGCGGCATTGAATGCTGATGTGTGCGAAATCTACACGGATGTGGACGGCGTCTATACGGCCGATCCGAACCTGGTCCCGGATGCGCGAAAACTGACGAGGATTTCCTACGAGGAGATGTTGGAAATGGCCAGCCTGGGTGCCAAGGTCCTCCAATCCCGGTCGGTGGAGTTCGCCAAGAAATACGGGGTGCCGATTCATGTCCGTTCCAGTTTCCATGATCGTCCGGGGACCATGGTAGTCAAGGAGGATAGAGCAATGGAAGGTATCGTAGTTTCGGGAGTCACCTACAACAGGAACGAGGCCAAGATCTCCATCCTGAGGGTTCCAGACAGGCCGGGAATCGCCGCCCAACTGTTCGGGCGGGTGGCCGAGGCCAATATAGTGGTAGACATGATAATCCAGAACATCAGCCAGGATGGCCATGCCGATATCTCCTTCACGGTTGCGAAGCCCGATCTGAAAAAGACCCTGGAAATAGTGAGCGAAGTCGCGCGGGAGATCGGGAGCGAGAAGGTGCTGTCCGATGACAAGATCGCCAAGGTCTCCATAGTGGGGGTAGGGATGCGGAGTCACTCTGGAGTGGCCTCGACCATGTTCGCGGCACTGGGCAAGGAGGGCATCAACATTCAAATGATCAGCACCTCCGAGATCAAGATCTCCTGTGTCATAGATTCCAAATACACCGAGTTGGCGGTCCGTGCCCTTCATGACGCCTTCCGGTTGGGCGAGGGAGGTGTCGGTGAGGAGACTTGATCGACTCGACCAGGGCGAGGGTAGTCGATTCGCGACCGGTCCTGGCCTGCAGAAAGGGGGAGCAGGCAATGCCTAGAACGGTCGCCATATACGACACCACGCTCAGAGACGGGGTTCAGGGAGAGGGGATATCCTTTACCCTGGAAGACAAGCTCAGAATCGCCAAGAAGCTGGACGAGTTCGGCCTCCATTACATCGAAGGAGGTTGGCCGGGGTCCAACCCCAAGGATATCAAGTTCTTCAAGAGAATCAGGGAGGTTGGGCTTCGTCAGGCCAAGGTGGTAGCCTTCGGCAGCACCCGCCGGGCTAAGCACCGGGCGGAAAGGGATCCCAACCTGCAGGCGCTATTGGAGGCAGCGACGGCGGCGGTAACCATATTCGGCAAGGCCTGGGATCTTCACGCCGAACGGGCTCTGGGGGTTTCCTTGGAAGAGAACCTGGAGATGATTTACGACTCTATCGCCTTCTTGAAGGCCCGGGTTCCCGAGGTGATCTTCGACGCTGAGCACTTCTTCGATGGGTACCACCGCAACCCGGACTATGCCCTTCGGATCTTGCTGGCAGCCCAGGAGGCCGGCGCAGACATGGTAGTCCTGTGCGACACCAATGGGGGGATGCTGCCAGGGCAGATCGCCTCCTCCGTCAATGGTATAAAGGGCAGCCTGACCATTCCTTGGGGCATTCACACCCACAACGACTCGGATCTGGCCGTGGCCAATGCCTTGATAGCGGTGGAGTTGGGGGCCAGCCAGGTTCAGGGGACCATAAACGGGTATGGGGAAAGGTGCGGAAATGCAGACCTTTGCTCTGTCATTCCCAACCTCAAGTTGAAAATGAAGATAGACTGCATTTCCGATGAGCAGCTTCAGCAATTGAAGGACCTCTCTCGATTCGTCAGCGAGCTGGCCAACCTTCCTCCCCGAATCCACCAGCCCTTCGTGGGGGAAAGCGCCTTTGCCCACAAGGGCGGAATACATGTGAGCGCGATTCAAAAGGACCCCGAGACCTATGAGCACATCGAGCCCGAACGGGTGGGAAATAGAAGAAAGATCCTGATCTCCGAGCTTTCGGGGAGGAGCAATATCCTGGCGAAGGCCCAGGAATTAGCTCTGGACGGGGCCAGGGACGGCCACATTGCCGACAGCATTCTGCACCGGGTGAAGGAATTGGAATTCCAAGGGTATCAGTTCGAAGGGGCAGAAGCTTCCTTTGAGCTCTTGTTGAGGAAAGCCCTAGGGCGATACGAGGGGTTCTTCGATCTGGAGGGTTTCCGGGTGATCGTGGAGAAGAAGGGAAACCAGCCTCCTTACTGTGAGGCTACCATCAAGGTAGTGGTGAAGGGGGTAGCCGAACACACCGCCGCGGAAGGCGTGGGGCCGGTCAATGCCCTGGACAACGCCCTGCGAAAAGCGCTGGAAGAGTTCTACCCCGGCTTGAAGGAGATCACCCTCCTCGACTACAAGGTGAGGATTCTCGATGAGCACGAGGGAACAGCCTCCAAAACCCGTGTCCTTATCCAGTCGGGAGACGGTCAGAAGGAGTGGGGAACGGTCGGGGTTTCCCCGAACATCATCGAGGCCAGCTGGGAGGCACTGGTAGACAGCATCGAGTACAAGCTACTCAGGGATCTGGAAGGGTCTTCCTGATCGGAGGAAAGGAAGGTGGCTTGTTCTCGCAGAGCGATGATCCCACTTTCGGTAGCTATTCGCGACCTGGCCGCTATCTTTCCCCCAGGCCAAGGCCAAGCTGGCCCCTTCTTCGAAACTGATCCCTCGTCTCTGCGTGTAGGCCTCCAGGGATGAAGGTGTCTTTTCCCATAAAGGCCAAACTCTTCCTTCTCATCGCCCTTCTCCTTCTCTTCACCATGGGCTCTACCAGCCTGTTTCTCCTGGGTCACCAGAAGCGAATGCTGACCGAAGAGCTGCAGAAAAGGGGCATGATCATGCTCCACATGCTCTCCGAGGAGAGCAAGGGTCCACTCCTTTCCGGAGACGATCTGTTGCTGCACAAGTTCGTTGCGGAGGTCAAGCGGTCAGAAGGGGTGCTCTATGCATTGGTATGCGACCAGCGCGGGCTAATTCAGGCCCATACCGACCTGTCCCGAGTGGGAAAGCAGCTGGTGGAAAGGGAAGGTATCGATATCCGGCGAGAAGGGGACCTGACCATCCGGGTCATTCGAGAAGGGGGCGAGGAGGTGATCGATTTCACGCGGCCGATCCTATATGGGGGGATCGAAGTGGGTAGAGCGAAGATCGGCATATCGGCCCAGCTCGTGGCCGAGGCCTTGGTCAAGGCCCGAAACCGAATGCTCTGGTTGACCCTCCTCAGCCTCGCGCTGGGGACGGGGGGGTCTATGCTGCTGGCTACGCTGCTGGCCCGCCCGGTCCGGAGGCTGATGGAAGGGGCGAGGGAGATCGGGTCGGGAAACCTCAATTTCCGGATTCAGATCCGCTCCCACGACGAGCTGGGGGAGCTGACCCGCTCTTTCAACGAGATGGCGGAAAGCCTGTGGAAAAAGAAGCTGATCGAGGAGGCTTTCGGACGGTATGTAACCAAGCAGGTAGCCCAGGAGATCATGCGGCACCCGGAACAGATAGAGCTGGGCGGAAAGAGGCAGGAAGTGAGCGTGCTTTTCGCGGATATCCGCGGGTTCACCCGCCTGGCGGAGAGAAACGATCCGGAGGAAGTGGTCAGAACCCTGAACTCCTACCTTACCTTGATGACGAGATCCGTCTTCAAGCACGAGGGGACCCTAGATAAGTTCCTCGGGGATGCGATCATGGCCGTGTTCGGCGCTCCCATTTTCTATCCAGATCATGCCTTGCGGGCTATTGCCGCCGCCCTTGACATACAGGAAGAGATAAGGGCCCTGAACAAGAAAAGGACGGCAGCGGGGATGGAGGCAGTAGAGATCGGGATCGGGATCAACGCGGGAGAGGTGGTGACAGGAAACATCGGGTCCGAGGAGCGGATGGAATACACCGTGATCGGGGACAATGTAAACATAGCGGCCCGCCTGGAAGATTTGGCGGGAGCAGGTCAGATCCTGATTAGCGAGAGCATCTTCCAGGCGGTGGAAGGGAAGGTTCGGGTCCGTCCCCTCGACCTAGTGTGCTTGCGCGGTAGGGAAAAGGCTCTCCCGGTCTACGAGGTGAGCGGGCTGGCCGAGGTGGGTTCGGGAAATGAGCGATCGCATTGCTGAGAGGGAGGATTGCAATCGCCGGCCTGGGCGAGATAGCGCGGAGGCGGTGGCTGGAGGGGAGAAGAAAGGAGGAGCTAGGGGAGGGATGCTTCCCCGGCCGATGAGGGCTCCTTTCCTGGTTCTGGTGGCCCTCCTTCTCGCCTTCTCCTCGCTGCTCCTCGTTTTTCCCGCCTGCACCCCTCGCCTCCAACCCCGTCCTGTCTCCCCTCTGTACGAACAAGGCGCCTCTCTCTTTCAAAAGGGAGAGATCTTGGAAGCCATCAAGGTATGGGAGAAGGTGGGGGTGAACGATCCCGGGCATGAGCAGGCCTCCCTGATGATCTCGATGGCTAACTCGATCTTGAACGAGCTGGTAAGCGTTCACCTCCAGTATGGAGCCACCCTGGAAAAGGAGGGCAGGCTGGCGGAGGCATGGCAGGAGTATCACCGAGCAGCGCTGTTGGATACACGGCGGGAAGATGCCAGGGAGAAGATGAAGCAGGTCGAGCAGATCCTGAGCCCCCTGGTCGGTTATCATCTGCGGCAAGGGCTTGACCTGGAGCTTGCCGGAAAGATCCGGGAGGCCTTGCAGGAATTCCGGTTGGTCCAGACCTTCGATCCGGATAACGAGAAGGCCCGGGAAAGCATTGCTCGCCTCCAGGAGCGCCTCGACTCCCAGGCTGAAACTCATTATTCCGCGGGAGTGGAGCATTTCCGGAAGGGGTACCTGCGAAGGGCGAGGACAGAGATGATGGCCGCTCTGGAGCTCAAGCCAGGTCATGCAGGGGCTAAGAGCTATCTCGAGGCTATCGAAAGGCGCCTGTCGGAGGGAGAAGGGGAGACGGGGGTGTCCCCCAACGAGCCGCCTGCAACTCTGAGGCTGAAGGAGCGAAAGTGGCGATTGCAAAGATTGATGGGGAATGGGGACTGGTTGGAGGCCCGGCGAGAGGCGAGGACACTGGTGGAGCTCGATCCTCATGACCAGGAGGCGAGGAGGTGGTTGTCTCTTTGCCGCTCCCGGTGCCAGGAGAAGGCGGATTATCTCTTCCAGCAAGGGATTCGGCATTTTCAGGAGGAGGATCTGGAGGCAGCAATTGAAGCCTGGCGACAGGTGCTGCTTTTCGAGGAAGACCATCGCAAGGCAAAGGAGTACCTGGAGAGGGCCTCGGTCATGCGGGAAAAGATCAAGCGTATCCGCCAGGAGAGGATGGGAACCACTTCTTGAGGGAAGGAGATGACACCAGTTCCATCCCATGGCCAGACGATTCGAGCTCGGCAGGCCCTGCTCCTGCTACTCTTAGCCAGCCTCCTGGGCCTCCGGGCGGGATACCTTCAGATCCTCGATCCCCCCGAATGCCCTCCCCCCCAGATGGAGGACGCAGAGAAAGGGGCGAGCGGGAAGACGGCTCCCGCCCGAGCGGAGAGGACAGAGGCCCGATCGGCGAGAAAACCTCTCCCCGCCGGCCCTTTGGACCTCAATCGAGCCAGCCGGGAGGAGTTGATGTCCCTTCCCGGCATCGGGCCGGTCCTGGCGGAACGCATCCTGGCTTTCCGCAAAGAGAACGGTCCCTTCCCGGATATCTTCGCCATCAAGCAGGTTCCGGGGATAGGGGAAAAGAGATTCGAACGGATCAGGCCCTGGATCGAAGCGAGAGGAAGATGACTTACCAGGTCAAGCTGCCCCATTTCGAAGGACCCCTGGACCTTCTGCTCCATCTCATCCAGAAGAACAAGGTGGATATCTACGACATCCCCATGGCCGCTATTACCGATCAATATCTGGAACATGTGGTGCACATGCAGGAGCTGAATTTGGAGGTGGCGGGGGAGTTCCTCTTGATGGCGGCCACACTCATCTACCTCAAGTCCAGGATCTTGCTGCCCAAGGGACCCGAAGCAGAAGAGGAGGAGACAGTGGCAGAAGATCCGCGTCGGGAGCTGGTTGAGGCCCTGGTTGAATACCGGAAGTACAAGGAGGCGGCCCGAATCCTACAGGAATCGGAAGAGGCTTTCCAGCAGCGCTATACCAGTTGCCCCCCTTGGCCAGGGAAAGATGCAAGTCCGCTCGATCCGGAGGTAGGCCTTTTCGACCTCCTCTCCGCCTTCTATCGCCTCTGGAAGAAAGGGGGAGAGGGAGAAGGATGGACCATTCAGCGGGAAGAGGTCGATCTTAGGCAGGTAATGGTCGAGATCCTGGACGCGATCAAAGAGGCGCCTTCCGTGTCCCTGATCTCGTTGTGGGACGAGGGCCGCACCAGGCTGCAAAGGATACTCTTCCTTCTGGCCTTGTTAGAGCTGATTCGGCAGGGCATAGTCAGGGTTAGGCAGGATCGCCCGTGGGGAGAGATCTGGATCTGTCGCCGGGATAGCTCAGGGTAAAGGCCTAGCAAATGCCGCCAGACTGGTTGAGCATCATAGAGGGGATTCTGTTCGTTTCGCCCACCCCGGTCAGCCTGCGCCGGTTCCATGAGATATTGGACGGATTGAGCCTGTCCGAGATCAGGAGCTACCTGGAAAAACTGCAATCCGCCTACCAGGAAAGGGGAGGGGGGCTGGAAGTGAAGGAAGTTGCCGGCGGCTTCCAGATATATACCCGTCCCGAACTCTCTCCCTGGATCAGGAGGTTCACCCAGAGGAAACCGACCCGGCTATCCCGCCCCTCGCTGGAGACACTGGCTATTATCGCCTATAATCAGCCGATCAGTCGGGCAGAGATCGAGTCGATCCGAGGGGTCGACTCGCAGAAGGCAATCCGGAGCCTTCTGGAGAAGGGGATGGTCAGAGTGATGGGAAGGAAGGAGATGGCAGGTCGCCCTCTGCTTTACGGTACGACCAGACGTTTTCTCGAGCACTTCGGGCTCAAGGACCTCTCCTCTCTGCCCAGCCCAGAAGAGCTGGCCGTGATGGGACTGGATGGGGAGAATTGATCGAGTAATGCCAGAGAGAGGAATAGGAATGCGCATCCAGAAGATCTTGGCCCGAGCGGGAATCGCCTCCCGTAGACAATGCGAGCGTATGATCCGAGAGGGAAGGGTCACATTGGGTGGCGAACGGATAGTCGTCCCCGGCTTGCAAATCAGTCCGGAGCAATGGCGTGACCTTCGGGTGGACGGGGAGAAACTGCCACGCTTGGACCCTCCTCTCTATATCTTGCTTCACAAACCGGAGGGTTTCATCTGCAGTGTCCGCGACCCCCAGGGTCGCCCCACCGTGATGGATCTTCTGCCCCGAAATCTTCCCCGATTATTTCCGGTGGGACGACTGGACTTTCGCACCGAGGGTCTCCTCCTTCTGACCAACGACGGTCCCTTGGCCTACCGGTTACTTCACCCCCGGTTTCATGTACCCAAGACCTACCAGGTCAAGGTGGAAGGGTTGGTCGACCCTTCGTCCCTCAGATTGCTATTGGAGGGTGTGGGAATGGGGAGGGAAAGGATGAGGGCGGATGAGGCTCGGGTGTTGCGGAGAGGGCCAAGGCACACCTGGCTCACCATCGAAGTGAGGCAGGGGAAGTATCACCAGATAAGAAGGATGTGCGAGGCCATCGGGCATCCGGTCATGCGCCTGCGGAGGATCTCCTTCGGACCCTTGCAACTAAAGGGCCTTCCCCCAGGAAAATGGAGGCGGCTGAGGGGGCGCGAGGTGGAATCGCTGCGCCGTCAGGCCGCTCTGTCTATGCTGGGAAGGGAAAAAGAGACGAGGGATCGTTGACTTTGGTGGTGCACTGTGATAGTTTCCGCTAGGTTTGTTGGCGATTCCAGAAAACAGGAGGGGGCAATGCAGCTAGCGGGTAAGGTGGCGCTCGTTACCGGGGGAGGGCGGGGACTGGGAGAGGCTATCTGCCGGACCCTCGCCCGCGAGGGGGCGGACATCGCGGTGGCCGACATCAACTTGGCCGATGCGGAGAGGGTCGCGGCAGCGATTCGGGATGAGGGTCGGAAGGCGGTTGCGATCAAGGCAGATGTTTCCTCGGAGAGAGAGGTCAAGGCCATGGTGGCCACAGCGGTGGAGAAATTGGGAACCATCGACATCCTGGTCAACAATGCCGGTATCTGTTACCAGGGTACGGTGGCAGAGATGTCGGTGGAGGCCTGGGACCGGGTCCTGGACGTGAACCTGAAAGGGACCTTCCTTTGCTCGCGGGAAGTCATGCCCATCCTCAAGCAAAAGAGGGGAGGGAAGATCGTAAATCTGGGGTCCCTCGCCGGCCAGGTGGGTGGCCTGGTGGTAGGGGCCAATTATTCAGTCTCCAAGGCTGGGGTCATCTGCTTTACCAAGGCCCTGGCCAAGGAGCTCGCTCCCTTTGGCGTCAATGTGAACTGCATCGCCCCGGGGGTTATCGATACGGAGATGACCCGGGAGTTTCCCCGGGAGGAGATGGTCAAGTCGATTCCGCTGCGACAATTGGGGGAACCACAGGATGTAGCCGAGGCCGTCCTTTTTCTGGTATCCCCGCAATCCAAATACATCACCGGCCAAACCCTCAGCGTAAATGGCGGGATTTACATGGGCTAGGAGAGGAGAAGGGACTTTCATGTACCGGATCGTAAGGGAGATGGAGAGGCCGGACCCGGAGATCGTAAGAGGCTATCGAGAGGTATCGACCGGCAATATCTGCGACGCCATGGGCCGTTACGGGGCGATGTCTGCCTCCATCAGGCCTATCTTAGAGCGCTGCCAGATAGTAGGCCCGGCCCTCACCGTGAAGATATACCCGGCCGACAACCTGATGCTTCACAAGGCTACCCAGATTGCCCAGGCGGGGGATGTGATAGTGGTGGACGCGGGAGGATACGCGGACATGGCCATCTTGGGAGAGCTGCTCTGCCTGGTGTGCCAGACCAAGGGGATAGAGGGGATCGTTCTGGATGGTGGGGTACGGGATATCGAGGGAATTAGGGCGATTGGTTTTCCCGTCTATGCCAAAGGTATCGTACCGGTAGGTCCCCTCAAGGATTCCCCTGGTTCGATCAATTTACCCATCCAGTGTGGAGGGGTCTGCGTCCTCCCCGGCGATCTGATTGTGGGGGATATGGATGGGGTAGTGGTGGTTCCGCGGGCTCGCTTGGTCGAGGTGCTGGAAAAGGCCCGAGCCATAGTCAAGAAGGAAGAGCAGCTGCGGGAACGGATAAGGAGAGGGGAGTTGATCTACGACCTCCTAGGGCTGGGTCGACTCCTGGAAAGGGAGGATGTAATCGAGCAGTAGGAAGCCCAAGGCATAACCCCGCTTGCAATCGGAGCAAGGGGAAGGGGGTGGTGGGAAGAGGAGCGAGCAGCGGCATCCAGCGACCGAAGCTCAAGATCGCAATAAGACCGAAAGGAGGCAAGGTAAATGGCTCAGGATAAGATCAAGAGCCCCCCTCTATCCGCAGCCATCCAGTCGAACAAACTGTCGGATATGATCAAGTTCTTTGGCCCCGGCGCGATCATGGCCTCCCTGACCATCGGATCGGGGGAGACCTTCTTCGCTGCGCGCGGGGGGGCGGTGTTCGGCTACGCCATCATGTGGACCTTCGTCCTGGGTTGCTTCTTCAAGTGGGTCCAGTGTTACACCGCCATGCGCTACCTCACCCTCACTGGCGAGCATCCCATCGACCGGTGGGCCCATTTCCCCGGTCCCAAGGGGTGGTTTCCCTTCCTCATCGCGGTGCTCAGCATCATGTGCTTTCCCTTCTGGCTGTCCTTTCTCCCTTCCCTGCTGGGTACCCTGTGCAAGTGGATGTTCCACTTCGGAGACCATCTCTGGTGGGGCACCTTCTGGATCGTCCTCTTCATCACCTTGACCCTGTTAGGGGGATACAACGCCCTGGAAAAGGCGCAGCTGACGATCATCACCCTCATGCTGATCGCCATCCTGTTCTCGGCTTTCTACTTCAAGCCCGATTGGTTGGCGGTCCTGGTGGGAACCTTCGTGCCCCGAATTCCCGATTACGCCCCTTGGATTATCGAGAAGTATCCGGACGTGGCCTCCCGCCCGCCCTGGGTGGAGGCGACGGTGTATATCGGCGCTATCGGGGGTGGGACCTATGATTACATAGGCTATATCGGCATGTTGCGGGAAAAGGACTGGGGCATGCTGGGCCTTCCCAACTTGGCCGAGGTGCAGCAGAGGATTTACGAGCTGGAGGAGAAGGGAGAGCGCATCCCCTTGTCGGAGGAGGAGGAGGATGTCCGGACCGCCCTGGCCTGGACCAAGGCCCCGGCCATCGACTCCATCGTCTCTTTCGCCTCGGTGATCATCTTCGCCTCGGGCTTCATGATCGGGGGGGCGCGCCTGCTCCACAGCGAACAGCTGATCCCTTCCGGCTTGAAGCTCTTGGAGTACCAGGCCCAGTTCCTCACCCGGATCCACGGCTGGCTGCTTCCCCTTTACGACCTGGGGGTTTTCCTGGCCATCGCCGGCACCGTCTACGGGGCCTATGAAACCTACACCCGCACCGCCTTCGAGTGCTTACGAACGGTATTCCCTGGCCTGAGAAAGATCACGGTCAAGCAGGTGCGGCCCTGGGTCTGCCTCTATGTGGGGGTAGTAGGCCTTTTCCTCATGTGGATGACCCGTCTTCTGCCCAACTTGAAGCTCATCGACCTGCCCACCCCGGCGGGGATCATCGGCGGGGTCATGACCTGCGGCCTCTGGTGTCTGGCCATGATCTGGACGGATCGGAAATTCCTCCCCCGTCCTTACCAGATGGGAGGCTGGCTGCTCTTCCTCAATGTCATTGCCGGGATCAGCATGTTCCTCATGGGCCTCAAGGCCTGGTGGGACTACAAGGCCCCGGAGGCGATGGGCAAGGTCCTGGGCGGAGGATGGAAGAACATGGCCTTCCTGGTCTTCATGGTGGTGGCCTCCATGATCCTGGCGGCGATCATCGACAGCTATCACCGCAAGAAGGTATCGGCCCCTGGCTCATGAGCTCATAGTGGGTCCCTAGGAAAGAAGGAGTTATCTCCTGGCGGTCACCTATCGGGGCAGAGATCCGGAGCAGCAAAGAAAGATAGACGAGCTGACCAGGATCCGGGAGGCTTATCGGCAGCAAAGACGGATCTGGCTTTGGATGATGGCCATCTCCCTGGTCAGCTCGGCCCTGCTCCTGCGGCGGGGGACGGTAATGGGGGGGATATTTGCTTTGGTATGCCTGGCCATCGGCTTCTATCTGAGCCGGAACTTCGCCCGCTGCACCCGGGTGATGCGAAAGATAGACCAAGGTCTTGCCCCTTACCGGATCAAAGAAAAAGGATGAAAGATCGGGTGAGGACAGAAAAAACTCCCCCGAGAACCGCTTAGCAATGTGAGCTGTGATCTTTTTTTTCACCCGTGGCAAAATCCCAATCATGATCTAAAGGAGGAATGAGTTTAACATGGACATGACGAAGATCTTCACCTTCTTGCCTGTTCCCACCACCATTCACTTCGGCATCAAATCCCGGTTCCTGGTAGCCGAAAAGGCCAAGGAGCTCGGTGCCAAGCGCACCCTGATCGTGACCGACCAAGGGGTAGTAGGGGCTGGCCTGCTATCGGATGTGGAGAAATGCCTGCGGGAAGCCGGAATGGAGGTGGCCGTCTACGACCGGGTGATCCCCAACTCTAGCCTGAGCATCGTCCGAGAAGGAGTGAAGCTGATGAAGGATAGCCGGGCGGAGGTGGTGGTAGGGGTAGGGGGAGGAAGCTCTCTGGATACGGCCAAGGCGGTGGCAGTAATGGCCGGTAATCCAGGAGATTTCGCGGATTACATCGGGATGCACAAGTTCAAGAACCCTGGACTCCCGGTGATTGCCCTTCCTACCACTGCTGGTACCGGAAGCGAAGTCACCATCTTTTCGGTGATCACCGATGACCAGAAACAGGAAAAAACGGTGGCCGGTTCTCCTCACCTCTGCCCCCGGGTAGCCCTGTGCGACCCCGAGCTCACCCTCAGCCTACCCCCGGCTGTCACCGCCTCCACCGGAATGGACGCCTTGGCCCATGCCTTGGAATCCTTTACCAACCAAAATACCCAGCCCATCTCCGATGCTCTGACCTTGAAGGCCATCGAGCTGATCGGGGAATGGCTCCGGCCGGCGGTGGCCAAAGGAGACAACCTGGAGGCGCGTTATTGGATGCTCCTGGGAAGCCTGATGGCTGCTTTGGGATTCAGCAGCACCAGATTGGGACTAGCCCACGCCTTTGCCATGCCCCTGGGCAGCGCTCCCTGTAACCTGGCGCACGGGGTTGCCAATGCCGTTATGCTTCCCTCGGTAATGGAGTATAACCTAATGGCCAACATCCCCAAGTTCGTTCAGGTAGCCAAGGCGATGGGAGAGTGCGTGGAGGGCCTTTCCGCCCTCGATGCCGCTTATCAGGCGGTGGAGGCGGTCAAGAAGCTCTCCCAGGATATCGGTATACCTCAAAGCCTCAAAGACCTGGGGATCAAAGAAGAGTGGATCCGGTCCATCTCCGAGGAGGCCATGAAAAGCGGCAACATAGCGGTCAACCCCCGGAAACCCACCCTGGACGATATGATCGAGATCTGCCGCAAGGCCTTCTAATGGTCCCTCCCGAGAAGAGGGAGTGGACAGAGGAGGGATATTCGATCCCTCGAGAGGAGGGAGGGAAAGAACTGATGACGGTTAAGGTCCGTTTTTCCTATCCTTACCGGAAGTTGGTGGGCAAGGATGAGGTTGAACTGGAAGTGAACGGATCGACCAAAGTCCGGGAGCTCCTCCGTATGGTGGCTGAACGCCATCCTGGATTCAAGGAATACGCGGATAAAGGAAGCGATGAGCAGATGTCTACCCATATGGTTATCTTGCTCCAGGACCGCGTTTTACGCCTGGAGGATGCGGTGGAGCCTGGCATGACCATTCAACTCATGGCCCCAATTGCCGGCGGTCAATAGCCGGATAAGACCCTACCGGCGGGTAGGGAAGGAGAAACTTACAGTATTCCATTCCAGATCACGATTGTTGAATAAGGTCAAATCCGGACCGATAAAGGAGGAAGATAATGGCAGGCGGCTACATGGGCAAGATCTTGAGGATTGATCTCTCGCGGCGGCAGGTGGAAGAGCACCCCCTGTCCGAGGAGACCTGCCGCAAATTCATCGGCGGGAGCGGGCTGGGTGCCAAGATACTTTACGATGAGACGGGCCCCAATACCGATCCTTTGGGACCCGACAACCCCTTGATCTTCATGGCAGGTCCCACTGCGAACACACAGGTTCCCACCTCGGGCCGTCATGCAGTAGTTGCGCGTTCTCCTCTGACCGGCGTGTTCGGCGAGTCGGATGTGGGGGGCACCTGGGGGGCAAAACTCAAACAGGCGGGACTGGATGGGATCGTGATCGTGGGAAAGGCCGAGGCACCGACCTACCTATGGATCCAGGAGGGGAGGGTGGAATTCCGGGATGCCTCCCACCTCTGGGGCAAGGACTCCTATGAGATCGATCCGATACTGAAGGCGGAGACCCACGAAAATGCCACCGTGGCTGCCATCGGTCCGGCGGGAGAGAGGTTGGTTCTGTTGGCCGGCATCGTACACGATGGGAGGGATGCCCGGATGGCGGGCAGGTGTGGTTTGGGGGCGGTTATGGGGTCCAAGAACCTGAAGGCCGTTGTCGTTCAGGGATCGGCCAAGACCCCGGTAGCCCGTCCCGAGGAGCTGGCCGCTTCGGTGAAGGAACTGATGCCCACCATCCTGGAATCCTCCAAGACCTTTGGCCAGTTGGGCACTGCCGGGGGAGTGATCACCCATGAGACCATGGGCAACTTCCCCCTCCAGAACTGGAAGCTGGGCCGGTGGGAAGAGGGGGCGAAAAAGATCAGCGGGGCGGCTATGGCCGAGTCCATCCTGGTGAAGCGGTACGCCTGTCGCCAGTGCCCCATTGCCTGTGGTCGGGAGGTGAAGGTGGAAAAGGGTCCCTACGCCGGAGTGGACGGAGCCGGGCCCGAATACGAGACCATGGGAACGCTGGGCGGGATGTGCCTGGTGGACAACTTGGAGGCTATCGCCATGGCGAACGAGCTGTGCAACCGATATGGAATGGATACCATCTCGGTCGGTTCGGTCATCGCCTTCGCGATGGAATGTTACGAAAACGGACTGCTGACCAAAGGGGACACGGACGGAATCGAGCTCACCTGGGGGAATCATCAGGCCCTGGTGGAGATGGTGAAGAAGATAGCACGGAGGGAAGGCATCGGGGATCTGTTAGCCAAAGGGGTGAGGAGGGCCGCTCAGGAGCTGGGGGGAGTGGCCCCCGAGTTTGCCATGCATGTAAAGGGACTGGAGCTCCCGGCCCATGACCCCCGGGCTTACTTCGGGGCTGCGCTCGCCTTTGCCACCTCTGCTCGCGGGGCCTGTCATCTCTCCGCATGGACGATGGGCTTTGAGCGGGGACTGACCATGCCCGAGGTAGGAGCCGATGGGAGGATCAGTCGCTGGGAAGTGGACGGAAAGGCGGAATTCGTGGCCAAGTGCCAGTTCATGATGGGAATGTACGATTCGATGAAGTATTGCAAGTTCATTTCCTTTGGTGGAATGAAGGTCAGCCACTGCCTGAACTGGTTCAATCAGGTCACGGGATGGGACATGGACCTCAATGAATTCTTTCGGACCGGGGAGAGATTGCTGAACCTGAAGCGGATGATAAATGTTCGCTGGGGGGTTAGCCGCAAGGACGATACCTTGCCCCCACGCTCCCTAACCCTAAAGAGGACCGGACCCGGGCTCACCGAAGCCGAGCTCCACTTGCCTCCTTTGGGAAGGCTTCTCTCCGACTACTACGAGTACTGCGGTTGGAACGAGTGGGGAATTCCCAAGCCGGAAAAGCTGCAGGAGCTTGGGTTGTCGTAAAATCGGCGTACCCCAGGGCCCGGAAGCAGACTTGGGCACTTGGTGGAGAGGAGGGATAGAATCCGAGCGGGGCCTCCCAGCGGCCCCGCTCGGATTTTGGGGAGGAGAGGGCAAATGGAGCTATCGGACCTGCGTGGGATGATCGACGGACTGGACGAGAGAATCCTCCAATTGCTCAGCGAGAGAGCTCAGCTGGCCCTCAGGATCGGAAGATTGAAGGAGGAAAGAAAGCTGGCCTCCTTCGCCCCCGAGAGAGAGGAAGAGGTGGTTCGGAGGCTGGAACGCCTTAATCGAGGACCCCTTCCCAACCGAGCCTTGAGGGCAATTTACCGGGAGATAATCTCTGCCTGCCTCTCTCTGCAAAGACCACTGCGTGTCGCCTACCTTGGCCCCGAGGCCACTTTCACCCACCTTGCCGCGGTGAAGAGATTCGGTAGGTCGGTGGAATATATGCCCGCCAAGACGATAGGCGAGGTGTTCAGCGAGGTGGAGAAGGGGCAGGCCGACTTCGGGGTAGTACCGGTGGAGAACTCAACTGAAGGTATGGTTAGCCATACCCTGGATAGTTTCGTGGAGTCGAGCCTGAGAATCTGCGGGGAAATATTCCTGGAGGTATCGCACCATCTCCTTTCCCGGGCTCAGAGCTTGGGGGAGATCAGAAGGGTGTATTCGCATCCTCAGGCTCTGGCGCAGACCCGAAAATGGCTTGAATCCAACCTGCCTTGCAGCGAGGTTATCGAGGTTCTCAGTACCGCCGCTGCAGCGCAGAGGGCTAAAGACGATGATCAGGGGGCGGCCATTGCCTCCGAGCTGGCTGCCGAACTGTACGGTCTTTCGATCCTTCGCTCGCGGATCGAGGATTATCCGGAAAATTACACCCGGTTCTTGGTCATCGGGAAAGATTTGGCTCCCCGCAGCGGAGACGACAAGACATCCATCCTCTTTTCCATCCGCGACCAGGTGGGTGCCCTCCATCGGATACTCGAGCCCTTCGCGGCCAAGGGTATCAATCTTACCAAAATAGAATCTCGTCCTTCAAAAATAAGGGCTTGGGACTATATATTTTACATAGACTTTGAGGGATATGCAGAGGACGAGCCGACCTCGGAAGTGCTGGGCGAGCTAGAGAAAGAATGCGTCATGCTCAAGGTTTTGGGTTCCTATCCTAAAGGTAAATACTAGATCTAATCGTCTAAGTCTCATTATGTGAAGCTATTTTGTTGCATCATCCAAACCCATGCAGCCCAACTCAGGGAACAGGATAGGCTCAGTGGCCAAGGGGCAACGGCGATGAGGTGGGAGCGACCGGGAAAAGAGCGGGCCTCTGCCCACAAGGTGGTGGTGATCAGCATCGATGGTCCGGTAGGAGCAGGCAAGAGCTCGGTGGCTCGGATCTTAGCCCAGAGGCTGGGTTACATCCACATAGACTCGGGGGCCATGTACAGGGCAGTGGCGGCAGAGGCCCTCCGTCGGGGTATCGATCTGGAAGACGAGGAGGCCCTATCTCACCTTATCGAGGTAGCGGGTATCGAGCTTCGGGGGGAAGAGGGACAGCTGCGGATCCTTATCGGAGGGCGGGATGTGACCGAGGAGATTCGTTCTCCCCAGGCCAGCCAAGCCTCTTCTATCATTTCCACCCTGGAAGGGGTGAGAAGTCGGCTGGTGGCGAGGCAAAGAGAGCTGGCGATGAAGAGCAAAGTGGGGGTAGTGATGGAGGGAAGGGATATTGGAACGGTGGTCTTTCCGGAAGCGGACCTGAAGTTCTACTTGGACAGCTCGCTAGAGGAAAGGGCGAGGAGGCGTTACCGGGATCTCCTCCGCCAGGGGGAAAAGGCGAATCTGGCGGAAACGCTGAAAGAGATCGAGATAAGGGATGAAAGGGACAGCCAGAGGAGGCTGTCTCCACTCAGGCCGGCAGAGGACAGCATCCGAATCGACTCTACCCATCTGGGCTTGGAGGAAGTGGTAAATCTGATGCTGGAGCACATAAGATCGAGATGGGGGGATGCAAGGATTTAGCTTTTCACGCCGTTGCCTCCCTCTGGCTCTAGTTAGCAAAGCTCCTTGAAATTGCCTTCCCCGGATGCTAAGGTAGCCGGGGTGTGGTCCCTAATTTGCGGTTCGAGGGAAAGCGAATGGAGGGGAGGGGGAAGAGTTGATAGCGAAAGAACTGCTGGATATCTTGGCCTGTCCTGCCTGTAGAGGGGAAGTGTTTCTGCTGGAGGAAGAGCAGCGGATCGTATGCAAGAGATGTGGGAGGCGGTATCCGATTCGGGACGGTATCCCTATCATGTTGGTAGAAGAAGCCGAAAAAGACGGAGGGGCGGGAGAGGTCCTCGGCCGGCAAGAGGAGATGGGTCGAGGGAAATAAGCGCCCAAGGCGGTGGGAGGCCGGGGAAGCAAGGAGGGGCGAAAGATGAGGATACTGGTGACCGGGGGTGCCGGATTCATTGGCTCCCACATAGCCGAGCGCTACCTGAGCGAGGGGCACCAGGTTAGCATAGTGGACAATTTGTCTTCAGGAAAGGCAGAAAACATTCCCTCCGGCGCCACTTTTTATCCTCTTGACATCCTGGATCCGGCCCTGGAGGAGGTTTTTTCCCGCGAGAGGCCCAGGGTAGTCAGTCACCACGCTGCCCAGATTGACGTCCGGAGATCGGTTTCCGATCCGCTTCTGGACGCCCAGGTTAACATCATCGGTACCCTGAGCCTGTTGAAGTACGCAGTGGGTTACGGGGTCGCGCAGGTGATTTTCGCCTCCTCGGGGGGGACGATTTACGGGGAAGGAAACAAATTGCCTTTGGCAGAGGACTCCTGCTCTCGCCCTAAATCCCCTTATGGTCTCAGCAAGCTAACCGGCGAGATGTATCTTGGACTCTATTGGGAGCTGTTCGGACTGAACTCGGTGGCTTTGCGTTACTCCAATGTTTACGGGCCGCGCCAAGATCCCCATGGAGAGGCAGGGGTGGTGGCCATATTTTGCCAAGAAATCGTGAGGGGAAGACCGTTGACCATCTTCGGAGATGGAACCCAGACGCGCGACTACATCTATGTCTCCGATGTGGTGGAGGCAAACGTGCGGGTGCTGGAGATGGAAGGTCATCATATCTTCAATATAGGGACGCAGAAGGAGACCTCGGTCAACGATCTGGTCTCCGCTTTCGAGACCATGCTTCACGCCCCCCTCCCGCGCCTTCATAAAGGGCCGCGACCGGGCGAGATCCAGCGCAATTGCCTGGATATTGGTAAAGCCCGCAGTCAGTTGGGATGGTCTCCCCTGATAGACCTTGGTGAAGGTCTGAGGGAGACCCTGCGGTGGGTGGAATCCGCTCCCATAGCGGAAAGGAAGAGCAGATGAGGGAGCTGGTGGAGATTGTGGGTCGCCTCTCGGGACACCGGCTGCTGGTGGTGGGCGACATCATGGTGGACGAGTATATCTGGGGCAATGCAACCCGAATTTCTCCTGAAGCTCCAGTTCCGGTGGTGGAGGTGAAGAAGGAAGAACTTCGCCTGGGAGGGGCAGCCAATGTGGCGGCCAATGTCCGTTCCCTGGGGGGAGAGGTTATGCTGCTAGGAGCGGTGGGAGACGACGCCTTGGCCGAGTTCTTGATGGAAGAACTCTCGCACCGGGGAATAGATGGGTCAGGCGTGATCGTGGACAAGAATAGGCCCACTACCGTCAAGACCCGGGTCATAGCCGGATCGCAGCAGATCGTCAGGTTCGACAAGGAAAGCGTGGAGGAGTTAGGGAGTGGATGTTTCGACCGTCTGCTGGGGAATGTGAGGGATAGGATCTCGGAGGCAGACGGTTTGATTGTGGCCGATTACGGAAAGGGAGTGATAAGTGCAAGTCTGCTCCGCGCCGTGATCCCGGAGGCCCTTCGCCAGGAGAAGATCGTGTCCGTCGATCCCAAAGAAAACCACTTCCCCCTTTACCGCGGAGTCACGGTCATCACCCCTAACCACAAGGAGGCCGGCGCCGCGGCGGGACGATCGATAAGGACGGAGCAAGATCTCGATGCAGTGGGAAGCAGCCTCCTGGCGGAACTGCAAGCCCAGGCGGTGCTGATAACCAGAGGGGCCCAGGGGATGAGGCTCTTTGAGAGGTATAAGCCGCCCCTCCAGATAAACACGGTGGCGCGAGAGGTCTACGATGTGGTGGGGGCGGGGGATACAGTAGTGGCGGCCCTCACCCTGGCCCTGGTGACAGGAGCGAGGATGGAAGAGGCGGCCCGGCTTTCCAACTATGCGGCGGGGGTGGTGGTAGGGAAGAAGGGAACAGCCACGGTATCGCTGGCGGAGCTGGAATCTTCGCTCCGGGAGAATCGAAAAGGGAGATGAAGGCTATCGGGATCATCCCGGCTCGCTATTCATCCACCCGTCTGGAAGGAAAGCCCCTCCTCTATATTGCGGGCAAGCCGATGATCCAACATGTCTACCAGCGTGCCTCATCGGCTCCGGTCCTGGACCGGGTGATAGTGGCTACCGACGATGCGCGGATAGTGGAGGCGGTGCGAGCCTTCGGGGGGGAGGTCCGTTTGACCTCGCCTGATCATCCCTCGGGAACCGATAGGGTGGCGGAGGTAGCCGGTTCTCTGGAAGCGGATGTCGTCGTCAACATCCAAGGCGACGAGCCACTCATTACCCCTGGCATGATCGAGGATTTGATACTCCCCATGCGGGGCGATCGCAGCCTTCAGATGTGCACGCTGTGCCGGCGGATTTCGAATGTAAACGAGATCTTCGACCCCGATGTGGTGAAGGTGGTGAGGGACCGAGATGGGTTCGCCCTCTATTTTTCTCGAGCCCCCATTCCGTTTCATCGCGAGGAGTGGAAGGGGCGGAACCAGGGCCCCTTGGGGGCGGATGGACTTACGGCCGCCTGTTACAAGCACTTCGGTCTCTATGCCTATCGTAGAGATTTCCTCTTTCAATTGACTGCCCTCCCCCCTTCCCCCCTGGAGAAAACGGAGCAACTGGAGCAACTCCGGGCCCTGGAAAATGGGTACCGGATCAAGGTGGTGGAGACGCAGGAGGATACTATAGGGGTGGATACCGAGCTCGACCTGGAAAGGGTGAGGGAGATTTTCAGGGAGAGAGGATGGGAGTAGGAAATGAAGGACAAAGGCCGTAGGAGCCAGACCAAATTCATATTCGTCAGCGGAGGAGTTCTCTCCTCCCTGGGCAAGGGTCTGGCTTCTGCCTCCATAGGCTGTCTTCTGGAAGGGAGAGGCCTCCGGGTCACCTTCCTCAAATTCGATCCCTACATCAATGTGGATCCTGGAACCATGAGTCCTCTTCAGCATGGCGAGGTTTTCGTGACCGAGGATGGTTCGGAAACAGATCTGGATTTGGGACACTATGAGCGGTTCACCCACGCCACCCTCACCAAGGACAACAACGTGACCACCGGGCAGGTCTATTACTCGGTCATCAACAAGGAAAGGAGGGGGGATTATCTGGGCGGGACCGTGCAAGTGATTCCCCACATAACCGATGAGATCAAGGCCTGCCTTCGCCGGGTGGACAAGGATGTGGATGTGGTGATCGTGGAGATCGGGGGAACAGTAGGGGACATCGAGAGTCTGCCTTTCCTGGAGGCTATCCGCCAGTTCAAAAGCGAGGTGGGAAGAGAAAACGCCATCAATATCCACCTCACCTTGGTTCCTTATATCCCCACCGCCGGGGAATTGAAAAGCAAACCCACTCAGCACAGCGTGAAGGAGCTTCTGGAAATAGGAATCCAACCGGATATACTGCTTTGTCGGACCGACCGCTTCCTTCCCCGTGAGCTCAAGGCGAAGATTGCCCTGTTCTGTAACCTGTCCGAAGAAGCGGTGATCACCGCCAAGGATGTGGAATCGATCTACGAGGTTCCTCTGGTGTTGCACTCGGAGGGGCTGGACGAAATCATCGTGAAGTTGCTCGGACTTCGGACCAGGAAACAGGATCTGCGGGAATGGGAAGCAATCGTGGAAAAGATAAAGAACCCGAGCCGGTCGGTTACTATAGCGGTGGTGGGGAAATACCTGGAGCTAAAGGATGCTTACAAAAGCCTGACGGAGGCGATTGCCCACGGAGGGATAGCCAACGATTGTCGAGTTCAGGTCAGGAGCGTCGATGCAGAGAGGGTGGAGCGAGAAGGAGTGGAGAAGAACTTGGAGGGAGTTAGCGGGATCTTGGTTCCGGGCGGCTTCGGAGCCCGGGGAGTGGAGGGAAAGATAGCCGCGATCCGGTATGCCCGGGAGCGGAAGATACCCTTTCTCGGGATCTGCCTGGGGATGCAATGCGCGGTCATTGAGTTTGCCCGCCATGTCTGCCTGCTTCCTTTCGCGAACAGCACCGAATTCGCTCCCGATACCCCTTACCCGGTAATCGATCTCATGGCGGAGCAGCAGAGCATTTCCCGGAAGGGGGGCACGATGCGTCTGGGGGCTTACCCTTGTGTCTTGAGAAACCCCTCCCGTGCTTTCGAGGCCTACGGCCAGTCGGAGATATGGGAGCGACACCGACACCGGTACGAGGTGAACAACCGCTTTCGGGAGGTGTTGGTCGCGAATGGACTCTACCTCAGTGGATTCTCTCCCGACGGGGTACTGGTGGAGATGGTTGAGCTTTTGGACCATCCCTGGTTCGTGGCGGGCCAATTCCATCCCGAATTCAAGTCTAGTCCCCGGATGCCGCACCCGCTGTTTCGAGAGTTCATAAGGGCCTGTCTGAAGAAGTCCGAGGAAAATTGATGGGCACAGAGAGTTTCCGCGAGGTTTGGGTGGGAAAGACGCCTATCGGCAAGGGTCATCCGTTGGTGGTGATAGCGGGTCCTTGTGTGATCGAAGACGAGGATACGGTCCGGAGTACGGCCGGAAAGTTAGGTGAGGTCATGGCTAGAGTGGGGCTGCCCTGGATCTTCAAATCCTCTTATGACAAGGCCAATCGAAGCCACCTGGAGTCTTATCGAGGGCCAGGCCTCCGCCGCGGTTTGGAGATTTTGGGCCGCATCAAGGAAGACCTTCAGGTTCCGGTTCTTTCCGATGTTCATTCGGCCGAAGAAGCGAGAGAGGCCGCCTCGGTTCTCGATGTGCTGCAGATTCCCGCCTTCCTTTGTCGCCAGACCGATCTATTGCTTTCCGCCGGGCGAACCATGAAGCCGGTGAATGTCAAGAAGGGCCAATTCCTCGCGCCCTGGGATATGAGAAATGTGATCGGTAAGATCGAATCTACCGGCAATCGATCTATCTTGCTGACAGAGAGGGGTACCTGTTTCGGTTATAACAACCTGGTAGTCGACTTCAGGTCGATCCCCCTGATGTCCGGATTGGGTTATCCGGTGGTCTTCGATGCCACCCATAGTGTTCAACTGCCGGGGGGATTAGGGAGTTCCTCGGGAGGGCAAAGGGAGTTCGTCCTTCCCTTGGCCCGAGCTGCAGTTGCCGCCGGCTGCGATGCCCTCTTTCTGGAGGTTCATGAGGACCCTGACTCCGCCTTATGCGACGGGCCAAATATGGTGCGGCTCAGCGATCTCTACTCCTTCTTGCACCAGATAAAGGAGATCCAAGACTTGGTCCGAGGGAAAAGGAAAGCTTAGGAAAAAGACATGAGCGAAGAGATCGAGCGGGCGAAGAGGGTTTTGAAGATCGAAGCAGAGGCCATCCTCGGCCTCATACCGCGGCTCGATGAGCGTTTTACTCAGGCTGTGAGACTTCTTTTCGAGTGCCAAGGAAGGGTGATCTTGACGGGGATGGGCAAGTCAGGTTTCATCGCCAACAAGATCGCCGCTACTCTTGCCAGCACAGGCACCCCTGCCTTCTTCCTTCACCCTGCCGAGGGAATTCACGGAGACCTGGGGATGGTTGTCAAGGGGGATGTGGTGGTGGCCATCTCCAATAGCGGGGAGACAGCGGAGATAGTCAGTCTGCTTCCCTCCATGAAGCGGCTGGGAGTGAAATTGATCTCCTTGGTGGGCAATGTGAACTCCACCCTGGGCAAGATGAGCGACATCTGCCTCGATGTCAGCGTTGCCGAGGAGGCCTGCCCGCTGGGACTGGCTCCCACCGCTAGCACCACCGCTGCCCTGGCTATGGGGGACGCTTTGGCAATAGTGCTACTTCAGGCGAGGGGGTTCAAGAAGGAGGACTTTGCCCTTTTCCATCCCGGGGGAGCTTTGGGAAGAAGGCTGCTGATCAAAGTCAAAGACCTCATGCATGTGGGTGAGGAGGTTCCCCGGGTCAGGGAAGACGCGCTGATGAAGGATGCCATCCTGGAGATAACCAGCAAGAAATTGGGGGTCACTTCTGTAGTTAACCAACGAGGAGAGCTGGTGGGGATACTCACCGACGGGGACCTGAGAAGGGCGCTGGAGAAAGGAGGTAACATACTGTCTCATGACATCTCTCGGTACATGACCACCAATCCTAAGCTCATAGATGAGGAGGAGTTGGCGGCCAAAGCGCTGCAGGTGATGGAGAGCTACGCCATCACTTCCCTCCTCATCGTCGACCCCGATCGGAAGGTGAAGGGGATCCTTCACATGCACGACATATTGAGGGCAGGGGTTGTATAAGAAGGCCGATTGCACTCGGCAGCTATGGCTCTCGCTGCCCCGGTCGCGGACAGTTCGGGGGGAATGAAAATTGGAACGGGAGATCGCGGAGAAGGCCAAGGAAATCCGGATGCTGGTGATGGATGTGGACGGGGTTATGACCGACGGAATGATCTCCTTCGGCACCGGCCATCAGGAAATCAAGTCCTTCTTCGTCCAGGATGGGCTGGGACTGCGCCTAGCGAAGAGGGCGGGCCTTCTCGTCGCCCTGATCTCCTCACGCGAGTCGGAAATGGTCGTCCGGAGGGCACGAGAGCTGGAAATCGACGAGGTCCATCAAAAGGTTAGAGACAAACTGGAGGTTTGGAACGCCCTTCAGGCCAAGTATGCCTTATCCACCCACCAGATGGCCATGATGGGTGACGATTGGGGGGATCTCCCCCTCCTTCTTCGGGCTGGACTCTCGATTGCCGTGGCCGATGCCGCGGAAGAGGTCAAGAAGCGGGTTCATTATGTTACCCGGCGGCCGGGGGGGAGGGGGGCTGTCCGCGAGGCGGTCGAGTTCATTCTCAAGGCCCAAGGCAAGTACGACCGCGAACTGCAGGCTTACCTTCGCTAAAAGGAGAAAGGTTAACGGGGCTTTCCCGCAGAGGCGGGGACGGGCGGTTAGGCATTGGAAACGTTCTCGATGGAGGGGGGACATGGGGCGGAGCCACTATTATCTAACCTCGGAGTCGGTGACCGAGGGTCACCCGGATAAGATAGCCGACCAGATATCCGATGCGATCCTGGATGCCATCATGGCCCAGGATCCTCAGGGCAGGGTTGCCTGTGAGACGCTGGTGACTACCGGTCTGGCCTTCGTGGCCGGGGAGATCACCACGAACTGCTATGTGGATATACCGCTGATCGTCCGGGAAACCATTCGCGACATCGGGTACACCCGGGCCAAATACGGTTTCGACTACGAGACTTGTGCGGTGATCACTGCCATCCAGGAACAATCCCCAGACATCGCCTTGGGGGTGGATGTGCATGGAGCGGGAGATCAGGGACTGATGTATGGCTACGCTACCGACGAAACCTCGGAGCTGATGCCGCTTCCCATCATGCTGGCTCACGCCCTGGTTCGGCAGTTGGCGGAGGTGCGAAAAAAGGGGATCCTCGACTATATCCGCCCCGATGGCAAATCGCAGGTAACCATCGAGTATGAGAACGGGAAGCCGGTCCGAGTCGATACGGTGGTGGTATCGGCCCAGCACAGTCCGGATGTCACGCTGAAGCAGATCCGGGAGGATATCATTGAGAAGGTGATCCTGCCCGTCATGCCCCGACACCTGTTCGATCCCGAGCGCATCACCTACCACATCAACCCCACGGGAAGGTTCGTGATCGGCGGCCCTCAGGGTGATACGGGATTGACGGGAAGGAAGATCATAGCCGATACCTACGGAGGGGTAGGAAGTCACGGAGGCGGCTGTTTCTCGGGCAAGGACCCTACCAAGGTAGATCGGTCCGGCTCCTATGCTGCCCGGTACATTGCCAAGAACATCGTAGCGGCTAATTTAGCCGATCGATGCGAGGTCCAGTTGGCTTACGCTATCGGGATTCAGCAGCCGGTTTCGGTGGTGATCGACACCTTGGGGACGGGGAGGGTGCCGGACGAGGAGATAGAAAGGGTGGTTCTCAAGCATTTCGATTTGAGCCCGGCGGGTATCATAAAGGCTCTCGATCTCAGAAGGCCGATCTTCAAGAAGACCGCCGCTTACGGTCACTTCGGCCGCAACGAACCCGAATTCACCTGGGAGCGGACGGATCTATCCCAGGTCTTGAAGGAGGAACTAAAATCAGAGTGAGGAGATGAGAACTTGGAATTCGATGTGGCGGATCTAGGTTTGGCGGAAAAGGGCAGGGCCCGCATCGAGTGGGCTAGGAGGAACATGCCCGTCCTGTCCCTGCTGAGAGAGCGGTTCGCCCAAACTCGGCCCTTGGAGGGAATTCGCATATCTGCCTGTCTCCATGTTACCACGGAGACCGCTAATTTGATGGAGGTGCTGCGGGCAGGGGGGGCGGAGGTGCGACTTTGTGCCTCCAATCCCCTCAGCACCCAGGATGATACTGCTGCCTCTCTGGTGAAGCATCTCCAACTACCGGTCTTCGCCAAGAAGGGGGAAGACCGGGAAACCTATTATCGGCATCTGGAATCGACCATCGCCCTTCGCCCCCACATCACAATGGATGACGGAGCCGATACGATCTCGGTCATCCATTCCCGCCGGCGAGACCTTCTGGGCGAGATAATTGCGGGAACGGAAGAGACTACCACTGGGGTCATTCGACTCAAGAGCATGGAGAGAGAAGGGGTCCTGGCCTACCCGATCATCGCCGTTAACGATGCCCAGACCAAGCATCTCTTTGATAACCGGTATGGAACCGGACAGAGCACCATAGATGGGATCCTTCGTGCCACCAACTTGCTCCTGGCCGGGAGGCGGTTCGTGGTGTGCGGGTACGGCTGGTGCGGTCGGGGAGTCGCTATGAGGGCGAGGGGGATGGGGGCCAATGTCATCGTGGTGGAAGCCGATCCTCTGCGGGCGTTGGAAGCGGTGATGGATGGCTATACCGTCTTGCCGGCATTGGAGGCTGCTGCCCGGGGGGAGATCTTTGTTACCGTCACTGGAAACATCAATGTCCTGCGGCGCGAGCATGTTCTGGCCATGAGGGATGGAGCGGTGCTCTGCAATTCGGGACACTTCAATGTGGAAATCGATCTGGATGCCCTGAGAGAGATATCGGTGGCCCGTCGCTCAAGTCGTGATCTGGTAGAGGAATACGAGCTCCCGGATGGCAGACGGATATTCTTGCTGGGCGAGGGGAGGCTGATTAATCTGGCCTCGGCTGAGGGTCACCCGGCCAGCGTGATGGACATGAGTTTCGCCAATCAGGCCCTGGCTGTCGAGTTCGCGGTGAGGAATCGAGGAAAGCTGGAAAAGAAGGTGTATCCAGTTCCGCCTGAAATCGATCGCGAAATTGCCCGCCTGAAGTTGAAGACCATGGACGTTCAGATCGACGAGCTTACCCCAGAGCAAAGGCGGTATCTGGCTTCGTGGGAGTTGGGCACCTGAAAGGACCGGGGGCGAACCGGCCTGGATCGCTTCCGGGCGGGACCGGTCGAAAAGCCGGCAATAGCGGGGAGGAAGGCTATGAAGAAGCTGATCGGTTTGGCGTTGCTCGCCTGGGGACTGTGGGCTCCGGTTGCAGTAGCAGAGGTGGAGGAAGGAGGGGTTGTCGATGTCTTCGCGGTCCTGCAAAAGGATAAGGTCGACCCTGGCCAGCCCTTCAAATCGACGCCGCTTTTAAGGGGACCTAACTGTAGCCTCAACTTGGCTCAGCTACTCACCGCCGTCAAGAGCCATTACCATCGGGATCGAGACGAGGTGGTTTACCTGATACGAGGGCATGGGTTGTTGGTCATGGCAGGAAAGGAGTACGAGGTCCGCCCCGGCCATGCCTACCTGGTCCCCAAGGGGACCATCCACAGTTTCGTGAACCTCGGTCCCGATGCGGCCGTCGTTCTTTCAGTCTTCTCGCCGCCTTTCGACGGAAGGGACCGCATCTTCGTGGAAGATTAGGATCTCAATCACTTGAGAATAGGGCATTGACGAAGGCCGGGGGGTCGAATTCCTGGAGATCCTCCAGAGATTCTCCCAGCCCGATATACCTTACCGGTATCGATAATCGGTCAGCGACGGCTACCACCATCCCCCCTTTAGCGGTCCCATCCAGCTTGGTCACCACTAGGCCGGTGATTCCCACCGCTTGGTGGAAGTCCTGGGCCTGTTGCAGGGCGTTGCTCCCGGTGGTGGCGTCCAGGATCAGAAGCGTCTCGTGGGGTGCTCCCTCCAGTTGCCTCTGGATGGTCCGTTTCATCTTTTTCAGTTCTTCCATGAGACCGCGGTTGGTGTGGAACCTCCCAGCGGTGTCGATGAGGAGGACATCTTTCTTTCGGCAGGAAGCAGCTCTGAGGGCGTCGAAAGCGACAGCCGAAGGATCCCCCCCCGATTGATGATGGACCATCTCCACTCCTAATCTCTCGGCCCATACCTCAAGCTGCTCCAGTGCCGCGGCCCGGTAGGTATCGGCTGCTGCCAGGAGGACGCTTTTCCCCATTGCTTTATAACGATGGGCGAGTTTGGCAACGGTGGTGGTCTTTCCGGTCCCGTTCACGCCCAACACCAAGATTACATAGGGGGAGGCATTCACCGAGGTCTCGACAGCGGGCTTTGCCTGGTTCAACAGGAAAAGGAGACGAGCCTTGAGGGTAGCCCTCAGGTCCTGCGGATCCTTGATGACCGATTTTTTGATGGCGTCACGAAGGAAGGAGAGTAGGGATTGAGTGGTCGCCACTCCTACATCTGCTGCCAAGAGGATTTCCTCTAACTCTTCCAGGCAGGCTTCGTCCAGCTTTCCCGGGAAGAGAAGGGAATCTATTCTGCCCGCCAGGGCCTCTTGGGTCTTCTTTAGGCCCGCTTTGAGCCGGGCCAACATATTCAAGGTCGTCATTCTTCAGCCTGCTAACTCTCTTTCCAATCTGAAGGCCAGGATGCGGGAGCGAAAGATCGCTTGCCCCAGATTCCCCCTAGACTGAATCAGCAAGAGCAGGAAGAATTCGCTCCCCACTGGGACCATAACCAGGCTCGTCTGCACGCCCTCCACCACCAATACCCTGATTTTCTCTTGTTCCCGTTGTTCGAGGGTATCCAGAGCATCTCTCACTACCAGGCCGTACCTGGCGCCTATCAGTTCTATGTGGAGAGAGGGATCGAGGGAGTAATGGCCGACGGATTCTCCATCCAAGGTGACTATTATCGAGGCCAGCCCCCCTTCCACTTCTTTCACCAGCTTCTGCAAGGCCTCTGTGATTTCCATTCCTTCTCCTGTCAGCGAGGGAGATCCTCCCCCACTTTTTCCTTTTCTTTGGTCTGGGCCTCGTCGAATCTCACCGAGACGACCTTTGAAACGCCGGGCTCTTCCATAGTCACTCCATAGAGACAGTGGGCTGCCTCCATGGTTCTCTTGTTGTGGGTTATCAAGATGAACTGATGAGAAGGCGAAAACAGCTTGAGGAGGGAAAGAAAGCGATCGACGCTGGCATCGTCAAGGGGGGCGTCAGCCTCATCCAGAAGACAAAAGGGCGATGGGCGGTACCTGAATAAGGCCATGAGAAAAGCAATACCAGCCAGGGCCTTTTCTCCCCCCGAAAGCAGGCTCAGGTTGGCCAAGCGCTTTCCCGGAGGAGATACCATGATCTGCACCCCCATCTCTCCCTCCAGCCCCTCTTCTTCCCTTTGCAGCCTGATTTCCCCCGATCCCCCTCCGAAAAGGACAGCACAGTGTTCGGCGAAGTTCAGATTGATCGCCCGAAACGCCTCCTGAAACAAATTTTCGCTGGTCTTGTCGATCTCCTGGACAGTTTGTCGGAGGGAAATGACGGAGCGACGGAGGTCGTCGGCCTGGGCGGAGAGGAAGCTGTATCTCCGGGATAAGGATTCGTAGTCTCGCAGAGCCGCCAGATTAACTGGCTCCAGCCTTCTGATCCTTTGTTCGATTCGAGATAGCTCCTGTTCTGCCCGGCCAGGGTCTCCCATTTCCTCTTCCCAGCGTCTGAGGAGTTCATCGGGGGCGACCGGCCCGGAAAGGGACAGTCCCTGGCGAAGGTAAATCGCCTTTTGTTCGAGGTGGGCCTTTTCGATCCTGAGGGCCGAAAGCGCGGATTCCAATTCCGCGATTTCCATCCGTAGTGAATTCAGTTCTTCTTGGATCCGATCTTGGCGAAGGTGGGCTTCTTTTCTTCCCTTTTCCAGCTCGGCCAGCTCTTTTTCCTGCCCCTCTTCCTGTTGGCGTAGTTCCACCAGGAGTTCCTCTTTTTCTTCAAGGGAGGATCGAATCTGCAATCGCTCCTGTCTCAGGTCCACCAGCTCCTTCTCCAGTTCCTCTCTCCGCCTTGATTGGGAATGGAGCTGTTCCTCCATCCTGGCGATTTGCACCTCTTTTCTTCCCTTTTCCTCCTCCAGTTGCCGAGTCTGGTGGGCAAGCATTCCTTCCCGTTCGGAGACTTGGCGGAACTGGGTGGCCTCCAGATCTAAGAGTCTCTGAAGTTCCCTTATCTTCTGTTCGCATTCGGCCTTCTGGGAATCGTTCCTCCCTTCTTCTTGCTCAAGGGCCTGAATCTCCACCTCCAGCCGTGCATATTCTTCCTCTGCTTGCCTTCGCTCCGATCGAAGGTAATCCTCCTGCTGCCGGATTCTCTCCCAGTCGGCCGTCATTTGGCGCTCTTCATTGTCCATCGAGATACGCTCGGCGTGAAGTTGCCGTTCCAGTTGCTGCAAAGCCTCCGCCTCTTCCTCGATCGCCTTTCGCTTTTCCTTCAAGATCTCCCTTTGGGCCTGCCGTTCCTGCATTTCCTGCTGGTAGAGGTCCAGTTTTCGAGCCAGTTCCCGCATCTCGGCTTTGCGAGAAAGGGGGCCGGAGGAAGCGGGGGCAGGCAGACGGATCGCTCCTGCGGGGGTGATCACTTCTCCTTGGAGTGTGGATACGAAGCGTAATCCTGGTTCCAGTTCTGCCACCTTCAGTGCCACTTCCTCATCCTGCACCACCAAGCATCTTTCCAAAAGCCTCCTCATAAGTGCTTCCAGTTGAGGCTGGAATTGAACCAGCTCGATGGCCCATCCCACGGCTCCGGGCAAGGGAGGAAGGGGCTCGGCTCCTTCCCTGGGGGAAAGGGAAGAGGGAAAGGAAAGGGGAAGGAGGGTTGCTCCCCCCTTACCCTGAGACTTGAGGGCATCGATCAAGCTCCGAGCCTCCTCAAGATCCTCGATAAGGATTCCCTGCAAATCGGGACCCAGAAGGGCCTCGATAGCCCTTTCGCAGCCAGGAGCAGCTTCCAGAACTTGGGACAGGGATTGAAAGACCTTTTCCCGATTGCGGCCTGGTGAGGAGGAAGTCGCTGCCTCCAATAGAAAACGAGACCCCTCCTCGAGTCCGGAGTGGGTCCTTTCCTGTTCCTGGTAGGCCTTCAGGCGGGAAGCTCCTTCCATTATCTGACCTTGCAGTTCCAGCATGGCTGAATCCAGTCTTTTCTCCTCCTCCTGTAAGGAAGACTGGTCGGTCTCTAGTCGTTTTCCCCTTGCTTGGAACTGCTTCAGGGATCTTTCCCACTCCTTTGACCTGTATTGAAGGTGGGATCTTTTCTTCTCCATCTGTTCGATCTCGAGACGAGCTGCTTCCTCTTGCGCTTTTATCCTATCCAGGTATTGGAGGATCTTTGCTTTTTGGACTTCTAGGCCTGCCTTCTGGGTACGATTGCTGGCAGCCTGAGCGGCAGCCTGCAAGGCCTCTCTCCTCTGCTCTTCTCTTGTCCTTTCCAGCTTGGATATTCTCGCGGATAGCGATTCTGCCTCCCTCCGGATCTGCTGGCGAGTTGTGGACAGCTCTTCGATCTTCTTGATCGTTTCCTTTAGTCGTTCTTCTTCCTCGGCTAAATCCTCCCGGGTCTGCTCGATCAGTCTCTCAATCGAGGAGAGTTCACACCTCCCCTTCTCTTCCCTTCGCTGGAGGGCAAACTCCTCCTTCCGCAGGCCCTCGATCTCGGCCTGGAGTCTTTGCATCTCCCCCCGGGTTTGGTAGAGCGAGCGCTGCACTTCCCGGAAGGAGTCCTCCCTTTTCAAGAGATATGCCTGTTCTCTTTCCAGATCATCCTGCCTTTCCCTCATCCGGGAAAGCAATTCCCTCCTTGCCTCGATCTTCTCTTTCATATCCTTATCGAGACCGTTCATCTCCGCTTCCGCGTGCTCTATCTGAAGAAGGCGAAGATAGGTTTGCAGGTCTTCCATTCGCCTTCGCAGTTCTTCATATTCCCTGGCTTTCTTTGCCTGTAGGCCCAAAGAGCTTCGTTGTTGCGCTACCTCTTGGAGCACATCCTGGAGCCGAAGGAGGTTCTGTTCCGCCGACTCTAGCTTGGTCAAGGCCGCTTTTCTGCGGGCCTTGTACCTCATGACACCTGCTGCTTCTTCGATCATCGCCTTCTTCTCAGTGGGCTTGGAGTCGATAAGTGAGGACACCAAACCTTGTTCGATCAGGGCGTAGGGGATGTTCCCAAGGCCGGAATCGAGAAAAAGACTGGATATATCGCGCAACAAACAGGGCGCTCCGTTCAGCAGGTATTGGCTTTCCCCCGAACGAAAAAGGCGACGGGTGATGTTCAGCTCCGCGAACTCGGTGGGCAGTTCTCCCTCCAGGCCCGTGATGGTGAGCGAAACCTCGGCCATCCCCAAGGGTTGGAAGGTGCCGTTGCCGTTGAAGATGATGTCCTCCATGCGATCGGCCCGGAGGATACGGTGACCCTGCTCTCCCAAGACCCAGCGGATGGCATCGCTAATGTTGCTCTTGCCGCAACCGTTTGGCCCGACGATAGCCGTTATTCCTGGTTGGAAGAGAATGCGGGTCTCTCGGGGAAAGGACTTGAAGCCGATCAGTCTCAACTCTGAGAGATGCATGGCTATATTCCCCTACCACGGAGGCAGGAGCACTGTAAAGCCCAAAATGTCATTCCCTAGGGGAGGGTCTCAGTCCTCGCTCCCGCAACCTGGTTCAACACTCCTCATCCGTACACCAAGTGGAGAGGGCGACCCCAGCTGCCTCCTGTTCCGCTTCTTTCTTGCTTCTACCCTTGCCCTTTCCCAGGATCCTGCCTTTGACTCTGACCTCCACCCAAAAAGTAGGGTCGTGAGCAGGACCCTTTCGGGTCAGCACCCGATAGCAGGGAGGGTTCACCCCGCGAGACTGGACCAAAACCTGGAGGCGAGACTTGGCGTCCAGGAGGGGAAGGGTGCGAAGGTCCTCCAATTCGGCTCTTAGGAGGGGGGAGAGAAGGCGATCGACGGGGAGGTATCCTCCATCGAGAAAAATGGCAGCGATCAGGGCCTCCATTGCCCCCGCCAGGATGGATCTCTTCTTTTCCTCCCTCCACCTTTCTTCCCCTTTGCCCAAGCGGAGATCGTCCACCAAGGATAAACGATCGGCGACCCTTGCCAAGGTATCGCTGCTGACCAGACGAGATTTTATCATCGTTAAATGGCCTTCGGAGGCGTGCGGAAGGGCCTGATATAGAAAGTGACTCACCACGAATGCGAGCAAGGCATCTCCCAAGAACTCCAGTCTCTCGTTGTCTTCCAGGTCCTGCTTGGGGACCGCTTCTTGGTTCAGAGCCGATCTGTGGGTCAAGGCAGATCGCAGCAGTTGCGGGTTTCTGAATCGATAGCCGAGACGATCTTCGATTCCCATCCCGAGGACCCCTCCTATTCTCCAGATCTTCAGGCCTGCTCTCTGGTTTGGGCGATTATCCTACACGAATAGAAAAGCTCTCACAAGGCCTGAAGTCAAAATGTCCTTGACAAATGGGCATTTCAAATAATATATGGCGGAGGCAGCGGACATTCCCCTGGAAGGGACGGCTGCCACCGCTACCAACCCTTCGAGCGTTCCTCCACAGTTCGCCTTTTGCCCGTACCATTTCCGTCTCGATGGTAACGATCCGCTCGCTGCGGCCCCCCGATGGGGGGAGTGCTGGGTCCAGGAACTTTAGGGGAGAGGCATCCGCGAGGGGACAACCATATCCTGCTGAACGGACGGAGTGAATGAAGTTCAGTCCGCGAATCCTGCGAAGGCTTTCTTCCATCGTGGGACGGGAAGGCTTGCTATACGATCCCACCGATCTCCAGGTTTACGAATACGATGCCTCTTTGGAAAAGGAAAGGCCGGGGGCTGTAGTGTTACCCACCTCTCGGGAAGAGGTGATCGAGATAATCAAGCTGGCGTGGAAGGAGAAGATCCCATTCGTGGCCAGGGGCTCGGGGACGAATCTCAGCGGGGGAAGCGTGCCCCCTGAGGGGGGTCTGGTGATTGAATTTTCGCGCATGAACCGGATTCTGGAGATCGACCTGGAAAACCTTTGCGCCGTGGTCGAGCCGGGGGTCTACAATCTGGAGCTCTCCAACATCATAGCTCCATACGGGTACTATTATGCGCCGGATCCGGCCAGCCAGAAAGTCTCGACCTTGGGAGGAAATGTGGGGGAGAACGCCGGGGGTCCTCATTGTCTCAAATACGGGGTTACGGCCAACCATGTTCTGGGATTGGAATTGGTCCTTCCGGATGGGGAGCTGGTCGAGCTGGGTGGCAAGTCAGGTGATAGCCCAGGCTATGATTTGATGGGACTCTTGGTGGGATCGGAGGGGACCCTGGCCATAGTCACCAAGATAGTCGTCCGGATCATGAAGATCCCCCAGTCCGTCCAGACCTTCCTGGTCATCTACGACACCATCGAGGAAGCGGGGGAGAGCGTTTCCGCCATAATTGCGGAAGGTATCCTCCCCGCTACCTTGGAGATGATGGACAGGACGGTTATGGCAGCAGTGGAAGCCTCTCTCCAGGCCGGCTATCCGCTGGACGCAGAAGCTGTTTTGATCATCGAGCTGGACGGCTTGCCCGAGAGCATGCCTCGCCTTTCCCAGAAGATCAGGCAGATATGCCAGCATCACGGGGCTCGAGAAGTCAGGATGGCCCAAACTCCCGCAGAGCGCGAAGTCCTGTGGGCGGGCAGGAGAGGTGCCTTCGGCGCTATTGCCCGGGTGGCTCCTAACTACTTGGTAACTGACGGGACGGTTCCTCGCAATCACCTTCCCCAAGTCCTGCGGAAGGTCAAAGAGATCGGGGAGAGGTACGGTCTGATAATCGGGAATGTGTTGCATGCCGGAGACGGAAATCTCCACCCTCTCATTCTCTTTGATGAAAGAAACCAGGAGGAAAAGGAAAGGGTGATCCGAGCCGGGATGGAGATCCTGGAGGTCTGCGCCCAGGCAGGGGGGACTATAAGCGGCGAACATGGAATCGGCCTGGAGAAGATCGCAGCCATGGGCCTCGTGTGCGGGGTGAACGAGCTAAGGGCCTACCGTTTCCTGAAGGAAACCTTCGATCCCCTCAATCTGTGCAATCCCCGTAAAGTCCTTCCTTCCCAAGAGATCGGGGAAGGGAAAGAAGCTATCTCAGCATGAACCATTTTCCTTCCCTCCCCCATCTCCCTGCGGGGATACTTTCCCTTCCTTGTCTTGTCCGCGATCCCTTGGCATTGGAAGGGCTGTCCGTAGATGGAGAAAGGCCTAAAGGTCTCATCCAGATAAAATCGCTGGAGGAGCTGGCCGAAGTTCTGAAGGAGTCGAACAAGGGGAGAACCACGGTGATTCCCCGCGGATCGGGGACCAAGATGTCATGGGGAAATGTTCCCCGGAGTCTGGATCTGCTGGTGGATATGCGGGGCCTGAATAGGGTGGTGGAGTACACGCCGGAGAACCTCACCGTAACCGCCGAATGCGGGATCTCTCTAGGCCGGCTTCAGGAGGTATTGGCTGCCCATGGGCAATTCCTCCCGCTGGATCCTCCTTTCTTTTCTATCGCCACCCTGGGAGGGATAGTCTCGTGCAATGCCAGCGGTCCCCATAGGCTGATCTACGGTACCCTTCGGGACATGGTTCTCGGTATGAAAGTGGTGACCGCAGACGGCTCGATTGCATCCTTTGGGGGACGGTGCGTCAAGAACGTAACCGGATATGATATGGTCAAGGGCTTCATCGGCTCCCTTGGGACCTTGGGGGTGATAGCCGAGGTTACCCTCAAGGTCCGGCCTTTGCCGGAGCGGGAAGTTATCCAGGTTGCATCCTTCCTTACTCCGGAATCTGGTTTGCTTGCTTCCAGATCCCTGCTTCATTCCGTGCTTTTTCCCGCCGCCCTGGAGCTTTTGGATCCTTTTTGGGCTGAAGCCTGGCGATTTCAGGTGGGGTTGTCCTGCGGCGAGAGAGATTGGCTGATGTTGATCGGTTGGGTAGGTTTCCAGGAGGATGTGGATCGAATGCTCCGCGAAGGCAGTGAGCTTATAATCCGCCACGGGGGAAGAGTAGAGGGGATATGTGAAGCTGCAGCCGCTAAGAAGGGATGGGAGGCTTGGTCGCAACTCCCCCACCATCTGGAAATCGATGTCCGAAAATGGGTTCGCGGTCGCCTCAGCTTCCCGCTGGCCGACGCTGGTCGGGCAATCTTGGAATGGCAGAGGCAGACAGCCTCCCTGGGTGTCAGGTCGGGCCTCTCGATTCGCGCAGGCTCGGGGATCTTATTCGGTCATCTTTTCGATGTCCCGGAAGGGGCCGAGGAGATAATGCGATCCCTGGAAGGATTGAGGGAGTGGACCGGATCGCGAGGGGGAAGGTTGGTACTGGAGACGGCTCCGTTATGGATAAAATCCCGGATGGATGTATGGGGGGAGGCGGGGAAGCAGCTCTGGCTGATGAGACGTCTCAAGGAGAAGTTCGATCCGGGCCACATCCTCAATCCGGGGAGGTATGTGGGGGGGATATGAGTCGGCAGGTGGAGTCAGCATGCGGCGAAGATGGTGGAAAAAGGGGGCTGAGGGTTGTGGCTTGGGAATCTACCAAGGCCTGTCAGCTTGCCTGCCTCCATTGCCGGGCGGAGGCCCAACACCAGCGACATCCCCTCGAACTTCAAAAAGAGGAGATCATGGAAGTCATAGATGAAATCTCCTCCCTATGCCGTCCCATTTTCATCGTGACGGGGGGGAACCCTCTGCTCCGGGAAGATATCTTCGAAGTGTGTTCCTACGCCGATAAGAGAGGTCTGCGGGTAGCCCTCTCTCCAAGCGGCTCCCAGATCACCGCCGAAGTAGTGAAAGGGATGCGATCTGCAGGCATCGAGCGGGTATCCATCAGTCTCGATGGATCTACTGCAAAAGTTCACGACTTCTTCCGCCAGAAGGCAGGATGCTTCCAGGAGACCTTGGAGGCCCTGAATCATCTGCGTGCGGGCGGAGTTTCCTTCCAGATAAACACCACCGTTACGCGCTACAATTGGACCGATTTGGGGAATCTGTATAGGCTGATCCTTTCCCTCGATCCCGTGGTCTGGGACCTTTTCATGTTCATCCCCACCGGTAGGGGAAGCAAAGAGATGGGACTACTTCCCCCAGAGTACGAGACGGTCATGGCCTATGTTCATGAATTGAGCCTATCCTCGGCATTGCCCGTAAAAATGACATGTGCCCCCCAGTATCGTCGGTTTTGCCGGGACTCCCCCTCGGAGGCCAGGGGAAGGCGACCCAGAGCTAAAGGTTGCATGGCGGCAGATGGCTTTTGTTTCATTTCGCACCTGGGAGAGGTGATGGGCTGTGGCTACCTGCCTTTATCGGCGGGGAATGTGCGGGAACGAGGCTTCTGGGACATATACCATCATTCTCCCTTGTTTCGGGACTTGAGGGATCCCGGCCTACTCAAAGGAAAATGCGGGCAATGCCAGTTGAAATCCGTATGCGGGGGATGCCGAGCCCGGGCCTATGCGCTGCGAGATGATGCCTGGGAAGAGGATCCCTATTGCATCTACCAGCCGATGAAAGGAGAGGGACATGCGGGAGCAGATTGAAAAGATTCTGGCGGAGGTAAGGGCGCATCTGAGGGCGGATGGAGGAGACATCGAGCTGGTCGAGTGCCAGGAAGGAGTGGTTAAGGTGAAGTTAATGGGCGCGTGCGGGGGTTGCCCCATGGCCGCCCTCACCTTGAAGAACTATGTGGAGAAAAGACTGAAGGAGTCGCTGCCTGATATCAAGGAAGTGGTTGCGCTCTGAGAAGTGGACATCGGGATGGGGCGAGGAGAGGAGGTTGGATGAGCGAGAGAGTCCTCTATCCAGACATGGAATGTTGGAAGATGAGAGATGGCTTTTGGGTGCGAGGTCTGGTGGTGGGACCGCTGGCCACCAACTGTTATCTATTGAGTCGAGGGGATGAAGCTCTGATAATCGATCCGGGAGCGGATTCCGAGGCCATCATCGCCATGGCTGGGGCGAGCGAATCGAGGGTCAAGTATATCCTGGCAACGCATGCTCATTTCGACCATGTGGGGGCCATGAAGGTACTTCAGGAAGCCTTGGGTGGAGAATGTTTGCTGCATGCCGGGGACCTCCCGCTCCTGGAAAGCCTATCGGCTCAGGCTGCCTGTTTCGGAATGCAGGTGGGCCTCCCGCCCCGCATCGATCGCTTCGTGGAGGATGGAGACACCCTCAGCTTGGGTGGGAATGTCCAGGGACTGAAGATCCTGCACACTCCAGGCCACTCCCCCGGCGGTATATCCATCCTCGGCCCCGGCTTCATCTTTGTAGGCGATACTCTTTTTTCCGGTTCGATCGGGCGGACCGATCTCCCCGGAGGATCGTACCCGATGCTCATGAACTCCATCGCCCGCAAGATCCTCGTCCTCGGTGACGAAGTGGTCGTGTTTGCGGGACATGGCGAGATCACCTCGGTGGGAAGGGAGCGGAGGAACAATCCCTACCTGTCGGGAGCAGTGGAAAGATGAGCGGGGATTCCTTCGATGCCATCGTAGTTGGGGCGGGACCGGCCGGCACCGCTGCCGCCTTTCTCCTGGCGAAGGAGGGCTGGGAGGTGATATTGCTGGAGCGAGGTGACTATCCAGGGGCCAAGAACGTGATGGGAGGAATTTTGTATCGTAGCCCCATGGAGGATTTGATTCCCTCATTTTGGCATGAGGCTCCGGTGGAACGGTATATCAGCGAGCAAAGGGTATGGATCCTTTCCTCCGACTCCGGCCTTTGCCTCGATTACAAGAGCGATAAGCTGTCCAAGGAACCCTATAATGCCTTTACGATCCTGAGGGCCAAGTTCGATCCCTGGTTTGCGGGAAAGGCCGAAGAGGCGGGGGCCATTCTAGTCGCCAAGACGGTGGCGGAGGAGCTCCTAATGGAGGAGGGAAAGGTTGTCGGGGTAAGGACGGGTCGGGAAGAGGGGGATATCTTCGCCCCGGTAGTTATCTTGGCTGAGGGGGTCAATGCAGTATTAGCCCGGAAGGCCGGTCTGCGCCCGGAGATACGGCCGCACGAGGTGGCGTTGGCAGTGAAAGAGGTGATTTCTCTCCCCGCGGAGAAGATAGAGGACCGTTTCAATCTGGAGGCGGGGGAGGGTACGGCGATCGAATTGATCGGTCACCCTACCCGAGGACAAGTGGGCATGGGGTTCATCTACACCAACCGGGAATCGCTCTCGGTAGGGGTGGGAGTCCTTCTTTCCGATCTGGCAGATGCGGGCTTATCTCCCCACGATCTAATGGAGGGCATGAAGTCTCATCCCCTGGTCCGACGGCTGCTCGAAGGGGGAGAAACGGTGGAGTATTCAGCCCATTTGATCCCGGAGGGAGGCTGGAAGGCGATACCTGCGCTCTACGCCGACGGGGTGATGATTGCCGGGGATGCGGCTATGTTGGTGAACAACCTTCACCGGGAGGGATCTAACTTGGCCTTGGCCTCCGGGATATTGGCAGCCAGAACCGCTCTAAAAGCCAAGGAGGTGGGGGACTTTTCGGCAAGGACCCTCAAGGGATATCGCGACTTCCTGGAAGAGAGCTTTGTGCTTCGCGATCTCAGAAAATATCGGCATTTTTCCGATTTCCTCCTTCGTCGAAGGCATTTCCTCTCGCTCTATCCGGAGATGATCACCCAAGCTGTCCAGGATGTTCTCTGGGTGGACTCCACTCCCAAAGAAGAGAAGTTCCGGAGCATGAGAAAGAAGTTTTTGCAAAAAAGATCCCTCTGGGGATTGGCCTCGGATCTGTGGCAAATCTGGAGGGCCTTGGGGTGAGGCTCGAGGAAAAGCTATATCTGTTGAAGTTCAACCCGGACCGGGAGACCCACCTGAGGCCCAGAGAGGAGGATTGCCGGAGATGTCCGGATCGGCCCTGCACCCATTTTTGCCCGGCCCAGGTATATAGGTGGGAAGAGGATAAGCTGGTAGTGTCGTACGAGAACTGTCTGGAATGCGGTTCTTGTCGCGTGGGATGTCGTTTTGGATCCGTTGATTGGAGGTTTCCTAGGGGGGGGTTTGGCGTGTCCTATCGGTTTGGCTGAAGATGGTTTTCTCGATGGGCGCCCGGAGGGGCGGGCGGGGCGAAAAGTGGACTAAAAATAGTTGACGAGACAGCAAATAGAGGCTAATTTTATCGAATCTATGAGGGAAGGAGATTCCAGAATGCGCAGTGATGCGATCAAGCAGGGATTGGAGAGAGTTCCCCACCGAGCCATGCTCCATGCAGTGGGGGTGACCAAGAGGTCTCTGCAAAGGCCTTTTATTGGTATTGCCAGCAGTTTCAGCGACCTAATCCCAGGACATATCGGAATGAGGGATTTGGAGCGCTTCATCGAAAAGGGGGTTCATTCAGCGGGGGGGTACTCCTTCATCTTCGGTGTTCCGGGGGTGTGTGACGGGATTGCTATGGGACATGCCGGGATGCATTACTCCCTTCCCTCCCGGGAACTAATAGCTGACTCTATCGAATCGGTAGCCAGGGTTCACTGTTTCGACGGGCTCGTGCTCTTGTCAAACTGCGATAAGATCACGCCTGGCATGCTGATGAGTGCAGCCCGCCTGGATATCCCCTGTATTGTCTTGACTGCCGGTCCGATGCTCTCGGGTAGATACAAGATGCGGCGCCTTTCCTTTGTGAACGACGCCTTCGAGGCCATCGGCAGGTTCAAGTCGGGCCAGATCGACGCTCAGGAGTTGGAATGCATGGAAATGGAATCCTGTCCGGGGGCGGGCGCCTGTCAGGGCCTTTATACGGCCAATACCATGGCCTGCATGACCGAGGTTATGGGGATGTCGCTTCCAGGTTGTGCTACCGCCCTGGCCGTTTCTTCTCGGAAAAGAAGAATGGCCTTCGAATCTGGCGAGCAGGTGGTGAAACTGGTGGAAAGGGGGATAACTGCCCGCTCCATCATGACCCGGGAAGCCTTCGAGAATGCGATCCATGTGGATATGGCCCTGGGTGGATCCACGAATACCGTTCTTCACCTGACCGCGATAGCGCACGAGGCAGGGATTTCCTTGGATCTGGACCTTTTCGATCAGATCAGCAACCGGGTCCCCCAACTGTGTAGCCTCCTTCCGGGCGGCAAATACTTCCTGGAGGATCTGGACTTCGCAGGAGGGATTCCCGCTGTGATGAAGAGGATCGGGTCTATGTTGCACGATCTGCCCACCGTAGCGGACCTGACCACCTCCCAGATAATCGAGAGAGCCGAGATCTGGGACGAGGACATCGTCCGACCTCTGGACAATCCCTATAACCGCGAGGGGGGGATAGTGATCCTGCGAGGCAATCTCGCTCCGCTGGGGGCGGTAGTCAAGCAAGTAGGTTTGACCGAGAAGATGAAGAAATTCAAAGGGACCGCCAAAGTGTTCGATTCGGAAGAGACGGCCATGGCCGCCATAATGGGTGGCAAGATAGTGCCGGGCGATGTGGTGGTAATTCGCTACGAGGGACCCAAGGGAGGGCCGGGCATGCGGGAGATGCTCTCTCCCACTTCGGTATTGATGGGCTTAGGCTTGGGGGAGACGGTGGCCCTGATCACTGACGGACGCTTCTCGGGGGGAACGCGAGGTCCTTGTATCGGCCACATTTCGCCTGAGGCGATGGAAGGGGGCCCCATCGCGGTGGTAAGGGATGGAGACCGGATCGTGATCGACATTCCTCAGCGGACCCTGCAGGTCGAGCTTTCCGATCGGGAGATTCAGGATCGCCTCTCTGGTTGGACCCCTCCCCAGCCGAAAGTCACTAAAGGTTGGCTGGCAAGGTATTCCCGACTGGTTACTTCGGCCAATACCGGTGCTGTTTTGAGGGTTAGCGAGTGACCTGAAGATCCTCCGGAGCAGGGGCAGCAGGGAAGGTGGCGATTCGGCGGGGCCGTAAAGACCACCGTTTTTGCAGCCTGGGGTCGAGGAGTGATATGAGACTCACTGGTGCACAAATTATCGTAGAAAGCCTGCTGAGGGAGGGAGTCGAGGTCATATTCGGTTTTCCCGGAGGGGTCATCCTTCCGGTTTACGATGTGCTCTACGAGTCTCCCTTGAAGCACATATTGGTCCGCCACGAGCAGGCTGCAGCGCATGCAGCGGATGGATACGCGAGGGCCACGGGCAAGGTGGGCGTCTGTCTGGTGACCTCAGGGCCCGGGGCGACCAATGTGGTGACCGGGGTCGCCACTGCCTACATGGACTCCATTCCCATAGTGGTCATCACCGGACAGGTTCCGACGGCCATGATTGGAAACGATTCGTTCCAGGAAGCGGATATCGTGGGAATTACCCGTCCCTGCACCAAGCACAACTACCTGGTCAAGGATGTGAAGGATCTGGCAGTTACCTTGAAGGAGGCCTTTCACATCGCATCCACCGGCCGGCCCGGGCCTGTCCTGGTGGATGTACCCAAAGATGTCATCCTGGCCGAGGCCACCTATCATTACCCGGACAAGGTGTATATTCGTTCCTACAACCCGACTTACAACGGCCATCCTGGTCAGATCCTGAAGGCAGCCAAGGCATTGGTAAAGGCAAAGCGCCCGGTCATCTACGCCGGGGGGGGTGTGATCCATTCCGGTGCCAGTCCTGAGCTTCTGAAGCTGGCAAAGTTGACCCACGCCCCAGTCACCACTACCCTCATGGGGTTGGGATGTTTCCCTCAAGATTCCCCCTTGAGTTTGGGTATGTTGGGCATGCATGGGGCGTGGTATACCAACACGGCCGTTTCCAGCTCGGACTTGATCTTAGCAGTTGGCGCTCGTTTCGACGATCGGGTTACGGGAAAGGTGGAGGAGTTCGCCCCCGGCGCCTCCATAATCCATATCGATATCGACCCCTCCGCCATCAGCAAGAATGTGAGAGTCGATATACCGGTAGTGGGTGATGCCAAGAACGTGTTGGCGAAGCTGATCGAGGCCCTGGAAGGTCTGCCGGAACGCCCGAACCTGAAGGAGCGAAAGGAGTGGCTGAAGCAGATCCAGCAATGGAAAAAGATGTACCCATTGACCTACGAGAGGAGCGGAACGGTCATAAAGCCGCAGTACGTGGTGGAGGAGATTTCGCGTCTCACCGCGGGGGAAGCGATAATTACCACCGAGGTGGGGCAAACCCAGATGTGGGTTGCTCAGTTCTTTCAGTTTACCCGTCCCCGCTCCTTCCTCTCCTCAGGTGGGTTGGGAACCATGGGGTACGGATTCCCGGCAGCGATAGGGGCCCAGGTGGCCTTTCCCGATCGGCTGGTGATCGATATCGCTGGCGACGGAAGCTTCCAAATGAACATCCAGGAGCTGGCTACGGTGGTTCACTACAACTTGCCGGTGAAGGTGGCAATCATCAACAATCGTTACCTGGGGATGATCCGGCAGTGGCAAGAACTCTTTTTTGGGGGTCGCTATTCTTATTCTGAGATAGCGGGTACACCAGACTTCGTGAAGCTGGCAGAGGCCTACGGAGCGGTGGGGCTGAGGGCCACGCGTCCCGAAGAGGTGGTGCCGGTGTTGAAAAAGGCCTTCTCCATCAAGGGGCCGGTAGTGATAGACTTCCATGTGGATCCGGAGGAATGCGTCTTTCCCATGGTCCCTGCAGGCGCTTCCATAAAGGAAATGATCCTGGAAAAACCCTCGCGGGAGATCAAGAGGGCTATTCGAGCGGTGAAGTGAAGAGACCCCGGTAGCTATCTCTGGAGGTTCGGGATGCGGCATACCATATCCGTCTTGGTAGAAAATCGCTTCGGGGTCCTTTCGCGGGTTTCAGGACTCTTCAGCGGGAGAGGATTCAACATCGAGAGTCTCTCGGTAGGTGAGACCCAAGAGCCTACCATCTCCCGGATGACGATCGTGGTCGAAGGGGACGATCTCATTGTGGAACAGATCAAGAAGCAGTTGAACAAGCTGATCGATGTGATCAAGGTGATCGACCTCACCGGGGAAGAATTCGTGGAACGGGAGTTGATCCTGGCCAAAGTGAATGCCGAACCGGGTGTCAGGGCGGAGGTCCTGAGGATTGCCGATATCTTTCGAGCCAAAGTGGTAGATGTCACCCCCAAGACCTATACCCTGGAGTGCACGGGGGATGAAAGCAAGGTGACCGCCTTTTTGGAGTTGTTGAAGCCTTATGGTATCCAGGAAGTGGTGCGGACAGGTAAGGTAGCCATCGCTCGGGGGAGAAAGGCAGCACCTAAGGTGGAGAAACAGCCACCGAAAAAGCTCCCAGGAAAGGTGGTGGGATTCCGGGAATAGGCAAATCAGGAGAAGGGGAGAAAGATCCGAAAGGGCGAGCAAGATGGCTTATGGGAGAGGAGGAAGAAGTGGCCAAGGTATATTACGATAAGGACGCTAATCTGGCCTTGTTGAAGGGGAAAAAGATATCCGTGATCGGTTATGGAAGCCAGGGCCATGCCCAGGCGCAGAACCTCCGCGATAGCGGACTGGAAGTGATCGTAAGCGAACTGGAGGGCACGGATAACTGGAAACAAGCGGTAAAAGACGGATTCCGACCTGTGTCGGCGGCCGAGGCGGCGCGGGAAGGAGATCTGATCCAGATTTTGACCCAGGACGATGTCCAGGCTAAACTCTACCAGACGGCGGTGGAGCCCAACCTTAAGAAGGGAAAGGTCTTGGTCTTCTCCCATGGCTTCAACATCCATTTCTCGCAGATCGTCCCTCCTCCCAGCGTGGATGTGATCATGGTCGCCCCCAAGGGACCTGGACATATCGTGCGACGAATGTTTTTGGAGGGAGCAGGAGTCCCCTGTCTGATTGCCGTCCAGCAAGATGCTTCCGGCAATGCCAAGAAGATTGCCCTCGCCTATGCCAAGGGTATCGGTGGGACACGCGCGGGGGTGATCGAGACTACCTTCAAGGAAGAGGTGGAGACCGATTTGTTCGGGGAGCAGGCGGTTCTCTGCGGGGGGGTTACGGAGCTCATCAAGGCCGGTTTCGAGACCTTGGTGGAAGCCGGATACCAGCCGGAAATCGCTTACTTCGAATGCCTCAACGAGTTGAAGCTGATCGTGGACCTAATCTTTGAGGGCGGTCTCAGTTACATGAGATATTCGGTCAGTGACACCGCTGAATACGGCGACTACACCAAAGGTCCGGTAGTGATCGACTGCTCAGTGCGAGAGCGAATGAAGCAGATCCTACGGGATGTCCAGTCGGGAGCCTTTGCCCGGGAGTGGATACTGGAAAATCAAGCTGGTCGACCGGTTTACAATGCCCTGAAGAAAAGGGAGGCTGAGCATCAGATCGAGATTGTGGGAAGAGAGCTGAGGAAGATGATGAAATGGATCAAGCCGAAGGGCTAGGCGAAAGGGAAAGATGGGCATTCGGTTGGTCAAGGGGTCCTGGGCCTGGATCGTGCCATTGGGGATCGGAGGTTGCCTCCTCGTCCTTGCCGGATTTTTCTGGCTAGGCGCGGCAGCCGTGGCCATCGCGGGATGCCTGCTTTTCTTCTTTCGGGACCCGGAGCGAAAGATACCTTCAGGGGACGATCTCATCCTCTCTCCTGCCGACGGAAGGGTGGTGAGGATCTCGGAAGGCGAGGGGGGAGGGGAAGGGATTCTGGTCAGCATCTTTCTCTCCCTTTGGGACGTACACGTGAACCGTGCCCCCACCCGGGGTAAGGTGTCAGAGGTGGTCCACCGAAAGGGATCGTTCCATTTTGCTTTTCGAGATAAAGCCTCGGAGCAGAACGAGAAGAATACGATCGTCTTGGATAATGGTCGCAACCGGATAACGGTGAAGCAGATAGCGGGGTTCATTGCCCGAAGGGTCGTCTGTTGGCTTCAGCCGGGGCAATTGGTAGAAGCGGGCCAACGCATCGGGATGATCAAGTTCGGCTCCCGGGTAGATCTGATCTTGCCAGAGGGGACGAGGATCGCGGTCAGGAAGGGACAGCGGGTGAAGGCCGGGGAGACGGTGATAGGGTACGTGGAGTAGGGTAGGGGGTGGTTTCGGGTGAGGGGCGGGATCTATTTGTTGCCCAGCATGTTGACTCTGGGCAATCTTTTGGCTGGCTTTTATGCAATAGTTTCCGTATTCAACGCGGACTATGTGCCAGCCGCAGTGGCCATATTGATCGCCGCGGTTCTGGATGCCCTGGACGGGGCCGTAGCGCGCATGACCGGCACGGCTACGGATTTCGGGCTTCAGCTCGACTCCTTGGCCGATCTTATATCTTTCGGAGTAGCTCCAGGTATGCTGGCATATTCATGGGCACTGTTTCCTTTCGGCCGGATCGGGTGGCTGGCCTGCTTTCTGTTCGTGAGTTGCGGTGCCCTCCGGCTGGCGCGATTCAATGTTCAGGCTAAGACGATCGACAAACGGTATTTTGTCGGACTTCCCATTCCTGCAGCTGCGGGTTTCATAGCTTCCTTCGTACTGTTCATGAAGGACTCGTCATCGCTGACGCTTTTCGGTCACGAACTGGTTTCCTCCTCTCTGACCTCGATTCTGGTGGCGGTATCGATCTACCTGCTCTCTTTTCTCATGGTAAGCCGCGTAAAGTATCTAGGATTGAAGGGGATCGACTTCAAGAAACAGCGTCCCTTTACCCTCCTGGTCATGTTCGTACTGGCGATTCTCCTGATTGCATCGCTCCCTGCACTCTTGATTTTTGCCTTTTTCTTTATTTACGCCCTTTCCGGAATTATGCGCTATCTTCCATCGCCCCGCAAGGGTCTGCTTGGGGAGGAACAGCACAAGCTGTCGGAGGGACAGTGAAGAGCAAGGGCGGTGCTGGCCTGAAACCGGTTAGTAGCAGTAGGAGCGGTAACAGGAACATAGCAACAAGTTAGGAGAAGAAGAGAAATGGGCAGGAGAATAATAATATTCGATACTACCCTCCGGGACGGCGAGCAGTCTCCCGGATGCTCCATGAACACGAAGGAAAAGCTGGATCTGGCCCGACAGCTGGAGAGATTGCGGGTGGATGTGATCGAAGCTGGATTTCCCATTGCCTCGGAGGATGATTTCGAGGCAGTCAAACTGATATCCCAGAAGATCAGGACTCCCATCATCGCTGCATTGGCCAGGGCCAGAGATATAGATATCGACCGGGCAGGGGAGGCCTTGAGGCAGGCGGAACGGGCGAGGATCCATACCTTCATCGCCACCTCGGACATTCACTTGGAGCACAAGCTGAAGATGAGCCGAAAACAAGTATTGGATGTGATCGACAGCGCGGTGAAGCGGGCTAAACGCTATACCGATGACGTGGAATTCTCTCCGGAAGATGCCGGCAGAACGGATCAGGATTTCCTCTGCCAAGTGGTAGAGGTTGCCATAGCGGCGGGGGCTACCACGGTGAACATTCCGGATACGGTTGGCTACGCCTTGCCCTGGGAGTTCGAGGCTCGCATCGCTGACCTCCTCCACCGGGTACCCAACATCGACAAGGCCGTCCTCTCGGTCCATTGTCATGACGATTTGGGGCTGGCCGTGGCCAACTCGCTGGCAGCAGTCAAGGCAGGAGCGGGTCAGGTGGAGTGTACGATCAATGGCATCGGAGAAAGGGCGGGAAACGCATCCCTGGAAGAAGTGGTCATGGCCATCCGTACCCGAAAGGACCTTTTCGACGAGGAGACAAACATCAAGACCGAAGAGATCTACCGAACCAGCCGCCTTCTGGTCAGTCTGACTGGGGTTCCGGTACAGCCCAACAAGGCGATCGTAGGGGCCAACGCCTTCGCTCACGAAGCGGGCATTCATCAGGACGGCGTCCTCAAGGAGAAGCTCACCTACGAGATAATGACCCCCGAATCGGTAGGCGTCACTCAAAGGCTGGTTTTGGGGAAACACTCCGGGCGCCATGCGATTAGGAAGAGGCTTTCGGACTTGGGATACGATCTCTCCGATGAGGAACTCAACAAGGCTTTCTTCAGGTTCAAAGCCCTGGCTGACAAAAAGAAAGAGGTCTTCGACGATGACCTGATCGCCTTGGTAGAAGATCAGGTTTCAGCCGTCCCCGAGACCTTTGTTCTGGAATACCTTCAGTTCACCAGCGGAACAGGGATCATCCCTACTGCCATGGTTCGGCTGCGGCAAGAGGACAAGGTACTCCAAGAAACAGGATGGGGAGACGGTCCGGTGGACGCGGCATATCGGGCTATAGACGCTATCACCGGAATATCTGGAAAGCTGAAGGACTATTCCATCCGAGCGGTGACCGGGGGAAAGGATGCCTTGGGTGAGGTAATGGTTACGGTGGAAGCCAACGGTCGGACGGTGGTGGGGAGGGGGACCAGCACGGACGTAGTAGAGGCGAGCGTAAGGGCATATGTTAACGCCATCAACAAGGTGATTCATCGCCGCCGAAGGGAAGCGGGTTCTTGAGGAAGGAAACGGAATGGGAATGACGATCACCGAAAAGATATTGGCTGCCCACGCGGGGGTTCCCGAGGTCCACCCCGGACAGCTCATCAGTGCCAGATTGGATCTGGCCTTGGGGAACGATGTAACTGCTCCGCTGGCCATAGCGGAGTTGGAGAGATTAGGGGTCAGGAAGCTTTGGGATCCGGAAAAGATCGTCCTCATCCCAGACCACTTCACCCCCAACAAGGACATAAAATCGGCAGAGCAGTGTCGGGTCCTGCGAAGATTTGCGAAGGCTTTCGGGCTTCCCCATTACTACGAAGTGGGTAGAACCGGCATCGAACATGCCTTCTTACCCGAAGAGGGGCTGGTGGTGCCGGGAGATGCGGTAATCGGGGCCGACTCGCATACTTGCACCTATGGTGCGCTGGGGGCCTTTGCTACCGGCGTTGGCAGCACCGATCTGGCTGCGGCCATGATCACTGGGGAAACTTGGTTCAAGGTCCCCGAGACCGTTCAGATCCGGTTTTACGGGAACCTGAGGCGGTGGGTAGGAGGAAAGGATCTAATCCTCTACGTGATCGGAAAGATCGGTGTGGATGGGGCACTTTACAAGGCAATGGAGTTCGGCGGCCCACTCATCTCTCGTCTCCCCATGGAGGATCGGCTGACCCTTGCCAACATGACGGTGGAGGCGGGGGCCAAATGCGGGATCATCGCCCCCGATGCCGTAACCGAGGAATATGTCAGGGGACGGGCCAAGAGGCCTTACCGGTTATACCAAAGCGATCCCGACGCTCGATTCCAAGAAGTCTATGAATTCAGGGGAGAGGACATCGAACCTCAGGTCGCCTTTCCCCACCTGCCGCAGAATGTCAGGCCGATCAGCGAGGTAGGTTTCGTTCCCATCGATCAGGTAGTGATCGGTTCCTGCACCAACGGTCGGATATCCGACCTGCGGATTGCCGCCGAGATCCTACGAGGGCATAAGGTGGCACCATTCGTTCGCCTGATCGTCATCCCAGCTACCCAGCGCGTTTACCAACAGGCATTGAAAGAGGGCCTCCTGGAGGTATTCGTGGAGGCAGAGGGCATCGTAAGCGCCCCCACTTGTGGTCCTTGCTTGGGGGGACACATGGGGGTACTGGCCGAGGGAGAAAGAGCGGTATCCACTACCAATCGCAACTTCGTGGGGCGCATGGGCCATCCGCGGAGCGAGGTATATCTCGCTAGCCCGGCAGTGGCGGCAGCCAGCGCCGTACTGGGAAGGATAGGTAGTCCGGAAGAATTGAAGAAATGAGGACCCCAACATGATTTTCCGCGGGACAGCCTTGGTCTTTGGCGATGATATCGACACGGATGCGATCATCCCGGCTCGATATCTGAATACGATCGATCCCTTCGAGCTTGCTGCCCACTGCATGGAGGATTTAGATCCGAATTTCGTGAAGCGGGTGAAGAAAGGAGATATCATGGTAGCCGGAAAGAACTTCGGATGCGGTTCTTCCCGGGAGCATGCTCCTCTCGCCTTGAAGGGGGCGGGGATATCCTGCGTGGTGGCGGTGAGTTTCGCCCGCATCTTCTATCGTAATGCCTTGAACACCGGACTTCCCATAATAGAGAGCCCCGAGGCGGCTAGTTGCATTCAGGATGGGAACCTGATCGAAGTGGATCTGGCTGCGGGGAAGGTCAGAAATCTATCGACCGGCGTGACCTTCGATTCCATTCCCTTTCCTCAATTCATGCAGGAACTGATTGCTGCCGGGGGCCTGTTGCCTTATGTAATGAAGAAGATCAACGGTTAGATAGGGCGAGCCGACTTTTCTACTTTGTTATTTGGTTTTCGATTCCGCATTTTTATGGGGAGGGAGGATGTTTAAAGTTGCGGTCTTGGCCGGTGATGGAATTGGGCCCGAGATCATGCCCGAGGCTATAAAGGTCCTGCGGGCTGCTACCAGAAACTCCAAGTCTCCGATAGACTTCCAGGAAGGCCTAGTTGGGGGAGCGGCCATAGAGGCAACAGGTATTCCCCTTCCCGAGGACACGGTGAGATTGTGCGAGGGCGCGGACGCAGTGCTTTTCGGAGCCATCGGTGGCCCTCAATGGAATTGCCTGGAACGGGATCGGCGGCCCGAGCAAGGGATACTGGGGCTGAGAAAAAGATTGGGTCTTTATGCCAATCTTCGGCCAGCCAAGCTCTTCGATCCTCTGGCCGATTCTTCGCCGTTGAAACCGGAAGTCATAAGGGGTCTGGATCTGATAGTGGTTAGGGAACTATTGGGCGACCTCTACTTCGGCAGTCCGAGGGGTATAGAACGCACCCCGGGAGGAGGAAGGGCCGTGAACACCATGGTCTACACCTCCGAAGAGATTCAACGAATAGCCGAAGTGGCCTTTCAACTAGCCAGCGATCGGAGAAAAAAAGTCACATCCGTGGACAAGGCTAATGTGCTGGAAGTGAGCGAGCTGTGGAGAGAAGTGGTAGGGCAAGTTGGCAAGAGATATCCGGGAGTCCAGCTGCAGCATCTTTACGTGGATAATTGCGCCATGCAACTGATTCGGGATCCTTTGCAGTTCGATGTGATTCTGACCAGCAACCTGTTCGGCGACATCCTCAGCGACGAGGCAGCCATGTTGACGGGTTCCATCGGAATGCTTCCTTCTGCCAGCGTGGGAGGGAAGGTAGCGCTATATGAGCCAGTGCACGGTAGCGCTCCTGATATTGCGGGGAAGGGCGTTGCCAATCCCATTGGCATGATCCTCTGTGGTGCGATGATGCTCCGGCATTCTCTCCGCCTCTTCCAGGAGGCGGAAGCGATAGAAAAGGCCGTTATTTCAGTTCTGGCCGCAGGGTATAGGACGGAGGACATTCGCCAAAAGGGTAGTCAAGTAGTGGGGACCAAGGAAATGGGCGACCTGATCGCTCATCAACTGGGATGAACATTTGCTTTGAAGATTGCTTTCATCGATATGACAGGAGAGAAGGGAGTTAAGCATCATGGGAAGTGACGGATATCGGGTGGCGGTCGTGGGAGCAACGGGCGCGGTGGGCGAAGTCATGGTTCGGATCCTCCAGGAGAGAAACTTTCCGGTAAAGAATCTCCGGCTCCTGGCCTCGGAGAGATCGGAAGGAAAGGAGTTGGAGTTCCGAGGGGAAAAGATAAGGGTGGAAAAGCTCACACCCACGTCGTTCGCCGGCATCGACATAGCCCTCTTTTCAGCTGGGGCCAGCCGGAGCAAGGAATTCTGTCCAGCTGCAGTCAAGTCAGGGGCAGTGGTGATCGACAACAGCTCAGCCTTCCGGATGGAACCGGATGTTCCGCTGGTGGTTCCAGAGGTAAATCCGGAGGCCATCGGAACCCACAAAGGCATCATCGCCAATCCCAACTGCACCACCATCGTCACCGTTGTTCCCCTGAAACCTCTCCATGACTTCGGCAGGATCAAGCGGATGGTGGTCTCCAGCTACCAGGCGGTATCAGGTGCCGGGGCGCGGGCCATCGATGAGTTGAGACGACAGGTCGTCGCCTTCGCCCGGGGGGAAAAAATGGAGGTTTCCGTTTTCCCTTATCAGATCGCTTTCAACCTGCTACCCCATATCGATTCCTTTCTTGACAATGGCTATACCAAGGAAGAGATGAAGATGGTCAACGAAACCCGCAAGATCATGAACGACTATAGCATCCGAATAACCGCCACCACGGTTAGGGTTCCCGTTTTCTATGCGCATTCTGTCTCTGTCAATTTGGAAACGGAGAAGAAGATCACACCCGAGAAGGCCAGGGAGCTACTATCCCAGGCTCCAGGGGTAAAGGTTCACGATGACCCTTCCCAGCGAATCTACCCGATGCCCATTTTTGTGGCAGGAGAGGATGACTGTTTTGTGGGGCGAATACGAGAGGACGAATCCATCGAGAATGGCTTGAACCTATGGATAGTGGGTGATCAGCTGCGAAAGGGAGCGGCCCTTAACGCGGTTCAGATTGCCGAGATCCTCCACCAAAGGTTCATGTAAGTCGAGCGGTTACTTCTTTACCTCACCATGCGGAACCTCAGGATGGTGATCGAGTACGATGGGACCCATTACCACGGATGGCAGTCTCAGCGCGAGGTGGTGACCATACAGAGAACGATCGAACATACCCTTCAGAAGATTCTGGGCGAAAGCGTACGTATTACCGGGGCGGGAAGGACCGATGCCGGAGTTCATGCTTTGGGACAGGTGGCGAACTTTCGAACCAAGGCGGGGATGGATTCCCATACCTTGAAGAAAGCCCTCAATGCCCTTTTGCCCAAAGATATAGTGATCAGGAGAACGGAGGAGGTTTCGTCCGATTTTGACTCTTGTATCCACGCCATTTCCAAGACCTATCGCTACAGTATACTCAACCGCGAAGATCGTTGCGCTGTCGGGAGGTATTACTGTTTGCACGTAAGTCGACCCCTGAACCTGGAGGCCATGGAAGAGGCGGCCACCTCCTTGGTAGGAGAACATGATTTTTCGTCTTTTCGCTCCTCCTCTAGCTCTTCTCGCAACCCGGTTCGCCAGGTTATTAGAGCGGAGTTCCAGAGAGAAGGGGAAATGATCCATTTCTTCATCGAGAGCAATGGCTTTCTTCACCATATGGTGCGTTCCATCGTGGGGACTTTGATCGAAGTGGGAGGAGGAAGGCTAACTCCCTCCGATTTTCGAGCAATCCTTTACGCCAGGGACAGGAGATTGGCGGGCAAGACGGCTGATCCACACGGACTATGCCTTATGGAGGTGAAGTACCCTGAAGCAGAATTTGTCTCCAACGACAGGGCAAGGAAAGAGAGGATCAGCACCCATTGAGAGGCGAAAGGTCCTCGTGGTGGACGACGATGACCTTCTCGTGGAGCTCCTATCCGATACCCTGAGCAGCCAGGGATACGAGGTATTGACTGCCGGGGATGGGATGGAGGCGCTGGAGAAGGTGCGGCAGCACCATCCCTCCTTTATCCTGCTGGACATCATCCTC